>Ga0207894_1000280_pt1 | contig 15562 bp, 14 predicted proteins | sample MalvirmetaMSP114_FD_184231 | JGI IMG/M metagenome (GOLD analysis project Ga0207894, IMG submission 184231) | Marine viral communities from the Deep Pacific Ocean - MSP-114 (SPAdes) | ecosystem: Environmental > Aquatic > Marine > Oceanic | place: Pacific Ocean | collected 2011-05-26 | reverse complement strand
TACGGCCGCCCCGGCAAGGGCAACGACAAGGGGAGCGTCGAAGGTCTCGTCGGCTATGCCCGGCGTAACTTCATGGTGCCGATCCCGCAGTTTGCGACATGGCAAACCCTCCAGACCCGAGCCGGCTGCCCCGTGAGGCGCAGCCACGTGCATGAACTGCTGGCCGCGGCATTCGGCCACGGCTCCTGGGCCGCGTTCCTGAGCGAATCCGTGCTCGCCGATGCCGGCGTCGGATCGGCGCCCATCTCGGGCAGGCGCCGCCAGGGCAGCCCCACCACCAGCGCGTCGAACTGGGCCTGCGTCAGCGACAGTGGCCCCGATGCTGTCTCACCGAGCGGCCACTCGAAGCGCCCGGCGTTCAGCCGGCGCGCCGCGCACCACACGCCGAAGCCGTCGTGCACCAGCAGCTTCACCCGCGTGGCACGGGCATTGGCGAACAAGTTGCCGTGGTGGGCATGCGCCGCGCCCACGGTGGCCACCACCGCAGCCAGCAGGCGCTCGGCGCCCGCGCGCATGTCCACCGGCGCGGTGCACAGCCACAGCCGGTCGATGCGGATCACCGCACCAGCCCCGCAGCCACCTCGCGCAGCCAGGCCGCGCAGTCGCCTGCGGCCGACACCGGCCAGCGCACGCCCAGGCTGGCCCCACCGCGCTTGAGCTCGATGTCGATGGTGGCCTTGCATGGGGCCGTGGTCTGCGCGCCGCTGGCCGTGCGCGGGGCAGCGGCGGCGGTGCGGATCATCTCCACCGGCAGGAAGCTGGCATGTGCGGCGCGCAACGATGGCGCCGCTACAGTCGCCAGGGTTGTGGCCACGGCAGTGGACGCCGGGGCCGCAGTCGTAGCAAGGCCCGATCGCTTCAGACCTCGCCCGTGCCGCCACTTGCGCACCTGGTTCGCGTTCAGCCCGTGCGCCAGCGCCACCGCCGAGATCGACGCTCCAGGCTCATTGCACGCGGCGAGCACCGCAGCCTTGAGCTGTGCGTCATGGACTCGGCGTGGGGCAGTATTGGGATGCATAGGTGTCCACCAATCTTTTGGTGGACACCATCGTCAGGCACCCTCTGCCGCGAGGCAAGGTGGGGACGCAGGACGCTCACGCCCATCGGACGGCTGGAGCTGCTGGACATCCCCGGCCGCTGGGAGCACGCCGACGCCTTCGGCCGGGCCCGGCTGAGGGTGCCGGAGAGCACGCTGTAAAGAGGAGCCGGCGCTCCGGCAATGTCCCGCCGGCACCGAGATTGGACGAATCTTCAAGAACTCGCCGCCGGCTCCGCCTACCGTCGATACCTACACGACCCGTCAAGCGGATCGGCCTCGCCGACGCCTGGGCCCGCCGCGGCGCGCGTGCAGGCCCCCGCGCTCGGGCCGGATCCCGGCGCTTCCTGCACGCGCGGCAGCGGCCGAGCCGCACACACGGGCTCGTAGGCGCTACCTGGAGACCGTCATAATGAACGAACTTCCCGAACTCCACGCCGCCGGCGGCGAACAAGCCGACCCTCCGAGCGTCGGCCACGGCTGTCCCTGGCTGGCGGCCATGGCCGCGGGTCAGCCGCTGGCGTTCCCCATCCCCCGGACCAAACCGCTCGATCCACCGGCGGAGTACGCCGGTCTCAGGGCCGAGACCCCGTTCCTGAAAGTCAGGCTATGGGACGGCAAGGAGGCCTGGCTCGTGTCCCGCTACGAGCACTTCCGCGCCATCCTGTCGGACCCGCGCTTCAGCGCCGATATCACCCGGCCGAACTATCCGACCATTAGCGCCGGCATGGGCGTCGCCCGCGGCAAGTACCGCAGCCTGATCTCGATGGACCCGCCGGAGCACACCGTCCAGCGGCGCATGATCGCCGGCGAGTTCACCATCAAGCGGATCGAGTCGATGCGGCCCCGGCTGCAGGCGATCGTCGACGACCTGATCGACCGGATGCTGGCCCGCGGCGGCCCCGCCGACCTGGTGGCCGACTTCGCGCTGCCGTTCCCTTCGCTGGCGATCTGCGAACTGCTCGGCGTCCCCTACGCCGACCACGACTTCTTCCAGTCGCGCGCCCGGATCCTGGTGGCGCACACCACCACCACGGAGCAGGCCAACGCCGCTACCGTGGAGCTGTGCGACTATCTGCGCAGCCTGATCCGGGAGAAGGACAGGAACCCCACCGACGACATCCTGAGCCGACTGGTGGTGCAGAGGGTCCGCACCGGCGCGATGAGCGAGGAAGAGCTGGTCGGCCTGTCGCGCTTCCTGCTCGTCGCCGGCCACGAGACCACGGCGAACATGACCGCCATGGGCGCCCACCTGCTGATGCAGCACCCGGAACAGCGGCAGGAGTTGCGAGACGAGCCGGAGCTGATGCCGCAGGCGGTCGAGGAGCTGCTGCGGTATCTGGACGTCACCCACCTCGGCCGGCGTCGCGTGGCGACTGAGGACGTCCGGCTCGGCGACCACCTGATCCGCGTCGGCGAAGGCGTCGTCGTGCTGAGCGTCTCCGCCAACCGGGACGAGGACGTCTTCGAGCGTCCCGACGAGTTCGACATCCACCGCGAAGCACGCCACCACGTGACCTTCGGCTACGGCGTCCACCAGTGCCTGGGCCAGCCGCTGGCGCGGGTCGAGCTGCAGATCGCGCTGGGCACGCTGATCCGGCGCATGCCCGGCCTGCGGCTGGCGTCGCCGATGGAGTCGCTGCACTTCAACGAAGACATGTTCATCTACGGCCTGCGGGCGCTGCCGGTGCAGTGGTAGCACCCGGCCGATCAGACGAGGAAAACCGATGAAAGTCGTTCTGGACCAAGACAAGTGCTGCGGCGCCGGCCATTGCGCGCTGAACGCACCGGAGGTGTTCGACCAGCGGGACGAGGACGGCGTGGCCTTCCTGCTCTGCGACGAGCCGCCGCCGGAGCAGCACGAGAACGTTCGTCGGGCGGCCCAGCTGTGCCCGGCGCTGGCGATTACCATCACCGGCGGCTGAGGCGGCCGGACTCCGTTCGGAATAACAAGGCGCGACACCGACCAAAGAGGAGAATGAGGAATGAGCTTCAAGACCAGGTTTGTCCTTCCGCTGTGCTTCGCGGTTTCCGCGATCGCCGCAGGCCATACCCAGGCGGCCGACATCGAGCTGCCGCAGACGCTGGCATGGACCGCCTACCCGACCGCGACCATCCCCTACAGCCAAGCGGTCGCCATCGGCGGCCAGCTGCAGAAGCACCTCGGGGTGCACCTGCGGGTGATCCCGGGCCGCAACGACTTCTCCCGGCTGTCTCCGGTGCGCTCCGGGCAGGCCCACTTCGGCGCCGCCGGCACCGAGGCGGTGTACGCCCAGGAGGGCATGATGGACTTCGCCAGCCCGGACTGGGGGCCGCTGCCGCTCCGGCTCGGCATGTACGCGGTGTCCGACGGCTGCGCCTACACGCTGCTGACCGCCAAGGACGCGAACATCCAGCACGTGGCCGACTTCAAGGGGAAGCGCATCGCCTGGATCAAGGGCGCGCCCTCGCAGGCCTATGCGATCCGCGCCATGCTCGCCTACGCCAACCTCGGCTGGGATGACGTGGTGAAGGTCGAGGTGAGCGGCTACCAGGCCGCCCTGGAAGCGATCCTGGAGGACCGCGCCGACGCCATGGGCAGCAGCTGCGTGTCCGCTGCGGCGCGGCAGATCGAGGCGTCTCCTCGCGGCCTGCGGATGACGGCGTTCCCGCACGACGACAAGCAAGCGGTCGCCCGCGTGCGCAACTACCTGCCCTGGTACGTGCCGCACGTGTCCACCGTCGGCGCCACCATCAGCAAGGAGCAGCCGCTGGACGGCTGGGCCGGTCCATTCCCGCTGCTGGTGACCATGGCGGAGCAGGACGCCGACCTCGTCTACAACATGGTCAAGGCCATCCACGTCTACTACGACGAGTTCAAGACCGGCGCTCCCGGCGCGAACGGCTGGAGCCTGGACCGCCAGATGTTCGCCGATACCTTCGTCCCCTACCACAGCGGCGCGGTCCGCTACTTCAAGGAAATCGGCATCTGGACGCCGGAGGCCGAGCGGCGGCAGCAGGAGAACCTGCAGCGGCAGAAGATCCTGAAGGAAGCCTGGGACGCCTACGTCGCCAAGGCGCCCAGCGATCCCGAGGCGTTCGCGCACGGCTGGATGGAAGCGCGCTACGCGGCGCTGACGAAGGCCGGCATGCCCACCATCGCGCGCGACTGGTAACAGACGCCCTCGCGGGCCGGCCGGCACCGGGTGCGGCCGGGCTGCAGCCTCACCGGCCTGGAGCAGCCGCATGAAACGCCCGCCGGGCGGCCAAGCAGGATCAGGACATGAAACAGAATGCGTCGGATGTCGGCGTCGAGCGGTCGATCGCCGAGGAAGTGCAAGACGTCCAGCGCTGTCGCAACTTGCCCCGCGGCTGGTCGGCGGCGATGGCCGCGCTCACGGTCACGGCGATCCTTCTGGCGATCAACCAGATCTTCGCACTCGGATTCTTCGTCGGCTACACCCTGTTCGAGAGCGCCTACCTCTACCTGGTCACGGGCGCCATGCTGTCCATGGTGTTCGTCTATTTCCCGCCGACGGCGCGGGCAAGCCGCAGCCGCGTGCCGTGGTACGACGTCGGCCTGGCGCTGCTGGCGCTCGGCCTGTTCGGCTACCTCGCCGTCAACGCCGACCGTATCGTCACGGAAGCGTGGGAATACACTGCGCCGGCCTACGCCCACCTGCTGGCGCTGCTGATCTGGGCGCTGATCCTGGAGAGCGCGCGCCGGACCGGCGGCTGGCCGATCTTCGTCGTCGTCCTCGTGATCTCGACCTATCCGATCTACGCCGACCAGATGCCCGGCATCATCAGCGGCCTGGCGACCGACGTCAGGAGCACCGCCGCGCTGCACATCTTCGGCGAGGAAAGCCTGCTCGGCATCGCCATGCGGGCGTTCGCGCTGCTGGTGTTCGGCTTCCTGCTGTTCGGCGTCGCCCTCCAGTTCACCGGCGGGGGGGCGTTCTTCATGCAGCTGGCGTTCGCCCTGCTGGGGCACTACCGCGGCGGTCCGGCCAAGGTCGCGATCTTCTCCAGCGGCCTCATGGGCTCGATGAGCGGCGGCCCGATCACCAACGTGCTGACCACCGGAACGCTGACGATCCCAGCCATGGCCCGGATCGGCTTCTCGCGGCGCTATGCGGCCGGCGTCGAGGCATGCGCGTCGACCGGCGGCGTCCTGATGCCGCCCATCATGGGCGCCGCCGCCTTCGTCATGGCCAACTTCCTGAACGTCGGCTACACGGAAATCGTCATCGCGGCGATCTTTCCGGCGCTGCTGTACTACTTCGGGCTGTTCATGCAGATCGACGCCTACGCGGCGCGCCAGGGCCTCGGCGGCCTGCCGCGGGAGGAGCTGCCGCGGCTGGGCCAGGTCCTGAAGAGCGGCTGGTACTTCATCCTGGTGTTCGTGCTGCTCACCTGGATGCTGGTCTACCTGCAGCGGCAGTCCACCGCGCCGTTCTACGCCACCGCCCTGCTCCTCGCGATCAACCAGTGCACCGCGCACCGGCTGTCGCTGCGGAAGCTGATGGCGCTGATCACGACCACCGGCGCGCTGCTCGCGGAGCTTGCCGGCCTGCTGGCCGGCATCGGACTCATCGTCGGCGCGCTGCAGATCACCGGCGTCGCCGGCACCCTGGCGAACGACCTGGTCTTCCTTGCCGGCGACAACGTGCTGCTGCTGCTGATCTTCGGCGCCGCCACCAGCTTCGTCCTCGGCATCGGCATGACGGTGACGGCCGCCTACATGTTCCTGGCGATCATCCTGGTGCCGGCGCTCATCCGCGCCGGGCTGGACCCGATGGCCTCGCACATGTTCGTCCTGTACTGGGGCATGCTCAGCTACATCACGCCGCCGGTGGCGCTGGCCGCGTTCGCCGCCGCCTCGCTGGCGCAGGAGTCGCCGATGAAGGTCGCCCTGGAGTCGATGCGGCTGGGGACCATCATCTACTTCATCCCGTTCTTCTTCGTCTTCAATCCGGCGCTGGTGATGCAGGGCCCGGCCTGGGAGATCGCGGTCGTGTCGACGACGGCCACCGCCGGGGTGGTGCTGCTGGCGGCGGGGCTGCAGGGCTACCTGCTGGGCGTCGGCCGCATCGGAGCCGGCTGGGCCGGCTGGCTGTCGCGCGGCTGCCTGGTCTGCGCCGGCCTCGCCTTCGCGGCGCCGGGCGGCGGCGCGATGGGCATCGGCGTGGTGCGGCTGGCCGCACTCGCGGCCCTGCTGACCGCAACCGGCGTCGGCGCCGCGCTCCTCAGCCGGCGCCGACGGCCGCTCGCGGCTGCCGCCCTGGCGGCCGGCGACTGAGCGGGCGGGAGCGGGACGAAGGAATGCCATCGATGGAAACACCGAACAGGATCGTCGTGGTCGGCGCGTCGGCGGCGGGCGTGAGCGCCGTCGAAGCCCTCCGCGCCGCCGGCTATGCCGGACGGCTCACGCTGGTCGGCGCGGAGCGCGGCCTGCCGTACGACCGACCGCCACTCTCCAAGCACCTGCTGGCCGGCGCCTGGGAGCCGGAGCGGCTGTTGCTGCGCCCCGCCGAGCGGTACCGGGAAATCGGCGTGGAGACGCGCTTCGGCATGCGCGCGACCGGGCTGGATCCGCAGCGGCGGACGATCGAGCTGGAGACCGGCGACGAGATCGCGTTCGACGGCCTGATCATTGCCACCGGCGCGAGCGCGATACGACTGCCGCTGCTCGACGGCCTTGGCGGCGCCTACCTGCTGCGGACGCTCGACGACGCCCTGGCGCTGCAGACCCTGTTCCGGACCGGGCCCCGGCTGGCGATCGTAGGCGCGGGCTTCCTCGGCGCCGAAGCGGCGGCGGTTGCCCGCAGCGCCGGGCTCGAGGTGACCCTGATCGACCCGGCCGCCGCACCCCTCGCTGTCCGCCTCGGCTCCGCACTGGGCGCGAAGGTGGCCGAACTTCATCGCGGCCACGGCGTGGATCTGAAGATGGGCGTCCAAGTCCGGGGCGCGGTCCGGTCCGGCAACCGGGTCGTCGGCCTCGAACTGAGCGACGGCACGACCTCCCCCTGCGACGCCGTCATCGTCGCCGTGGGGTCGCGGCCGGACGTCGACTGGCTGCGCTCCAGCGGGCTTCCGCTCGGCAACGGCGTCGAATGCGATTGCCGCTGTCGGGCCGCCGAGGGCATCTACGCCGCCGGCGACGTCGCCAGCTGGATGCACCGCGGGTACGGCGCGCGCATCCGCATCGAGCACCGGAGCAACGCCGCCGAACAAGCCGCCGTCGCCGCCCGTAACCTGCTCGGCGCGGACGAGGATTTCGTGCCGGTGCCGTACTTCTGGTCCGACCAGTACGACGTCAAGCTGCAGGCCTACGGCCTGTTTCCGCCGGGCGCGGAGGTTCACTATCTCCACGGGACGCCGGGCAGCGATTGCTTCGTCATGGCCTATACGCACGAAGGGCGCGTTACCGGCGCCGTCGGCTGGAACGCGCCGCGCCCGATCCGCGATGCCTACGCGATGCTCAAGGCGCAGATGACGCCTGAGAGCCTGTTTCGCTAGGCTCTACGCCATGCGGTGGACCGAATGGCATGGGAAGCACTCCGCCGCCGAGAGGGAGAGCACGAGAAGCACGGACCCGACGCCGTCGGTGCGGCGGAATCTCGGGCGGCACGGCGCGGGGCTTGATCCGCCGCCGGAACCGCGGAACCGTTCGACGCCGCGCGCAAGTCGCCGGTTGTAGGAGGCGAAACGATGTCACGGGCGATACGGCTGTACCAGGGCGCGTTGGGTCGGGTGGCCCTGCTGAGCATGGACAAGGCGCTGGCTGCGCACGCCCACTCGCAGTGTCACGTGCTCATCCGGGTCGGCGGCCCCGAGACTTCCTTCTGGGTCAACGACACCGCCCTGCTGATCAACGCCTTGGAGCCCCACTCCTACACCCACCCGCCGGGCGACGCGCCGTGGCTCGTGCTCGCCCTCTACATCGAGCCGACGTGGCTGTCCATGTTCGACGGCACGCTGAAGACCAGCGGCCTGCGGTCATTCTTCCCGCGAAACCGGGTGGCGATATCCGCCGAGCTCCGCAGGCAGATCGCCAAGCTGGTCGAGCGGGCCTGGTTCGAGGACGACGCGGATGTCGAACCGCTCGTGTTCGACATCATGATCGGCGTGATCCTGCGTTCCTCGCGCTGGCGGGAGCTGCGAGGCACCTCCTGCGAGCTGCCCGCGTCCGGCGATGGCCGCATCCGTCGGGCTCTGGAGGTGCTTGAGCTGACCAGTCCGGACAGCGTGGACATGGACCTCCTGATCCGCGAGTCCAGGCTCTCCCGTTCCCGTTTCTTCGAGCTGTTCAGACAGACTCTGGGGATAACGCCTCAGGTGTACCGCAACGCCCTGAGAACCAACGCCGCCACCGCGGCGCTCGCCCATCGGTGTACCTCGCTGAAGGAGCTCGCGCTCGATCTGGGCTTCGCCGATCAGGCGCACTTCACGCGCTTTCTGCGGGGACACCTCGGCATCACGCCCGGCGAGTACCGGCGGCAGGTGCGCCTCGTTCAGCGGCTGCTCGCCGACAAGCTCGATCAGTACGGCGACCGGTTGCGCCACGTCGAGCTTGCGGACCACTGAGCCGAACCGGTTCTGTGCGCGCCGACCGAACTTTGACCACCCGCGCCGACTGAACATTGACCAGGGGTGGAAGCCCGTCTCGTTCGAGGCGGGTTGTGGACAAGTCTACGGTATTCGGTGTCGTTCGCTCCGCGGTTGTCGTTGTCGATGGTGTGCGGGGCAATGCGGGCGGTCGCTGACCACGACTCTCTCATCGAGAAGATACTGCTTCTGCGCATGGCCTTCCTGAAGCGCCTTCGCACCTGGAAGCATTTCGGTCGCGGCTGGTCCGCGCGCGTCGAGGATGTCCTTGCGACCGGTCAGGCCTGGGCGCGCGGCTCGGTCGGTCCGGCCATCCAGTGGCACGACGGCGGAAGCGCAAAGGCACAGGTCGAGGACGCCAAGCGGCCCCCCTCAACGGCCGTCGCCGACGCCGCCGTCGGCGGTGGTGTTGTTGCCGGTGGCGGCGCCCAGGCGATCGCCGAGGCCCGGGATACGCTCAGCCGATCGACCATACCGTCGAGGAAAGGCCCGACCTTTCGACGGCGTGCGCGTTCACGAAGAAGAGCATAGCGCTGGTTCAGTTGCCGTTGTGATCGGAGCATCGCGTTGCGGCAGATCTCCAGGAGGTACTTCGCCACCTCAACCTCATGATCAAAGCCGAAGAAATCAATCGTATCGAGGTTGGCGCCCCTCGCGCTTTTCCAGTAGCGACACCCCGTTAAATCGGCGATCGCCGAGGCTACTTTCCAAAGACGCTCTCCGACGGCGTCGTTGTACGTTTCTCGATGGCGACGAAAGGAACTTTCTCGCACCTGGACCTCATCGAGAGTGAGGTTATATCGTTCAAGCATGTCGGCAGCTTTCGCCGCCGCAGCAATCGCTTCATCCTCGGTGCAGCCATTCTCGGTGGTCTTCGCCAAGAGAGCCCGGATTCGCGCTGAAATCTTCGCCTTGTCATGCATGGCCCGCTCACTTCTTCCGAGGCTTCGCCGAATGCGCAACGGCAACGGTGGTCGGGGTGTGGTTCCCCCTTTCAACCGGCCGCCGCCTAACCTCCCGGCCCTCAAGAACCTCAATCCGCCCGCGGAGGAGTCGGTTCTCCATTCGAAGGCGCTCGATCATCCGTTGCAGTTCCTCTGGCGTCTCCTGGATGAACTCTCGATAGTTCACAAGATATCTGGTCCGCCTCTTAAACATACGCAAGCAGTAGCTCGCGGCCAGACCAGTGAAGAAGAAACTAAATGCAATAGCGATGTCTGCGATCACTTTGCCGCCTCCCCCTTCCTCCTAACAGCGGCGAGGAAGTGATCATTCGGGACCTCGGGCGGCTGCCTCAAGAAAAGTGTTTCGCCTCCCCGGCCCTTCTCAGCCTGCTTGAGGGATATGAGCCGAAGCACATGGAGTTGCCGCTCAGTCACCTTGGGGAAGCCCGGTGGGAGCCCCTTAACAGAGACTATGCGCGGGGCGGCAGCTAGGCGCGCCAAGGCATCTTGCGTTGGATCGGGCGTCATCAGAACGGCCCCCCGTTGGCTCTGCTTTCGACCATCAGCACCTCGACCTCCGGCAACTCGGATGCCCCCTGGAATCCAAGGGCGTAGAGCATGAGCTGGTAGTTCTCGATCGGCAGCCCCGTCGCGGGGTCCCAATACCGCTGCACGGGAACCGCGGCATCGTGAGAGGGCGTAGCCGACCAGAGTTTCCCGCTTGCAGCGTCAGCGATTTTTGAGAGAGAGTTCAGCCCGCCTTTCGGGCGCGGCTTTGGGCGAGACGATAGCTGTCGCCGTTCATCTCGAGGATGTTGACGTGGTGGGTGATGCGATCGAGCAGAGCGCCAGTCAGTCGCTCGGACCCCAAGGTTTCCGTCCATTCATCGAAGGGCAGATTGCTGGTGATCAGGGTGGCACCTCGTTCGTAGCGTTGCGAGATCAGCTCGAACAGCAACTCCGCCCCGGTCTTGGAGAGTGGCACGAATCCGAGCTCATCGATGATGAGGAGTTTGTATCCGGCCATTTGCTTCTGGAAGCGGAGCAACCGCCGCTCGTCGCGCGCTTCCATCATCTCGCTGACCAACGCCGCAGCAGTGATGAAGCCGACGGGCAGACCCTTCTGGCATGCGGTTAGGCCGAGACCGAGCGCCACATGGGTCTTGCCCGTGCCGCTGGGACCGAGCGCGATGACGTTCTCGCGCCGCTCGATCCATTCGCAGCGCGCCAGTTCCAGCACCTGCATTTTGTTGAGCTTCGGGATGGCGGCGAAGTCGAAGCTGTCGAGGCTTTTGACGACCGGGAACCTTGCCGCCTTGATGCGGCGCTCGACCTTGCGGCGATCCCGTTCGATCATCTCCCTTTCGGCAAGCCGGGCAAGATATCCGGTATGATCCACGCCCTCGGTGGCGCATAGCCGGGCCAGCTTCTGGTACTCGCGCTGGAAGGTCGGCAGCTTGAGGGTTTTGAGATAGTGAGAGAGCAGGACCTCGGGAGTTTCGGTGCTCATGCCGCTTCTCCTGCATTCGCCGACAGAAGGCGCATATAGGCCTTCGCCGAGGTCGTCTCGACCGTCGCCCTCGGCAGGTAAGGATAGATGGACACGTCCAGTCGCGGCGGTCGGCGCTCCACCCGGCACAGGACTAAATGCTTGACCGCGTCGAAGCCGATCGCGCCAAGCTGAAGGGCCTGCTTCACCGCCGCATGCAGATCGGCAAGCTCGAAGCTTTCCAGCAGGCGAAGCACCTGCACATACTCGCGCCGGCCGTGCTTGTTCATGCGCGCCTCCATGAGGCGGCGCAGCGTGGCGAACTCTGCGGGCAGGTCCCAGCCCTGGAGAGGCGCTGCCTGATCCAGCGCATTGATCTTCCGCTCGATCAGCGACAGGTAATGCAGCGGATCGAAGACGACGTCTTCCCGCTCCCAGCTTCGGGGATGACGGGCGATGATCTCGCCGCGGCAGCCGATCACCACCTCGTCGACATAGCCTCTGACCCAGACGTCCTGATGGCCGAAGGCGACCGGGACGGAATAGTCGTTGGTCTTGTAACGCACCAGCGACTGGGCCGTGACACGGGCGCTGGCCTGGTCGCAGGCGTCGAAGGGCGAAGCGGGCAACGGACGCATGGCCGCGAGATCGCGCTGCAGCCGTTCCCCGATCGTCTCGCTCTCACCACGCAGCCTGTCGCGCTGGCGCTTGCAGCATTGCTCTTCCAGCCAGGCGTTGAAGGCTTGCCATGTCGCAAACTGCGGGATCGGCACCATGAAGTTACGCCGGGCATAGCCGACGAGACCTTCGACGCTCCCCTTGTCGTTGCCCTTGCCGGGGCGGCCGTAACGGTCCCGGATCAGGTAATGGGACAGGAATCCACTGAACAACCTCGCGCGCTTGCGCGTGCCGTCGGGCAGTATCTTCGCCACCAAACAGCGGTCGTTGTCGTAGACGATCGATTGCGGAACGGCCCCGAAGAAGGCGAACGCATGGATGTGGCCATCGACCCAAGCCTCCGACACTGCCGCCGGATAGGCTCGCACATAGCAGCCGTCGCTGTGCGGCAGATCCAGCACGAAGAAGTGCGCCTTCTGCTCCACCCCGCCGATCATCACCAGTGCCTCGCCGAAGTCGGCCTGCGCATGGCCGGGCGGGTGCGCCAGCGGAACGAACACCTCCTGGCGGCGCTGCTCCCGCTCGCGCATGTAATCCTTGATGATCGTGTAGCCGCCGGTGAAGCCGCATTCGTCGCGAAGCCGGTCAAACACCCGCTTGGCCGTGTGGCGCTGCTTGCGCGGCACGTGTCTGTCCTCGTCCAGCCATCGATCAATGGTCGAAACGAACGCGTCAAGCTTCGGCCGCCGGATCGGTGACCGCCGCCGATAGCCCGGCGGGGTCGAATACGACAGCATCTTCGCAACGCTGTCGCGCGATATGTTGAAATGCTTCGCAGCCTGACGCCGGCTCATTCCTTCCGAGCAAGCCAGGCGGACCTTCAGATACAATTCCACGGTGTAGATCCCCAAACCCTCCTGCGCTCATTGCAGAAGGAAAATAGGTGGACGACTTTTAAGCCGCCCGAAGCGGGACTATCCCGCCGCTACCGTGGTCGGTTTTTGCACCGCCGCTCTCACCGTCGCCTGCGCCGTTCCAGGCAGCATGCTGACGCTCGAACTCGTCGAGTGCCTGATCCAGGTTCAAGGGATGATCGGGGTGTCCATGCGTGCGGCATCGCATGTCCTTGGCAAATACCTGCCTCATCCCGAGGTCCAGCTGCGCCTGCAGGATGGCTTCGACATCCCGATCGCTGCTGGTTGTGACCGAATGATTCAACGAGCAGGTGGTGCCGGTCGCCAGCATTTCGATCCCTGCTGTCAGGCCGCCGAGACGGTGAGCGCGCGCATCCATCGTACGGGCCAGCGGCAACAGGATCTCGCCGACCCAGTCCTCCAGCAGCAGGCCGTCGGCGATGCCCTTGAACAGCGCGTACCAGTCATGCTGATGCGCATTGATCAGCCCGGGCAATACAACCTGGCCGGCAGCATCGATGACCCTGTCAAACCCTTCATCGGCAGGGCAGGCCGTGGCAGGGCCAACGTCAGCGATGCGGGTATCGTCAATGACGACGTAGCCGGCGGGAAACACTTCGCGTGACCTGTTTACCGTCACCACAAAGCCGTCTCGAATGAGTTGTCTGGTCATGTCTTGTCCTGTCCGGTCTTCATGCGCTGCCGAGCGCCCTCAGGTTTGCGCTCCTTGCCGTGTAGGAGAGTGGGGTCGTTCTCGACCGCGACGTTCAGCCTGGCGAGAAGCTCGGCCAGCTGCGCCTGTTCGGCCTTGTCGAGCGGGGAAAGAAACGCACGCTGCGCGGTGAAGACGAGCTCGATCGCCTCATCGGCCTTGGCCAGCCCGGCCGCGCTCAGTCGCACGATGACGCTGCGGCGGTCGTCCGGGTCGGGAACGCGGGTTATGAAGCCCAGCTTCTCCACGCGGTCCACCCGGTTGGTGATCGCCCCCGATGTCAGCAGGCTTTCGCGCAGCAACTCTCCGGGCCGCAATTCGTAGGGCGGCCCGATCCGTCGGAGCGCCACGATTAGGCTGAAGACCTCCCAGCTCAGCCCCAAAGGGGCGAGCGCGGCCTCCGTCCGCCGGATGATGTGATTGTTCAACCGGCTCATCCGGGCGGTGACGCCCAGCGACGAGGGGTCAAGGTCGGGCCTTGCCACGCGCCATTGTTCCAGAAAATGGGAAACCGAGTCTGCGAGGGTCGCAGGGTCATGCGGCACCGTGATCTCTCCTGCAGAAGTCTTGACTTTGGGCGCGTAATTTATCTTAACATGAAGATAACGAACATTAATATAAATTGCAAGCGCGTTGCCGCAGTTGCGGGGTCGCGGCGGAAATGGAGATAAGATGATGAAATCAATCGACGAATTCCGGCAGGGAATGCAGGAGAGCTATGCTGACATCCTGGACGCCACCTATCCGGCATTCTCTGAGTCCGAGATGGAATCCCGCGAGACCCGTCTGCTTGAACTCGCCGATCGCAAAGAGGTTGACGCCATTCTGATCGTCGAGGCGCTTCGCGCCGGGACCGCCACCGGATGGATTTCTGGTTGGCCGGTAACCGCGGAAGCGGTCTCGGTGATTGGACGAAATACGCCACGCACAATGTACGTCCAGCATTTCAACCACATCCCATTGGCGCGCCGGATCGCATGGCGTACCGAGGTGGAATGGGGCCGCAAGTCTGGCGTCGCGGAAGCCGTGGGATCGTTGCAGAAGGCGGATGTTCACCGGCTCGGGTTGATCGGACGGCTACCGTTCGGCCAGGTTCAAGCGCTTGCCGGATCGTTCGATCTCATCGATCTCAGTGCCGACTATGGGGCGATGCGGCTGGTCAAATCTCCGGAAGAGATCCGGTGGATGGAACTTGCTGCCGCCCTGACCGATCTGGGCATCGCAGCGTTGGCCGAGGGCGCAAAGCCGGGGATGACCGAGCGTGAACTGGGAGCGCTGGTCGAATCCGGCTTCCTGCAGCACGGTGCCACAAGCCATTTGCACTATTTCCTTGCCACCCCCATGGCGGGATCAGATGGCGGAGTGCCCCGCCAGTACGGGTCAACGCGTAAATTGGCTGCGGGTGACACGCTGTCGACCGAGATCAGCGCAGACTTCTGGGGCTATACAGGACAGGTGTTGCGCACCTTTTTCATCGCTGAAGAGCCGACGGCGGCCTTCATCGAGATGCACGAGGTGGCCGAGGCGGCGCTCGATGCGATACTGGCCCGCGTACGGCCGGGCGTGCCGGCGGGCGAACTCGTGGATGCATCGGCGCTGATCGAATCCGCTGGGTTCACGATCATCGACGATCTGGTGCATGGCTACGGGGGCGGCTACCTCGCGCCCATCCTCGGGACTGCCAGTCGGCCTGCGGCGGTTGCCCGCCCTGATATGGTGCTGAAGGAAAACATGTGCCTAGTGGTGCAGCCAAACGTCACTCGCCAGGACCGAATGGCGGGGGTGCAGACGGGGCATCTGATCCAGGTCACCAAGGACGGCTATCGCGATCTGCAGCGGTATCCGCGGGGCTATAAGGTCATCGGCTGATGGCGACCTGACCGGACCCGGAAGACTTCGGGGCGCTCGCCGGTGCGCTCATTGAAGGGGGGCGGATCGGCCGGCTGGTGAGCGTGTCGATCAGCGCCAAGCGGCGGAGCTTTCCCATCGGCTCCGCACGCACACCGCTGTTCAGATCGCTGACCAGCCCGCTTCCACGAAAAATGCAGGAGAGGGCTCGAAGCGGCCCGATCAACTCATTCAGCGTCGCGATCTGACCAAAGTTAGGGCCGTCCGAACAACTGATGCCATTCGGACGGGTCGATCAAAGATCAGTCGCGCGTGATCTCGTGCCGCTTGATGAAGTCGGTCCACTTCTCCGTCTGTGCCGCTTGGAAGGTGGCGAGTTCTTCCGGAGTGCTGCCGGCGACGTCGGCGCCC
>Ga0207894_1000270_pt1 | contig 15967 bp, 19 predicted proteins | sample MalvirmetaMSP114_FD_184231 | JGI IMG/M metagenome (GOLD analysis project Ga0207894, IMG submission 184231) | Marine viral communities from the Deep Pacific Ocean - MSP-114 (SPAdes) | ecosystem: Environmental > Aquatic > Marine > Oceanic | place: Pacific Ocean | collected 2011-05-26 | reverse complement strand
GATGAAGGGCAACTCCTGAGACCCCGTGAGCAGCCGGCACAAGATCGCCGCGCCCGCCAAAAATGCCTCCCGCTTGGTGGGGTATGGAGATGCGTCAGGGGTACCGATGGTGTTCAGTTTACCTTCCGGCACATCCTGCAGCGCGATATTGGCAACCCAACCACCGGGATGCTGCTCGAGATAAAGATCACTCACATCGTAGCACTCGATATTCCCCGGCAACCCGAGCTGCGGGCGCGCGCAAGGCAGGCGCCCTTTGGCTTCGAGAGCAGACATAACGATGTCAAACATCGAGATATTTTTAGCAGCGGTTTCTGCGGGCGTCATGGTGTTGGTATATGTCATCGTCAGTTCCTTATGCTGGTTAAGGGAAGACCATGTTGCGGCTTCCTAAACAGGATATCGGAACGTTCAAAAAACAACGGAAAGCAAAGAGGCCTGATACTTGCATTTTTTTACGAAGACGACGGCAATCTTTTGAATACGTTGAATAAAAAAATCCGCGCTATGCTTGATCTTTTGTAGGGAAGCCTCTCTGCAAAAAGGCGTTCTGCTACCAAGCTGGCGTGGTCAGTTTGCCGACTTTTCCGCCATGCTGCAGCGGCCCCGCCAAGGTACTCATAAATCGTCAGTACCAGCACAACCGTCAACACGTCATCCGAGGATTGCTCAACGCAGAACGGCTTTTTACCAGCGGTAACCGATTGTGCGGATACCGCCCGTATTACAGCCCGTTATGCGTTGTGTTTTCAACAGCGACGTAGGTTTCACTGTGAACGATATCGATGCTGTCGCTCAGCAGATCCCAAGTAAGGGTTCCTTGGTTGCTAAGCGCATGTTTGACGCCAAGATTAACGGAAAAGGTGAAGTCTAAACCGAATGCTGCAGCCCGACGCTGCAGATCTTCTGCGATCGACGCGGTCGCGGGTAGAACGCTGATGGTCTCAACATGAGCCGTATCTTCGTCAGCAAAATACTGCACTTCGATTTGCGCGAGGCTCAACGCCCGCAGATCTGTCAGCAGGTGCCTGCGGGTTTCAGCAAGCTCTTCTTGAGATGGCATGTCGGGATCGGCCAAGTCGTAAGTGCAGTCTGGTGTATATGTCATTTCGGGGGTCCATTTTTGTTGCGTGAAGAGGGTCCGGCGTACAGCCGCACCCCCAAGAGCTGTCATCCGCGCGACACGCGGCACCTCTCTTGCCCTTGATATGGTGCTTGGGGGGGTGCGCTAAAAATCTGGAATACCCTTTTTAGCGCACGCTGATTTAACGTTGCCGGGAGGCGTGGTTTTCAATGTGGTATGCGCCTTGACGAGAATGGTTATCTCATTCCAATCACCCCAATTTGCCTATCTTTCGACCCTATTTCTGGCCCCATTCTGCCTACGACGCGCGACACTCCTCCAATAGACCATCCACCATGTCCTGTCCTTTGCGGCGCAGGGCGACGGCAATGGCTTCACTTTGGTAAAAGGCTGCGGTGCGCGAATCACGTTGCGCATTCAGGGCCAGCGCCGTCTCAACGCCCTCGGGCCCGAGTTGCCCAAGTTCGGAATGGATGCGGCTGCGCGAGATATGCGCGCCTGTGCCAAAATGCGCTCGCCAGACCTTGGAAGGGTAACCGCGCGCCAACATACGACCGTTCACCGCGCAGAACAAAGGCGCTTCGGATGCAATCGCACGGTGGCGCATCTCTTCGAGATACACAGGGTCTACGCCGCGCAACACAAGCGCATCCAGAAACGGCGTCAGCACGCCATGCAATCTGCCCTGAAGCGGTTCGTGTTCCTTCATGGTATCGATATCCACCCGGTAATAGGTACCATCGAAGGTAATATCCCTGCCCCAGACCAACTGGCCGTCGCGCAACCGCAACGGCAGCAGTGTCCAGAGTGCCACAATCGCCGCTTCGTTCAAAAGCCGCAGTGCTGTCTGCCTGCGCGGTGCCTCAGCGCTTTTATAAAGCAGGTTCGCTGCCAGAGACCACGTATCCGCAAGGGTCGGTAACGCATCCAGCTTTCCAAACTTGAGGGGAACAACACTTGCAAGGTCGCGGCGCAGGATATTCTCATGCACTTTGATATTTGTCCGCAACGCTGGATCAAGCTCAAGGGCGTCGGCAAACTGCCGCAGCCGCATAATAGCCGTATGCCGCGTGGCCGGGCGATTTCCCTGATCCGCATATTGCGGATATTCTCGCTTGTCTGCATGGTCGGCTCGGGAAGCTTCCAACCGTCGGATCCCTTCAATGGTGATGTCGACTGCTTCCCCAGCATCCGACTGAACCCGCGCGTATTCACGCAAAGTATCCTCCATGCTGTCGAGAACAGACCCTGATAGATGCGCTTTATGCATTGGCATCGCCCCCATGCGCATCTTGCGCAACAGATTTTGCCACGCCCCTGGGAGCGCTGAGAGTTGCACGCGGCGCGCAGCTTCCGGGCGCGGTTTACGTCCTGCTTTAGACTTCCGTCTCGGACTTTTGCGCGCAATTGCCTCCGCAAGGACAACATGCACCGCCGGGTTGCCGGGCAGCAACAAAGCAAGGGCCGCCTTGAGGCTGCGCAATCGCCGCGAGGACGCAAGATCCGCCGAAAATGCCAGGTAGTCCTCCACCGATGGCACTGTAATGCCGCGCGCCTCGGTGAACACCAAGAACCGGGCTAGCACCCGCAGATCCTCGGTGGCAACCTGTTCAAAAGTCGCAAGATCTCGGTAGGGGGCCATTGCGGCCAAGTCCCGCAATTCATGGCGTGTGCGACGATCGCATGTCCGCGAACGGGGCCGCTTGGCACGGATGGCCTCCCGGACCGTTTGCCGGACCGGGGCCTGACTTGGTAAAAGCCGATCAAACGCGGTGCGTAAATCATCAAGACGCCGTGGCGAGCGGTCATCCTCAACAAAGGCCAGAAAATCTTGCACGGCGGGCACGGAAATACCGCGCGCCCCCGCAAAACTGTAGAACCGGTCCAAGGTTCTAAGTTCCCGCAAGCCGACCTGATCAATGCCGGTCCCGTCGCGAAAGGCTGCAAAATGGGGGGCTGCGAGGATCTGCGCGCGCGAGCGGGTGTCATATGCAGGCTTAGTCATGCATCAATCCTACCAAAAGGTCCTGACCGCGCTCCACGAGCTTAAGGGCGTTAAGCCAGCCGTAAAACTGCCGAAGGGTTTCGGGTTTGTCATCGATCCGCTTGGCGATGACCTCGATCTCGTTCGGGTATTTATTCAGCAATAACGATGTCTGACCGTGCCGCATCTGGTGTGGTGTCATCGGCAGATCAACGATGATCCGCATCTGGCTGGCAAATGCGCTGCCAAAATAATTCGCATTTAGAGGCGCTCCTACGGTCTTCACGGCAGGAAACAAATAGGAACTACTTGCTGAATGAGAGAAGAGTGGCCGAACCTCGGTCAGATACCAGCGTATCGTATCATAATAACCATATCCATTCGACCGGATAGGAAACGCGATCTCTGACTTGTTTTTGGTAAGCTCGGCAGGAATTAGCACTTTGATCGGCTTCTTGCCTTTTTCAGGGATGCGGATCTGTGCGTCCTCGCCGACGCAGGTCAGCGCCATGGCGTTTTCTACCCGGATCGGGGCACCGCCAATCTCAAGCGCTGCAAAACATGCGCTCGCCCCCAATAAACGCACCCGGGACCGTTCCTGCCCCGTCAGCTTTCGGTTCTCTGATACCGCGGCATCAAGAATGTCTTGGGCCGCGGCGCGCAGGACTTCGAACGACGTTAAGAAACGTCGTCGGAGATGCAGCTTTTCAACGAGCGTTTCACAGAACTGACGGTTCTTTTGCGTCATGCGCTTGTCATCCCGCTGACCTTGGCGCGAAACAGCATTGTTTGCGATCACCTGCTTCATCAGGGAGGTGTCCATCCTCAAATGCTCCCGCACTTGGTTGATTGCCTTGAGGTACTTGCGTGATGTGCGCGGAACGAGACGGCCGTGCTTCTTCTTGCGCAAGCGCCGCTCAAACATTTCCGATGCGATGGTACACAGCGCTTCGTCATCTTTGAGAAGCGGGTTAAGATCCGTCGTATCCGCTGTGATAAGGCCATGATCAAGCGCAATGCGCAGCATGGTGCGAAACGCCGACCGCAAAACACGCGCGTGTTTTACATGATTGTCTGCAAAATCGCCACTGACGGGATCCCAGTTTTTTTTAGTGACGGCATCGATCCAAGGCAGGAACTGCGCCTCCCAGAGCGGATTAAGAGCTGATAGTAAGGGTTGGCGATCATGCACCGTCAGCCTGATGGGCTGTACCGGCAGCAGCGGCAAAATATCTGGAAACTGTCGCAATTCATTCAAGCGCTGCAGTGACCTGTAATTGGATTCTCGCTTGTTGCCGGTAAAATCAGCATCAATCTTTCGCGCGACATCATGGGTCAAATCGCGCGGCTGCACTTTATACGACCGCGCAACCAGCGCGAATGTCTTGAGGGCTTCAAGCTTCATCGGGTGCCATGGCGCATTCTGCCCGATTTTACCCTCGGTCAGCGGTGTCACCGCAGCAAGGAGCTGCGTCCACCCGTCCTCCATGGCCCGCAAGCGCGCGAGGGCCGCGTGGACCCCGAGGAATTCGCGCAGGGGCGCTTGAAACCGCCGCCGGAACAGTTGGTAGGCCGCGTTCGTCGGCCAATGGTTCGGATCAAACCCATTCAGAGGAAAGTGGGTTTCGACCAAGCCCAGTTCGGCCCTGATCGTGGAAAGCGGTCGGTTCAAGACCTCTTCCACCTTATCGATCGCGCCAAGATATCTGGACTTGGTTATAGCAGACAGATCGGTGCGTGCGTTCACACGGGCTTTTAGATCAGTGAGAAACGCGCCGCCTTGGGTGTGCGCCAGAAGGCCATGAGCAGGCGTTGGGCTGGCATTAAAATCAAGCATAGGTATTGTCCTTTCGGGGATGGGGTTGGTCGCTAAAGTGGGGGTTTGGTCGCTTAAACGCGGTTGGGACACAGACGCCCTCAAGGTTGCCGCCGGTGAAACCTCTCCGGTGTTTGTGTCCCGGTCGCTTGGGTGTGGTCGCGGTCGTTTGTTGGAATTCGGTGTGTCCGGGCGTGTGATATGGCATGTGTGGAGACCTCATTTTGTGGGGGTAAGCGCGCCGAAGGTGGGAGCGATACGTTCATAGAAGGGCAGCGTTTGGTGGCTGTGCCAAGCCAGCACCTCGGCACGGCGCCAGCGCAGGCCGCGCGCATTTTTACGGCCCTTGGAGAGATCAATCGCGTTCGGGAAAGGCGGCATACGGGCGGGCACGCGACCCTTCGACCAGCGATAAATGATCGAAGGATCCACGCCGATGAGAGCCGCTGCAGTCTTTGCATCGAGCAGGGGTTCCCGGAGCTCCGCCGCACGCTCCGGATTTTGCCCCACCGCCAATTCAAAAGCCGACCAGATCACCGGCCAGCGGGTGGTCCCGCCGACCAAGCGAATATCAAGAGCCTTCAGGACACGCGAAAGTGCTCTGTAGTCACCGTCATCGACGCGCTTCAGGCGGAAAAATTTGATCAGATCGTTTTTGGAAAGCGGGGTGTCATGCGTCATCTTAGGGACATAGGTCCCCGGTCCTCGCGCCAAAAACATCCGCGAACATTGTTATGGCACGCGGTAAATTACTATGACGCGGCACCTCAAGATCTGATACGGGTTCGGGATGGGGCACAGCTCAAAGCGCGGCGTCCCCTCGAGCAAACGCTCCGGCCTAAGCCGTTCAAATGCGGTTTATGACGCTCCACTATCAGTCTGCGCGGCATTCACCTTGATGGCTTCAACGCTTTAAAGATTGCCCGACGTCAGGGAACCAAAATGCGGCCCCGCTGCATCCCGTATAGTGGCCGATCATTTTGCCGTAAAACCCACAGCACGGCTTCTTTGGAGGCCCCCATGTTTCTCTAAGCCATAGGGTTTTGATATCTTGCAGCCCTCAGCCAACTGTTTGCAAGCCGCGCACTGTCTGGGCCGGCGCGGTGGGGTGCTGCGCGGCGCTCAAGTGTCTCGTAAAGCATGTCCAAGGCATAGCCTGAATAGAGGGCAAACGAGACACGCTCAAAGTTTTCAATAGAAGGAATTTCATCATGTCCAGCAGCGTGCAGCAGCCGGGTGAGCCAGCGTGTTTCAAATTCTGGGGCGTCTGAAACAAGTTGTCGCCCGGCAAGGATCTTTAGAAAAATCTGCGCCACATCCTGCGCCGAAGCTGCCGCCGCCAAATTTGAGAAGGCGATCCTGTGGACGGCTGCGCTCTGCGACGACCAATCATCAAGATCCCATGTTGCGGCGGGGCGGATGAGCGAACTCCAGGTCTGAACGGCACCTCCTTCAATCCACGACAGACCAATCTCGATTGGCCAGCTTTTGAGCGAAAGGCTCGACGCTTCGAAGTCCAGAATAACGAAACTTTCAACTTTCTCATGTGTCATTGCAGGCATTACCTTCTTGAAGGGGCGGCGCGCGAGCGCCGCTGTGTTGATTAATCTACCCCGGCAAGTTTTGCGGCCTTGGCGAGAAGCTGAAGCCTCTCATGTGCGCTCCTCGTTTCGTCGGGTTGAGTGAGAGAAAAATCGAGGGCGAGACGTTTGGCTGCGTAGAGGGGAGCGGCAAGCGTCTGAACGACACAAAGTGTTACATCACACGATTGCCGGCTCTTGGGGTAGACGCGGATTTCGCGGCACTTGGTTAGAAACCAAGTATTGCCACCGCGCTCCAGCACGCATTCGGTCGATTTTACTGCATAACGGTAGCTGCTGGAGCTGGGTCCGGCTGGGTGGCACTTCACCTGCGCACCTTTCCAACCTGATTTTGGCAGAATTCCAGCAAGCTGGCATTCCGCTTGAACGGCATATGAAGCCAAAGCAACGGCATCCGGGATAATGAATGCAGATGCCTTGCCATTCACATCTGCCAAAACTTTGTTGATTTTGGCAAGATCGTTTATGTTGATACGCATGACTAACTTCTCTTCTAATTGCGGGTCAGGGTTTTGTGACTCTTAAAGAACTTCGAGCTGTATCGACCCGCACGGAAACGACGGGTGCATTTTTTTGCGCGAGGTGCAGCAAAAATAATGAGACGCAGTCCGGCGCGCTGACACCGCAGGATCGTGGCTCGAGCGGGCTGCGATATAAAAACACTAAGGCCTTGGCGGTGTGCGAAAAAAGCAAGACCTGCAGGAGGCAAGCCCCTTACCGGGTGTGTTGAAGAAAATGCTTTGGTTAATTACAGATCAGCCAATCTCGCGAAAATCTGCGAGAGGCAGTAGATAACGGTTGTCAATTGACAACCAGACTGCGAAGGACTATCTATGACGAGACCGAGACATCCGAACAAGGCGATTGAAGCCGCTCTCGCGGAGCTTGAACGCCTCGGATGGAGAGTTGAGAAGTCGAAAGGTAGAAGTGCACACGCTTGGGGATTTGCGCGCTGCCCAGAGAATGCGAAGGACAAGTGCCGCAATGGTGTGTTCTGTCAAAACCAGATTTGGAGCACGCCGGGCAACCCGACCGGACATGCCCGTGATCTTGTTCGTAAGGCGCGTGGCTGCGTAATCAAGAAGGACGATGGCGATGGCCAAGGTAATGACTGAGGAGTTCGAGTTCGATTTAATTTTTGCCCTTCCTCGTAAGGACTTGGATCAGGACGCGATCCTTGATGCACTCTTCGAGGCTGGTTGCGATGACGCAGTGGTTGGTCTCGGCGCGCCAGGCTTGGTGGGCTTGGCTTTCACCCGAAGCGGTGAGAGTGCCGGGGAGGTGATTGCAGGTGCAATGGAAGCCGCGCTTTCGGCCCTGCCGGAAGGTGCCAAGCTTCGCGAGGTCAAGCCCGACCTTGTCAGCCAGGGAGATGTTGCATCTCGCCTCCGGGTCTCTCGCCAAGCATTACAGAAGCGCGAACTTCCGCCGCCTTCGATAGGTGGCCTGTATCGAGCCTCGGAGATGTTCGCCGTTCTTGATGCACAGCCCGGTAAGGTCAAGGACGCATTGGAAGATGCGCGCCCTTGGTTTGCTTCGGCGCCAGCAGCCCAACAGATAAACGCTCGCCTAAGCCTTGATGCGTAACGGCAGAGCTAATGTGCGCCGCCGAGACGGCGCGCAACCTTCAACACATCCGGTAAGGGGCTTGCCAGGAGGGCCCCGTCGCCAAGCAGGTTTGCGCCATGCTTCAACCGGAAAGGAATATTTGTCATAGCACCGGTTGAAGCTTTTGGAATCTTAACCTCCGGTTCAGCTGTGCATCTGCACTGTCTTGGGGTCGCATGTTGACGCCATCTGCGGACACTGAGCGCGGAACAACCGCACACTCAGTGCGACCTGGATCCAAGCCAGAAGATCAAGGAGTTCGGAGGCTGGTACCCCCAGCACCTCCCTCATGCCGCAAAAGCTCTCGAAGAATGTCTGCACAGCCTCGCAGAGCTGGTCGTCTTCGTGCAACGGGCCGCTATAAGGACCAAGCTCAGCACAATCAGACCAGAGCTCGGTCTGTATGAACGTATCGGAAAATGTAGCTGCGACGCGCACAACGCGGGACACGTACTCTTCCGGATCGCAGGCCATTCCCGACAAGGGAAGTTCCCTTGTCAGTGCATCACCAAGACCCAGGCAGAATTCATTCAAAAGTTGTGGATCCGTAAGACCGAAGGTCGCGGCCTGCGTGCCAAACCTGTCGGCCGTGGCGATGATTTCAGCGAAAGAGAAGCCGCAAGGGCCGGATGTTTTTTTCTGAGACATGACATTCTCCTGTCAGTGTAAAGTTGACTGCGGCCCATCGGGGACCACGAGGCCCCGACGGGTGCCTGTAGGGGAGGTGGATCTCTTTTGCGCAACAAAAAAATGCCTGGTTGTATTTTCTTGTTTGTCGCCTGTTTCGGTGCCGGAAAAAATCGTATCGGTCGAAACTGAACAACCTTTTATATCAAAAAATGGGAAGGTCCCGTTGAGCATAATGACGTGCCGTCGAATGCCCGCAAATGATGCGACCAGCATGGGCAAGCTTTCATCACATATCGCGGATCCTTCACGGCGTCGTTTCTCAAAAAATTAAGTGCGGGAATCCACTGCTTCCCGCCTCTTGTTGCCTGCCAGTGGGGAGCGCAATCGGAGGACCGGCTTATGCCGACCTCCTCCGAGCGGTATGATCCATGTCTCTCATCGCCCGAGCCCCGAGTTCTGCTCGCCGCATCCGGGGACGATCAATCCCAGACAACGCACTGCCATGGTCAGCGGCGATACAGTCTCATACCGGCATTTCCCTTGCCTCCTTTCACGGGGCACCGGTGACGGGTTCAAGCGACAGGAACACGGTTCATGACCTCTCGTAGGGATAATATGGGTCGATCTGGTTTTACGCGGAAACCGCGCAAGTCATTTTTTACAATCTTATGAGGAATTAAATTCTCAAGCCCGACCGGCGGCCGCCTCCGATATCCTCCGCTTCGATCCCGCGAAGGGACGCTCTCACAGACAATCCGCTAATTGCTCAAGACTGAGATCTGCATCAAGCGGCCCGGAATGGGCAATAATGATCGCCGTCATGATCCAGCTGCCGAGTGCCACCACGACGCGCGGGCTCATCCCTGCGGTCTGTTGTGCCCCTTCGAGGATTTTGATCATCTGGGACGCCCCAAGCGCCAGTAAGTGGCCCTTAGCTTGGGGTGCAGAAGTGCTCTGCGCAAGAAACTCTTCCCATTCCCGTTCACTGTGCACCGAGCGCAGAGAGCCAAGCGCTTCAGGCCAGGCTTTGGGGAAGTCCGAAGCAAGACACACATCTTGGTCGCGCGCAAAGCTGCGCAGTCCCGTCGTCAGGGCGCAGATTAAGTCATCGGAGTTGCGAAGGCCGGCGCGGTACATCTGCGCTGCAATCTCAGAAGCGAACGTTGGCGCGATGCGTTGGAACAGGGTTACGGCGGAAACAGCAGGTCCAGCGAATGTGGTTTGTTTGGTCATGTTGGGTATCCTTGAATGTAAAAAAGAGAGTGGGGCAGACTTGGCGCTTATGCCGTCAGACCGGCTGACGGATATTAGGCGTGCGCCTTGAACAAAATGGACTGCAGTTTGCGTCTTTGGGCCCCGACATCCTTTCACCTTCAAAAGGGGCGTTTCGTCCTGCGCGTCCACAAAAAGACGCGCAGGGCCGAACCGTCCCTGCCCTTATCTTTCTTCATTCCTTCTCAAAGGTTCCGATCGTCACGACGCTCGTCCTTTGCGGGAATATGCCCTCACGAAGGCCCAACCTTTCTGAAGGCGCGCTACTTTTACTCAAAGACACAATACGAGCTGGCCATCCATGCGCCGCCGCTGTCCGTCCACGGGGAAAATGCCTTTTCGCCCGGCCCGGTGCCGCAGCACCGGCGCACTCCACGTTTATGTAATAAGAGCTATGAGAACGTGTGGCGTGCGCGGATCTTCCGTCTCACCATGGTTGCTGCGCTTGAGCGACACGACATTCATGCTGGCGCACATAGGGAACGTGTTCGCACCAGACGCGTGTTTTTATCTGGCACAAACACGATCAGCGCATAGGCCAAGCCCCCTTAAAAGTAATCTGCGGTAAGAAGGCCCGGCAGTTTCGGCGATCCCGAGACGATTAAACAAATTGTTGTCGCGACTTTTACAAACGCCTCTTGCGGCGTGGCGCAGGCATGCGCCTGGGGCGTGCCGATACTCTTGGGAGTTTCAGCGGGCCCCTCTTTGAACAACAGCTCTCCACCCCAACCGTCGGCGCGGGGTTCGATCGTAAATCCAGCAAGGGTGCTGCGGTTCATCCGAGCGTCCAGCCCGGTCCACGGGGCGTGCACCGGAATCCGTCCCTCCTCTTCAAGGGCAGCAATAATAATCTGGAACATCAACGTTTCAAATTCATCGGGAAGGGTGGCGATCGTCATAACTAAAATCCTGTGGTCAGGTGTGAAGGAGGGCATCGTTACCCTCTGACCAGAAGGTCGGATCGTTTCGACTTACGCCAAAACACGACCTGCACATTTAGTCGTCTTATGAAAAAAATAGGCTGTCCCGGCAGCTTTTCGGAGAGGGGTATTTTTCATTCAAAAAAGCCGGGGAGTTTTTGCGTCTTTGCGGGGAATTTTTGCGTCGCAATGGGGAATTCCTGCGTCGCACTGGGGGTTTTCTGCGTCGCAACGCAAAATTCCTGCGTCGCAAATATTGGAACCATCTGAATTTAATGAAGAAAGTTCGCGGTATTGAATCCAGAGAATCTTGAATCTTTAGAAAGAGGCCTGGCGGCACGTCAAAGGAAGATATTCGGGGATCCAAACTGGCGAACCAGATCAGATTTACCAGCGCGTTTTTTGCCTGATCAAAAGGCGGCTCGCAGAAGTTTCAGAAGATTGATCCCCGAAGATTCGGTTTAGTCCTGCGCGGGGCCCATATTCTCAGAGACGAGATCGCGCCCCATCAAACATGCTTTTTCGATCAGCCCTTTTTATAAAACCAATCAGGACCCAAACGATACCATGCCCCATACGCTCAGCAAACGCACCTTGCTCCCAGTTTCCCCGCTGGTGAACCCGATATCCCAAGACATATTCGTTCAATATGCAGACCAGATGGGCTACTCAAAGGCCGCGCTCTGTGCTGCGCACGAAGCATATGCGCGTAAACATCGTCATTCCCATCCAATAGGGACATTCGACCCTGATGGCGCATTTAGGCTCTTAGAACGATGCGAGTGTTGCGCAAACCTCCGCCAAGCGGATTGGGAAAGACCACATCTGGAAATGCTTCACGGTCGAACACTGACACATGTTGCCTTACTTTATGACGCTCCCAAACTGCATGTCCAACGTTTGGTCAGGGCATTGGAATATATCCCCCATTCAGGATCCGACGTAACTGAGGCTGATCAAAAGCAAATGCGCGCCAAACTCCAGCATAGGCTCAAACCCGTCACAGGTGCGTAGTCTCCGGGCCACCTACTCCAACCTAACGATACCGTGTCCGTATTACCAACTTAAGCAGGCCCACCAAAGGTTTCCCCGGGCTTTCTATAGGTTGAAAATGAACACGTATCCTAACTCGGCTTTTGCATAAATTCTGTCGGCAGGACCCAACCTTCACCACGCGGGTTGTCCGAAAAATACATAAATCGTGAGCGCACGTTTCCATTCCGCCGACATCGTATCCAAATCCTGTTCAGAAGCGGCCTGATGCTCGGGTCGCAGCTTCTAACAGCAGGCCGGTGAACGTTGTTTGATTGCTCATGTTAGATTTCCTTGGAAAAGTGAATAGGAAGGAGCCCGGGCGTGGAACACCCGAGCAAAGGAAGGGCGTGAACGCCTTAGCGTGTGCTGCACACCGTCGAAGCCGGTACCGTCAAACGCACCCGACGCGGCGCGCGATGCTCAGCGGCGAAGTCATGCCCCTGCACCAACCGGCAGCGATGAGGCCGGTAGTCTGGGCAGGGTTGATCCCCATTCGCAATTTCGGCGTGTCGTATGTCACGCAGCGCATGAAGCCGTCCGCGTGCAGCGGTCAGCCGCTCTCGACTTGCGCCGGCAAGCTGACCGATGACCGGGGACCCCGTCACGCATGAACGCACAAATCCCTCATGGGTAAGGGGCACGAGCCACCGGTCTTGAACGACAAACTGGGTTGGGAGGTCGAGCCCTGCCGCATCGAGTTCGGTGCGTTTGCCGATGCTGATGATGCGGGAATTATCCGAGGGTCGGCGTGAGGGCCGCGCCGGGATCAGAGCGGCAAAGCGCGTTGTGCCAACGGCCTCAATCTCAAGCACTAAACAGCGCGTCTTTTCTGTGGGCATTGTCTGGTCTTCGAGTGGAAAGCGAAACATCACGATATCGCCGGGCGAAAGTTTGTCGCGCCAATCGAAACCAAGGGGGAGATTTGTCGGGAGTGTCGCGTCGAGCATATAGGCTCTCCTGTGTTGCGTTTTGGCGCGCCAACATTCTTTCCCCTTCAAAAGGGGCAGTTCGTCCTGCGCGTCCACAAAAAGACGCGAAGGGCCGAGCCGCCCCCCAACCCCTGACGGTAAATGTTAAAGACCTCGCTGGCAGCTTAGAAAGCCTTGCCTGTTCCAACGCGCATTCGTCGAAGAAATCTTCGAGAGCCTTTTTTTGACGAGAGGCTCATCGGGAATCCCTTGCCTGTGACTCCGTCGTGTATTACATTGTATTTCACCAGCCCCGAAAGGAATACGCCATGGGCACAACACCCTATTCGATCCGCCTCGACGATGACTTGAGGAAATCACTGGAGAACGAAGCGGAGATCGAGGACCGTCCGCCCGCGCAGCTCGCGGTACGTGCCATCCGTTCAATGCTGGAATCCAAGGCAGCCAAGCGCGCGGCCATCGACTCTGCCCTTGAAGAAGCAGACCAAGGGAATTTTATCTCCGCCGACGCGATGAATACCTGGATCGACTCGTGGGACAGCGAAAGCGAGATCCCCGCACCAAAGGCTGACATCACTCGCGACAACGCATGAAGATCGTCTTCCTGGAAAGCACGGCGCAGGACATCCAATGGTTCCGTTTCTATTATCGATCTGTTTTCCCTGCAGGTAGCGCCAAGGCTCGGGATAAGATGAAGGCCATCCAGGCGACATTGGCTGCCAATCCCTACGCTGGTCATCCCAGTGATACACGAAATACAGTGCTGGAGTTTTCCATACCCCGGACTCCTTTCGTGGTCGTCTATCGCGTGATGCCAACCCAGATTGAGGTTCTTCGGCTTTGGGACACCAGGCAAGGGACCGAATACTAAGACTTTCGCCAATCAGGCCAAAACTCAACGGGACCAGAACAGGCGACGCTTCATTCAACATTTACCGTCAGAGGCTGGGAGCTGCCCCAGCCCTTCCCTTTGTTTCACTACTTCCCGAAGGTTCTGATCGTCACGGCGCTCACCCTTGGCAGGGTGACACACACAAAGATCCCGCCTATCCGGCAGCGACCTTCTGATCACTCAAAGGCTCGATACGAGCTGGCCGCCTCTACGCCGCCGGCGGGTTTGTACGGGATGAATGCCCGCTCGCTCGGCGCGGTAGCGCAACCCCGGCGCATTCCATGTCTGTGCAATCAGCCCCATGAGAACCTGCTGGCGAGACAGCAGATCCTCCGAAAGCGCGCCCAGCAACAACTCGCCATCGCCGTTCGCTTTAAAACGTGGATCATCGCGGCGCACTCTGATGCGGCGCGCAAGGACAAAGCGGCTGGCGTGTTTTAAACCACAGGCCCTGAACTCTGCACTCACCCGTACTTCAAAACCCGCATTCGCCCGCCCGCGAGATGTCGTCCCATACGCCAGAAGAATTTCTGCGGTGTTGGCCTCAAGCACCAAACAAGGTCGCGCATAGGGCGAGCCCCCTTCTGCATAGGGAAACTTGAAGGGTACGATGTCCCCGGGACAGATACGCGCGCTGGCTTCATAAGACATGCCATTCTCCTTGTTGGGTTGGCACCGGCGCCCTGCCGCTGCTGTGGCCCCCAAGCACAGCAGCGGCAGGGCGCCGAGACCGCACCCACGCCACCGATCCCGCCGACACGGGAGCTTTTCGACAGCAGTCCCTAAATTTATTTCGCGGGGCAAAGAGCGTCCACTGAACCGACGGCCTCAACCAGCGCGGTGCAGAGGCGCACAAGGCATCAAACAGCCCTCGCGCACCACCGTGCCGGCACTGGCCGCAATAGTTATCGCCAAAACGGGAGCACCTACCGGCATCTCTTTGATGTGAGAAAGGTGACCACATTGGGAGTTGGCTTATTGTAAAGTCCACAGTACTGCAGTTCGCCTGAAGCGATCATTTGCGGCGCTATAAACGGCATCGCGTCCTCCGATACACGGGCAATCCACAGTCCGCGAAAAACCATTCAGTTACAAACCAACAGGGTAATTTGGCATAGATCTAGCGTGAGGTGCCCCGAGCACTGGCGTTACAATCCCACCGCATTTCTGCAGGCTTAAGGCTTCATACCGCCCCGCTTACAGCGATGGCGGTATGAACCGGTTTTTTAACCGAACAATTGGGTGCCCCCTAATTGGCGGTAATACTTGTGGAGCGGTAGGTTCAGTCGACAAAACGAAACATGTTTAAGTCCGGCCTCAGATTGTCAGGGAGCAACGCGATCATATATTTCAAATGGTGCATCGCGATTTTCTTCATTTCCGAGGCACTCTTATCACCATATACTTCAATCACACAGGGGTGAATACACTCACGACCAACTGCCTCGTAATCCTCCAATTCATCGAAAAAGTACTCCGGATCTTGCAGGACACAAGCGTTCATAATGATGCGAACGCCGGCAAACGTGATTACATTTACGGTATAATGCTCCGGTTCAAACACCATATTCCAGTCTAATACGTCACTGTGCATACAGCCCCCCCTATAAAGGTGTTCAATGAGTATCTGGGCACCCTGCGCACGCGCAGTTCCTGTTAAGTCATAGTACAGCTTTGGTTCATGCCCATTCTCACCGACTAGAAAAAGTGCATCGAGATGGGGAGCCACGGTTTCGTTTTCATAAAAATTTGCAACGTAATAGGTGGACAACATCGTGATATCGCCTGGTTTGGCGTCATCTATGCCCGTAAGTAATGTCGGCTGCGACCACTTAACCGACTTCAATGAAACTGGAAAAGTTTTGTGTGCTGTGCTGGCGGGGAGTGGTGTTTGTATATTCATAGCATCCTCATTTTGACTATAGATATGAAATGATGCCGACCCTGACCGTCCGGAAATATTATCCCGCAATAATCTGCAAAACTTAAAAATATTTAGGCAACGTCTCAATCCAGTGCCTTCGGTTGAAGATATGCCAAAAACAGCATGAGAGCGTTTATTGTGCGGCGCTATTTTTTGCAGACGGCGGAGGCGTTCCCGAGGTGCTTTTGCACATAGCGCTCGTCGATTTCGGCGCTGGAGGCGAGGCTGGCACGCAAGCCGTGGACTGAATACAGGGCGACCCGTTCCGCATC
>Ga0207894_1000261_pt1 | contig 16262 bp, 28 predicted proteins | sample MalvirmetaMSP114_FD_184231 | JGI IMG/M metagenome (GOLD analysis project Ga0207894, IMG submission 184231) | Marine viral communities from the Deep Pacific Ocean - MSP-114 (SPAdes) | ecosystem: Environmental > Aquatic > Marine > Oceanic | place: Pacific Ocean | collected 2011-05-26 | reverse complement strand
TTCCCCAAAGTGGTAACCCTCGGGTTCTATCGAGACTTTCTCGGGTTCTATCGAGAGAAATCTCTTGACAAATTTCCTATCTATGATAAGATAGCTAGGATTTAAAACCTTTAACAAAGGAGTGTGTGATGACCAGACTTATTTTACACGATGTCTTAATTCAAGATACCGAAACTAAAAAGATTTATACATTTACACCTTGCGAATACACAGTAAGTGAAATGAATAATGAATTAGGTGAATTAAATTTAGACGAGGTAGATGATATTAAAAATTGTAATGAATTAAATACATCTTACATTTATAAGGGGGGTAAATATGCCTAAACCTAAAGACTATGATACGGATATGAAACCCTATTGGGATTATCAAAGGGCGAAAGAATATCATAAGAAATTTATCTATGAACTGATACCAGAGGAACATCAAAGATTGCGTGATGGTTTATATCAAATGATCATTGATGATATGTTGGACAATTATAATATTCCAGATGACTTTCATTGTGGTGATGAACTTCCAAGCATACAACCACCACAAACTAAATGGGCGTGGAACTGTTTGAACTATAAGGTTAGTTCAGTTAATCGTCCTTTCATTTTTATGAGGAGAAAAGATGATGCCTTACTCAATTGAAACGATATACATAGTTACCATAACGATAGGATTCGCCTTGCTGTTATGGACTATGCTGAAATAGGAGAACTGATGTTAGATAAATTTCAAGAGCAGGACTTAATGGGTAGTGTTGAACATTTAGAATCAGCTTTAGAATGTATTGATTATGAAATATTTTATGATGAAAATTTACCCAAAGTAATTGAACATATAAAGAAAGCTATTGCCGATATCAAAAATGTAAACCCTACCTTATTCAACTATCCAAGAGTGGCTAGATATATGGAAGAAGGAGAGATACGAGGAGAAATATCTAGAAAACATATTAAAAAATTAAATGATATTAAAAAATTAAATGAGGAGATGAAAAAAAATGCAGATACTTAATTGGATTCCTGCTCACGCAGAACAGATAAGATATGTCGCCCCTCAATATGATGAAGATTCAAATGAGGATAGATATTGTATTAATCAAGATGAATGTACATCAGTATGGTATGACATCATTAAGGAAGTGCATAAGACCAAGCGACCTATGTATTATCGCAGAAGAACAGTAGACTTGGCGAGAAGGGATAAGTATCAATACCAAGACCAAGTCAATAATGAAAACTTATGGAAAGAAGATGATGAACAGTTGATTAATGTTCGTGTCAAAGTGATAGGTAGGAGAGTGGTGTTCATTTATGATGAGGAGTTTGTGCTTAAGATTTGGGTGGCACAAAAAAGAAAACAAGAATTGGCAGAGAAAATTCGTAAACTTAAAGAAGGAAAGTTCAAGGGTTATGTCGCTTCCATTTTTAAGGAGAAAGAAACGGCTGAATTTATAGAAGTTCCTAGTGATGTAGATGAATTTGAACAATGGATAGGAGAGGAGATGAGAAATGACCAGAGATAAGGATAAGAAATACGTCCTCGCTGACTTGAAAATGGTGAAGGTGGATTGGCTCGACGCAATGTCGGACGATAATACTTGGCAAGAGTTGGGCGAGTTAGCTAAACAAACATTGAAACCCGTCACTTGTGTCGGCTGGATTTTGGCAGAAAACGAGGATAATATGATACTTATATCCTCATTAGATGAGGACGCACAAATGGGTGGGGGTGGTTGCACCATACCCAAGTCTTGTGTTAAAAAAATAATTCATTTACGAGAGATGAATTACAGTGATCATTTACCGAGAGAAAATATGAAATGAAAGAAGTAGACAGAAGTAATTTGTTTGTGTATGGCACTCTTAAAAAGGGGGGCAGATTGCACAGCGTGTTGGGAAATTCGTCAGAATTTCTAGGAGTTTTTAAAACTATTGAAAACAAGTTCGATATGTACGACTATGGTTGTCCAGTTATGGTACTGGAAGATGATGGTTTTAAAATTAAAGGGGAGTTGTATAAGGTGACTCCCGAATGTATGGCGAGAGTGACAGCCGTAGAATGTGGGGCAGGATATGTGCCGTTCATTGTGGAGTTAGAACAAGATGAAGATACCGAAGTGACAAAAGCAATAGCATTTATATATCCCACCCCTTATGCAACTACGAGTGCGTCAGATCGTGTCGTGGAAAAAGAAAGAGTGAAGGAGTGGAATGATGGGTGAGTTCATAGCGAGAGCAATAGTATTAATTGCCTTGACTTGTGTGCCGATTGGCATTACTGTGGGGTTTTTAACAGATGATAAGTATCAAAATCCGTTTGTACTTATTTTAATATTATTTTTTGTATATATAGGAGCAACGATATGGGTAAAATCAAGAAAAGAAAAACAAAAATAAAAGATAAAAATTATACAGCAGTGAAAGGTCACTCATTTGCTGATCGTCATCTGGGGCATTTTGCAATGGACGATATTTTCCCTTTGCCAGATGTAGAAAGGGATATCGAAGGACAGGAAGAAGCTGATCACGTAATTGATGGGTATAAAACTCATCACGAAAATCATCACGAAAACTTCAGCGATGATTTAGGAATAGATGAAAACGATTATGAAGTGGAACAGGAGAAATACGATGTTCAATCCGAAGACATACAACCTATTGCTGTCGACAGATATCTCGAACGCTTTGGAAAAAGCCGTAGAACACCTAGATAACAGCGAGTCAATGTCTCCGTCTGTTTTTGTTAAGCACGACAATGCTTTTGCTATGCGTATGCGTATGTATAAGTACATAAAAGCTTTTAAGGAACAGATGAAAGACAAAGAAAATGTAGATGAAAATAAATATAATCATTTAATTTTGACTAGTAATACAGACGGAATTATGATAACATCTTCATTGGAAAATGAGCCTTTAATTTTAACGAATGAAAGGGGGGAGAAACTATGAGAAAAGAAACTGAAAAAGGTAAGATGTTTATGGAATGCATTGATCTTATGCGTGAAACCATAGAGAAAATGTCAGATAAATATCCACTAGAGGTAGTGAATAGCGCCTTGATAGAATTGGGATTGCGTATGTCAATGATACAAGGTGGCAGTTATCATACCATCAGAATATTCGCAGGTGTTATGCAGAACATAGCCACCTTCGGACAACTGATGGAAAAGGATATCGCTGAAGCTATAAGATCTGGAGAGAAACCCGATCCTTTTGTTGATTGGGAATACTCTGGAACTAAAAAAACTTTACATTAAAATAGTTGTTGACAGGTGTCAGTAAATAATATAAGATGTAAATAATATAAGGAGAAGTGTGTGATGAAGTATGATGTAACGACATCTCATTGTTTTACACAGCATTGGGAGGTGGAAGCCAGAAGCAAAGAACAAGCGGGGAAAAAAGTAATGACAGGGGATATTAAATTTGATAAACCTTCCCGAACTTATGTGTCAAATAAATTAGCTAGAACATTAGTGACAATTCCAGATGCCAAAGTTTTATCGGTAGAACTTGTGCCTAATCAACCCATCAAACCTCAATGGGATACTATTGATGGAGCAGATGGTGAAGAATGATAGAACTTTTTCAAGATTATTCTGGAATTTTATTAGCCATATGCGTGGTTGCTATGGTTATTGCAATATATTTAAAGGGGTGAAGATATGCCTAAGAAAAAAGAAAAAGAAACAGTAGAAGAATTGGTCATACCAACGGAGCTGTTGGAAAAAGATCCAATTGAATTAGCAGATAATGAAAATGATATTAAGACTATCATCAGTTATTTAAAAAAGACTAGAGAAAATATACGAGCAGCAGAAAAAGCTGGCAAAAGAATTACAAGTAAGTCAGCTAGGGTGAAAGCACCCGAACCTGTGGGGGATAATATACTAGATGTATTAATAGATAATGTATAATTATATTCCCAAAGCTTTAGGAGATATGAAAAATGAATCGAAGAAACAATAGAAGAAAAAAGGAATGGTTGTTGATGATAAAACATACCCAACTGTTTCTGTATTTAGTAGGAGCATTAATCGGAATGAGTCTGATTACTTTATTGGTGCTATTAATTTAAACTAAAGGAATGTGTGTGATGAAACAATTAAAAATAATTGATAAATATTTATCATTAGAAAAAATTTATGATATCAAATTATCATTAAGTCATATTTATATTTTAGAAACATTATTAAATAAACCAAATGAATGGTTAGGTCTGCATGATTTTCCAAACATTACTGACTATACTTTTAGCAGATCAAGTCAAGCATTGTCTTTACCCATTGATACAAACCCCAATCGTTTAAGACAATGGGGAAAAAGTTTATATTGGGTAGACTTTAAGATAAAAGGTAGAAGTAAAAAACTTAAATTGTCTAAGAAAGGAGTGAAGATTTTAAATGGAACAACCAGCTAAATTAAAAAAATATGTTTATGATGAAAATAATCCCCGTCAAATAATTTGGGATTCTTCAAGTCTATCTACATTTTTAGCGTGCCCTAGACTCTATAATTTATCTAACTTATTAGGATATAAGTTAAAGATGTATGCTCCCGTTACAGGATTTGGATCGGCTGTTCACGATGGGTATGAAGTATTAGACAGATGTAAATTTAAAAAGAAAAATAAAGAAGAAGCTGTGCTTGAAGCAGTAACTCACATCATAAAAGAATGTGGGGAAGATTTAAATAAGTCACAAGATAAGGCGCGTGGACTTGAGGCGGCAATGAGAGCTGTAGTATGGCGAGCAGAAGAATATTGGGAAGATACTTTAAAGATTGCAACTATGCCTAATGGTGCCCCCTGTTTAGAGCAGAGGTTTGAAGTTCCATTTGGTACACAAGGTCATAGGTTGTCGGGTCGGATTGATAAGATCGTGGAGTTGGATAATCGTTTATACTTATGTGACACCAAGACCACCAAGACTTCTTTAACGGATTTATATTTTAGAAATTTTCAACCTAACAATCAGATCTATGCTTACATATGGGCGGCGAGAAATATATTGGGATTGGATATCGCAGGTTTTATTGTTGACGCTATACAAACAGGAGTTAATTTCTGTAGATTTAATAGAAGTATATTTAATGTATCACAAAAATCCATTGATGAATGGTATATAGATGCACAATACGCCATTGGTTTAGCTGATGCATATAGTGTTAACGAATATTATCCCGCGAACTTTACATCGTGCGGAAATTATGGTGGATGTAAATTTAGAGAAGTGTGTGCAGAATCTCCCGATCACAGAAAAATTATATTAAATGAGGATTTTATAAAGGAACTTCACGCTGATTTAGTGGTGGACAATGTAATAAATTTAGAGGAAGCGAGGAAAAATAAATGAATGGTTTCAAAGCATGGAGTAAAGAAAAAGTAGAGGAATTAAAAAGATTAAGTAAAGACAAGCGACCTTGTGAGATTGTTACCATAATGGGATTGAAAAAAAATTCCATTCTTGGCAAACTTTATCGATTGAAAGTGTCTGAAGGGTACACTCCTCCATCTGATTCCAAATATGCAAAGCCGCGACGACGACCTCGTATGTCAGAAAGAATAATAGTAGGAAAGCGTAAATGTAACACATGTGAAAATGAATTTGAGTTCTATTCTTCTTATCAACGTTTCTGTGTACCATGCAAAGAGACTATCAATTCACATGGCTATGGAAACTATCCTATTTAAATGAGAATAATAATCTTACTATTATTTATATTCAGTTTAAATGGGTGTGCCTTTATGGTTGCAAAAGAAACGGCTAAAGTTATTGATACTGTTTTGGAAGGTGATCCTAATCCAACAAAGAAGGAAAAGATATTAAAGAAACAACAAAGCAAAATGAAGTCAAACAAAAATAAAGCGCGGGAATTTTATTGCAATAAAGTAAAAGACCCGATAAAATGTAAGGATTTAGAATGAAAAAAGAACAGAACCAGGCAGAAAAAAATTGGGATAGTTTCCTTCCATTTTATTCACAATGGTATTGGCAAGAGGCATTGATGTATCCATATGAAAAAACGAAAGTATATTATCACGGACCGCGTGAAGAATGGATGAATCTTATGGAGGATGAAGATGAGTAAGGCAGACTTAAAAAGAAAAGGACATAAGGGCAGGCGTAAGGTCGGCTCACAAAAGAGACGCAATCGTAGGCGTATCCGTTTAGGATTAAAGGTACGAAGAAAATAGTTGTTGACAATTATTTTATTTATGATAGACTATGAAAATTATAGGAGACAAAAACATGGCAAGTATTAAAGATCATATATCAACTGATGTAACTAAACTGTTACTCGTAGGAGATAGTGGTTCTGGAAAGACGGCTTCATTAGCGGCATTAGCCAATGCAGGATATAATTTACGTATCTTGGATTATGATGACGGCTTGGCTATTCTTCCAGAATTTCTAAAACCTGATGCAGTAGACAAGGTTAGTTATGTTACGTTGAAAGACCCGATAGGAAAAGCGGACGCTTTTCGTAAAGGGGTTAACCTTATTTCCAATTGGAAAGATAAGGAAGAAGAGTTTGGACCTGTTGGTAAATGGACATCTAAAGATGTGTTGGTTATCGATAGTTTAACCTTGATGGGTGAAGCGGCTTTGAGGGGGGCACTTGTATTTAATAACAAGAAGCCGACCGATCAAGCTAGTCAACCCGAATGGGGAACAGCCGCGCGTGATGTCCAGCACATCATTCAATACCTTACGGGTTCAGAAGCTCCGTGTAATGTGGTAGTGACAACACATATGCAATACATGGAAGGTGACATGGGTGTGTCGAAAGCATATCCAACTAGTGTCGGTTCAAAATTATCTACTAAAATTGGTAGATATTTTAACTGTGTATGCAGAATAGATACTAGAAGTTCTAGTAAAGGTGTCGAGAGAACTTTACGCACAGTGTCGGATCACCGCATGGATCTAAAGGTAACGGCTCCAAAATTAATTGAGCCTAATACTGTGTTGGATCTTGCGAAATTGTTTGATTCGATTCAAAAAAATGCTCGACAAAGATTATCCAATAAGGATAATGTAATCAACATCAAGACAGGAGGCAAATAATGGCTGATGTTACTGACTTTTTAACAATGAATCCAGAAGATATACCTGAAACAATCACTCTGCCTGAGGGTAGTTATTATTTTGTTATCACAAGTTATCGCACGGACAGAGTTGGTGAAAATCAAAATCAAATTGTGCGTCTCAACTGTAAAGCACAAGCAGTTCTAGAATCTGATATCACTGATGCAGATCTAGAGAACTGTGACGGCACTCGGTTGGAATTTTGGGCAACCAAGAAAGCACTTAGACAGGGCAATCCTGTTATTTCACTTAAAGCTTTTCTAACAAAGACACTCGGTATGAGTGGTAATTCCTTTGGGGAAATGCTTGAACAAACTATCGGTCAAACATTTAGTGGTATCGTTAAGCACGAAATGGTTGGTCGCAACAAAGATATATTACAAGCGTCAGTATCTAGAATACTGCATAAGCAGTAAGTATATCATGGGTGAGTATGCTGTAAGGAGACGTGTTCCATCTCAGTTAAAAGAAGGGGCGAAGATCGCTATCGTGATGGACTTCCCTTCTTCCAATGAGGTACGTTTAAATAAAATACTTGCAGGTGATTTTATTATTAACAAAATTTGTCAGATGGCAGGGATACAAATAGAAGATTGCATGCTCACCCACACCTTTCAATTAAAACCTGCGCAAGATAATTTACAAAATTTTTTTCACAAGAGATCTGAATATAAGGCTTTGTGCAAAGAGAGTGAGTGGCGCTCCTCCTATCCAAATACCACCTCTGGTTACCTCAAGCAGGAGATGGAGCAAGACTTACAACGTTTGTACGATGAACTCAATGAAACAAATCCCAATGTCATTATAGCAATGGGAGGCGTTTCATTGTGGGCGTTGACAGGATTTGACAAAGTTAAAACATATCGTGGTGCTATCATACCTTCCAACTCCCCTCATTTAAATAGAGAATTTAAAATAATAACTACTTATCCTTCGCATACAGTGGCAAAGAATTATGATTTTAGAGCACATCTTTTTTCAGATTTTAAAAAAGCTAAAAGAGAATCAGAAATTAAAAGTATTAATTACATAGATAGAAAGTTATGGATTGAACCAACCATAGATGATTTGTATACGTTCAAAGATAAGTATATAGATCCATGCGGTGAACTTAATCCTTTATCTTTCGATATAGAAACAGCGGAAGGGCAGACTAGGTGTATTGGATTTGCCCCCTCTTTAAGACACGCTATTGTTGTACCGTTTTGGATGCCCAACCCACATTTTAAAAATTATTGGTCACCCAAGGATGAGGTTAAAGCATGGGCATGGGTTAAAGATTTATTAGAAAACGAAAACATAATTAAGGTCGCACAGAATCAAACTTATGATGTGTCGTGGTTATCATTTAAAAATAATATAAAAGTCAAAGGACTTATACATGATACCATGCATGCCCATCATGCTTTGCAACCTGAAATGGAAAAAGGTTTGGCATTTCTAGGCTCCATATACACCAATGAAGGTGCATGGAAAACATTAGCCAAGTTCTCAAAGAGCACAAAAGCTGATGAATAGTGAAGCGACCAAATTTTTTTACGGCAAAACCTTTTGACGATAAATGGCAAGAGGCGAAAACCCATGTCCGTCTTTGGCGGGCGACCTTGGATCAATTGTTGCAAGACTTGATATATATGGGCGGCGGAAAGGAGGACAGAAAAGCTCACTTAAGTGCGTGGGAATGGTTTGAAAATGAGCAGGATGCATTTGATCTAGTGTGTGACTTGGCGGATTTAGATCCTGTAAGAACAAAAAAAGAATTAAATAATTTAGTGGAGAAAATACATGGCAGTAAAGATAGAAGAAAACTTAAAGACCGCTTTAAAATTATTGAGCGGAAAAAGACAACACGAGTACGGAAATAAAAAAGAGAATCATGAAAACATTGCTCGTCTCTGGTCTGCTTATTTAGACCATCCTTTATCTGCACATGATGTTGCTATCCTCATGTTATTATTAAAGGTAGCGAGAGCCAAGTTTGGAAATCCGAGTTCTGATACATACATTGATATGGTGGGATACTCAGCAATTGCAGGAGAATTAGCTGACGACCAGTTGCAGAAGGACGACCCCAACAACCACGTGAAGAAGCATGATCAATCCTACTGGCGGGACGATTAATGGTGATGAAGATAATAAAAAACACAGAAATAAGTAAGATAGATTTAGATTCTGAACAGACAGAGTGGGTTTATTGTGCTCTTGATTGCGTCTTGACATATGAAATATGGGATAAGGTACATAAGGAGTTTGATGGACTTACTAAAAAAACATACCTGTTTGAATTAGATAGTTTACGACCAGCGATGGATATGATGTTGCGTGGTCTGCGTGTGGATGAAGAGGAAGTAAAGACAAGAAAGAAAATTTTAAGAGAGAGAAGATTAAAGTTGGAACGCATGCTCAATTTATTTTCTCAATCTGTTTGGGAAAAAGATTTAAACCATAACAGTCCCGTTCAACTTAAGAAAATTTTATATGAATATCTGGGACTGCCACCTGTCATATCATACAAGGGGGGCAAGCATAAGGTATCCACGGACAGGGCGGCGCTTGAACAACTTGGGGAATTTTATCCAAGAGCCAAGCCTTTCTGTCATACCATACTTGCGTTGCGTGACATAACTAAACAGCTTTCTGTCTTGGATTCCAAGCGGGATGAAGATGGAAGGATACGTTGTTCTTACAATGTGGCAGGCACGGAGACGGGTAGATGGTCATCATCTGAAAGTCCGTGGCGAACAGGAACTAATCTGCAAAATGTTACAAAAGAATTGCGTTCCATATTTATTCCTGATGAAGGAAAGATAATGTTCTATGCAGATCTGGAACAAGCGGAATCAAGAGTTACAGCTTATATTGCAGGTGATGAAAATTATATAAATGCATGTGAGAGTACGGACTTGCATACTGAGGTTGTGAAGATGGTATGGCCCAACTTGGGTTGGTCTGATGATCTTGCACAAAATAAAGAGCTTGCTAATAAACCTTATTATTTACATTTCACTTATCGTGACATGTGTAAACGAGCGGGACATGCTACAAATTATGGTGTATCTCCTAATGCATTGGCGAAACATTTAAAAATAAAAGTGTCACATGCTACAAGATTTCAGTTGCTTTATTTTGGTGGTGTGGTACCATTAGCTTCTTTGGAACGATGGCATAAACAGGATAGAGAAGGAGGTTTTCAAGAATTGATAGACACGGGAGAAATTGTAGGTAAACTTGTAAAAATTAAAGGGGCGTTTCCTGGGATACGCACTTGGCATACGGGAGTTTCTAATGAATTAAAACAAACAGGTTGTTTGATCACACCTATGGGAAGACGCAGACAATTTTGGAGTAGGTTAAATGATAACTCTACACTGAGACAGGCGATTGCTTATGTTCCTCAATCAACGATAGGAGACCTACTTAATTTAGGATTGTTAAAAGTGTGGCAGAATTTAAGACATGCGGGTTTAGACATACTGGCGCAAGTGCATGATGCCATTCTTGGTCAATGTTATATTAATAAACTAGATACCTTAATGCCTCAAGTTTTGGAGCAAATGAATAACCCTTTGGAAATTAAGGGAAGAAAAATGATTATACCTTCTTTAATTGAAGTGGGTTACACATGGAAGGATATGAAACCATGGATGAAATAAAAAAAATATACGTGGAAGATGGAAAGATACTAGTAAAAGAAGGGGAATTTTCTACCATATGCAATGAGGCAGAGATAGAAGGACCTTCATTAATAAGAAACAAAGATGGAAATGTATGGATTGAAACTAAAGCTAAAGTAATTAAAGTAATCCATATACCTTCAGAAAATATCAAGTTTCTAAATGAAAAATAATGGCGCGAAATTATACAGACTATGTAAAGGCATGTGTTGATGCTATTAAGGAAAGTCCTATCCCTAAAACTTTTGCAAGATGGACGGCGCTTTCTGCGGTGGCAGGCGCAGTGGGGAGACGAGTGTGGTTTCCTATGCCTAACTATGATATAGGTTCTAATTTATTTATAATTCTTATTGCATCTCCAGGACGTAATAAATCTGTAAGTTTAATACTTCCTTTTACAAAAATATTTAACAGGCTTACTACGCCTGTGGGTACACAAGAAGAAGATCATAATTTTAATTCTGGTCTTGATGAATATGGGTTAAGAAAATTTCCTCTCTATCTTATTCAAGATAGAATTACTCCAGAAAAATTAGCGGTTGACATGGCAAAGGTAACACGTATGGATTTACGTTTAAGTAATCCGCGTCAAGAACAATTCTTTGATTCATCTTTGACTTTAGTTACATCTGAATTTGGTACGTTCATGACAAGAAGTGAAAGAAGTCTTCAATTTTTTTTAACGGATATGTGGGATAGCAGAGAAACTTACAGCTATAAAACAAAAACAGCGGGTGAATACATCATAGAAGGTCCTTGTTTGAATTGGATTGCATGCGCAACACCAGAACAGTTCGTGGATAATTTACCAGAGGATGCAAGATCACAAGGGTTGTTATCAAGAATGCTTCCCGTATTTTATGAAGGGGAAAGAATACCACAAGACTTAACACAAAAAGTTATAAGTGATAACACGATTGATAATTTAAGAAATGATTTAGGTTCCATTGCAAAAATGTATGGACCCATGACATTTGATAAGGATGCTTTTGATGAAGCTAATGAAGATATTTATAACAACATACAACCAGAACCAATTGATCCTCACCTATCAGAATATTGTCAACGAAGGGTGTCACATTTTTTAAAGGTCGCTGTATCCGTGTCCGCTTCACGCAGATCAACAAGAAAGATAATGAAAGAGGATTGGGAAACAACAAAAGAGATCATGTTTGAAATGGAAAAGAGCATGCCCAAAGCCTTGGAAGGTTTCGGCATGGCGAGAACAGGTAGGATAGCACATGACATGAAGGTGTGGCTGGAGGCTACAATGGCTTTGAAAAAGAGAGGACATGTCAATCTTAGGGCGTTCAAGAGGGAAGTCCTTAGAAAAATTGCCAATCCAGGTGAGCTGGACCAGACCATCCGAGCGATGGCTGACTCTGGTTACATAAAAGTTGAAGGAAATATTGTGTTTCCATCAAAAAGTAATTGACCCCGATGGGTAAAGGTGATATACTGCTTATCGGTGTGCGTGTAAGGAACTTATGAAAATTGATATTGATATAACAAAAGATAATCTATTGCCACGAAACGCTGTGAATATCTTAAAGGATAGGTATCTGTTACCTACAGAGGAGACTCCACAAGAAGCTTTTGCCCGAGCATGTGTAGCATTTGCTGATAATAAAGCACATGCAGAAAGATTATATAAATATGTTTCAAATCTTTGGTTTATGTTTGCTTCTCCACTTCTGTCAAACGGAGGAACAGATAGGGGTTTGCCTATCAGTTGCTTTTTAAATTATGTACCCGACAGCAGAGAAGGACTAGCGGCGCACTATACTGAGAACATCTGGTTATCTAGTATGGGGGGCGGAATAGGGGGTTATTGGGGCCATATTCGCTCACAGGGACAGTCAACCAGTAAAGGTAATAAAACTACAGGGGTGATTCCATTTATGCACGTAGTGGACTCTCAAATGGTGGCATTTAATCAAGGCGCTACCAGACGCGGCTCCTATGCTAGCTATATGGACATATCCCACCCAGAAATCATAGAGTTTATAGATATGAGGAAACCTGCGGGCGGGGACATCAATAGAAAGAATCTTAATCTTCATCATGCTGTCATAGTGCCTGATAAATTCATGTGGGCGGTGGAGAAAGACGAGGATTGGACTTTAGTAGATCCCAATAGCAAGGATAAAGTTAAGACAATTAAAGCTAGAAGCATTTGGATAAAGATATTGGAGGCTAGAATATCCACGGGTGAGCCTTACATCATGTTCATTGATACAGTTAACAGGGCATTACCTAAAGAATTAAAGGACAAAGGATTAAAGGTACATCATTCTAATTTATGCAGTGAAATAACATTGCCAACTAATGAGGAAAGAACAGCCGTCTGTTGTTTATCAAGTGTTAACCTAGAATACTTTGACGAGTGGTCTAAGGAGGAATTATTCATAGAGGACTTAATGAGAATGTTGGACAACACTCTCACTAAATTCATAAAGGGTGCCCCCTTGACCATGAAGAAAGCCATTACAAGTGCGGAGTCTGAACGTTCAGTGGGATTGGGAGCCATGGGTTTTCATTCTTATTTACAACGCAACGGTATTGCATTGAATAGTCCACTGGCTATGGGTCCTAATATAAAAATATTCAAGTACATCAAAAAGAAATGTGATGCGGCGAATTTAAAATTAGGAAAAGAAAGAGGGGAAGCGCCTGACTTTAAGGGAACAGGTAAAAGATTTGCACATATGACAGCCATAGCTCCTAATGCCAGCAGTTCTATCATATGTGGCAACACATCTCCCAGTATAGAACCCTTACGTGCCAATGCGTTTACGCAAAAGACACTGAGCGGTTCTTTTTTAATTAAGAATAAATATTTGAAAAAATTATTAGAGGAAAAAGGAAAGGATATAAAAGATGTTTGGAAGATTATTATATCTAATACAGGAAGTGTCGAATCACTTGATTTCCTCAATGCGCAAGAAAAAAATGTATTCAAGACAGCGATTGAAGTTGACCAGGCGTGGCTTGTGGACTTGGCTTCGGAGCGTCAAAAATATATTTGTCAAGCGCAAAGCTTGAATTTATTTTTCCCACCAGATGTGAACGTGAGAAAATTAAACAACGTGCACAAGCGTGCATGGCATAAGAAGTTGAAAACTCTTTATTATTGCAGAAGCGAGGCGATCAAGAGAGCGGAAAACATATCAATAAAAATAGAAAGAAAGGTAAGGGAAGACCATGATGATTGTGTCATGTGTCAAGCATAGGTGAAATTATGAGCATATTTAAAAAAAGAAATTACTACAAACCGTTTGCGTATCCATGGGCGTTCGAGGCTTATGACATGCAGCAAAAAATGCACTGGCTTCCATCGGAAGTTTCATTGCATGAAGACATCAACGATTGGAATAACAGAATGAGTGAGTCGGAAAAGAATCTGGTGAAGCAGATACTGACCTTCTTCACTCAAGGAGACGTGGATGTTGCTCAAGCCTACATGGATGTTTACATCCCCTTATTCAAACCATTGGAGATACGCATGATGCTGTCCGCCATAGCCACCAATGAGGCCGTGCATGCACACGCCTATTCATTATTGAATGACACGGTGGGAATGGATGACAGTGATTATCAAGCTTTCCAAGAGATAAAAGCAATGAATGACAAGCATGAATACTTGTGGAAAAACAAAGGGGGCACCGCGGACGAGCAAATGGTGCGCGACATAGCGGTGTTCTCGGCGTTCGGCGAGGGGCTTCAACTGTTTGCAAGCTTCGTCATGCTGTTGAATTTCCAGCGCTTCGGCAAGATGAAAGGCATGGGGCAAATTGTCGCATGGTCCATTCGTGATGAATCACATCACGTGGAGAGCATGATCAAGCTGTTGCATTGCCTGCTGGACGAAAAACCTGAGGTATGGAACGATAATTTCAAGAAAAGTTTATATGACATATGTCGTGACATGGTGTCACTTGAAGATAAGTTTATTGATTTGGCGTTTGACATGGGTCCTGTTGAGGGACTTACGCCAGATGAAGTTAAACAATATATACGGCATATAGCAGATAGAAGACTACTACAGCTAGGGTTAAAGCCTAACTATGGAGTCAAAGACAACCCACTCGAATGGGTCGATTGGGTGGTAAGTGGCTTAGAACATACTAATTTCTTTGAGAACAGAGCTACGGAATATGCGAAGGGTGCCATGACTGGTACTTGGGGGGATGCATTTTAAGCTTGACACGAATTGCAAAGTATGATAGTATTAAAGTTCAAGGGGGGCACATAAGGGCAGTTCCGTTGGAAAGAAGTAAGTTACGCAGAGTCAAGGCACAAAAAATTTTGAGAGTCTTTTTTGTTTCAAGCCTTCTAAATCTTTTCAGTGGTCTGCCCTTTGCTTTTTAAGGAGTGTGTGATGAAAGAACTCAGCAAAAAAGATTATAAGATATACTTGAAAGAGTATAGGGAACATGGTGCGTCTAATCTTAGACGATCACGCAGTAGGTTTTTGAGTAAACAGGAAACAGAACAAGCTTATCGTGATTACTTGAATTGTCAAGCCATGATAAGAAACATGAATTGGAAAATGAAGAATGGTTATTGGTTGTATGATGATCTACCTGATGGACATTTTATTAATCATTTTAGAATCATAGCGTCAGGTGATCCTGATAGAGTGGGCAAATTGGTGGATAGTTTCGGAAGGGAGTATGATGTACCAAGAAAAGGAAACTAAGTACGATGGCTTTGCCAAAAAACTTTTCTATGATTTTAGAAAGATTAAAAAGAAATTGCCCTATTGGGAGCGACTTAATTTTAGAGACAGAGATGAGTGGCGTGGTATCGCTCAGCTTATAAAGAGGGAAAGAAAGTATCACAAAAAACTACGCAAGAAAATGAAACTAAAAATAGGAGACACAAATGAAAAACAAATTACAAGAAACAGTTAACGCTTTAGTATTAGCCAAAGGAAGCAAATCTGATGCAGCTAGAAGTTTAAATATTCCTCGTACTACTTTTATAAGTAGATTAGAATCAGCAGAACGCGCAGGAATAAAACCCACTGTTAAATCCCCTAACTTAGAAGTAGCTTTAGCTGAACAAAAAATGGTCTCTGATTTACAGATACGTGACCTTAAGAAACAGTTAGAAGAATCCATACAGCAAAATGTAACCTCAGATTATGTGCGCAAGCATATATTTAAATTAGGCAAGCATCAAGCTACCCCTCCTAAATGGATAACTAAATCTTCTCCAGCTACGGGAAACCCTGGAGTTCCTACTTTGTTCTTATCTGATTTTCATTACGGGGAGGTAGTAAGACCTGAAGCTGTAGGCAATTTAAACAATTTTAATAAAAAGATTTCGCAATCGCGATTGAAGTCAACTGTGGAAACAGCAATAGACTTATGCCATAATCATATGGTCAACCCCAAATACCCAGGAATTGTTCTGGCTTTGGGGGGAGACATGCTGGCAGGTTCCATTCATGATGAGTTGATAGAATCAAATGACGGCACGAACATAGATCATGTGCT
>Ga0207894_1000242_pt1 | contig 17341 bp, 25 predicted proteins | sample MalvirmetaMSP114_FD_184231 | JGI IMG/M metagenome (GOLD analysis project Ga0207894, IMG submission 184231) | Marine viral communities from the Deep Pacific Ocean - MSP-114 (SPAdes) | ecosystem: Environmental > Aquatic > Marine > Oceanic | place: Pacific Ocean | collected 2011-05-26 | reverse complement strand
ACCCTACTGAAGAAGCAGCAGAAATACCTGTTAACGTAGTTGTGTTATCTGATCTTCCAACTGGAGTACCCACAGAAGAAGCTAAAGAAATTCCTGTAAGCGGAACTCCTATTTCAATAACAGGTGTCCCTACACTTGTAGTTGCTGCAATTCCACTAGGTTTAATAATGATTTCGTCAACAGATCCCCACCCATGTATACCCCAAGTTAATGTGCCCCAGCCGGGATAATAAGAAATGGTAGGTGTTCCAGGAGAAGTTGTAGCTGATAAACCTGTAAGAGAAACTGTTTGATCATTAAGTTCTCCCCAAGCACCATCATTCCAAGATTTAGCGCCCCAACCTGTAGCATAAACGTTGGTGTCACCCCAATCGGATTGACCCCAGGTTAATCGTCCCCATCCTGATGTTACGTCTGCCATAAGGAAGAACTCCTTATGTTAGTTGTATGATCGCTGTTGCTGCAGCTGCTGCTGGAAATTCAATTGTGAATGTTCCACTAGTAACTGTTTTATCTCCACCAAAATTAATAGCAAGAATTGCTCTTTCATTAGTGAAGCCCGTAATATTTGTAGAATTATAAAGTAATAATCCTCTAGCTGTAAAAGTAGCCGATGTCCAACTTTCATTAGAAAAATCACAAATGGCTGTATCACTATCTAAGGTAGGATCAATATTTGTTAAAGCTTTTCCACCACTTGAATATCCTGAACCGGTTGTTGTAACTTCGTAAGTATCCGTAGGATCCGCAGCTGGATCAGAGGCTGCTGCCCATACCGTTGTTGATTTACCTAATGATGCTGAGTTGCTTGAATAAAGAGCACACATAATAACATTCCCTGCGGGAGTACTTCCAGAGGCATTTAAACAATGTCCTCCTTGCAGAATTTCTTCTTTGAAACTGTTACAAATTTCCGATGCTATTGCCATATTTATCTCCTAATTATGGAGACGGGGACTTAACTGGTATTCTAACGGTTCCGTCAGTATAGTCGTCTCGTCTTCGTCTTCCAAGTTGCATTCCTGCAAACTGTTGTATAGCATTTTTATATTTATTTTCGTACAATGTCAACATATCCATTGGACCTTTTAAAAATCCATAAGCTTCCACCAGGCAGGCATATAGTAGCCCTTGTGGGAAGTACTTACTTAAATAAGTCCCAGAAGTTTTAGTCGCTAATCCTGCAGGTACCATATTGTAATATATTCTGTATAGATAATTTGCATCGGGTGTAGGGGCTAAATAAATAGCTCCTGAAGTACTGTCAGAATCTCCAGTCGCTCCCCCAAACATAGCATAATATTTAGGAAATCCTGTAACATCTTGCCCTGTTCTATTGCCTTTTGGCCCCGTTAATCTATCGGTATATTCTGATAAATAAGTTTGATCTTTTTTCTCTAACCAAGTTCCATTACCTTCAGTGTTAGCTGTTGAATTAAATACTTCTACCCCTCTAATAAACAAAGCGCCTGTGTCACCTTTACTTCCTTTACCGGGTGAATTTATAGTATTAGCATCAGCAGCTAAAGTTCCTTCTGAAACATATCTGGCAGCATCCATAGGAAGCTCTTGATTAATTCTATATTCTGCATTTTCAATAAATCTGCCTAGAACAGCACCACTAAAAAGAGTACTGTCTATTTCAGTATAACTTCTAATGTCAGCTTCTAATGTTGAAAGTGTATATCCTGCCATTATAAACTCTCTATATTAAGAGGACTAATAACGCAATTAAATCCTCCTCCTGTTGCAGTGCCTGTTGCAGCACTTGGTAGGGTTATTGTAAAACTATTTTTTGCTGTAACAGTTGTTCCAGCATCATTAACACTAGTTGTCTCAACTAAAGAAGCAACTTTAAAAGACCCATAGACCGCGGCTCCGGAACTATGTGAATCAGCAGTTGTTGCTGAAGGCGTGTACCCTCTATAAACAGCAGAAGTTCCACGCGTACATCCTGTTAAATCATTACTTGATCTTCCAGTGTATTGAATAACTTCGTTTTGATATGTTCCCACTTTTAAAGGATCGGTTGTATCTGATGAAGTTAAAAGTTTTTTAATCATAATAAATCCAGCTGTAGGGAAATTAGATCCATCAGCCAAAGTAATTGTTGTAGCGCTATTTGTTATATCACCATTTAATGTTGTTTGTAATTGTAATTGTGCAACTGAAACACCACCAACAGGCTCTTTAACACCAGTAAATCTTAAAGAGTCATTAACTACTAATTGACTATTTTCAAATGCAACAGTTAAAGTTGTGTCCGATGAAGTTGTAAAAGGATTTAAAGGTAAAAAATCTTGTGTTCCAAATTCCGTTCTGGCTGGTCTTGCTCTTTGTAAAGCTTGTGGATCAGCACCTGTAGGTTTGGGTTGTAATTGTGGAGACTTAGGTTCGTATTCAGAACGATGAACCCATGCACCAGTCCATTCTCTAACCATTTCATTATATGGAAACGCCATACCTGATCTATCAGATATTGATAAAGCATATTTACCTTGTGAAAAAGTAGTCATTAACCAATCCCCGGATAGTAAATTTTAGGTGATATGTAAGTAGAGTTAGAAGAACCATCTTCATCTTCAGCTCTTAACAATTCATCTTCATATAACATTTTTAATTCTTGTACTCTTTGAGGGACATACTTAACCGATAAATAATAAGCAAGACCAGCAATCATACAAGGTATAAATCTGTAAGGTACGTCAGTTGCATTTGTATAAGCACCAACATCATCAATTCTTTTTGTATAATAAAAATTAATATAGTTTCCGTCTTGAGCTGCGCCCGGAGTTAAATATAAAGTCATTGTAACTTTATCTATTAATCTTTGAACCCAGTATTGGGTAGGAAGACCTGTAGCAGTTTTATTAGAAAAAGCTTGATACTGTGACCTGCTAATTTTTGTCATTGGTGTATCAATTGTAGTAGACTTTACTCTATAATCTGCTTCTTGAATATCTGTCACTCCGTTTGGAAACTGCAAAACTGCATCACTTGTACTATGACTAGCAGCAGTACTTCCATTAACACCTCTTACACATCCAGTTAAGTTTAAACTAGATATTCCGCTGTAAGTAATTTGTTCGCTGTTAATAGTTATGATACCACCAGTTGTTGGCATCCCAGTAACTGAAGCTACTCCAATTGTAGCAACACTTGAATTTATTCCTGCAGATAATGTAGTTGAGATTCCACTTGATGCACCGTCGGCAGGAGAACGATAAAAAGTATAGACAGATTGCCCGTCTACTAATGTAACATTTTGATTTTTTACTTCCCAAAAATGAAGTCCTCTATTACCCCATTCAGAAAATAAAATATTTAAAGATCTTTTTGCTGTTTTTAATTGGTAACCAGAAACACCCTGCATACCGATACGTTCGTATGCATCTTCAATAATTTCATCTATACCAAGGTTCTTATCAAAAACATAAGAGCCAGATGTTGTATTTGCCATCTAATCTCCTATCCATAATAAATGGTGCATGAATCAATATTTGCTAATGTTACATAAGCTGCAGTGGCAAATTTAACTCCATTACCACCAAAATTAAAGTTTAAAGTATCATTGCTTGCACTTCCACCTTTAAGATGAATTTTAATATCACCAGTTGCAGTAGTAGCATCTTGAATAGTTATTTCACCGTCTGCTCCAGTTAAGTGTGCGTTCAAACTTATAATTCTAACTGGTCCAAGATTCGCGGCTGATCCAGCTATGTAGCCTTGCAGTCTTCCTGAAGTCGCTAACTCTATTGAAGATTTAACATCAGATAAATTTGTACCCATATTTTTATCTCCTAATTGTGAGCTCCCGAAGGAGCTCACGTTATTTTATTACGCAGTATCAGACGTACTTGAAATTCCAAAAAATTTCAATTTTAAAGTGACACCCGTAGCTCCTGGGTCTCCACTTACAACGACTTCTACTTCGTCGGGTGTTGAGCTTGTTGCAACAACACCAGCCCCTAAGTCAATGAATCCTAATGCACCATTTAAAACCCAGAATCCTTTGAACCCTGTAGAATTTACTGCACATGTACTTCCGATTCCATCTAAGTAACCGTCTGTATCCGCATCTGATCCTACATCGTCAAGATTAACTGCATTTGTTGCCGCTACTGTTACTACAACTGTACATGCTAATGGAATGAAATTTGTTGGCATTCCAATTGCACTTTCTTTTCCAGTTGTGGCACCATCAGCAACAGTTACTGTAGCAGTGTACTGCTCCAGTTTCATATTAGTTATAACATTTCCTAATGAGTCTTTAGCGATATCAATAAATCCATTTTCGGATCGTACTGGACCGTTAAAAGTTGTATTTGCCATATTATCCTCCTAGTTTGTTGAATGTAGTCTCTAGGCCGTCGACTATACTCGTCTACATTCTTAAATTAATTGTATAGTGAAGTTTTTATATATGAAATTTGAATAGAGTGCAAGAGATCCCTGCATGAAAGTACGATTTCAGCGATATGGCGTTTATTTAAGTAGCCACAGAAACTTGGGGGGCAGAATCTCTGATTTTATTTTCTCTATCAGCGATCTTGGATTCCTCCAATTTAATCTCAGTGATAATGTCTCTAATAACACTATCAATGTTGACCATGTCCAGAGTATATTTACCATTTTGTTCATACTCAGACTGCCACCTCAACTCCAAGGACCTTTTTTGTTTGTATAGGTCTTGTAACATCAATAACCTCCTCATAGGTTATTCTATTAATACGGGGATCATAACTATTTTCGCCCATATGTTCCCATTTTATACTTTTTTCTCCAAGCTTGTCAAGGATAGATTTTTCAATGGATATGGCATTATCTTCAGCTAAAACGTCAAATTTAGCATGATGATTGTAAGCCCAGATCTGTACTAGATAGTTTTTCATTATGAGTTTTTTCTTTCTATCATTAAATTGTGGCGGAACTATGTCCCGCCACAAAATTATTTAGCTGTTAAGCACCTTGAACACCATAGATACCTCTATAGTCAGATACACCGAAGTTGTATCTTTCTCTAGCTTTGTATCTCACGTTGCCCGTATCGAAATCACCTTCCATCGCTGTTTTGATGGGAGTTCTCTCGAAGTACTTCATTCCATTAGGAACATCAGTGATAAGGTACCAAGAATCAGTATCAGTTAAGAAATTGTTAACCACATAACCTTGTGGAACCATTCCCAATGATTTAACTGCATTGATATCATTATCAGCTGTGCCAACTCTACCTTGTGACTTAAGAAGTCTCTCAGCATTAAATTGATTAGCTGGTGGAACTATTAATTTCATTCCTCTAGCTGCAATTTTTAAACCTCTTTCATCAGTCATTGCTGCAACGTCTATTAAAGACTGCTCCAATGATGTTTCATTAAGGTCTGCTTGAGTTGTCAAAGTATTGCTGACTGTTCCAGCGATCGTTGGGTGGTTTGTTGCAAACAATGCAGATCCATCACCAGAAGTGAAAGATGCTGTTTGCGGTAAACCATTGATCAATGGATTAACTGCTTTGATTTGTTTTGTATTCGCCATGGATCTAGCTAATGCTTTTGTATATCTAGACGCGAGTCTATCATACAAGTTATCCTCGATCGCTTCTTCAGTGATCGCGAATGCTAGTGCAATAGTTTCCATAGTGTATCTAGCTGTGTAAGTCTCTTGAGCATTGTCAAAAGTTACGCCAGAACCCTCCGGTTTAACTGCTGCATTTGCAAAACCAGATAACATAACTTCTTCTTCAAACGCTCTGTCTGAAGACTCTGTTACATATATCTCAGCATGCTGATTTTCATAACGTTTATACTCTAACCCGAACAAGGCGTTTAAACCTGGCTCGAGTTCTTTTACTAATTGTCCTCTACTTATTGCCATGATTATTTACTCCTATATTCCGGCTACTGCCGATTTGTAGAAGTGCTCATTGACGGTAACAACAAAATTAACATTGGCAGAACCAATGGTGTTGTTTTCAACGTCTTTAGACACTCCTATTACTTTAAGCTGACCACTTGCGGTACTAGTAGTTGAATCATCTAGTTCTACGCCAGAGACGTAGTTAGCTGAATCACCTGCTGCGTACAAGACATCGTAATTCATGAAGACATCAGTCTGTGCCGAAGCACCACTGTTATCCGATTGAATTTCGAATCTTTCGTAAGGGTCATCTGCTACGAAAGCAACTATATCTGTGGCAGTGTTTGAACCTGCTAGATTGTTTGCCCACGTAGGCTTGCTTGTTGTTGCATCGGTATAAAAGATACCATTCAAAGATCCGATCAAAGTATCGCCTGCTCCGCCTACTGTTATAGTTCCAGTCGCCGCCGCTATAACGGGGTCTTGAAAATATATTGCAGTAGCACTTGCTGCTACGCTATACTCAGATAAACCTTGATTGTCATCATTTTGACCGAGTTTTCCGATCGGTTTTAAACCGAACGCTGCGTCTTTATTTGCCATGATGGCCTCCTTTTGTGCCTGTCCCGAGGGACTTCTAGCACTGTTAGTTTATCTTTGAGTGGTTAGGAATCGTTAAAAAATTAACTTTTCTTTGAGCCACCAAAAGTTACACGAGTCTGCCTGTCAATATTGACTGGCATACTTGGGTGCTCTTCCTTCATAAGATCACGGTCCATTGCTTCGACTTTGTCATTATGTTGTTTCGCATAATGATCTGCGCGCTGTTGGACAATCTCATCCGGAGCCCTAGCGAGCACTAGGCCGCCAACTCCGATTACTCCCTTGTATTTACCATCTTCAACAACTGGATATTCGCCGTCTGGATATTCATCCGCTCTAACTAATTCATATCCAGATCTAATTCGACCTTGGACATTTTTAGTGTCGTTGAATCCCATACTCTCAGCTCTTATCCATCTATGCTGAAATCCTGATGGTGCAGGGGGTGCATCTAAAGCTGATGGTGGAGTCCAAACTTTTTTATGAGAAGTTTTTTCTCTTGTTTGACTCGCACGGGAAGTTTTTTTATCGTTACTCATATGCTTACGCCTCCTTCGTGATGTTTAATTGTTTCGCATACTCTTCAAGTGGCACACCTAATTTTTTAGCGATTACTACTTGAGACGGTGTGAGTCTCACTGTTTTGCGACCAGTTTTTGTACTTCGCTTCGCTGAAGCTACTGTTTGTACCGGTTTGGTCGATTCCGTTGATCCTATCTTATCAAATTTATGGGGGAATTCAAGTCTTATTCTTTTATCAATTTCCGCATAATATTCAGTAGATTGAGGATCAAAGCCTTCTTGATCTACTAGCTTTTTATGTAGATCAAACGCCGTATAAGTCATCGCTGAATCCTGTCCGAACCATGAATTTTTCTCACTCCATGCTTCAGCTTTTGGATCAGGAGTACCTCTAGACGCCCTTTGTCTATTTAAAGTAAGGTCAGTTCTTCTCTCCGCTTGTTGTTTTGCATAAGCTTCACGAGCTGCTTTAGTCTCATTCAACTTAGCTTGTCTGTATCCTAATTCAGATATTTTCGACATTGCCTCTGTTTCAGCCGATATATCCTGTGCTTCTCTAGCTGCTGCAAGTTGTGCTTTAGCCGCTTCAATACCTGAAGTGATACCTTCTTCAGTTACGGAAAGAAAGCTAGGCTCTATTGTTTTGAGTTTAGCTTCTGTATCATTCTTATCTCTAATTACTTTTTGAGCATAAACAACAGCTTCGTCTTTTTGACGTTCAGCCTCTCTCCATTTTTTAGTTAGCTTTGCTATTCTTTTCTTAACGCTATCACTATATTCTTCTAATTCATCTTTCTTTTCTTCAGTCGGTTCTTTCTCTTCTACAGGTTTTTCTTCTGTAGCTTTTTCTTCAACTACTTCTCTAACAGTGGGTTCTTCTTTTTGAACAACTTCTTTTTCTTCAATAGTAGTTTCGTCTTTTTTCTCAGGTATATCGACATCCATTGCCGGACCGGAAGTATCAATATCAACTGACTCTTTTTGTTTCACATTTTCTGTGTCTGGCATAGTTTCCTCCTTCTATGTTTTAGTAATGATGAAGTATATCTTCGGGGTTATCAATTGTAGCTAATACTTCATCGTCATTTAGCAATCGTACTTCACCCCCGTCAATTTGTATTCGTGATCCTGCATAACGCGCAAAGATCACCCAGTCGCCCTTCTTGCACCAAGGACCTTCTGGAAATTTTTCTTTATCATAACAATGCGGACCAACTTCTAAAACTAATCCACAAGTTGATGCAACTTGTTGACGTTCTAAAGTATCTTGTCCTAGATATAAACCACCTTTAGTTTTCTCAGGTAACTTAAATGGAAGAATTAATAATCTCCATCCAGTGGGTTTAGGTAATTTTGTAGATTCTTTTGATTTTAGACGTTCATATCCATCTAATTCTTTTTGATGTAAGTCTTTTGCTTCTTGTTTAGTATCAGGTGTTGAGTTTGATAACGGTTCCTTTAGCATTTTTTTGCTCCTTCGTGTTTAGCAGGTTAGAGATATCCTGTGATATTTTATAATAGGCATGTGCCTGCCCCATCATATATTTGTATTTTTCCATATTGTCAACCCCTCCAGCAATCATTGCGTCTCCTATTCGTTGATAATGTTCTTTTAATTCTTTTTGTATCTTACGTATGACAGTTTCTTCATCCATTATTTTTTTCTCCTTTTTGTTTTCTTTATTGATTTACGTCCATATTTCTTAGTCCATTTTTCAGCTATTTTAGGCTCATTTTTCCATAAATAACGTCTTTGTTTTTCTGATTTAAAAGGCATCTGAAATTACCAATAATATCTATATTTACAAGTACATTCCCCACAACTACAAATCTCACTTATTCCAGATTCATTTGTAGCTTGTGTGTTCTCGCATTTACATTCACAATGACATTTATGGCTACAATTCCTACATTTATTGAATTGTTTAAACCAATTCTTTATAATAGTTATCCATGCTTTCATCTACTTTTCCTCCACTAGAAAAATATTTTCTACCCTCAAGAGCAATAGCTCTTGCAGATTTTTCTTTTTTCTTTTTTTTCTTACCTTTCATATGCTTCATAAGTTGTTGAATCTTTTTTGTACTCACTATTTTTTACCATTCCTGAATATTTGCGTTCCCTTTATACCAAAAATACTACCACATACAAGGATCCAAAGTGAAGTGAACCATGTCGGTAGTGCCGCGAAATGCTCGAAGAAAATTTTTATTTTCTCCATCGCCGCCGGATCGTCCGACCAGACACCCCAGGCGAGCACCAAAATGGGCAGTGTGAGAATCGCTAAAACGACCTCGTCCTTGTAGTCGTTTTGACGGGCTTCTAAAAGTTTTCCCTGGTAAGCTTCCTCACCGCGGGCTTGTTTTTGCGCATGTAAATATTGTGCGTCCGCCATAGCCATCTGGGACTCTTTTCTCTTCTTGTAGATGTGACTCGCTGCGTTTAAACCGAGCTTAAGTGCACCAAAAATTGGGAATGCCATATTAGAACCACTTAACGCTTGATTTTTTTTCTTTTAACAATCTACGTTGACCACCAACTTTGTTAACTGTTGGAATGCCTTCAGGAATTTTAACCTCAACACCGCCTTTAGGATATCCATCCTTATTAACGAATTGTTTATGATTAATTCCTTTATAGAAAGGTTCTTTACTGTTATTTACCATTAGTCCTCCTTATTTTTTTCGTAATTTTTTCAATGTTATAGTAAATCTTGCTCTTTGTCCAAGCTTTCCTGGTTTTTTAGCTTTTTTGATGTTTAAACTCATCTATTTTTGCCTCGATATCTTTCAATATCAACACTAGGCATCATTTTATCTGTACTTGGTAAAGTTTTACTTAAAATAGTTTTTTCAATAGACGTATCAGCTCTTAATTTAGCTAAATCTTCGTTTTGCTCTAGTTTTTCTTCTTGAGTATGTTGATTCATCATTGTTTTCATACGATCTAAGTTGATTTTCTCTTGATCTTGAGTTTTTTTACGTTCATTATCCATTGCTTTGATGTCTAATTCTCTAGCTCTTAATTGAGCAATTGGATCATTATCAAATTGAGAAGTAATTTCTTTTTCTTCCTTCAAAAATTCTTCCATCATGCCTGCAATCAATACAGCTTTTCTTGATTCAATCTTTTGAGACATTTGTTGTACTTGTTGTTGTACTTGTTGTTGTGCTTGTGGATTCGGATTTTGTTGAGCCATCTGAGTCATCTGTGCAATCTGTTGTAATTCCTGAGGAAACTCTAATTCAATTTGTTCTTGAGACATTAAACTAATATGTTCAAAAATATTTTTTTCAATAGCTCCCATAACCATTGGATTATTTCTAGCAATATTAGTAGCCATAAAATTTAAATGTGAAGTTATATGTGCTCTATGATCTTGACCGGGGAAAGCTTGAAAATTTTTTCCACCTAATGCCATAATATTTTCTAATGCAGGATCTATAGGTGCAGGTTGCTCAGGTCTGGTTAATAATGTGTCAATATCTTTTACTCCTAATGCCTCATACATATTTCTGTATGCCTGATACAAATTATGCATTTCTGGATTAGATGTTGCCAGTTGCAACTCGGTTTGTGCGAGGGAAATTCGCTGAGTTTGAGAGAAAATGTTGGGGTCGGCAACTGGCATTATATCTACCCGATCATCAAAGTCTGTTTGTTTAATAGTTCTTTGACCCCCAACTATGTCGTATGGATATTCCGGGGGTAAATATAATTTGAATATTCTTCCTAATAATTTAAATTCACTTTTTAGTGCAGCATAAATTCTTTTGTGAATAGCTGACATTGTTCTACTGCCTCTTTCAAGAAGAGCAACAGTTGTTCCAACAGCTGCCTGTTGATTACCGTCACCAACTTGTAAGTCAGCAATTGAAGCAAATCTTTGACCTGCTTGTACAACAATACCCATTAAGTTTAATAAAGTTGCAGATGGTTCTTTAAATGGCAACATCATAAATGAATCTTTTAAGTTACCACCAGGAGCATCTACATCTCTAAACTCACCAGGTTGAATTGATTGCGCATCATCTCTAATTCTAATGCCACGCATTTTGAATCCGGCGGGTAAGTTGGAGAGCGTACCCGCATCCAATAATTGACGAAGAGCTGCAGTTGCAGTTCTAGACAGACCACCAATCATATGAATGAGACCGAAACCATAAAAACCAAGTCCAGGTAAAAATTTAAAATGGACAAAGTAATCTATTTTATTTTTTTTCGGATCTCCAATCTCGTAATTTCTTTTAATGGATAAAACTTTTCTTGATGATTCTTCAATAGTTACAATATAAGGAATTTTAATTTCAGAAGGTTCACCTTCTTGATCTCTGTCTTCAAAACCTTCAAGATCTAAATTAACATGACATTCTAATATAGTATAAACATCATCATCTTTAGTTTTTGTTTGACCTTCTAACTCTCTTTCCTTTTTCTTAATATCTTCTTCAATGTCAGAAGGATTTCCTAATTCTATATCTCTATAAAAACCTGCTACTTGTTGTTTTCTTAAATCGTTTTTTGAAATTTTTACCCGATGGATGATTGCTTCCGCATCGTCTAATGAGGTAGCCGTATAGGGAACAATCAAATCATCCGCAGGTACAAACTTTGATGTTGCTGCTCCTTCAAGTTCATCATAATAAACTTTTTTAAAAGCTGACCCTGCTAATGGTAAATAAAATAGCATTTGATCAAAGTCTGGCTCATAGTCTTTCATGACCTCCATGAGCTCATAATTCATAAAATCTTTTACACGTTGCGCCTGCTTTTGTTTCTCTGGATTAGGTGCACCAAGAACTTGAGTTCTAACTGGACCATCCGCTGGTAATAATTCTTTATAAGCTAAAGCCTGAAACTGTGTAACAGCTTCCGCTAAAACTGGGTGAGTTGCACCTGAAGCTCCTTGAAAGGGTTCAGTTCGCATATCATATTTAAATCCTAATAAATCTAATCCTGTGGTGTAAGCTTTTTCCCATTCTTTTCTACCCATTTGGTAGTCCATATATTTTTGGGAAAGGTCTGAACCTAAAGGTTCAAGAACATCGTCTGGTAAAAATTCTGCTAAGTTTGCATAATGCTCTTCGCTGCCTTCTGGACCGGCCGCCTGTGGATCAAAATCTATATCAACTGATCCATCTTCATTTTCTACTGTTTCTATGGGTCCTGATGCCTGTTGCTCTTCTACTGAAACTTCTTGTGCTGTTTCTTGTAACTCTTCTTGTCCTGGAATTGTAATACTACCCCTTGGACTTTGCGTCAAGGACTTGTCTATTTTGTCTGTCATTTATTTTCTCCCCTACTGTTTTAACAGTATTATATTTAATTTTCAACCCTTGTGACAGGGGTCCTGCTTCAGGCGCCAGGAGCCAGGTCTTAGGGTATTTTAAGGTTTTTGATTTGGTCTGCATAAAATCCATATGTTGGTTTATTTTCTGTAACTACTTCCTTTTTATCAGCAAGAGCTTTTTCTTTTCTCATTTGATTTATTAATGCCTCTTTAGTTTGGTTATCTATTAGTTTTAATTCTTCGGGGGCGGTTCCAAGTTTCTTTTCTAAATAGCCTCCAGACAAAGGTAAATTAGATATATTTTCTTCAAGAACTTTGACAGAAGTGTCTCTAAGTTTTTGAGTTTCATACTCTTGTCCAAATGTTGTTTCGTAGGGAGGTTTCCACTCATGCTTTTTACCTTTCAATTTTGAACCAACCCATTCTCCAGCTTCCCAAATTACTCCTGGAAGATTTGTGTATATTTCTGCTAGATTCATGAGTCCTACATTAGCACCTAGCCCTTTAGAACGTGCTTCTGCGATAGGAATAAAATCCATAGGAATAGCTGCAACGCCAGCTACCTTTAAAATTTTTCCAAATGCGCCTAAGGCTTTACTCGGAATTTTACCGGCGATGTCGTCCAATGCAGTTAACTCAGCTGATCCCCATTTAGCAATATCTACAACATTCAACCCTGAATTTTGCTTATTCATAATGGATTGAATAGTCCTACTTAATTTAGTTGTGTCTTCAGCATTTAATTTTATACCTGCTTTTTCAAATAATTTTTCAATAGGAGTTGCAGCGCCATGTTGTTTTTTACCTAGTCCATATTTAATTTCAGTAATGGGCTCCATCGTCGTATAATAATTCGTAACGGCTTTTCTTCTTAAGTTCATTCTTCTTTCTTTAGCTTTTTCTCCTTTGTCACTAGCTTCAAATTCTGTATCAGCGCCAGTCCACAAATTAGTAAATATTTTTCTTGCTGCCCCTTCTTGAATGTTAGCTTTATAAGGTGCTATATGAGTTTCCCACGGTCCATCCTTAAAAGACGTATTATGAGCAATATGCAAACCACTTTGTTTTATATGTGTCTTAGGATCATAATTAGGAATAAGTGATTTATTAATTTTTTGAGCCAATCCTTCTTTATTTATAAATTCTTTTATTTTATGAGCTTTAGTTATTTCATCCCAAGACATGGGTTTACCTTTTGAATTAAGAGCGTTGCCTTCCTTGACATAAGACTCTATTGTGTCCCAGGTAAATGGCTTATTATTTTTATCGATCAAAGTTATCTTTTCCATATCCAATCGATTAAGTTCTGGTTTACTGTTCATAAGTTTTAAACTTTCTTCACTAAATTTAAAAGGAGCGTCCAAAAGATTTCTATAAGTTCTACTAACTAAATCTCCCCATAATATACTTTTAAAATCTCGTGAATTCTTATAAAATTTTATTGTTTGTCCTCTCTTTTTTCTAGTCCTTGCGGCAGCCTCTTCTTTTTCTTTAGCAATAAACTCTTCTCGGGCATCTGGATCCATAGCGGCTAGTTTTTTCTTTTTTAATTCGACTGTTCTTTTTGATTTTGCTTGTTTTTCCTCAATAGGTTTCTTTTTATAGTCTAAATCGGTACTATATTTTTTCCTTAAGGCTTCGTCAGAGAAATTCTTTTTATGTTCTTGATACTTTTCGTTGCCCCATAACTCTATCATCCTCTTTTCTGTGACAGCTCTTTCTACGTGAGAGCCTTTGTAATTAAAGTTGTCAGGGAAAAGATGTTTGGCATCTTTTATTCTTTTAGTAACACTATCTTTATTAAAAGAATCAGCTTGGGAAGGTCTCCAATCCTTATTTAATAATTCAGCAAATTCTGCGTTATTGTGCGTGGTTTTATATTTAATTCTAAGTTCCACAAACTTGTTTCTAGGAAGAACGGGTTTAGTACCTTCATTAAATCCAACACGTCCACCATCTTCAAATTTCTTTGTGAATTGTATGTAGGCTTCTGGGTCTCCAGTATCTACATTTACTTTAGCATGACCACTTAAACCTTCACCACCTTCATTATAACTTATTCCAAATTTTCGCTCTCTATAACTTTTTGGATCCTCCAAATGTACATCTTGGTCTTTATACTCAATTTGATCTCTATATTTACCATACTGCAAATCAGCTAAAAGCTTAATTTTTTTTGATACAGGTATCTTCAGGCCTGCTATAATATCAAACGTTTCTTTATCTGAAGTCCACCCTTTAGGAGCATTTTCAATTTGTTGAGCACCAGTTTTTGAACCGTGAGCGTCTACTGTAAGAATGTCAGATCCTCCCTCTAAACCTACACGTCCACCAGTAGCTAATTGATTTTCATAATATTTATTAATATCCGGTTCCACACTATAAGCAGGGGGAAATTCTGCAGGTTGTTTACCAGCTTCCTCTATTAAAGTTGAATAAATTTTTTTTCTATCTTGAATCCATTCTAATGCTTCTTCTTCAGAAACAACACCTTCCTCTACTCCTTTTTTAAAAACATTTTCCAGGTTATTTTTATAAAGTTCTTTATCCTCAGCTCCAAAATAACCCTGTAGATACAAATCACTTTGTTTCTTAAACATTTCTTTTGTGTAAGGTTTTGGTTTTGGTAGAGTACCGTTTGAAAATTTTTCACGAGGGCGACCAAAATGCGCCATCATTTCTCTGTAATGATGAAGTTTCAATTTAAACTCCTAGGATGCCTGCTAGCCCGCCTGATGCTAATGTAATTTTAGTCTTATCTTCTTCAATTAATTCTTTAACTGTATCCATTTCTGGAGAGGCTTTTGCAGTGCCAACACTTATTTGATAAAATTCTTTTAGTTCATCTAGAGAATTTGGCTTACGACCTTTTTCTCTAATAAATTCTTTTACAACTTCTTCAATTGAAACATCGGGACTTATTTTTTTAGCCATTCCACCAGCCATAGTTTGTATTTTAAATTGTTCGAAACTCATAGGCTCAAAGCCTTGTTCTTCAGCATCATAAAGATGTTTTTTATACTCTTCTACTAACATTGGATCCTCATTAGCAAGTTGCATGATGCCTGAACCTTGCATCTGGGTTTTGGGTCCTTCAATGCCTTGATCCAACATAATTTCTTGAATAGTTTGATCTTCTTCAATTACTCCAGGAGTATCATCATCATCTGGATAATCCCACCAATTAGCTCTTCTCCAATCTCGTGACATTAATAATAAATCCTCTCTTGATGAGGCATTTTTTCCTCCTTATAATCTTCAGGGTGTTGTATTAATCCGCCCTGTCTAAATCTCATAACAGCTTGAGTCATACTATCGACCAAGTCATCATGATCCCCATAAGGAAATGCAGCACATTCTTCTATGACATCTTGAGCAAACTCCATTTCTTTGGGCGCCCATATTCGGCCACTCTCAAACAGAGGTGATACCGAGTTCACTCTAGTGTGCTTATCATTGCCTTTACTAGGTGTGAAGTTTATAACAGGAATTCCCATCTTACGCAACTCATAAGTTAGGGGTAATCCAGATGCCTTACTTTCAATAATTACCGTTTCAGGTTGCCAATAACCATATTGTTCTAGCGCAACTCTTCTTAATTCAGGAAACTCGTACCTTCCTTTCAAAGAATCAACCAAAATTAATTGAGGCGGGCTGTCTTCATTAGGTCTAAAGATTCCCCAAGTTGTTATAGCTGAATAATCTGCTGTTTCTTTTTTCATAAAAGCAGTGTCGTAAGATTGAATAACATGTTGAAGAGTAGGCATTTTTTCCTCTTCCCAATTTTTCCACCACTCTCTTTTTATTAAAGCACCTTCTTCTGAAGTAGGATTCTGCATATATTGTGCATTCCATTTACTTCCAGGGATAGAAGCTTTAACACTTTCTAAATCCTTTTGACTCCAATACTCGGGCCATACAGGTTTGCCTGAAGGCAGAATTGCAGGGAATTCAACAACCTCCCATTGATCAGCCTTAATTTCTTTTTGTGCGGAAAGTAATCTACCTGTTAAATCTTTCTCATTCCAACGAGTCATAATTAATAAAATAGAGCCACCTGGTTGAAGACGTTGTCTTGGTCCTGATGTATACCACTCATAAGTCCTGTCCAAAGCTTGTGAGTTCATCGCATCTTGTTCTGAGTGTGGGTCGTCAATAATTAAAAGGTCTGCACCTCTTCCAGTAATTGCCGAACCCACACCCGCTGCATAGTACTCACCTCCTTGGGCGGTTTCCCACTTGCCAGCGGCTTGTGAATCTTCTCTGAGTGTTGTCTTAAAGACTTGTTGATATTCAGGAGAATCAATTAGTGCCTTGGCTTTCCGACCAAACCGCACTGATAATTCGGTCGTATTAGTGGATTGTATAATTTTTAATTTTGGATTTTTACCAACCATCCAGGCGGGCAAAAGATATGATCCAAATTCTGATTTAGTATGCCTTGGTGGCATATTAATAATTAATCTCTTTATCTTGCCTTCAGCTAGAGCATTAAACTTACTAGCAATTTTTTTATGATGAGAACCTTTAATAAAGTCAGGCCAAACATGTCTTACAAAAGTAAGAAAGTCAGTTTGAATAGATTTATTTTTTCTTTTCTCACCAAGAGTATTAGCTATTAAAGAAAATTCCCTTCTTACATCGGCGGGTAGTTTATGTATATTCTGTAGAAATTTTTCATTCATAAATTTTTTTTGCAAAATTTTTTCAGGATTATTTTGAAACCTTAGAAAGTATTTTAAGGCTTTAAACGTGTAAATCAAGCCTTAAAGAGAAAACTTTGGGACCCCTTTTTTTAAAAAAAGAAACCGTTTTCAAAAAAATTTGAAATGCGCCCGGGCGCTTGGTACCTCTATGCAACCTGGAGTTGCATTGCGAATGATTCTCAGTTGCATTGCGAATGATTCTCAATTGCAGTTGGGGCGGCATCTAAACAAGTAGCCGCCACAACCTGTGGTTGTATGCAGTTAATGCATACAACCGGTGCGAGTAATCAGTCTAGTAATACCATGTATTCTTTTGCAAAGTATTGTCTAAACCAATCAAGACCTTTACGTACATCAGGCCATAAAG
>Ga0207894_1000179_pt1 | contig 21666 bp, 22 predicted proteins | sample MalvirmetaMSP114_FD_184231 | JGI IMG/M metagenome (GOLD analysis project Ga0207894, IMG submission 184231) | Marine viral communities from the Deep Pacific Ocean - MSP-114 (SPAdes) | ecosystem: Environmental > Aquatic > Marine > Oceanic | place: Pacific Ocean | collected 2011-05-26 | reverse complement strand
GTGAAACCTCTCCAAAGTATCGCCCCTTCTGTTCGGGGCGCTGCGCTGACGTGGATCTGGCCAAGTGGCTGAACGGCAGCTACGCGACCCCCAGCCGCGACCCCGAGGATATCGAGGCCGCAATCGAAGCCACCGAGGCCGCTTTGAACGCCCCCGACAAGCCGCATTAGAACTTTCCGAAAAAACCTTTGCCAAACATGGCAAAACCCTCTGGACACCCCCGCCGCAAACTCCTAGAACCCGCACACCCGACCACTACGGTGGTCTCCGGTGCCCGGGTAGCTCAGGGGTAGAGCAGTGGATTGAAAATCCTCGTGTCGGTGGTTCGATTCCGCCCCTGGGCACCACTATTTTTGCAATAGTTAACTTATATCAATAGCTTACGATGATTATCGAGGTTGGCGATGGACCATTTTATGGACCATTTTCGCATCGGTGCGGCGCACCATTCTTAGCGACTCAATATTTTCTGCAATGGCCACTTCAGCGGGAAACTTTCCAGCCTCTACAGGCCCTCTTCATCCTTCGACCTCTTGGATTCTGAATCAGGTCCGAGTACCGGACTGCCGATGCCAGAAGGCAGGTTTTCGTCGGCGCGGCGGTACATTTCGCGCTGAATCGCTTCCTTCTCGTTCTTGAGCGCGTCCGTGCCTTCCTGACGGAAACCTGCGGACGTCAGCGCGGCCTGTTCACGAAGCTCCTCGATCTCTGAGGCATGGATGCCCAACCGGTTGCCCATGGGGCGGGATACATAGGTCATGTTAGTTGTTTCTTACCTGTTGTGCACGCTCGCAGCGAAGAACTTGAAATGCCTCGGTTGGAGACGTGAAGACGGAGGCCGTTGTTTAGTTCACCTACCGCAGTTCTGTATATGGAATTCTACCACATTCGAGTTCCTCAGTATAATTGAGAGGCAAGTCGGTTGATCAACCACGAACGCGGACTACTGGCGGGGGGATACCTGTTGCGCCGATCACCGACGACGGTGAACGTGCAGCTAGCGGCATTTGAAAATGGCGTCTACGAACCGATTTTAGCGGCACTTCCGGCTCTTAGCGGCACTTCCGGCCCAGAACGGATATTCGAGGCCTATTTGTCTGCTGCATTTCGGCTTCCTGGAAGCGGACGTCCACACTAAGGATAGAGAAACTCATGACGGGGATGATTGATGACGATTTTGGGCGATCTGAGAAATGAAATCATACAAAGAGTGGAACCCCTGCAAGCAGGTCAGGAGTTCTCGCTTCGAACGCTCTTTGGAGGACGTGATGAGTTCGAAAAGTTCGGCACATCGGGCCAGCGAAAAGCCCTCGGAACACAGTTCCGAAAAGCCATAGAGGCTGGGGACTTCGCTGGCGTAGAGTACTCTCACCATGCTGATTCTCCGAGCGAGCATTGGTATCGGCGGGTTTGACGGCCCTTAGCGGCCTTTCCATAAAGGGCAAATGCTGTGCAGCAGGTTATCCAAAAGCAGACATCCGAAACCGTCCCTAGCATCAAACGGCCCCTAGCATCGCAGAGGTGAGGTGAAAGCCTAAAACTCTGGATCGATTACATCAGCTTGCATTGAGGGCACGATGTTAGACAACTTTCGCGTCGTGCTCTTAGGCTGCTGCATATCGGGTAGAGGTCTCATAGCCAGCTTCATGGGCATCTGACCTGCCATTCCGCTAAATATGCAAGTTCCCGTTGGCAGCGTCGGGATCGACTCCTCTGTAATTTTGTCTATGTAAGATACGGCTGTAGCAATGGATTGCAGATCACGGTGATTGATCAGCCGATGGATGAAGTAGTTATGGGCTTGGGATGTGATCGTTTGGGATATGTCACTCGGACGCTGACTTGAGACAGTTACGAATACCCCAAATTTTCTGCCTTCCTTGATGATTTCTTCGAAGGTTTCTAGCCTGTAGTCCTTCCAGCTTTCCGCTTCTCGAGATGACTCGTAAGACAGAATATTATGAGCTTCATCAATTACGATGCTTAACGCGGTAGCCGTATCGGCGCGATCTTTTTGTTCCTGATAGACCCGCTTTGAAATCAAAAGAGGAAGCGTTTTCTTCATTTCAATGTTTACGTCGTGAAGGTTGATTACGACCACGTTTCTGTCGAACATGTCACGAACATTCTGGGGATCGAATACTTTCCGAATGTCACCTTGCTTGCTTTTTAACTTATTAATTGCTGGTGCAATATGCTCATTTTGGGCGCGATTGCTCAGCACGTCCCAGACAAGTTGAACATAACAGATGGAGATGAAATCCAGAATAATGTCGTTGGCGAATTGGAAGCTCTCTACGCGTCTGTATAATTCGGTATTTAGTATTTCGTCAGGGTTTGATCGCAGAAAGGTACCGTTGCCTTTGAACTCGGCCATCATATTGTGCCACTCCAGATCGATCTCTAGTGGCACCCTCACACCTTCTTCAACTCGTTCAGGCAACACCTGACGCATGTAATCAATCAAGAGAGTTGCTCTCTCCTTGTCAGCCATCTGCAATATTTGCTTAATCTGCATTCGCAAAATGTTATGGAGGTGCTCCTGCCCTTGGAGGCCATTGCCTATCCTATTCGCCTCATCCAGAGCGCGGCGTATAAAGGGCCGTTGAGTTTTTTCGGTTGCGTCTGCAAGGATCGCAATCGTCTCAAAGTCAAGGAATCCAGCATTTGACAGGGGTACTTTGTCCCCTTGGTCGTGTCGGGTAGATAAATTGTAGACCGTCTTCTCCGTCGTCAGGCAATTCTCCCGAGAATATTCCCCGTTGAAGTCGAAGAACAAAATTCGCACTCGCTGATCAAACAAGGTTTGATTTCTTTCTCGCATAGCTTTGATGTAGCTCTGGTACAATAAAGCAACCGTGTTCGATTTCCCGCTGCCTGTATTTCCGAAAATAGCGATGTGACTGTTCATCAAGCCGTCGACGGGAAGGCTAATCTCAAATCCCTCGTAGTCCGAAACCGCTACATTCAAAGGTATCGCGTCTTCAGAAACGAGGTTATGAATTTGGTGTACCTTCTCACTGGTCAGCAAGAAGGCTTCGTTGCCGACTAATGGTAGCTCTTTGGTGCCTCCATAAAACGTCCCGGAACGGTCTACATAGCCTACAAGAGTAATTGACAGTGACCGCTTTGAATTGGGCACCTTGCTGGCTTCAGCCAAGTAGGTCGTGTCGGGGCGAGCGAATTCACCATCAACCTTTCCTATCAGACTGAAAAAACCTTTTCTAATGTCGATATAGCTGCCCACTGCGACGTTGCGGATCAGGTCACCTTCAAAGAACAGTTCAGATAGGTTTTTATCCTTGTCTACTGTTACCGAAATTCTGCGGCCTGTAACCTCTGTGACCTCGCCAACCCTGAGTACAGCTTCCTGCTGAAGGCGAGCATCAATCATGGATTGCCTCAGGGATAATACCGATCATATCGAAAAGTGTGTTTAGTTCTGGAAAGCCAATATTCTGACCGTCCGTAGGTTTGATTATTAGAACATTGCGGTGGGCTGAGAATTTCGCCTCAAAGTCGGCAGCGCCGTTCTGATTAAAGGCGAATATCACAACCTTTGCGGTAGGGTTGCGTAGTGCTCGTCGAGTAATGTCCAAGATATGCTCGTCGGCAAATGAGAAACCGAATACGAAGAGTAAGGCGTTCTCCATTTCCATTGCGTTCGTATACAGACGTAAAAGGTCAAAATAAACTCGATCCAATAACGTGGACTCGAACTTCCGCATATTGGGTAGTATGACAGCTCGCTTTGCAAGCGCATCCTTAACGTCTTGTGGGTTGTTTTTCTCCACCGCCGTGAGTTGAACTTTTTCTGGTTCCCCAAGCACGATCTTCTCATCGGTCTGACGCTTCCACGAAATCGACCCATGAACTTTGACTAGGTTCACCGAGGGTATTTCGGATTGATGCTGATAGACCGTACCAGACCTATAAACGCGATCGAAAAACAACTCCGGCGCATACTCGAACCCTGATTTCCCTATCCGACGATTGAAGCCGTCGTTGAGAACCAATGAGGGAAGAAGCGATGCCGCAACCTCAAAAAATTCGTCGTAGTTGGTCGTGAAAACGTTGGCTTGACGGGGCAAAAGGATATTTTTGCGTTCAAAGAGAATACGGTCAACAGAACTTAAGAAACGGATGTAATTCTGGAGCGTAATATCAGTATCGTCGCCCTTTGTGTACCCAGCGGGCAGAAACCCATGCTGATACTCCAGTTCTTCGATAAACGTCAGAGCTTTTTCGTTTGCTTCGTTATATTCTGAGGCCGCAAGGTGCTGATCGATTTCCTTTTCCACCGTACCGGCAAGTTGGATTGCTGGGATCGATGCGCCAGATCCAAATAGGAAATTGATGTGAGCGGACTGAATGTAGCGCTCTAATAATCGTGCTGTTTTTTCTAAACCGTCAAGCTCAAGAATTTCCATGTCGCCCTACACTCTTTTAGATACAGTCGCGGGAAGCTTACGCCTCTTTTCCCTTTGGAAGGAAGGCACTCGATGCGATTTAAGTGATCATTGACGGCCAGTAGGGTTCTTTTATCAACAGGGTTTCTCATGTCTGCTTCAGTACTCCGGAAATATTCATGATGCACTTGCAGCGAATGTCGGCAATCCGCCCATACGTGTTAGCTTCAGACGAGCAAGGGGCTTTTGAAATTTAGCCGATCACGGGGCTGCACGCATCCGAGCCTGTACTTTTGCTCGTAGGGACAACCATCGTTTCTGTCAGAACCGGGAAAAAAGAGTGGCGAGGCTCGAAAGCTGTTGAAAGGCAAGCCGCCGAACCTCGCCTATTAGGACGCGCAGGAATGGAGAAGCTGCGCGATCTCTAACCGCTCTGGAGATACGCCCATTCTACCACCGGCCTGTCAGATCACGAAGAAATGGGCAAAAAAGAATGATAATCGGTGGTTGAGTGATGGGGCGGGATGCAACTATTTTCGGCCCAGATTTTTGACTCACAAAACCGGAATCGCGATCCGGAAGGCATGTGCTTGTTTTTGCTCAGGGTCCCCGGAAGCGGATTGCGCCTACCGTTGGCCCGGACTCTTACACAGTCGAAAAGATTTTGCAGGATGCAACTTTCAGACCGAATCTGCCGGACTCTGCAACGGGGTTGTATTAATCTTGTTGCATAGGTACTCGCGGCTACTGGGTGTGGTATTTTGGTAACGACATACCCCGTCACGGGTCCCCGGTAAGTTATTGAAAATAAATGTTTTTAATTGCCCAAGCTGGACGTGCTAACGCGCGCTAGGACCAACTCAGCATGCGCCGGTGTCGCCTACGTGCTGTTATGCTGCTTCAGCCAATACTTGGCCCTGACAGGGCCGCTGAGAGGGCCGCTGACGCGGTCCACCACCATATCAGGAAGCACGGGCAGACAGCCTGTCAGCGGCATTCTTGACGCTCATAGCAGCCCATTTTTTGCCCCTTGGAGTCGGTACATCTGCGGCGTTCAGGGCGTCGGCGATACGCTGGTATGATGCACCGGATTCCCGCATCGGAAGGACGATAGAGGCTACGCGGTTAGCAGCCGCGTCAGCGGCTTCTTTCGCGGCCTCATTCCGCTTCATGGTCTTGTCGCGAAGACCTCCAAGTTTGACGCCACGGGCCTTGGCAGCGGTGAGCGCTTGCTTGGTCCTGATGCTGATGAAGTCGCGTTCCTGTTCGGCGAGAACTGCGTAGATGTGGAGCTGAAATTTGTCAGCGTTCGGCATGCTCGCAACCCTTATTTTCAGGCATTTATCGTCGGTGAGCGCGCCAATGAAGCTCACTTTTCTGGAAAGCCGGTCGAGTTTGGAAACCAGCAATTCTGCGCCCTCAGCCTTCGCCAGTTCGATGGCCTTCTGTAGTTCCGGACGGTGCGCGTCAGCGCCACTCTGCACGTCTGTGAAGGTCCCCAATACCTCAAAGGGGATGTCGCTGTAGTTGTCGAGGAAGAGGGCAATATCGCGGTCCTGAGCTTCCAGACCAAGACCTGAAGTGGCCTGAGACCGGGTGCTGACCCGCCGGTAAATGCAGTACTTTTTGACCATAACTGAGCCACCTTAAAAATCGTCGTCGTTCGTTGTGCTCTTTATATAGTAAGCGTCTGCTAGATTTGCGATTTTTTTTAACTAGAGAGGTGGAAACAGTGCGTTTCCCGCCTGCATTACCTTAGTTTGTAATTGGTAAATAATAGGTCATCAATACTTACATGGTTTGCGGAGTTGCAGCGTCGACGGGCGTAGGCGGCTGAGACAGCGTTTCAGGTTTGAACTGAACGCCAGCTTCCTCGTATACTATTTTGAATCACACGCGGAGCGCTCATGCCGGTCGATCAGTTAATAGCCCACATCAACGTAAGTCCCCAGCACCGTTACGTGTATCACTTCACCGACGAGTCGAATTTTGCGACGATTTCACAGCACGGATTGCTCTCCAAAAATAGGATGCGCGCTGCCGGTTGGTGGCCTGCGGCTACTGGTGGAAATGACCTAAGCCATAGCCTTGATGACCATCGTGGCATTTCTGACTATGTCAGTCTGTGCTTCACTCGAAACCATCCTATGAAGTTCCTCGCCAATCAGGACGGACGTCTTCCTACACCCCGGTATATCGGAGTCAGCACTGAGGTTCTTAAGATGCCAGGGGTTCGCGTGGCGTTTGGAGTCGCGAACAAGAATGACGTGGAAATTCTGGACCTCGTAGACGCGATACCGAAAATGGATCTTGAAGTGCTGTACTCGCGGACTGATTGGCATGACCAATCCATCAACGAGAGACTGCGCACAGCCGAAAAGATGGAACTTCTGGTTCCTCATCATGTTCCGGTGAACCTTCTGCCGGTGGTATTCTGATGGCAACTCGCCCAGTATTCTTTCCCACTGAAAAGGGGCCGCATTTGGTTCGGGAGCGCCATTTTGACTTTCGTTGGTCATCGGGGTTTGCTGAAGTTCAGAAAAAGAAGAATGTCCGTGCTCTTCATGACGCGGCACATCGGGAAGGCATCGACGACCTTTTGGAAATCTCGTCTAAATCCGACGAAGAGTTGGGTCGAAAACTCAGCGCCTTCAGTCTAAAGGTCGATGTAGATGGAAAGATGTTACCGCTGGAAAGCGTCTATCAAGGGGCCAAAGTGTTTCGAGAATCTGGCGCGTTTCCGGAAATAATGGGCTTCGCACCGCGAGAGGCCAAGCGGTTCATTCGCGAGCATGCACGAGGTGATCTAGTCCGTTTCCATGTCTCCGGTAAGGACTTCCCGCTATCACCGAAGAATGCTTTCTATGACTGGCTGTACATCCGATCCTTAGTTGCGCATAGCGACTGGATACGCCGGAAGGTTTCTTACGGGGGATTCACCGATATTGAGTTCAACCCCAGTAAGCAGGTAAATTGCCAAGCAAGGGCGTTTGCGGAATTCCTTAGCCTGCAACGCCGGTCGACGTTAGAGCGCGCGGCAGATGACTTCGAGTACTTCGCGTCTCTCCTAAGCCCTGTATAGTAAGAAACTTGCATACCCAGTTGAAGGTGGTGGCGGTAGCAGTAATGCCTAACCCGCAGTATCACCGAAAAGCGACGGCTGCCCGCGCGGAGTCTCCGCAGTATTGAAGTCGCCCAGAAGCGCTTTTATTGCATCCGGTGTCAAAGGCTCTGCAAGTTTGTCTCCGTTGAATTCAAGGACGCGCAGGGCACGGCGGGTTTTAGGCCTTCCGTCGACCACCTGAAAAGCCCATTGCACCTTTAGGCTGTCCAGCACTTCGACATGCAAATCTTTCCTCTTCACTAGACGCCAAAACTCAGCGTCTTCTATGACGAAATAGCAGTCACGGCGGGCTGAATCTTTGCCTTTCCACTGGCGCGTCTTCTGGTCTTCCTGATCCCAGTTCGGCGAGGTCACATAGATGCCTTCGATGGTGACCGTCCATTCCGGTGGCTCATCAGGCTTTTCTTTTCGTGTAGGCTTTTGCGCACGTTCTGGGAACTGATTACGTGGAATTGGGAAATCATCGTCTGGCGAAAAGCCGACGCCCTTTACATCGCTGTTCTCGATGCAAGCGGTGTAGAACTCCGCACGCGCGTCCAAGGCGTCGGGGAGATCACCAACTTCCATTCCAATTTTGTTCAGTTCATCATTACTCTTTTCAAGAACACCTCGCGTCATGGCCACAACGATTCTCGCGCCCGAGCGACATGTTGCATCTTCGTCGACCGGCTCGATGGTTTCGCCGTCGTCTGGTGGCTCTTCGCCTTTAGTCTCAGCGGATTCTTGAATGCTCTGAATGCGTTCTTGATGGTCATGCCCGATTTCCTGCGCCCATTCAGCAGGCGGCTTCCCGGTCAGGCCTTCAACGTATGCTGAACCGACGTCGCTATTCAGGAACGCAAAAACCGAAGCAACACCGCCGCTAACCCACAAGGCCAGTTTGGACAGAAAACTGCCGTCTTCCGGTGGCAGCACGATCAGTTCGTATTCCAAAGAACCTTGGAAGAATGTAGCGTCTAGCGCCTCGATCACCTTCCGCGTGCTCTCTGCCGTTTCAATAAAGGTCTCAAGTTTCAGGTAGTGTTCATCCACATCGAAATGGAGAAACAGTCGGTCTGAGCGCGGATCAATTTCCCAAGGCAATATTTCAGACATAATGTAGTGCGGCCCTTCAATCAATGCGAGAAATCCTAGCGTGACAGGTATCTTGCATGCAAGAAATCGTTTTGAAGTCGGGCGCTTAGGCCGCTAACGCGGCCCCAACCGTGTATTTGAACTCCAAGTCGTGTATTTGCAAAACAAATACATTCCAAATACACTCCCCAAAACATACATTATTCAAAGTGTTAGATGGATTTGTGTATTTGTGTTTTTGTGATGGACATCCCGGCGCGTTTAGAAATGACCCCCACCCCCTCTTTGCGAGGCACCCCGAAGGGGTGGGGGTCTTTTTCTAAATGAGCTATCTCTCCTTTTCAAATACACCAATACACACAACGCCTTCCAAGCCCCTTATTTTTATGGCTAAAATGGCAGTGTATTTGGAGTGTATTTGGGTGTATTAGTTAATGTATTTGGCCCTGCGGGCTGCCCTCGCCAAACAAGATGCAACGGAAAGGGCCGCTGACGCGGCTCCGGTCCAATTCACTTAATCTTCGAACTTCTAAGCTGCCAGCCTTTCGAGACGACGCTCATTCAGACGCTGCTTCAACTTTACAAGCTGATCGCGAGGGAGGTCAGGCAATGCTGCCCGCTCATCCGGCGTCGTATAACGGTAGAGCGCGCGAGAGATGCGAGCCTCTACATTCCCCGTGGTGGGCTGCGGCTTCGGCGCTACCGCGCCAGACTGCCGCGATGCTGTGGTGTTGGAGTTCGGACGCTCTACAAGCCGCCAAATTACCCCGCCGCTGCCGCGCCCCCCGTAGATGAGGGAAACAGCCGTTTCGCGTCCGTTGCGCTCTACATTGAAGGTACTGTCCTTGGCCTGCGCCAGATAGCTTCCGAAGCTCCTGGGCGAATAGTCGAAATCAGTGAGCGCGTCACGCTTGAGCTTCAGAGGCAAAGTAATCTCCTGATCTGCTACAAGCGCAAGGAGACCGTCTTCGCCTGACGCCTTGGCTTCCATGCTGACCGGCGTCAGCCGGTCGTTGGCCGCGTCATACCATGCCTGAACAAGCGCCTGCATCGGGTTGCCTTCGCCGCCCGTTGCGATTGCCAGCTCTTCACGGTTGCCCTGAAACTTGTCGAGACCAGCCGCTTCCAGAATGCCGCCAATGGTCCAGTGCCAGCGTTCAAACGATGCAAGCGGCCTGCCCGTGGCGTTCTTCTTACCCGACTGAATCCAGTGCTTCACCAGCGTGATGCAAGCGGCAACGATTTCGCCGCGATGCTGGCGAATGTAGGTCTTTAAGTCACCCTGCACCTTGAACGTGGACAAGTCCCGCTCGCCGGGGTTCGCCATCTTTGCATCAAGCTTGATGAGGCTGATACGGCGCTGCAATTCGGGCGAGAAGCCGGGGTTGATACCCGTCCAGACAGTGGCAGACGCATTCCGAACCGTGCGCTCGCCGGTTCGTCCAAGAATGCGGTCGGTCCACTCGCGCGACGTCAGAAACGATGCGACAGTTGCCGAGTCCATTTCGCCCGCAACGTTGTCGTAGACAAGGAAGTTCTTCTGCGTCTGCAATGCGGTGAACAGCGCCTTACGTCGCTCATCTTCGTTCCGTGACATGGGCGGGCGCAGGTCCGTCTTGCCATCAATTACGAGCTGGCATGCCTCAGCCAGAAGGGAGGCCCCCGTTCCGGGCGCAGGCTTCGTCAAAAGGTGCGCAGGCACCACGTCATCAATGATAGGCGCAACGAACGGCGTTAGCAGGAGGCCGATAAAGTTAGTAAGAGATGCGCCGGGATTGGCGAGGTTCTCCGCCCGCGTGCAGCCATCAAAGGGAAAGTCCGCATACAGGTCTAGCAGAAACGCCGCCGCGCCCTTCGCCGTTTCAGCATCTACATGGTCAACCGAAGGAACCTCAAGTCCGGGGTCGGGCAGATACAGCAAACCTGATGCCTTGTGATAACCGGGCGTCTGGATCAACTCGCCATCAACCGTGAACGTAGGTACGGTCACAATCTTTTCCAGCACCGGCAACGGCAGCGCGGGATCGGCGAAAAGGTGTTCCGCAACATCACGCGGGGCGGCGGCGCTGATGTAGTCGCTATTGCCCCGCGTCTTGCGGAAAGGTGCCTGCGTATTCAGAGCGTGATTGAATGTCTTCTGCGTTAGAATTTCGATGCGAGACTCGCCCGTGGGCGTTTCAGGCACGCGCACCAACTCAGACCCGTGCAGGAACAGCCCCGGACGACTGCCACGGTTACCCTTTTCCAATCCGTCGCGTCCGTAGTCGCACAGCTCTTCAAAGCCATTTACTTCAAGCACGTTGGATGCTTCGTTCTTCATATTCTTGGACCGCTGCGCCGCTGCCAGCTCGCATTCGGCGAGGCTACGCGCTGCATTAAGAAAATTCAGCCTATATTCGGGCCAGTTTTCCTTAATGACCTTCTGAACCATCCCCTTTTCGCGTTCACTCGCGCCAGCGACGTGAAGCTGTGCAAAGAGCAGTACAATCTGATTGTCAGGAAGTGCCGCTACGCGAAGGCGTCCCTTTTCATCTCTCTTGGTCAGCCGTTCCAGCGCAGTTTCCGGCTCAAGGCTCTTCGCCTTGCGGACCTTGTCAAGGTCGCTGCCGTTCAAGCTTTCGCGGAGCCTTGCCGCACCGGGCGTCATACGCACCCGCCCCAAGGACGGGAGGGGTATCCCCTCATCCTCAATTACGTCTTCAAAGTCACTCATTTCCGATTTTCTCCGTAGCCAGTCAGTTCATTTCATTTTTCGCTCTCCTTCAGACCTGTTCATTCGGCCCCATCCTGTGGGGCGTCGGGCGCAGCAGAACAAGACAAGCCTGCGCCTCACTATTTTGGGCCACTTACGCGGCACATGTCATTGTCGCTAGCTAAATCACACGGTCGAGTCAATAAAAATATCATTTAATTACAGCAAGTTAAGCTTCAAGCGTAAATGTTGCTTTCACGACCGTGCTGAAGTTTAGCTTCAAGCGGAACTACGCGGCGAACGCTTCCGCCTCTTCCAGTTCCAGCCGGACCTGTTCAACCAGCACGCCACGCGGGAACCTGACAGAAACGACCTTCTGCCCCGGCGCAGTGGACCAATCGTCCTGCCCGTTAGGATCGAAGGTCGGGCGCGCGCCAAGAAGGCGGAGCGCGGCCTTCGCAGTGTCCCGGTCACCGCCCACCAGCCGCGCGATATTGGCGAAGTTGAAACCGAAGTCCGGCCCCTCGGCGTGTTCGGTCAGGTAATGGTCCAGCGCGTCCGCAAGCCCGAAGACTTCATGAAGTGCGAAGGACCCGGCATCGCCGGTGAAGTTGGTCACGAGGTCGCACAAGGCAAGCCGCTGGGACGCGTGGCGGTCCTGCGGTTCGTCGGTTACGGCGAGAGATTCCCGCATGGCGAGATAGAGCTTGGCGCGCTGCGCTGGAGTGAGGTCGATCATACTATATGTCCATTCTTGATGAAGTTAGGGGCCTCGGCGCTGGCGCAAATCGCGTCAGGGCGGAGAAGACCCGCGACGGGGTTGCGGCGTCGCCGCGTTGGGGACCGGTGCTTTCCAAAACAATCCCGCCTAGTTGACGGCGTGGTCCCCAGATTCTGCGGCAAGAAGCGCCGCCACGGCCCGTTCAATCTCGCCGATATTGGCGCGGAATTCCTCATATGAGGGGTAGGCAATCCGGGCTGCGTGCCAGAGCTGATTACGGCGGAGCTGCCGCTCCTTCGCGCGATTAAAAAGGCTATGCTGCATTGCGTTTGTTTTCCCATTCTGCGACCTGCGCCGCAATCTGGCGGCCCTCTTCCTCATACTGCTCAGCGGTCCACGACGCCCGGACCGCCTCAGCCTTGCGCAGCTTTTCATGCCAACGCTTGCGGCGTTCCTTTGCGGCGCGCCGTTCGTTCGGCGGCAGATGTGCAAAGTTGCCACTTGAGTCGATTGGCGCGCTGCCACCGCCCCAACCGGCTTCATCGGTGACGTCCAAGTCATAAGATTCAGCGACCATAGCGACGCCCTTCCTCAGCGCGCGCCGCAATTGCGTGCAGCTTGTTACGCTTGCGTTCAGCCGGGGTCAGCTCTTCGGAAGGCTGCACCGGCGTGAACCGGCGACGGATTTCGTCATACGCGCGCTGCGTCAGGACGTCGCCGGTCGGCAAGAACCGGTGGCCTTCAGGTGCCACATGAAAAAGCGCCCACCACGCGCCGCCGTGGTCGCGGCTGATGATTTCTGCGATCTGGTCAAATGTCATCATGTGCCCCCTCACACAAGGCCATGGCGGCGCGCGTAGTTGAGGCGCTGCTGCGGCGAGAGGCCCGCCAGAACGGTGGCGTGTTCATTCATCGTCATAGTGCTGGCAACGTCATCGCGAGGGCGATCGAGGCTGCGTTCCCTCGCGTAGTTCATGCGTTCGGTGCGGCTCATGTTCGCCGTGTCGCTCTGAATCTTCGTGATTTCCGCCGCCTTCACCTCAGCCTTGATGAGCCGATTTGAAATGGACGGCTCTTCCTTGAGCGCAGCCAGCGCGGCTGCAAGGTCAAGTTCCATGTCACTCAGGACGTGGTCCCGGACCTGCGGAAGCGCCGCAATAACCTGCGGATCGACTTCGATAGTGGTCCGCGCGGCGAATGCTGCGCCGATCTGACCAACCGCACGCATGAAATTGGTGCGGTCATCATCGCTCAGGTGGGGAAGAAGTTCTTCAATATTGCTCATTTTCAAGCTGCCTCATATTTTTCAACAGGTGGATTTACGGCCCAGAGGGCCTTGGCGAAGGACTGCCAGCCAGCGTCGCCCACGGGCAGTTCATCGGCCTCACCGGAGAGGATGAACCGGACCACGCCGGTGTGGATAAGAGCGACCTGCGCCAAGCGGTTGATACCGCTAAGGCCTGCGGCCATGGCCGCGCCACGCATAGCCTTCATGACGCTGCGCGCGCGCTCGGTCTCGTCGCCGGCAAGCGCCGCGCAGAAAGCCGCTGACCGGTCCTGCGCGTCATGATCCAACCAAAGGCCGTCCTCGCCGTTCTGTGCGCGCACATCGGTGTCATGCGCCACCAGCGCAGCGAGGTCGCCGTACAGGCCCTTGCGGCGGCGTTCCCGCAGCCGCGCGACGACTTCGGGGAGTGCATAAGTGCGCCCGCGCGGGCTACAATTGGACCACACAAAAGTGGGGTAAGGGTCGGACAGCCACCGATAAAGGGACTGGTCTGAGACGCCCAAGAGGGCGCAAATGTCGGTACTGCGCAAGGTTGCGCTATTGGGATTCATACGAACACCTTCCGGTCAAGGTAGGATAAATGTGGAGGAAGAACGGTCTGGCCTCGCTTGAGACCTGAGGCGGCGCATGCCGCTGGACGTCTTAATTAAGTCATGTATGACTTATTTTGCTTGACAAGTCAAGTTTCCGTAATAACGGTTCACAAGATTGATTCGGCTCGCCGACTGGCGGGCCTTTTTCTTGAACGGTAAAGTGGAAGCTTAGTCAGTCATCTCGTGCCCATTTCGCCGCCTCTGCGACTGTCGTATTGGTGTCATCGTGCATCGGTTCATCCGTATCGCGTGACCACTTCAGTACTTCGCGCAACGTCTGTCCGTCCGTGTTCACCACACACGCCAATTTGCGCTTTTGATCCGCCTGACGGCGGCTAGCGCTGGTCACAAAGTCTGCCCAGCGGTCGAGAATCTCCCGCCGCTTTTTGAGTAGTGAGGATCGTTGATAGGACCGCTCCACATCATTCATCGTTTCGTGCTGTATGCTCATTTCTGCAAGGTCACGCGGAATATCATGCTCAGCACACCACGTGCGGAAAGTGGCGCGAAGACCGTGGGCGGTTGCGTGGCGTCCTTCCTGCGTCGATTTCCAGCAGTTCGTTTTCAGATAGTTATTTAGAAAGTTGATGTGATAAATTGGGGTCTTCCTACCCTTGGGATTGGGGAAGATAAGTTCGCTGTCCTTCATTTCAAACCTTTTTGCCCGGCGCAAAAGATCAAGGGCGGGCCGCGTTAGCGGCGCATCGAAAGGCACGCCCGTTTTCATGTCTTCCGGTGGAATTATCCACACCTTTTCTTTCAGGTCTATTTGATCGGGTGTCAGGAACCGGACGTTTGAAACGCGCGGTAGCGTAAGCAGGTAGAACGCAAGCGCCGTGCCAACAGTGTCATCTGGCAGCGACGCAAAGAGTTTCGGGGCCATCTTCCAATCAAGCGCGGGCTGGTGTCCTTCGTCGCGACTCTTCTTGGCACTGGACTTCCGACCTAATCGAGATTTTGCATTCGTAAGAATCCTTGTATCAACGCGCGGATCGTCGGCGGCAACAAACTCTAGCATCTGTCGGAGGATACGAAACACCTTATCGCCGGTTGCTTTCTGTTCAGTGTAGACCTTTCCCAGTTTGTCTACGATGATGTGCGTCGACAGGTCTGCGACGCCAACTTGCCCGATTGCAGGCAAGATATGATTGTTGACCGGTGACCACCATCGGCCCGCGTTACCATTGCCCTTCAAAGTCCCCCGCTTAACTTCGAAGAGTTCGTTGATAGCTTGCTCCACAGTCACGCCGCGCCTGACGGCGACACGCCGCTCTTCTGCCGGGTCTACACCTACGGCTGCCATACTACGTGCGGCGTCAGCCAATTCGCGGGCGCGGGCCAGCGTCACCGTTGGGTACGGTCCAAAGCCCATTTTCTTTCGCTTGGCGTCCGGTCGCCCCCTTACGGTGTATCGAAGGTGCCATGATGCGGACGTTTGCGAGCGAATTACGCAATATAAACCGCCCCCGTCGTGGTAATTGCCAGGGGTCATTTGACGCAGTTGTGAGTCGCTCAGAAGGTACTTTGCCATGGACCATTTTATGGACCATTTTTCCGTTAGTATGCAAGCATAGGTTTCGGCAGTTTTTAATTAAGCAATTGATATGTATTGAATTATTTGCTGCGAAATTCTCTTTTGGTTCTATTATGATTCCGCCCCTGGGCACCATTTAAATCTCTGAATATAGATGATTGTCCCAAGGAAATAAGGGTATCTCGCGGCGTTCTTGCCTTTGAGAGGCCTGAATTGCTACAGGACGCTACGGTTTCCGAGCCTGCTATTGCGGCAAATAAGGGGCTTTATGGTCGCCTTTCGAAATGATGCTGCTAAGTAGGTTCGATAGTGCCAGCCCTTCCGAGAACGATGCGCGAAGGATGCCATGTTTTGTCGGTGATGCGAGCGGCGCGGATCATTTCCGGCAGCTCTTGGATCCCGTCATTGGTCAGTGCGGCACCGATTGCAGTGACGAACGTCTCTTATGGGGCGCTTACGTCTTGCGGTAGGTAGGGCGGATTGCGGAAGTTCGCTGCAATTGCGCTTCTATGGTAGAGCATCTTGGAAGCCGCCATTGAAATACAGCCAGAAGCAGGCACTCAGTGGCACCGCAATTATGGTCAGCCGGTAGGGAGAGCTCTGAACCCCACGGGACGCAGTGTCGCGTGCAAGTTTGTGGAGCCGGTATTGAGAGACCGCCGCACCCCTTTGGCTGCGGCGATCTATAGGGTCGTTAGGCGAAATCTACACCGTTTTCGATCATCGGCAGGTGGGTCACCAGATCACGCCCGGAGGCTGCGATTGCGTTGGCGAGCGCTGGACCCGCCGGCGGTGTACCCGGCTCGCCAATGCCTGAGGGCGCTTCGTTTGTCTTGACGATATGCACCTCGATGGCCTTGATGTCGCGCATCCGCAGCGGTTCGTAGTCGGGGAAGTTTTGCTGCACTACGACGCCGCCATCCAGCGTGATCTGATCGCGCATGATGTGACCGACGCCAAAGCCGATCGCCCCTTCGACCTGGGCTTTGATGACGTCGGGGTTCACCGCCACGCCACAGTCGACGGCTGCGGTGTATTTCTCGATCTGAACATAGTCATCTTCGTCGATCGAGATTTCGCAGATCTGCGCGCAGTAGGTACCAAAGGATTTGTGCACAGCCACACCGTGGAAATGCCCGTCGGGCAACGGCTTGCCAAACCCGGCATTCTCGGCAGCCAGTTTCAGGACGTCAGCTTTGCGTCTTTGATCGGCTGTGTCGCCGGGCAAATACGCAAGACGGAAGCTGACGGGATCCTGACCGGCTGCGGCGGCGGCCACATCCATCATGGTTTCCATGACATAGGCGTTATGGCTGTGACCGACGGAACGCCAATAGTTAACGGTTGTTGCCGGGGCCGCGTCCGTCAAGCCGATGTGCATTCCGGGGATCGCATAGGGATTTTCTGCCGTCCCTTCCACCGAAGAAACATCCACACCGTCTTTGACATAGAAAGCGTCAAATGGCCCATCTTTTGCAATGGATTGACCCGCCACGCGGTGATCCCAGCCAACAATCTTGCCCGCATCGTCCAGACCGACACGCACCTTGTGCGCATAGGCTGGGCGGTACCAGCCGCCAGACAGGTCATCTTCGCGGGACCAGACCAGTTTAACCGGGCGGGTCTGATCGGTCATCGAAAAGGCCAGTGTCGTTTCCACGATATAGTCCGCACCCGCGTTGAAGCGACGGCCAAAGAACCCGCCTGCATACAGGGTTTTGACCTGAATCTTGTCCATCGGGATGCCAAGGATCTGGTGCATCGTGGCGTGGTTCATGGTCGGCCCCTGCGCGCCGTCATACATGATCACGCCGCCGTCTTCGGTGGCTGTGATTGTGGCCGACAGGGGCTCCATCGTTGCGTGGGCCAGCATTGGCAGGAAGAACTCGCGTTCTACGACTTGGGCGGCCCCTTCCAGCGCTGCGGTCGTCGCATCCAATGTCGTTTCGGATGCCTGCCACTGCGGATCAGTGTTCACAGCTGCCAGTAGCTGTTGCTTGATCTCGTCGCTGCTGCGGGTTTCGGCCTTGCTCAGATCCCATTCCACCTCGATCGCGTCGCGCGCTTGAAACGCGGCCCAGGTGTTTTCGGCATAGGCCACCACGCCCGCGCCGTTGGGCAGCGCCTTGGCCATGATAAATCCCGTGACGTCCTTGGCCGCACTATCGTCGAACGACGCGACAGTTGCGCCGTATTGCGGGATGCGTTTGATTGCGGCAACCATCTGGTTATCCAGTTGGATATCCATGCCATAGATGCTTTCGCCGTTAACCTTGTCATGGCTGTCGCGGCGCGCTTTTTGGGTGTTGCCGATCTGGGTCCAGTCTTCGGGGGCCTTCAGGACGGGCTCGGCCGGCACCGCGATCTGCGCAGCGGTGGAGATAAACTCACCGATCTGGCCCTCTTTGCCCGCGCCTGAAATGACGCCATTGGCAAGTGTCAGCTCAGAGGCGTCCACGTCCCAATCCTTGGCCGCGGCTTGCAACAATACGTCACGCGCGGCCGCGCCTGCGGTGCGATATTGCATGAACGAATTGGCCATCGCGGTCGATCCGCCCGTGCCTTGCAGCGCGCCAAAAAACAGGTTGTTGTAAACGGCGGTGTCCGAAGGAGCCATTTCGAAGGTGATATCGCTAAGCTCCATGTTCAGCTCTTCCGCGATCAGCGTGGACAGGCCCGTAGAGGTGCCTTGCCCGCCTTCAAAGTGCTTGATGACGGCTTTAACGGTACCATCGGCATAGATTTTCACGAAGGGCGTAATGGCTGTGCCAGCCTCCGACGTCGAAGCGGCAAGCGCGCCCTTGGGGTCAATTCCAACGGCCAGAACGGCAACGGCCGCACCTGCACCTTTGAGGAAACTGCGGCGGGATGTGTTGATGGTCATGGCTTAACCCTCCACGATTTCTGAGGCGCGCTGGATACCGGCGCGGATACGTTGATAGGTGGCACAGCGGCAGGCATTGCCGTCCATGTAGGCGTCAATCTCTTCCAGCGTTGGCTTTGGCGTTTCTTTCAACAGGCCCACCGCAGACATGATCTGACCAGACTGGCAGTACCCGCATTGCACCACGTCGAGCTCTTTCCAGGCTTGCTGTACCGCGGCACCGATCTTGTCATCGCCAATCGCTTCGATGGTGGAAACCTCGGCACCTTCGACGTCTTCGATATAGGTCTGGCACGACCGGGTCGGTTCGCCATCGACATGCACGGTGCAAGCGCCGCACGACGCGACGCCGCAGCCGAATTTGGTGCCGGTCAGCTTCAGTTCGTCCCGGATCACCCACAGCAATGGTGTGCCCGGTTCTGCTTCGACAGAGCGTTCGGCCCCGTTAATCTTTAGCTTGATAGTCATGGTCAATCTCCATCTGGCAATACGATTGGAATGTGGGTAAACTGGTGGGTGTACTTATATGGCGTAAAGAGCCACAGGTAAACCCGCAAGTTTACCGAGCCGAAAAAATTGGCAATTCCTGGATGTGGTGTGTAGACCGACAGAATGAGTGAAGTGGCTGAAAATTCGGTAGATAAACGTGACTCGATCCTGCAAGGCGCGTTTGATGAATTCTGCGAGAATGGGTTCCTTGCGGCCAGCATGGACCGAATCTCCAAGCGGGCCGGTGCGTCCAAGCGCACCGTGTATCGGTATTTTGAAAGCAAGGAAGTGCTCTTCCAAACCCTGATGCTGCGCCAGTGGAGGGTCATCGCGGACAACCTGAAGGTCAGCTACCAGCCCGGCATGGATATCCGAGAGCAACTGATTGAGATGGGCCGCGCGCAGGCGCGACTTTACACGTCGCCCGAAGTCATGAACGCCAACAAGATGCTGATGACTGAGATCCTGCGGGATCCGGAACTTGTCAGAGAAATCCAGAATGAAGTCGACTATACGGCGTCATTTGAACAGTTGTTCAAAGAGGCCGCCGCCGACGGGGTGCTGACCATCCCAAACCCCCGACAAGCGGCAGAAGAGTTCATATCGTTGTTGAAGGGCAAGGCTTTTTGGCCGTTCATGTTGGGGGCGCCCTTGGTCAGTCCTGACGAAATGGACGCCATGATTGACCAGTCGGTTGATATGATGATGAACCAATATGGCGCCTGAGAAATCAGGCCTCATGCGATCCGCCACAGCAGGAAATCCAGCACCGAACGACCTGTGACGCGAAGAGACCCAACGATATAGATCAAACTGACCAAGCCGTCGAACAATACAAAGGCGAATTGCGACGGATCAGCCAACCCGTTTGGCACGGCGTAGAGCACAGCCGTGATTGCAGCCAAACGCGATATAGCGCTCCAGAACACAACGGATGCGCGCGCGACAAGATCGCGGGTTGCCCAGATCAACAATGATGCGGCCATGATGAAGAAACCCGCAAGCGTGACGGAAAACACAAAATTCGCAGGGTTGGGCATTTGCACAGCCTGCCCGATGATCATTGGCGCAAAGAGAAAGTTCAGCAACGCAGTGCCGATGATGAATTTCTTGAACATGCCGGTGGCCCTTTGTGTCGTTCAGTTATTGGGGAAAACCTGCCGATGATTTTGGCAAATCAGCCGCGAGAGTTGCAGCGGCAAGCTCGGCTGCCGCTGCAGGCTCATCCGAGCCATTGTTTAGAAAGCCGAATGCTGCGGCGGTCGAATGCGATCCGCGCACGGCGCAACTGGTGGGGTTACAGGCTGGCGTGCCAATCCCGCACGGCTGCACCGATCTCGTCAGGGGAGTCTTCCTGAATGAAGTGCAATCCGGGCACTGTGACTTCGGTGATATTGGGCCAACTGCGCACACGGTCGCGTACCGCCCCCGTGATCAACACGCCGGGGTCCGCATTGACGAAGAGCTTGGGAATTGATGTCTTGCCGAGCCAGTCGAGATAGGCATCGACGATTTCGGTCACGTCTGCTGGCTGCCCTTCAATCGGGATCTGACGCGGCCATGTCAAAGTGGGGCGGCGATCTTCGCCCGCGTTGGCGAAGGGGCGGCGGTATTCGTTCATTTCTTCTTCGGTCAAATCCCGCAGGATGGAACCGGGAACCAGCGCTTCGACAAAGAGGTTCTTGTCAAGAACCATCTCCTCGCCAGCAGGCGAGCGTAGGGCTTGGAACATTTCGCGGGCGCGGTCTGGGAATTGGTCCCAGCTATCACGGGTTTCGACGATAGCTTCCATGAAGGCAATGCCTTTGACGGCCTCGGGATGCGTATGCGCCCAATGGAAACCCAAACCGGAACCCCAATCATGGATGACCATTGTGACGTTGTCGGTGACGCCCAATTGTTCAAGCAAAGCAAACAGATATTTGCGGTGTTCGACGAAGGTATAGCTGTCCGGGCCAGAATTATCGAGCTTGTCACTATCGCCCATGCCAATCAGGTCTGGCGCGATCAAGCGTCCCTTGCCTGCAAGGTGGGGCATCACATTGCGCCACAGATAGGACGACATCGGGTTGCCATGCAGGAAGACAATCGGATCGCCGGACCCTTCTTCGATATAGGCCATCTGCTTGCCATGGACGGTGGCAAATTTCTTTTTGTCGCGGAAAGACGTAGTCATGCGAGTACCTCGGGCTTGTGTTTGAGTCGGGGAAGATGTGGAAGAACGATCATTCCAAAACAAGGTCAAAAATGCCAAGAGCGAAATCTCAATCCCGCGAAAACCTGTTGGACAGTGCGCTCAATACGTTCTGGAAGACTGGTTTCCACGTTGTTTCCATGGGCGATCTGGTGCGCGAAACCGGCGTGAGCCGAGCCGGAATCTACAGCGATTTTGGCGGCAAGGAGGATCTGTTCCATGCCTGTCTCGACAGATACCAAGACACCGTCGTCACTCCAGCCTTTGCACCGGTCGAGGCCGAAGGCGCGGGAATCGAGGGCATTCAAAAGTATTTCGATAACCTTCTGGCGCGTTTCGAGGACTCGGGCGGCTTTGGTAAGGGATGCCTTGTGGGCAATACGCTGTCCCAGATACCCGAGGATGCGCAGGAAACCCGCCAAAAGCTGCGCGCGCATAGCGATCGACTGACAGCAGGCTTTCGCAAGGTGCTGGCCCATGAGAATGGGGATCATGGCTCATTGAGTGATGCCGAAATCGAGGCGCTTGCGCGCTATACCATGATCTCGGTGCAGGGCATTTGGTCTTACTCCCGTCTAACAGGGGATGTCGCGGAATTGCGTGCGGCGTCTGACATGCTCATCGCTGTGTTGAAAGCCCGGCTTCGGGGAACACCGGATTGATG
>Ga0207894_1000174_pt1 | contig 21931 bp, 21 predicted proteins | sample MalvirmetaMSP114_FD_184231 | JGI IMG/M metagenome (GOLD analysis project Ga0207894, IMG submission 184231) | Marine viral communities from the Deep Pacific Ocean - MSP-114 (SPAdes) | ecosystem: Environmental > Aquatic > Marine > Oceanic | place: Pacific Ocean | collected 2011-05-26 | reverse complement strand
TCGAGATCATCCCACTGGTCTCGAACGGCCTGATGAAATCCGGCTCGATCTCGGGCGAGCTCACCGCCATGGACGCTGACAACGCCTTCACGGGCTACATCGCCAACATGATGTTCGATCTGGAGTTCATGCTGATCGAGAACAGCTACAAATCCGAGGAGACCCACCCGGATTACCGGATCGAGGTCGGCTCGCCCCGGGGCACACCGATCCGCGTCGGCTCGGCCTGGATGGCCAAAAGCAGCCGCACGGGCAATGACTACCTGTCGCTGCTGATCAACACGCCCGATGGCGACCTGCGCGTCAACGCCGTGCAGAACGAAGAGCAGCGCGGCGGGCGGACTTTCTCGATCATCCCGTTCATCGACAGCGGTGAGCAGCCGCAGGATGCAGGCACGGGGCTGTCGTTGGTCGCCTAATCGGCGCGCGGGGGGAGACGATCTGAACCGAAAGGGGAGCCGTGGGATCACGGTTCCCCTTTTTCCATGTCCGTTTGCGTGAAGGACGCCACCCGCTTGCGATCAGGTGCAAATGTGATACAATAATATATTATCGAAACATCGAGGGCGGGCAGGTGGCGGCTAGATCAGGGACGGTTCCATGGTTTGACAACTTTGATGTTGAGGCAGAGGTTGCAGATCTTCTCGCCCATATCGAGCGCTGCACCGGATTCGCGCTACCCGCCCGAAAGCGTGAAGTCATCATGACCCATGCAAGGGCAAATCTCGACAGGACAAGGCAGGCACATCTGGAGGACAAGGCGGCGGGAAAGCCGGTGTCCACATCGCGGCGTGCGTATCTGACCGACCTGCAGGGGTCTGCTCCGGCTGAGTGCAGAATGACACCCTAAGCGCCCAGCACGCGTTTCCCGTAGTCGCGCAGGTTGCCTTTGGGATCGACGTATCGGTACAGAGTTACAGGCTTCACGCCCAGCTCACGGCACAGCTCAGAAACGGACGTGTCCCTATTCGCCATAGCTGCCTGCGCCATCCGGACCTGGGCTTTGGTGAGTGCGAACTTTCGACCACCTTTGCGACCACGCGCGCGGGCAGCCTGCAACCCTGCCATGGTGCGTTCCCGGATCAACTCGCTTTCAAATTCGGCGAGCGCGGCAAAGATTCCAAATGACAGCCGACCGGCTGCGGTGGTTGTGTCGATCTGTGCTCCTTGGCCTGTGAGCACCTTCAGGCCGACACCCCGCTCTGACAGTAAGGTCGTCGTTTTCACCAGATGATTCAGACTGCGGCCCATTCTGTCCAGTTTCCAGATCACCAGGACATCGCCTTCGCGTAGAGCCTTCAGGCACGCTTCGAGACCCGGGCGGTCGTTTTTCTTGCCTGAGGCCTGATCGGAATAGATCTGCTCTTCATCTACACCCGCAGCGATCAAAGCGTCCCTTTGCAAATCAAGGGACTGGCTGCCATCGGCCTTGGAGACGCGTGCATATCCGATCAGCATGTTTCACAAACGAACGTTTGAGATGTGCGGAGGAAACCCCAGCTTTCGGGCATGGCATTTATTCCTTAATCCATTACACAATCATCGATAAGCAATCCCCAAAGAGAAAGCAAAAGAAACATGGCGCATCGCACCATACTGACCGAGCGCCAGCGTGTGGCGCTTTTTGACCTGCCGACTGACGAAGCGGATATGTTGCGGCATTACACGCTGGCAGACGACGATATCGAACACATCAACGAACGGCGGCGGCCAGAGAACAAAATCGGCTTTGCATTGCAGCTCTGCGCGTTGCGGTATCCTGGGCGGCTATTGTCATCCGACGAGGTTATTCCAGAAAAGATACTGCGCTTCATCGCCGCTCAGTTGGGGTTGAGTGCAGGCGATGTCCTGCCATATGCCGCACGCCGCCAAACCCGCCAGCAGCATTTGCACAACCTTCGTGAGGTTTACGGCTTCAAGATGTTCTCAGGCCAGGGCGCCCGCAGTCTCAAAGCGTGGCTTGAATGCGAAGCCGAATCCTCCCGTTCCAGCGAAGATCTAGCTCGGCGCTTTGTTGAAGAGTGCCGCCGGACGCATACGATCCTGCCCGGTGTCTCGGTTATCGAACGGCTTTGTGCAGATGCGCTGGTATCGGCGGAACGCCGGATTGAAAGCCGGATCGCCAACAGGATAAGCGTTGAAACGAAAGAGCGTCTGGACGCGCTGTTGACCGAGATTGCAGATGGCAATGTCACCCGGTTTATCTGGCTTCGCCGTTTCGAGGTGGGCAGCAACTCGGCGGGAGCATCGCGGCTTCTGGATCGGTTGGAGTTTCTGCAGGGCATAAGCCTCTCACCGGACATTTTGGTCGACGTTCCACCACACCGTGTCACCCGCCTTCGCCGCCAAGGCGAGCGCTACTTTGCCGACGGTTTGCGAGACATCACCAGCGATCGGCGTCTGGCAATCCTCGCCGTCTGCGCGGTGGAATGGACGGCGGCCATTGCCGACGCCGTAATCGAGACCCACGACCGGATTGTTGGCAAGACCTGGCGGGATGCGAAAAGGCTGTCCGATGCACGTATCGCGGACGCCCGATCTTCACTGCGCGAGACCTTGCGCTCCTTCAAGGATTTGGGCGCTGCCTTGCTGGCGGCAAAGGCGGATGGCGCATCTCTTGAAGCGGCCATTGACGTTACGTGTGGTTGGTCTCACCTCGAACGCATGGTGACAACAGCTGCAGAGTTGACTGACACGATGGCGGCTGATGCCCTGACTCATGTCGTTCACGGGTACCATCGGTTCCGGCGGTATGGCCCTAGAATGCTGCGGGCGCTCGATATCGGTGCGGCGCCGGTGGCGGCCCCTTTGATACAAGCTACAAAGGTCATCGCCGATGATCAAACCAATGCGCCCCGTCAGGTTGGCTTCCTGCGCCGAAACTCAAAATGGCATCGCCACCTCAATGTCCAAGACCCAAAAGACAATCGGCTATGGGAGGTCGCCGTTCTGTTCCAGGTGCGTGAAGCCTTCCGATCTGGCGATATCTGGCTCTCCCATTCCCGACGTTACGCCGATCTGAAACAAGCGCTTGTGCCAATAGAAGCGGCAAAGGCGTCGCCACGCCTGACGATGCCATTCGAACCTGAGGTCTGGCTCGATGATCGCAAGGTCAGATTGACAGAATCCATGGAGCGTTTGGCCAAGGCCGCCCGGAGCGGAGCTATCCCAGGCGGTTCCATCGAGAACGGTATTCTCAAGGTTGATCGTTTGTCTGCGGAGACCCCGGCGGATGCTGACGGCATGGTGCTTGATCTCTATGGCCGTCTGCCTTCAGTTCGGATTACCGATCTTCTGCAGGAAATCGATGATGATATCGCGTTCACCGAAACCTTCACACACCTGCGTACCGGCGCGCCCTGTAAGGATCGCATCGGGCTTCTGAACGTGCTGCTGGCCGAGGGATTGAACCTCGGCCTCAGCAAAATGGCTGAGGCGACCAGTTCCCACGATTATTTCCAACTTTCGCGTCTGTCCCGTTGGCATGTTGAAAGCGATGCCATCAATCAGGCGCTCGCCACGGTGATCGAGGCACAGGCCAAATTGCCGATGGCGCAGTTCTGGGGCGGCGGCATAAGCGCATCAAGCGACGGTCAGTTCTTTCCGACAACGCGGCATGGCGAGGCGATGAATCTTATCAACGCGAAATATGGGCAGGAGCCCGGCTTGAAGGCCTACACCCACGTCTCCGACCAGTTCGGGCCGTTCGCAACTCAGAACATCCCGGCAACAGTCAACGAGGCTCCGTACATTCTGGACGGGTTGCTGATGAATGAGGCGGGGCGAAAAATCAAAGAGCAATATGCCGACACCGGCGGCTTCACGGATCATGTCTTTGCCGCGACAGCGCTCCTGTCTTATCGATTTGTTCCCCGCATACGCGATTTGCCGTCAAAACGGCTCTATCTCTTCGATCCCGCAGCTGCGCCGAAGGAAGTCCGCCGACTGGTCGGCGGAAAGATCAGAGAAAAGCTGATTACTGAAAACTGGCCGGACATCTTGCGCGCCGTCGCTACCATGGCGGCGGGTGTCATGCCGCCCAGTCAGTTGTTGAGGAAGTTTGCATCATATCCACGTCAGCACGAGTTGGCTCTTGCTCTGCGAGAGATCGGTCGCATCGAGCGCACCCTGTTCATAGTTAACTGGCTGCTTGACGCCGATATGCAGCGACGGGCTCAGATCGGTTTGAACAAAGGTGAGGCCCACCACGCGTTGAAAAACGCTCTACGCATCGGGCGCCAGGGCGAAATCCGAGACCGAACCTCTGAAGGACAGCACTACCGTATGGCCGGGCTGAACCTGCTGGCAGCGATCATCATCTATTGGAACACCAAGCATCTTGGCCACGCAGTTGCGGCCAGAAAGCGAGCCGGTCTCGACTGTTCGCCAGACCTTCTGGCGCATATCTCGCCGCTCGGATGGGCTCATATCCTGCTCACAGGCGAATACAGGTGGAAAAGCAGGTGACGTCCGGCTTTAGGGTGTCATTCTGCACTCAGCCGGAGCAGACCCCTGGCTGGGTCTTCCACGAGCCGGAACAGGGTGCCAGGCTTGAACTGGCCTCGGACATCATCGGGTTCGACATGACCGAGATCCTCGACATGACCACCGAACGCATGGCAGTGCTGTCCTATATCTTCCGCCAGATCGAACGCGTGGTCGAAGATTGTCGCCCCACCATCATCGTCCTCGACGAGGCTTGGAAACTCTTGGACGATCCGTATTTCGGGGCGCGGCTGGAAAACTGGCTGGTGACGCTGCGCAAGATGAACTGCGTCGTGATCATGATGACGCAGTATCCGAGCCAGTTGCGAGACAGCCGCGTCGGCAAGACCATCGTCGAGACGGTGCCCACGCAAATCCTCTTCCCGAATGACCGCGCCACGATCTCGGATTACGACTTTCTGCGCGTGAACGCCAAGGAGGCCGCGCTCCTCGTCCAGCCCACCATTGGCCAGCGCATCGCGCTCGTTCGCTCGGCGGGCGACAGCGTTTTCGTCGACGCCGATCTCTCTGCCTTGGGCGACCTCCTCCCCATCCTTGGCGGCGGTGCCACCGGCGAGGCCCGCGTTCCCGCCGATTGGCGCGCCAATCCTGATTTCTGGAGACATGTGATATGAGTTCAAAACCCCTCCTCGCGCTCTGCGCCGCCGCGGGCCTTCTGTCGGCATGCGAGAAATACACCGAGAAAACCTCGCCCTGCTTCGGACGCAATGGCGAGCCGCAGGTGACGCGGTCCGCCCTCTCCTTCTCGACCATAGGCGCTCCGGTCCAGCAGGCTGCAAAGTCTGACTGCAGCTTCGAGCCCCTGCCCCGTCCGGAATGAGCCGTGCCGCGATCATATCCGCCGGGCTCTGCCTCGGCCTCGGTGCGCTGCCCGCGCTCGCCCAAGGCGTGCCGACGCAGGACAATTCCGCCATCGGTCGCGCCATCGCGCGGGTGACGGCGCTCGCCGAGGATCTGGGCGTCCAGCAGGACAAGGACCGCACCGAGTCCACCCTGGCTGATGTCCAGGCCGACCAGCTGCGCGTCCTCGAGGAGATGACCGCGGCGATCACCGGGCCCGGCTTCGATATCCGCGCGCTCGAGGGCAATGCGGATTTCGGGGTCGCGGCGGTCTACCCGAACACCGATCCGAGCCCGATGAACAGCCGTCTCTTCGGCGAAGGCCGTGAGACCGTCGAGATGATGATTGTCGAGGTCGCGGGCGAATTCGCAGGCGCGCCGGGTGTGGCCCGCGTCGGCCTCTCCGCCACCCAGTGGCGCTGCCTCTTCCAGGCCCTGATCAAGCAGGAGAGCCGCTTCAACGTCGCTGCCGAAAGCCCTGTGGGGGCCTATGGCCTGACCCAGCTCATGCCCGGCACTGCCTCCGATCTTGGAGTCGACCGCTATGACGTAAAGGACAACCTCCGTGGCGGCGCGCGCTACATCACCACCCAGCTCAATCGCTTCGGCAACATCCCCCATGCACTTGCGGCTTATAACGCAGGGCCGGGCCGGGTGATCGAATATGGTGGCGTGCCGCCCTTTGCCGAGACCCAGGGCTATGTGCGCAACATCTCGAAGTTCTACAACGAATACCTCGCCGTGGTCGGTGGCGCCGACTCGCTCGGCACACTCTCTCCCTCGGACTTTGCGCTCGCCGAATATGCCAGCATCTCAGAGGCGGGCGTTTACTACGCCGCCGACAGCCATGCCACGACCGAACAGGTCATCAATCGCCTCCGCGCGATCATCCTGCAGATCGATGCGCAGCCAAATGCCAAGGCTGCCTGGGAGCTCAACACCTACGCCAAGGCCGAGATCGGCCGCATCCTCAATCTCCGCGTCCGGCTGATGGCCGCCAACCAGCAACGCGAGGCGGCCTATGCGCAGCACCTCGTCGCCGACCGGCTGGCCGAGCGCGATTTCATGCAGATGGGAGTTCCCGAATGAGACATCTTCTCCTGACCGTGGCTGCGGTCACATCACTCGGGCTTCCCTCGCCCGCAGCGGCCCAGGGCGTGCCGACCTTTGATGGCTCGCAGCTTGGTCAACTCGTGGCCCAACTCGAACACATGGCGGAGGACCTGAATGTCCAGATGCAGCAGCTCGCGACCATGCGACTGGAGTTGGAAACCCAACTGTCGCAGTTGACGAACCTCGAGGCGCAACTGACCTCGCTCATTGAAGGCAGCGGGCTCGGTGAACTCTTCGCTACGGTCGAAGAGTTCCGCGCGCTGCGTGGTAAGCTTGTAGCCCCGCTCAACACTGCGCAGTCCTTGGCCAGCGGCGATTTCCTGAGCGGCTTCAATCCCGGCGCAGAACTCTCGGCCTCGGTCGAGCGCGTCCTTTCAGGCAGCGGCTTCACCTCGGAACGACTGGGGACACTCTCGGGCTCCGATCAGCCTGCCGACAACCGCATCGCCGCCTCCGCCGGGGCCAGCGCCATGCTCTCCGTCGCCGCTCAGGAAAGCCATGAAGAGGCAGGCCAAAGCCTCGAACGGCTCAAAACCATGGTTGGGCTCATCGATGATCAGGACGGGTTGAAAGCCGCCGTCGATCTCAACACCCGCGTCACCGCCGAGCTCGGCATCATCCTGACCCAGATCTGGCGGCTGGAAGCGGCCCAGGGCGTCAGCGCAGGCCAGCTTGGCGTTGTCGATGCCGCGACCCTTGCGGATGAGCGCAAGTTCCGGTCGATGACGGTGGATCCATGAGAATGTCCATGACCCACAGCTTGGCTTCAGTTCGGGCGCTTGGTCTCGCCGCTCATGTCTTGAGCATCTCGCCCAGTGCCGCACTGGCCGAGACCCCGACCACGGACCCGTCCAGCGACACGCCCTTCAGCTCGATGGCCATCGCGCGGGACGAGGCCGACGCATGCCGGGTCCCGAAACCGCCCACAGACCTCGCCGAGACCGCCTATCTGCGCAATGGCTACCGCGCGATCCTGCGCATTCTGATCGCCGAAGAGGCGCTGGCCACAGAGAACTGCACGTGCCTGCTGGATCAGTTCAGCTGGGATCAGGCACTTGACGCCCTGCCCCGGTTCCAGACCTCGGACAATCCGCGTCTGCCCTTCAACGTGCTTGAACTCTACGCGCAGGCCGATGCCCTTGAGGCCGATGTTATCGAAGGCTGTGCCAAGTAGATGGGGGTCATTCGCGACATTCTGAGCGAAGTCGACGCCGCAGTGAACACCGTGGCGCAGGACGGCTTTGTCTCTTCCGCAGCCTCGGTCGGCAATGTCATCTCGGCTGGCGCGACGCTCCTTGTCGTCCTCCTCGGCATCAACGCCGTGATGCAGCTCCGCCCCCTGCCCTTCGGAACCGGCTTTGCCTTCGGGATGAAGGTGGCACTGGTGGGGATATTCGCGCAGAGCTGGGATAATTTCAGCGTGATCTATGACATCGTCACCCGGGTGCCTGACTCCGTCGGCGCCTCGATCCTGGCGCTCACCGGGTCAGGCGACGAGGCCGGGGTTTACGCAAGCCTCGACAACATGGTCGCCCGCATCACCGCCTATGGCGACACGATCGGCGACCGCGCGGGCTGGGTTTTCGGCGCGGTCCTGGGCGCGATCTTCTTCGTCCTCTCCGCCGTCTTCGCCGCCGTCACCGCCGGGATCATCGCTTTCGCCCGCATCGTCTTCGCGCTGATGATCGTCATCGCCCCCTTCATGATCGTGACCTCGCTCTTCAAGCCCACCCAGTCTCTCTTCGAGGCCTGGACCCGCGCCACCATCGGCTATGCGCTCATGCCGGTCGCGGCCGCCGGGGCCGCGGGCATCATCGTGGCGATCGCCGAGGCCATCGGGGATGCTTCCGCCGATCCGGGCGATGTCGAGACCGTCAGCCTCATCCTGCCCTTCCTGGTCATCCTGATCCTCAGCGCCGGGATCATGGCCTCAGTCCCCTACATCGCCTCCAACCTCACCGGTGTCGTCGGCATTGCCTCCAATGCCGTGGGTCTCACCGGCCTCGCACGTCAGGGCTTCGTGAACACGCGCGAGTACGGCACGGGTGCTGCCTCGCGTCTCGTCACCGGAAAATCCCCACATGAGCTGAACCAGATAGCGAACGCGGGCGTCGTGAAAACCGGCGAGATGATCCGGCAAAGCCCTGGCGCGCTTCTTTCCGCCGCGAAGGCTTTCCGCAAACCCTGATGTGAAAGACGACTGATTTGAAGAAGCTTGTGACCAGTTCCCCCGCGCCCGATCGCGATGCTTTCGAGGCGGATTTCATCTACGGGCCAAGACGGCGCGAGCGCTTTGCCTGGTTTGTCGCGGCCGCGGGCGTGCTGGTCGGCGTGGCGGGCATGGTCGCGGGCGCGAGCCTCTTTCCCCTCAAGTCGACCGAGACCTTCGTGGTCGTGGTCGACAAGGAAACCGGCGAGATGGATCGGGTCGCCGCCGTCCAGGCGCTGACACTGTCCGAGAGCGATGCCATCATCCAAGCCAGTCTCGTGGCCTATGTCGACGATCGCGAAACCTATGATCTGACCGATGGCGAGCAACGCATCAACTCGGTCCTCGACCGCTCGGATGGTGATGCAGCCCGCACGCTGCGCGATCTCTGGTCCTCCACCAACGAGGACTACCCGATCACGGTCTATGGGCGCGACGCCAAGATCGAGGTGGTGATCAAGTCGGTGAACCAGATCGAGCGCGGCGTGGCCCAGGTCCGCTTTACCCGCACGCTGCGCCGCCCCCGCGACACCCGCACCGTGACCCGGTCTTACGTGGCGACCGTCGGTTACGATTTCCAACCCGAAACCCGCCAGCGCCTTCAGGACGTCTGGGCCAACCCCTTGGGCTTCGTGGTGACCTCCTACCGCGTCGACGCCGAGACCCTGGAGAACTGATCAAGATGAAATCCCTGCCCGCGCTCCTCACCAAGATTCTTTTAGCGCTTGCCCTTCCTGTTGCCGCTTTCGCCGAGGCGACACCGCAAGGTGGTCCCCTCGACATCCGCATCCGCACCGCCGTCTATAATGAAAACCAGGTCTACCGGATCGAAACCGATCTTCGCCACTCGACGACCATTCATTTCGGGGCGGGGGAGCGGTTCGAGGCCGTGATTGTCGGCGACACCGAGAGCTTCCAGGTCGATCCGATCCCCGAGCTCGGCAATGTGCTGACGATCAAGCCGCATGTGGCGAATGCCTCGACCAACATGACGGTCATCACCACCCGACGCACCTATTCCTTCCACCTGCGCGAGGGCTCGATCCCGAACCGCACCGGCATGTTCTTCGAGGTCCGTTTTCGCTACCCCGACGAGGAACGCCGCGCGGCGGGTGCCACCCAGCCGAAGGGCCTCATAGCTCCAAGAAACTACAACTATCGCGTCTCGGGCGAGGGAAATTTCCGCCCCAGCCATATCTATGACGACGGGCGCTACACGTATTTCGTCTTCCCGGAGAACAGTCGCCAGCCCGCCCTCTTCAAGGCCGATGACCAGGGTCGCGAGCGGACGGTCAACTGGACCCAGCAAGGCAACACGGTCCGGGTGCTCGGGGTGAACACTTACTGGACGCTGCGCATCGGCGACGAGGCGATCTGCGCCTGGCGCGACGAAAGCGCGATCTACGTGAGCAACTGACCATGGCCGATCAAACCCCTCCCGATCTGCAGGACCGCCTCGACCAGTTCAACCAGCGTGGAAAATCCGGACGCCGGGGCAACAGCCTCGGGGTCGGTGCGCTCGCCGCGGCCCTCGCCCTTGGCGGCGCCGGGGTCGCGTATTTCCTGGCCACTGGTCTGCAGGAAGGTGACAGCGCACTTGAGACCTCCGATGTCGAGACCTTCCAGGACCGCCGCCCCGGCACCGGCGGGCGGCTGGAATTTCCGCCTGACGAGACCGAGCAACGGGTCAACGACGCGCTGATCGCCGTCGAGGAAGCGCTCGAGGTGCCTGCGGCGCCAGCACCTGAGCCGAGCGCCGAAGTGTTGGCCGAGATCGCCAAGCTGCGCGAGGCGCTGGCCGCCAGCCAGGCCGCCCGCAACTCGGAAATCCAGTCCGCCGTCTCAGATCTTCGGGAAGCATTCGACGAGCAAAAGGCCGCGCTCGAAGCAACGCTCGCCGCAAAGGAAACCGAGCTGGCCAATCTGCAGCGCCAGACCGAGACCCGCATCGAAGGTTTGCAGGCCATGCTGGATGCCGAACGCGCGCAGCGCGAGGGGCTCGAGGCCGAGCTCGACCGCGAGGGTCTGATTGCCGATCAGCGCCTTCTCGAAGAACGCCGACGCCAGGAAGAGGAGCAGCGCCAGCGCGAGGCCGAACAGGTCGCCAAAGAGCTTCTGACCGCGCAAATCAAATCCCCCGCCGTGGTCTACGCTGACGGTCCCCGTGGTGGCCAAAGTGGCGCGGCGGTCGCCGATCCTGCTGCCGCTGGAACCGGGGGCCCGGTACTCTCGGGCAATGAGGCGTTCCTGCAAAGCGCGCGCCCACTCGAAGTGCAAGAAGCTGCCCGCCTCACCCATCCCGAACGCACGCTGACGCAAGGGTCCGTCATCCAGGCGGCGCTCCAGACCGCTATAAACAGCGACCTGCCGGGCTCCGTGGTCGCGGTCGTCTCCGAGCCGGTCCCGGCGTTTTCCGGGGACCGGATCCTGATCCCCCGGGGCTCCCGCCTTTTTGGCCAATACCGCTCCGACATCGAGATGCACCAGAAGCGCATCCTGATCCTCTGGACCCGCGTCCTGACGCCGGACGGCACCTCGATGGAAATCGCCGCCGTGGGCGGGGACCAGCTTGGCCGCTCGGGCCTCACCGGTCTCGTCGACACCAAGTTCGCCGAGCGCTTCGGCGGGGCGGCGCTGATTTCCGTGATTGGGGCGGCACCGGCCGTCGCGGCCGAAAGCAGCAACAAGGAGACGACAAGCATCGTCCTGGGCGATGTCGGCAGCGACCTTCAGGATGCGGTTGGATCCGTCATTGCCGATCAGGTGTCGATTGCGCCGACGATCTATGTCGATCAGGGGGCCTCGGTTACCGTGCTCGTGGACCGGGATGTGGTGATTTACTGATGGAGCAGGCGTCACCAGCTTCATACCTCGAGCGCTACCTCGACCCGTTCCGCGACCTGCTGAGGCGCGACGACGTGGTCGAGATCGCGATCAACCCGGATGGCAAGGTCTGGCTCGAGGTCGCGGGTGACGCCACCATGCGCCACGAAGGTCAGACCGTGGATCGGGCCACAGCCCTCAACATGGCCCAGACCATCGTCGGCGACGCCAAGGCCCGCGTCTCTGAAAAGAACCCCCTCGTCTCCGGCAAGGTGGAATATGCGGGCCGCCCCCTCCGGGTCCAGGTCGCCGTGCCGCCTGCCATCGATCGCGGGGCATCGATCACGATCCGTCTCTTTGCCGCGGGCAGCGCCCGGGATTGCGCCCCCGCCTATCTCTTCGGCAAGGCGGTCTCGCTCGATGCCCTCCGCGCCGAGAAGATGAAGAACATTGCCACACTCGCCGAAGAGAACCTAGAGGCCGCGCTGCAGACCCTGGTCGAGGCACGGCTCAACGTCCTGATCAGCGGTGGTACCTCGACCGGCAAGACCACTTTTGCCCGCCATCTTCTGACACATGTCAGTGAGCACGAACGGCTGATCACCATTGAAGACGCTTTTGAGCTGTTCCCCGGTCAGCCGAACACGGTCGCCCTCCTGGCCGACCGCGGCGCTGGTTCACAACGTAGCGCCAACGCCCTTCTGCAGGCCTCCCTCCGCATGCGCCCCGACCGGATCATCGTCGGCGAGTTGCGCGGGGCCGAGGCCCTGACCTATCTCGAAGCAATCAACACCGGCCATGGCGGGTCGGTCTCGACCATCCATGCTGAAACCGCGGAACTCGCCATCGACCGGCTGGCGATCATGGTACTGCAGGCTGGCACGCCACTGACCTTTGCCGAGGTGCGGGAATACATCCGGAAATCCATCGATGTGATCGTCCAGCTCGGGCGGGCCGAGGGGAAGCGGGGGATCACGGAGTTTTATCTGCCGGGTGGACAACAAGCCAGAACTGTCTCATCAAGCAGCGGAATACTCCAATAGACGCTCTGATTCATCAACCGGTACGAACCATCATTGCCCGGCAGCTTTGTTACAAGTAACGTCGAAAAAAAGGGGCAAGGTTTGAAAAATACGAAAGAAATCCAGACTGCGCTGTCTCAGGAGCTCGCGAAAAGCCAACCTGACCCGAAGAGGATTGCGCAGCTTAGTGATGCTTTACTGGACACCGCAGAAGATGCCGTCCGCTTCACCGTCGACGCTCAGCACATCAACCGCCTGGGTTTGGAACTGGTCGGAAAGCAGGAAACCGCTCTTTCTGAATTGATAAAAAACGCATACGACGCCGATGCTACAGAGGTAGCCATCCAATTCGAAAGATACGACGAGCCGGGAGGCGAGTTAGTCATTTCTGACAATGGTGTCGGAATGGACCTTGAGACAATTCGCAACGCTTGGATGCGCCTTTCCACCAACGACAAAGGCGACAACCCTGTCTCGGAGATCTATAAGCGGAGACGGGCGGGTCGCAAAGGAATTGGGAGATTTGCGGTACAGAGGCTCGGCAAGTCTCTAACTTTGGAAACCGCACAAAAGGGCGAGGCAACCGGACTTCGCGTTTCTTTCCAATGGGATAAGAATTTCCAAGCCGGAGTAGATCTCAACCAAGTCTGGCACCAGGTTGAAACTTTTGAGAAGGATCCAGGTGATTTCGGCACAACCCTAAAAATAGGTGACCTTAGAGACCGCTGGACAAAGGCAACCATAACACGCGTTTGGAAGTCAGTACTATTCTTGCAACCGCCATTCCAAGCGGATGATGATAGGCAGAGAAGCAACGGCTTCAACGTGACCATAAATGGTATCTCAAGTCGCCAACAGAGAATTGAACTGAACATTGAGGAGAATTTCCTCAACAACGCCGTAGCAAAAGTAATCGGATCCATTGATGAAGATGGGGTCGCCACTTTCCGCGTGACATCCGAAAAACTAGGCATCGATGAAACACATCGATCAGAAAAAAAATATCTTGTCGTCGGCCCGGTATGTTTGGACGCTTCATACTTTATTTATCTATCCACCTTCATGTCAGGAATGTCCGTGAAGATTGCTCAGGAAATGGGCCATAAGTATGGAGGGGTACGAGTTTACAGAAACGGCTTTCGTGTTTTGCCTTATGGCGAGCCGAACGACGATTGGTTGACGTTATCGTACGATTCAGCTCGTCGTAATCTTCTTGTGCCGGCAAACAACTTTAACTTTTTCGGCCATGTAAGCGTTGGTGAAGAAGGGAACCCATTCCTCGAGGAAACAAGTTCTCGGGAAGGGTTCGTCGAAAACGAGGCCTTTGAAGAGCTCCAACTTTTCAGTCGCCGCTGCGTTGAGTGGGCCGCGACACGCGTGGCTTCCGTCCGTAAACGCAAAACTACCGCATCCCAACAGGACTTTGAGCCGACTTACACCCGAAAGCCCTCAGAGTTCGTACTTGAGAGGCTCGCAAACGAAAAAAAAGGCAAAGGGCCTGATCTCATCGGACAGGAAGCCGATGAAGCAGGCTCCGACGATCAAAGTGATGATGACCTTGCCGGAAGCAACGCCGCATTTCTGGAAGAGTTGTACCGAAAGCAAAAAGAATACGAAGATCGAACGGACGAAAAGATCGAACTATCGCTAGAGTACGAAAACATGCTTCGGATATTAGCCTCCCTTGGCATATCCATCAGTCTATTTGGTCATGAGATAAAGAGCGCGACAAATGCTGTAGACAACAGTTTGGCAGTTGCTGAGATCGACGCCGAAGGACTGAAAGACGACACTGAGCGCCAACAGCTGGAAGCGGACTTGAGATCCCTGAAGTCTGCAACAGATCGCATGTTTGACCTAGGCAGTTACGTAGAGGCTCTGGTTTCAAAAACTCGATCCAGGGAACTAACAGAAGTGCACATTGACACGGCTGTCAGACGGTTCCTGGGACAATTCCAATCCTACCTCCAGAAAAGGCATATTGAGTTTGAAATAGACATAGACCCCATAGACATTCGGACGCCAAAGATGCACGCGTCTGAACTCGATTCCGTCCTATTTAACTTCCTTACGAACTCGGTAAAAGCGCTAGAAAAGACAAATTCGAAGAAGCCTAAGATACGTGTTGAGGGACGTGAGGAAGACGGCTTTGTGAAATTATCATTTGAGGACAATGGCGCTGGAATTGATCCCAAGATCGGCAATAGAGTTTTTGATGCCTTCTTCACTACGACCGAGACTGACGGCGATAGTATTTCAGGTATTGGAACAGGTTTAGGTCTAAAAATCGTTAGTGATATTGCGTTGGCGTACGGGGGAGAAGCTACGCTATCCGACGACGTAACGGCCGGATATTCGACGAGATTTGAGATTACGCTCAATAGGGGTGGATGATTTATGATTGGTTTCTTCATCGACGACAACGCCGAAGATCGCACGCGAATTGCGCGGCTCTTGGAGCAAAAAGAACTGCAAATCGACGGTAGATTTGAACCAATTGAACCGATAAAATTGCGCGATGAAATTTTAGCCGTAAGACCTGATCTGGTCGCTCTTGATTTCAGGCTTGATGACGAGGACCTTCCAGAGAACAATTACAAGGGCGGCGCCCTAGCGCAGATCCTAAGAGAGGCTCTCTTGGAAACTCCAGACTTGGATTTCCCAATTGTCCTGGTTTCCACCGAGGAAAACATCAAGCAAATCTATAGTATAGATAAGACTTCACACGACCTGTTTGACCAGAAATACATGAAGGGACAGCTAAGCGATCGCAAATACCGTACGACCTGCCAGCGGGAATTGCTAGGCCTCGCCAAGGGCTATAAGCGCATTGCGGCCGGGCTGGAGGCTGGGAATGCTGCGGGCAACTTGCTTTCTTTGACAGAAGATGAACTTGAGATAGTACCACTTCATGGCTTTGCCACAGATCTGAGGAACGCGAACTCAGTCACACATGTCGCGGCTCGAATATTACTCAGACAATTGATTGAGCGAGCTGGGCCACTCCTATCAAGCGAGGACGTCGCAGCCCGTCTAGGGATTGCGACCGAGCCGGGGCAGATCGCACGTATCATGTCCTATCTATTCGAGTCCGGATTTGGCTACGAAGGGGTTTTTGGGGATGGCTGGCCACGCATTTGGCGACACCGCCTCGAAGCATGGGCGAAGGAGCAGTTGAAGGTGCCCTTGACCTCGCTTTCTGGAGCCGAACGGGCAAACCAGCTCGCAAAGGCAATCGGTTTCGAACTGCAACCTGCCGTTTCCAAGTGGACAAATAGCTCAGATGAACTGTTTGCATTCGCTTGCACGACCTGCCGAGAGCCGACAGAGCGGCGCAATTCTCTTTCTTTATACGATAAGTACCTTTTACCATACTCCGAAAAGAAACGCATTTGCTTCGATTGCTTTATCCGAGGAGAGATGGAACGCTTTCCCCACCTCTCGATCGACGAGGGCGATATAGAGGTAGCAAACGATATTCGAGAAGGCAGGATCACGCGATAATGGCTACGATTAGTGCGCGTGAGATGGCTTCGGCGCTTGAAACATCCGTGAGAAAATATGTCGAAGTAGGTATTCTTGAAGGTGAAAGCTGTAATGCTATTGCTCCAGCTGTAGCACAGCTTCGCAAAGAAAGAACAAAAACGGCGTGGGAATACAGTGTCTCCAAGGGCGAGCCCATCAGATTTACAGAATGCACTGACAAGCAGGACGGGAGCAAGTTTAACCCCCTGATTATGGTTGAAAAAATTTGCGTAAGAACTGGGGAAGAGTTCCCCTATGATGAATGGGTGACGGTGTTAGTACTTGAATACAAGGACAGAACAAGAGAGTGTCCGAGATGGCACTTCGACCTTGGCAACGATGGTCAATCCGGTCCGAGGCTACACATGCAGTATGGCGGACACTATCATGCTGATAGGCGACTAGACCCTTCCTTCAAAGTTCCCAGATGGTCTGCGTTCCCCCTGGACACCATTCTGCTGCTCGAAGTTGTGGCAGCCAATTTCTTTGAGGAGCAATGGAAGTCAGCCCTACGTGACGACCGTACAATATTGAAGCACGTCAAAGTTAGCGAAGAACTCTGCTACAAGCCGCTGTCTGATAAGCTTCAGCACTACTTGACCGATCCAGCTATCGGAAGGAACGCTACGTTTCTGCGTAGTTGTTGGAATGACGACTGGCATTGACCCACCACCTGCTCAAAATCGAGCGGTCATTTATCTCTAAAGGTCCACTACAGTAAAGGCCCACTACAGTGGCTTCCCCTTTTACACATCTTAAGGAACCCTGATGGAGCTACCGATTAACATTCTGCCAGATGATCAATGGCGCGCAATTCTAACCAAGTATGGACACGGGCAGGTAGCCCTAAGGTTTCGGTATCAAGAGTGCGACGCCGAAGATCCCCGTTTTCAGGGGCATACTGTTGTTCACGGGAGGAATACCCGAACCGGCGACCTTACGTCCACCGGCTTCTTACAAGACCACAACCGAGAGATCATAGCGGGCATTGATAACATTCCGATCTAGCTCCCAACAACCCGGAACCGTTCGCACTGGAGTTCCAGATCACCGGCCGAGAGGTAGGAATCTGCTTTGATTTTCCTTGGCTTGACGCTACAGTCCGCCCAACAAACAGAAAGTCTGGGGGCTACGAGTGGTTCAACAAGATGCCCGCCGCAAGAAAGATCTTGGGGCGTTTTACACGCATAAGGCTCTTTCCGATTTGATTTGTGCGTGGGCAATTCAAACACCTCAGTCGACGGTCCTTGAGCCCAGCTTTGGTGGGTGTGGCTTTCTCCGATCAGCGCTAGATCGGCTAACCTCTTTTAATGCAAATGCCTCTCTGAGCCAGTTGTACGGATGTGACATCGATCCCCTGGCGTTCTCACATCTTTCGACGGTGTTTGAACAGTTGGTAGACTTGGATCGCTTTCACGAAGGCGATTTCTTGGATCAATCGTTCCCTTCCTCGTGGCCGAGCGCTTTCGACTCGGTAGTTGGGAATCCGCCATATCTGCCATATCGGAAGCTGCGGGTTGCACGACGCGAAGCTGTCTTAAGCCAACTTCAGAGCTCCGGGCTGGAGTTAGATCGACGCGCAAGCCTCTGGGCATACTTCGTAGCCCTGGGCGTTCTGTATACTGCGGAAGGTGGTAGAAACGCGTGGGTGCTTCCCAGCAGCTTTCTCTACGCAAACTACTCCACTTCTCTTCGACTCTTTTTATCCGCAAACTTTGAGGACTGCTGCGCTTTTGAGCTGAAAGAACGACAGTTCTTGCTCGAAGGCACAGAAGAAAAGTCAATTGTTCTTCTCTGCAAAAGCAAAACCATAATACAGGACACACGGCAGAAGCGTGATATCCCACTGATTCAATGTAATGGCGTCAAAGATGTGGAATTGGCCATAAAAGAGTGGGAGCAAAGGAAGAAGCCTTACGTTTCTTTTTGCGGGACATCCGTTTATGATAGCCTATCTAAAGGACCCAAAGGGGTAATTCAGAAATTGCAAAAGGAATCTTGCCTGCGCTCGCTGGGGGATTTCTTATCTATTCGAATTGGTATCGTCACTGGTAATAATCGCTTCTTTTTGCTGGGCGAAGACGACCGAAAAGCTGCCAATCTCGCGGAGGGCGAACTTGACCGGATTCTGCCAAGATTTCACTTTGCGCCAGGTTTATCCTATGAATCCGCCGACCATGAGAATTTGCTTTCAGGTGGTGGGAAGGGCTTCCTCGTAAGTGTAAAAGACCAACGCTCCGTTTCTCAAGCAATGTCGAATTACCTTGCAAGGTATCCTGTTGCTGATGTTGAAACCTGTTCAACGTTCAAGAAGCGTTCGATCTGGAGCCATACGAACGATGGTTCTATCCCAGATGCGTTTTTTCCAGTTATGCAACACCACGGGCCGCGCCTTATCCTTAACGAAAGTGTAATGAACTGCACCAATTCGATCCACCGAGCGTATTTTAACGACAAACTCTCGAAAACCGAGCAGAAGCTCCTTTCACTGTCCCTTCTTTCGACCTTTTCGCAGATTTCTGCCGAGATTTGCGGCCGCTCATATGGATCCGGGGCGCTAAAACACGAACCAAGAGAAGCAGAAAAAATCCATGTTCTGATGCCGCGCATACATCCGAAAACAGTCTCGGCCGCTTTCTGCCGTGTAGACCGACTTTTGCGAAATGGGAATCTCAGCGAGGCTCGGCAGTTCGTGGATCAACTTTTACTTGATACATTGAAAGTCGATGATGTTCATACAGATGCAGCATTGCTGGAATCTGGACTAACGCAATTAAAGGCTCACAGACATCGCTGACAGCAAAACCATCTAGGCCCCTTTGATGGCGACCTGGCTTTCGTGCAATGTAAGCGGTGCGCCGGTCACACGGGCTTGGCGTAGTTCCAGGGCAGCAACTCTTTGATGTCCGATTGTTTGTGCCCGCCAGCAATGGCTGTCAGGATGGCGGACAGATAGCCTTGGGGCTCGATCCCGTTGAGTTTGCAGGTCCCGATCAGGGACGCGATGACGGCCCAGTTTTGCGCGCCGGCATCGTGACCTGCGAAGAGCGCATTTTTGCGATTGAGGGCGATGGGACGGATGGTGCGCTCCACGGGGTTGCTGTCGAGTTCGATGCGACCATCATCAAGGAACAGGCTCAGCCCATCCCAGTATTTGGCGATGTATTTCAGGGCCTCTCCGGTTGGCGACTTGGCCGAGACGCGGGTGCGGTTCGCCGTGAGCCAGACTTCGAAGGCGTCGATGATAGGTTTTGAGCGCTCCTGCCGCGCAGCATGGCGTTGGTCTGCGGTTAGGCCTCGCAGGTCTTTTTCGATGCGATAGAGCGCTTGAATGTGCGCCAAACCCTCCTGCGCGATCGGGGCAGCGCTGGACTGGGTAACATCATGCAACTTGCGGCGGGCATGGGCCCAACAATAGGCCAGCCTTACATCCTGTGCGGGCCGTTTGAGCAGGCGGTTATAGCCAGCATAGCCATCGACCTGCAGGGTGCCGCTGAAGCCTTTCAAAATGTTGTCCGCATGCTGGCCGGATCGTCCCGGCGCATAGGTGAAGGCCACGCCGGGCGGGTCCTCACCGCCCCATGGCCGGTCATCCCGGGCCAGGGCCCAGAAGTAGCCTGTTTTGGTGCGTTTGCGCCCTGGTGCCAGAACCGGCGCAGGCGTTTCATCCATGAAGAGCTTCGTCGAGCGCTTCAGATCAGCCATTAGGGCATCATAGACAGGGGTCAATTCGAAAGCCGACTTGCCCACCCATACGGCCAGGGTCGAACGATCCAGATCGATCCCCTGGCGGCTGTAGATTTGCGCCTGCCGATAGAGCGGTAGGTGATCCGCATATTTTGAAACGAGCACATGAGCCAGCGTGGCCTCGGTTGGCATGCCGCCTGCAATGATGTGAGTTGGTGCCGGAGCTTGGGTGATCCCACCTTCGCAAGACCGGCAGGCGTACTTGGGACGGCGGGTGACGATGACGCGGAACTGTGCGGGGATGATGTCCAGCCGTTCGCTGACATCTTCGCCGATGACATGGCGTTCGGCCCCGCAGGCGCAGGAGGCTTCAGGCTCAATGATCACCTCGACCCGCTCCAGATGCTTGGGCAGTGACCCCCGGTTGGTCTGGCGCGGCTTTGGCGGTCGCACGGGCGCGGTGCGCTGATCAGCATCAATCTCGGCTTCCACCTGCGCGATGGCGGTTTCGATATCTTCGAGCTCCAGCTCGTATTGGCCCGGATCGATCTTCTCGGATTTGCTCCCGAAGAGCGCCTTCTTGAAGGAGGCAACCAAGGCCTCAAGCCGCGCATTCTGATCCTGCTGCGCACGGATGATCGCCTTCAACTCGGCAATGTCGTTGGGCAGGTCATCAGGCACGCTCATATCCGAAACCATACCAAAACAAGGGCGGAATGACCCGCCCAAACGCCCCTGTGAGTCACTCCGCCGCAGCCGGAGCTGCCACCTCCAAGGGCTGCACCCGCCGCCAATCCAACCCCGCAAACAGCGCCTCAAACTGGGCCGGTTCCAGGCGCATCACCCCATTCCTGATCGCGGGCCATTTGAAGCTGTTATCCTCCAGCCGCTTATACGCCATCACCAGCCCGCTGCCGTCCCAGTAGATCAGCTTCAGCCGATCCGCCCGCTTGGCGCGGAAGACATAGACCGACCCATCAAATGGCTTCTGGCGCAGTTGGCTTTGCACCAAGGCAGCCAACCCATCATGGCCTTTACGGAAGTCCACCGGATCACTGGCAACAAATATCCGGACTTTGTGGGATGGCGTGATCACGTGGCTATGGCCCGCACAATCTCGGCGACCCGGGGTGCAGGCGTTGCCGCATCAAGACGAACAGTGACGTCGTCCTTGATCACATCAATCGTGCCGGAGGATGTCGCCGCCAGAGGCTGGGACACAGGTGCAGGCACCTCAATCTCAACTGGCACAAAATCGATGCCCTCCAAGTTGGGCAGAACCAGCTTGCCCTGCCGCGCCATCCGCCGCCAGTCAGACACTGTGCTCGGGATTAATTCGTATCGCCTCGCAACAGCTTTGACCGTCTCGCCCTCAATTAACGTCTCCGCAACGATCCGAGCCTTCAGTTCCGACGGCCAATTCCGCTTGCCATCCGCCCGACGCGGCACACTTGCCAGAAACTCGCTTATAGCTCCCATCGAGAAACTCCCCACAAACCAAAGAAGCCTCTGAATCGCAGATCACGCGCCATGCCGTAAGTGTGGGAGCGGCGCACCGCTTACCGTGCAATCACGACAAATTCTTAAGATGCAAGCTGTGGCATATCGATAGGATTAGAACAATCTTTGCCGATCACAGTTGAGTATCAATAGGGCCGATTGTCCGCAGTGATCCGTTCGTTGCAGTACGAGACTTACCCACCCAACAACTCCTCGATGAAATCCTCCTGTCGGTCGAGCGCGGCTTCCCATTCCTTCGGGACGGCGGCTTCCCGCTCGAGCGTCTCGGGCTCAAGCTGCCCGCGCCCGGCCTCCATCGCCATCACGCTCATCGTGCGCGCTTCGCGGCGCTGCGAACGATCCCGCACAGGCGCGCGTTCGGCTGTTTTCGCAGGCTCGTCTGCGCCGACCGCGTCACCGCCGTCGCTCCCCCAGGGCCCCACGCCCTGCACACTCGGCGGATAGGGGAAGGGTTTACCCTCCTGGCGGACCATCATCTCCTTGAAGAACGGATCGTCGTAATATTTGATCCGGCTCGCCTTGATCGGATGCTGGGGCGAGGCGAGGATGATGACCTCGTCGGGATCCATCAGGCGCGCTTCGGTCTCGGAAAGCAGCGGCCGCTCTTCCAGCCGCGCCGAGGTCGAGGTCGCGCCAAGGAACCCCTTGTTGCGACCATACATCCGGGTCACGGCCTCGCGGGTGG
>Ga0207894_1000142_pt1 | contig 25784 bp, 32 predicted proteins | sample MalvirmetaMSP114_FD_184231 | JGI IMG/M metagenome (GOLD analysis project Ga0207894, IMG submission 184231) | Marine viral communities from the Deep Pacific Ocean - MSP-114 (SPAdes) | ecosystem: Environmental > Aquatic > Marine > Oceanic | place: Pacific Ocean | collected 2011-05-26 | reverse complement strand
ATCTCGCTGACTGAAGAACTGCGCACGCTGGAATATTCCCAACGTCTGCGCGACGTGGCACGCAACGTGATGGTAGTCCGCGAAGGCTCGGTCGGGGCAACGCTTTACACAGGTGCGGCCCGCGGCGGCGCGCAGGCTTTGGGCCGCGACGCGGGCGAGATTGCGCCGGGGCGTTTGGCAGATTTGGTCGCCATCGACAGCACTGACCCCACATTGTGCGCCCTGAAACCTGACCAGATCCTTGACGGTCTGTGTTTCGCGGCGAAAGACACCGTCATCACTGACCTGTGGTCTGCCGGGCGGCACAATGTGACTGGCGGGCGGCACATCGCGCGCGACGCGGTGGTCGCGCGGTATCGCAGTGCGGTCGCGGACCTGCTCGCCTCGCTTTAGTCTTTAGGGCGCAGGGTGATGGTCAGTGCGACCGCATCCTGCGCCAGATCGAAACGCAACGGCGCGTCGGTGCGGATCGCCGTGTCGCCCACGTCCAAAGCCTTGCCTTCCACCGAAGCGGTGCCCGCGATCACATGCAGCACACAGGTCTGCCCGGCTTGCCCGACCTTATACGTGCCAGCATCGCGCAGGGTCTGCGCATCGCCTTCGCACCGCGCGGTGTCGAACATCAGGTTGAAATCACGGATCGGGCCTTGGGTCAGCGTGGCCGTGACGGGTGCCCCTCCGTCGAACCGCACGGGCTGCGCATAACCCGCCTGCAGATCGCCATCCGGCCCATGCAGCACCATGCCATCGCCCTGAATGACCGTCAGGATACGCGTCAGGCCCGGAAAGATGGAAAAAGCCCCGTCGCCATCCACATCCGCCATGCTCAGCCGCCACAAAGTGCCCGTTTTATCCTGTTCTTTGGCGATATTGCGTGTGATCCCGCCACCGTTTTTCCAAGGTGTTTCCACCAAGTCGCATTGCCGAAAAATCATGATCTCTCTACGCAAAACTCGCTTAAGCGCCTCATTTTTAATACTCTCACGCCGACAGAACCACTTCACGACGAGTCCCATTTTACTATTGAGGACGCTCTTGATTCTCACCAAGCGAATCCCAATCCGTCTGCAAGCTTCAGGGAAATATCGGTTGGATGCAAGAAAGACACAGCCATTGACTGGAGGCCAATACCATCGACGTTAAGCCGGCAAACGATTGGCGACGTCAGCCTTTGCGTTTCTGATCATCTAGGTTCAGGATGCATTGATTTCGGTCGCACTGCGTGATTCACGGCTCCGAAAAGGAGCGGCGACATGAGTGATATTTTCTGGCTGACCGACGAGCAGATGGCCAAGCTGGCACCTTTCTTCCCGAAGTCTCACGGCAAGCCAAGGGTCGATGACAGACGGGTCTTGAGCGGGATTATCTTCATCAACCGCAATGGCTTGCGCTGGCGCGACGCGCCCGAAGTCTACGGACCCCACAAGACGCTATACAGCCGCTGGAAGCGTTGGAGTGAAAAGGGCATCTTCGCCAAGATGATGGCTGGGCTGGCGGCGGGACACGGCGAGCAGATGACCGTGATGATCGACGCGACATACCTCAAGGCTCACCGAACGGCGACCAGCATGGCCGCCAAAAAGGGGGGCGTGGTCGCCTGATTGGTCGGACCAAAGGCGGCATGAACACCAAGCTGCACGCGATCTGTGACAGTCAGGGGCGACCGATCGACCTGTTCGTTACCGCCGGACAGGTAAGCGATTACATCGGCGCACGGGCCCTGCTGAGCGGCCTGCCAAACGTCAAATGGCTGCTCGGGGATCGCGGCTATGATGCTGACTGGTTCAGAGAAGCGTTGCAGGACAAGGGGATACGCGCCTGTATCCCTGGCCGGAAGAAACGCAAGACACCGGTCAAGTACGACAAGCGCCGATACAAGCGGCGCAACCGCATCGAGATCATGTTCGGCAGGCTCAAGGACTGGCAGCGGGTGGCGACACGCTATGACCGCTGCCCAAAAGTCTTCCTCTCTGCCATCGCTCTCGCTGCTCTCGTAATCTACTGGTTATGAATCCTGACCCTAGCGGATCTAGCGTTCAATGAGGCGCTTGATCGATCGCTTTGGATCCCGCCGTCGCGCCCCTCATTCGGCATGCCAAAGTCCGGTACCAAGGCGTTGGTATTCTCAGATTGGTCGATGGTGCCAGATGCGATCGCTGCTTTGCTTTCGCACGAGGCGAGCCGGCGCATGGGTATGTCGCCGGACCTTGTCAGCAGGACTAGTAGGCCAATTGGTGTCGATGAACTTATGCCGATGCTCTACCCGTCGCCCTCGTTGGCGGCTGTCGCGTTGCCCTTAAATCGGTTCTGCCTCAATTTGTGTGGCGCAACTATCCTGAGCTTGGAACATTCGGGAGGGATAGTCGTGATTTCAAAAAAGCACTGGTCGCCCGGGAGCGACGTTTCGGTTCAAGGCGTTAAGCGACGTGATTCCGGCGGGTGGCTTGTATCCGGTGTTTTGGCACCGAGAGGCATCTGCCCAGATTGTGGTTTGCATTCTCGGCGTCGTCACGGGTGGCGGCAAAGGCGGCTACAGGATTTACCTGCACTTGGCGACAAGGTAACAATCGCACTCTGGGTCTGCAGGTGGCGATGTCGCGCTTCCACGTGCCCGCGGCGGACTTTTTCGGACTACACCTCGTCAATTGCGCGTCCATTTGCACGTCGAACTTCGCGTGCTGATGAGATTGTAGTTCATCTGGGGCACGCCACGGGTGGACGGCCTGCCGAGCGGCTCTTGCGCCGTTTAGGCGTCGGTGTCAGCAATGACACGGTGCTGCGACACCTCAAGAAGTGTGCGGAAAGCGTCGCCCCGCCGCCAACGGTCATTGGCATCGACGATTGGAGCTGGCGCAAGTCGCAGACTTACGGAACCATCATCGTCGATCTCGAGCGGCAGACCGTAATTGATATTCTTCCGGATCGGAGCGTTGAAAGCTGTGCGAGCTGGCTGCGGCAGCACCCTGAGATTGAAGTCATCAGTCGGGATCGTTGTGGCGGATATGCGAAGGCCGCACGTCAGGGTGCACCGCAAGCCCTGCAGGTCGCAGACCGTTTCCATCTCGTCCAGAACCTGCGCCAGGCCATTGAAGAGCAGATGAATATGCATGGCCGCGCCACCGGGCGGGCGCTATTGTCAGATGCCGAAAACATCAGCACGGCCAATCATCTACTGCGATCGCGTCTTGCTCATCGGAAATCACGTGAGGAAATTTTCCGAAACATCCATGCGCTTCGTGATCAAGGGCTGTCTTGTAGCGAAATTGGACGTCGGACCGGCTTCCCGCGTCGTAGTGTGGCGAAGTGGTTGAGCTCCGACTCGCCACCAGACCGCCGCCGAGCTGCATTGAAGCCCACGTCGCCGTGGTATTTTGAGAGCATACTGGCCGATCTCTGGAAACAGGGTATCCGGTCCGGCCAGGAATTATTGGTCGAAATTCAACGCCATGGCTATGAGGGCAGCTTGTCTCATTTGCAACGTCTGCTGGCCGGATGGCGAAGGGATGAACAAACCGTTCTAGCAGGCCCGACCGACACGCCGCTGCCCCTGGCGCCTGTGCGGGACCCGCAAACCGGTCACGCCATTTCGCCGGTTGTCGCAGCGGCGCTCTGTATCAAGCCGCGACGCAAATTGACCGCAGACCAGGCCCAAAAGGTAGATGCATTGAAGGCCGGATCGCCAAGCTTTGCCACGATGCGGAGCCTTGCCATGCGGTTTCAGGGCATTTTGCGCGGCGACCAGTCCGCCCCGCTGGACGCATGGATCGACCTGGCCATTGAGACTGGCATCCCACCAATCATGCGCTTTGCCCGCACGCTGCACCGCGACATCGAGGCCGTGCGCAATGCCATCGAACTTCCGTGGAGCAACGGTCAGGCTGAGGGCCAAGTCAATCGCCTGAAGACCCTCAAGCGCGCCATGTACGGTCGCGCCGGACCAGAACTCCTCAGAGCCCGAATGCTGCCACTGCGCCACACAGATTGAGGCAGAACCCAATTAAGGGCTACGCGACAGTTCACGACCGACAGCCTGGAACCCTTCCCAAGTTTTTGTTCACGAACCCGTGATCGACAATTTTCAAAAGATTTCCGGGAATAATCCGGCGACCGCGCGCGTTACTTATGTGAATGCATGCAAACGGAGGCAGCGTGCCGACCCATCACGCCCTTGCCCAAGAGGCCGACGCCATGAAGCGGTACGCGATCACGCTGACGCGCGACGTGCACACCGCCGATGACCTGGTGCAGGATTGCATGGAACGAGCCTTGCGCAAGTGGACGCTGCGGCGCGCAGGTGTCCCCCTGCGGGCCTGGCTGTTCACGATGATGCGCAATCTGCATGTTGATGGGTGGCGGCAGGCGAAACGACGTCAGACGGAATCGCTTGAGACCATGACATCACCGCCCGCGATACCGCCGACCCAGGAAAACCATGTCGAGTTGAACCGGTTGTTGGCGCGCGTCATGTCTCTGCCCGACGATCAGCGTGTGGCTTTGATACTGGTCAGCGTTGAAGGCTTCACCTACCGAGAGGCCGCTCAGACGCTTGGCGTCCCAGAAGGCACGATCCTGAGCCGCGTAAGCCGGGCCCGCGCCGCTTTGCGCGGGGCAACGGCTGAGACGGCCCCAAGACTGAGGAGCGTGACATGACAAGCGCGCCGAAGGATATTCGTGAAGAGGATCTTGTCGCCTACGTGGACGACGCCTTGCCGCCTGATCGGAGAAAACAAGTCGAAGCCTATCTGAATGACACACCAGAAGCCGCCCGTCGGGTGGAAGCCGACATGGCCATCGCCCGCGATCTGCGCCATGCCTTTGCGGGGCTGGTTGCCGATCATCCGATGGCGACGCTGCCGGTTGCCGAACGGCGCAGGCACATGCCGTTGGCATGGGTTGCGTCAGTTGCGATGGCGCTGATGATAGGCGGTACGGCAGGTTGGGTCCTGCGCCCCGACACAGCCCCGCAGCCGATGTCGGGCCTTGTGGCCGAAGCCTTCGCCGCACATCGCACTTTCGTTGTCGAGGTCGCGCACCCGGTCGAGGTCGGGGCGGAGAACAAGGGCCATCTGGCCACTTGGCTGACCAATCGGCTGGATCGTCCGTTTGCTATCCCCGACCTGCGTGTCGTGGGTCTGTCGCTGGTCGGTGGGCGGCTCCTTCCCTCGCCCACCGAACCAGCGGCACAATTGATGTACGAAGACGGCAACGGTCAGCGCCTGACGCTCTATCTGCGACGCGGCAGCGAAGGCGATCCAAGTTTCCGATTTGCCGAAACGGCCACCGAGCAGGCGTTCTACTGGAGCGACACCGAGTTCGCCTACGCCCTGACCGGTGCTTTGCCGCGCGCGCGCCTTCTGGAAATCGCTCATTTGCTGCAGGCTCAGTTCGAGGATCCAGGCGCGCCAACCTGATCTCACGGAAGCGTGATCATAAATTCGGGAAGGGTTCTGGATGTCGGCGCGTCAGTCTTGTGAAGGCCGCCCGCAATCGGTGGAGGCCGATCCACGACCCTGACAGGAGATACCATGCGACTGACAACGCTTTTCACCACCACAATCCTTGCCGCCGCCCCGGCATTCGCCGACACCGCAGCCGACCGCCGCGGTGATACCGCGTTCAACGATCCATCTATCGAACACGCGCCGCAAGACGGCGTCGTAAAGCTTTACGGCGCGGGTGGTCCGCACACGGCATTCCGCAAGGTCGCAGCCGTCTTTGAAGAGCAGACGGGAACCTCCGTCGAAGTGATCGCGGGCCCGGAATCGAAATGGACCGCAGACGCCCAGGCCGACGCCGACATTCTTTGGGGCACATCCGAGCAGTCGATGACAGCCTTCCTGCTGACCTACACGGCCTTCGATCCCGCGAAAGTCGAGCCGATCTACCTGCGGCCGACCGTGATCGCAGTGAAGGCCGGCAACCCGCTGAACATTGATGACTTCGATGACCTTCTGGCCGACGGGGTGCGGGTTGTCGTGACCGAGGGCGCAGGTGTCTACAACACCTCCGGCACCGGCACATGGGAAGACGTAGCGGGCCGTTTGGGGAGCCTCGATGACATCTCCGGCCTGCGACGCAATATCGTGGCCTATGCGCTTGGATCGGGTGCCTCCTACGGGGTCATCTCAAACGGTGACGCCGACGCTTGGATCACCTGGCCCAATTGGCCGATCACAAAGGACGACCTCGACATGGTCGAACTGTCTGAGGATCGTGTGATCTACCGCGACGTGAATGTAGTGCTTTCGCCCGATGCCGATCCGGAGGCGCAAGCCTTCCTTGACTTCCTCATCACGGATGAAGCGCAGGAACTCATGGCAACCGAAGGCTGGCAGCGATAGTGCGGTTGATCCGACAACTTTCGCAACATGCGGAATAAACCAACGTGATTGGACGTTTTGTCTTTAGGCCCCGCTGCTTAGCCGGGGCCTAAAGGACTTTCGGAACGTGAGATGCTTGATGACACAGCCCTGATTGCCCGGTGACGCCGAACGGACTTCAGTCCTCCCCGCAAGGCCGAACACCGGTTCACGGTCTGCGCCCTGTTCCTGACCCGGAAGTTTTATTTTCGTGAGCTTTTCGCCATCGGAGCGGCGACCGTCTGAGCGGTCGCAGCGGCGTGTTTCTCAGATATAGAAATAGGACGGTGCCAGCGTCGAAGGCGCTGCTGCCGTGGTTCAGCTATCTGGAAGTCGCGCGATGGCGGGCATCTATTTCCGGACAAACTGCGTAGCCGTGCGGTTTCTCAATTACGTGGCGCCGACTGCGCTGACACGGCACCTGACCGCATCCATCGATCTTGATCCGTCGCAACGTTCTGACCCTGCCCCTCGGTTGAATACAACATACGGGTCTTCCCAGGGACTTTCGGCAGTGGTTATTCTTGTATTGCGCGACGGCTCCTACGCTTTTCCATCCGACAACCCTGCCGGTTATGGCTCTGATCTGTTGGCGCAGCCTCCGGGAGCCGTGCGCCCCCCATATCCAACTGACTGAGCATCGGAACCGCACGACCCCAATTACCAAAATGGGTTATCCGGCAAGCAGAGCGGCCGCACAAGCGGGCACCGTCCTTTGGCCAGCCGACCCGGCCACGTGCATCCACTTATTTGGGGCTTCGCGAATATTTTTCCGTTCCGCGGGAATAAAATGCATCCCCAACACGTTAGTCACGCATGAAGCTGCTGCATACCGTGGAGTGCAAATGCTTCGAACCACGGGAGGAAAGACATGAAAATCATAGAAAACGTAAAGCGTCGGCATTTCCTGATCGGATCAGCGGGCACGATGGTGGCTGCTGCAGTCGGGGCACCGGGGATGGCGCAATCAGACGGGGAGCCGTTGCCAGATTACGTCGCATGGAAAGACGCCGAGGACATGATCGTCCATTCCAAGCAGACGCTTGAGACGAAGCGCGCCGCGCAAGGTTCGGAGCTGATCACGCCCAGTACCGAGCTTTACATACGCAATAACCTGCCCGCCCCACCCGACGAGATCGTCGCAGATCGCGATGCCTGGGAGGTCGAGATCGACGGGGTCGCGAACCCGGGTAAGATGACTGTGGGCGAGATGAAGACGCTCGCGGTCGAAACCGTGGTTTGTGTGCTGCAATGCTCGGGCAACGGGCGCGCTTTTTTCGATCATGAAACCAGCGGCTCGCAGTGGTCGGTTGGTGCTGCGGGCAACGTGGTGTGGACCGGCGTGCCGGTGCGCGCCGTGATTGACGCGATGGGCGGTGCGAATGCGGGCGCCGTGTTCCTGACCGGTACAGGTGGCGAAGAGATCCCCGAAGGTCTTCCACCCGAGACGATCCAGGTCGAACGGTCGGTTCCAAAGGCCGCGATGGATCAGGCTATCCTGGCGTGGGAGATGAACGGTGAGCCTTTGCCCCTCGCCCATGGAGGCCCCCTGCGGCTGGTCATTCCGGGGTATTATGGCGTGAACAACGTCAAGTATCTCAAACGTCTGGCAATGACGGCCGAGGAATCGCCCAATAAAATCCAGCAAACCAGCTATCGCGTGCGCCCCGTGGGGGTAAAGGGCGATCCCTCTCAGCCGTCGATGTACGAGATGGCCGTCAAATCCTGGATCACCGGCCCTCTGATGGATGCGGCGACCGGCAAGGTGCAGGTCCACGGCGTCGCCATGGGCGGTGTCAGCGGTCTGGACAAGATCGAGGTGTCCACCGACGGGGGGCAAAACTGGGCAGAAGCGCAGTTCCTTGGCCCGGACCTTGGCCCCTATGCATGGCGGCCATTCGTGCTGATCACGGAGCTGTCCGAAGGCACACATATGCTGGCGAGCCGTGCCACCAACGAAGCGGGCGTTACCCAACCCGAGTTTTTTCCGCCCAACGAACGGGGTTATGGCAATAACGGCTGGCGCGCCCATGCCGTCGACGTGACTGTCAGCTGAGCTGACTGACCGGCGGCATCCTCTGCCGCCGGTTTGACAACAAAAAACCGGAGACATGAACATGACCACCCAAACGACGCCACGACTCGGCGGCGCAGTTTTTCTTGCCTTGATGGCCGGTGCTGCGAGCGCCGAGGCTGATCTGGATGCTGGCCGTAAGATCTTCACTGAAACCGCGCAACCTGCCTGCGCCCTTTGCCACGCGCTGAAAGATGTGGGTTCGGAGGCCGAGGTCGGCCCCAACCTCGATGAATTCAAACCGACAGTCGATCAGGTGCGCGCAGCCGTGACCAGCGGAATCGGAGTCATGCCAGCCTTTTCGGAAACCCTGACCAAGGAAGAAATCGAAACGGTTTCGAAATACGTGGCCCAGGTCACGGGCGGATCGGAGAACGCAGCCGGATCAGATGCCGCTACTGAAGCGACAGATTCCGCAGATGCGGAGGAGGTTGAAACTCCCGGCGCCGAGATCCTTGCGCAGGGCGACCCGGCTGCCGGCGAAAAGACGTTCAGGAAATGCAAGGCTTGCCATACGGTAGACGAAGGTGGGTCCAATCGCGTCGGTCCCAACCTTTATGGTATCGTCGGGGCACCCGTGGCAGCGGTCGACAACTTTCGCTATTCCGACGCGCTGGTTGAATACGGGGGCGATTGGACCCCAGACCGTCTTGCCGCGTTCCTTGCAAATCCGCGTGGCGAAGTCCGTGGCACCAAGATGGGGTTCGCAGGCTTGCGTGATGCGCAGGATCAGGCCGATGTCATTGCCTATCTTGACAGCTTGACGGACACCGCAAAAACCAACTGACCTAGCCGACGCAGGACCGTGCCGTCCGGGTTGCCTCCGAAAGCGACGCCATCACGCTTTCGGAAACACGTTCGCGGGTTTCAAGCATCAGATAACTGGCGATAGCATCGAACCGCGTGCGGTCCATCCCTGTCGCGACGACTATATGACGAAGGTGATCCCCGGACAGCCAGGTTGCGATCTGCTGACCGGGTGTGTCGCTGCTCTCTGGGAAAACGGACGCGCCGCGAAAATAGGTCAACCTGCATCCATTCTGACCCGCATAATGCATGACTTCGCCGTTGTCCGATGTGCGGAAGGCAACAGCCGTCAGGTTTGCGACGGACAGGTCGGGTACGCCCACCGCACCGCCTGTCGCGGCGGGCCGCAGATCGGCGGTTTCGACGTCATACATCTCAGCGGCCAGTTCAGCGTGAATGTCAAAAGCTGTCGGGGTGGCGACAAAAGCGGGTCCGAATACCACAGCCAAGGCAATTCCCGCAGCGACAGCACCGCCCGCCAGCCAGCGCCGGGGGTGCCAGCTACTATTTGCGGCACTAGTTTCCGGCATAGATTCCGAATGCACGAGGTCCGGTCGCAAGGCCGCCAAGCTGACGGACACGTTCCGCACGTCCTCAAGCGCTGCGGCAAGCGCGGGCTCGGATGCAGGCCGCCCCTCGAACGCGCGCATGTCGGCCGCGCACAACTCACCATCGTGGTAAGCGTTGACCTGTTCCCAGTCCTTGTCGTTCAGTTCATTCATGTCTTCCGCGTCACTTCCTGCTTTGCCGTTTCGGCCCCATCGACGATTTCCAGCAACGCCTTGCGGGCACGGCTGATCCGGCTCATCACCGTTCCGTTCGGCACATCCATCACTTTCGCCGCCTCGGCGTACTTCAACCCCATGATATCAACGAGGCACAGAACCTCGCGGGTCTCGGGCGGCAGTTTCTTAAAGGCCAGCCGGATCAACACATCCCGCGCGGTGTCCGACGCACCCGCTTCATTGGATAGACGTTTTTCGGCCGCGAAATATTCCCGACGCACGCGCCTTTTTCTCAGCTCATCGTAATGCAGGTTGCGAATGACACGGAACATCCAGGGCCGTAGTTCCCCGATCGGGTCTGGCCTCCCACCTGATCGCAGCCCCCGTTCCACAGCATCCTGAACAAGATCTTCAGCCTCCTCGCGGGAATGGCAAATGGCTATCGCATAGGCCCGAAGTTCAGGCAATAGGATTTCAATGGAGGTCAGCTGCGCCATGACGAACCGTACCGCGTTTGCAGGTAGGGTCAAAGCAAACAAGGCGCGCTGGAAAAATCCGGTCAGGGCTTAAAATAAATTCATACCGTCGCATATGCGAATATATGAAAGTAAAGCAGATCCAAGAAAACGCGGACAAGGCTGAGGCGCTGCTCAAGGCGTTGGCCAGCCGGAATCGCCTGTTGATCTTGTGTACGCTTGTCGAAGGCGAAAGGTCGGTCGGCGTCAGGCTGGTGCAGGTGGCTATTCCACAAGGCTTCTACGTGCGCTCGACCCCAAGCGGCAGCCATGTCGAGGAAAGAAGGGGTATGGAATGACGGGCCGTTGGTACTACCGTAAGGTGCACACCCGCCGACTGTCGACGGGGCGAACAGTCTCGGTTCGCGGCTGTTGGGCAGTTCGGGGCGATCGCAGCAGGAAGAAGGGAGCATCATTCAAGCGGACTTGTCCAATACGCGGTGCGCTGATCGTAAGCGTGGGCATGCCCAGAGGGGGCTGGGTCCACTTTGAGGGCTGCAAAGGCCTGACACGAATTAAGCACCCTTGTCTGCATCTTGGCGAGGATCTTAGCAGGCGGCGCGACAAGGATACACCCGATCTTTTCGAAAGGCTGCCATAGCTCGCTGTCGGATCACAAAGAGCGATTCTGACCAAAACACTTAGGTCGATGTTCAAACCACGACCCTTTGGCGGCATCGATGAACGTAAGCGTTGGCGGCAAGCGCTCCTCCCTCAATGAACCGAGAAGGTCTTTGTCGCTGGATCTGATCCCAACGGTCTAGTCCTTGATCCGCCACATCCTGAAGCGTCCTTGTTGCGTCACTTCTCGGATCAGGCCCCTCTCTTCCATCCAAGCGAGGTTCCTTTGAACAGCCGCGCGACTTGCGCCTGTTAAGACTTCCGCCATCGGGGCCGACACCAAAGGCCACTCTGTCAACGCCGAACGAAGAGCGGCCGGAGTCCGCCCCGAAAGCTGAGACATGACTTTTTCCGCCCGAGCACTCCATGTCTGGGTATCATCTAGATTACGCATCGCCGTTAGAATTGCGCTGTTCATCCCATCCAACCAGCGGGCCAAGCGTTCAGGTGGCAAGCCCGAAGCACGCAGCCCCCCTGCCCCGCCCATAGCGAGCGGAGCGAAAATGGCGCCGCTTCCGTCACTGGCCGCGATCCTAGACGCGGTGACGGCGGCTTCCATCTGGTCGCCGTGCTGTCCGAGGCCCGCCAGGTTCCAGAGATGAAAGCCCATGCAAGCCCGCGTGATTGGGTGGAGATTGGCCGCGGCTGCCATTACGTGCAACCATCCGCCCGCGCGATCTTCGAAACGCTCAGCGCTGTCTTCAATGCTGTCGGGATCGCGGCGATCCAAGAAGGCGGCCAAGTCACCTTTTGGTCCTGGACCGCCTGTCAGTCGCCGAATAGCCCATCCAACTCTTGCCAGGGCATTTGGGTCATCCTGTGCGCCCGAGAGCCGCATCGATACCCAGAGCGCCAGACGATCAGCACTCACCCGATCTCCTGCGAACCAGCTAAGATCCGCCGCCTCGATCAGCGCGAGCCGATACTGCCACCCTTCCGGGCCACGCAGCAGTCGGTCATCCAGAGCTCCCAGGCGTCCAGCCACTCCTGCTAGTCGTGCAGCGTGAACCCCCTCTGCCTTTGCCCAGTCGTCGATGACAGCAGTGTCGGGCGGTTCCGCCCGTGGCCCAGGAGGCAAATCATCCGGTTCTTCTTCGAGTGGCCCAGGCATAAACCAGTGTCGCATTTTCTTCACCATTTCAGCACATGATTATTACGTGATTTCTAGAAGATACGGCGATATCGCACATCATTTTTCAGCTTAAGGTTTCAATTTTGGTTCCGTATTTCAGCAAGTGGCCGCCCTGTTGGCGCACTGCCCAGCCGGTTTCGAAAGTTTCATATCGATGACGTCCGGCGGAGCGCATGCCTCGGATGAAGCTTGGGCCAAGGCGACGCGGATCGCGCGCGAGTTGGACCGGATTCTTGACGGGGCGGCGCCCGTGCGTGAGGCCGTGATGCGCGCGGCATCCGAGCTGCGGCTTTCGACACGCCAAGTCTACAACTATCTGGCGCGGTATCGGGAAGAGCGCAGGGTATCGTCCCTGCTGCCGCGAACGAGTGAGACAAGGAAACCACGGGTCAGCCCCGCTGTCGAGAGCATCATCGCGATGACCCTGCGGGAGATGTGGCTTTGCCCTGAGCAGCCAGACCTTGCACCGATCGTTGAAGAGATCCGCGCCCGCTGCGCAGAGGAAGGGCACACTCCACCCGCCTATGTCACTGTCGCCCGGCGGATCCCCATTCTGTTCGCACCGGAAGAAATTGCCCGCCGCCGCCTGTCAGATAGTAAACACCTGAACCGGCTGAAGCCGCGACCCGGCTACATCCGGGCTAACCACGCGCTCGACGTTGTCCAGATCGATCACACGCCGGCAGACATCCAGTTTGTCGAGGTGATTGATGACCACGGCGTCTTCGTTGGTCGCCCCTATCTGACCATCGCAGCAGATGTGGCCACGAGCGCGATCATCGGCTTCTGCCTGACCCTCGAGCGGCCGTCACGACTGTCTGTCGCGCTTTGTCTGGCGCACGCGATGTGCTGCAAGACTGCCTGGCTGGCAGAACGCGGCATCGATCATGCCTGGCCAATGCATGGTCGCCCGAAGCAGATCGTCGTCGATTCCGCCAAGGAGTTCCAAAGCAGCACCTTCAGCAGAGGATGCGCGGACTATGGCATCGCCATACGCATGCGGAACAAGGGCACCGTGCATCGGGGCGGAGTCGTCGAACGCCTGCTGGGGAAAGTGAACACGGCGCTGCGGGCTTTGCCGGGCAAGACGGGGCGTTCCATCGCGGATCGGGGCGACTATGCCTCGGAAGCGCGGGCACGGCTCAGCTTCGCGGATCTTGAACGCTGCATCGCGCTCGCGATCATCGACCACAACCTGAGTCAGAATGCGCGCAAGCTGACCGTTCCGGCGAAAGAGTGGGAAGATCGGTTCCAGCCGAAAGACCAGCCGATCGATGCACCTGTCGATGTGCTGCTGAATTTCCTGCCGCGCAAGACGCGGAAGATTTCACCTCAGGGCATCAGTCTCTTCGCCATCGACTATTTCGAGCCCTGGCTGGGCCCGCTGGTCGCGCGTCGTGACCGGCTGAACCCGCTCGATCTGTGCTATGATCCTCGCGACATCAGCCATGTCTACGTCAAGGATCCGGATACCCAGGCTTGGCGGCCGGTCAGGCGACGGGACGGACTGGCCGAGCCGATCACGTTCTGGCAGCACCAGACGGATCGACAGCGGCGGCGCGAAATCCAGCGGCGCCCTGTGCAGGAGGCATCAGCGATCCGACGCGAAATCGCCGCAACTGTTGCCGCCGCCAAAACCCCCAAAAGCCGGTTGAAGGAGATGACCCGCGCCCGGCATGCCACCGAGGCAAAGAAGCCTTATGCCGACTTCGCTGCGCCTTCCGCCTCGGCTCAGGCAAAGCTCGACCCGGATCGTCCGCGGCGGGTCTTCCCTGTCGAGGATTGGTAAGGTGCCGGACCACCTCATGCCCGCCATAGTGCCACTCTTGCAGGCCGATGACGCAGTGCGGATCGCCCATGTGCGCGCGCCGCGCTGGATCAGCCATCCGGCGGCCGGCGCGGCGCATAACGCGATGCGACTGCTGCTTGAGCGACCGCCATCGCTGCGCCCACGCGGTTTGCTGCTTGCCGGTCCCTACCATAACGGCAAGACCATGATCGCCGAACGCTTCGCCGTCGAACATCTGCGTGCCGCCGACCAGCAAAAGGTGTGGGTGATCCAGACCCGGGAAGGTGCGGGCCTGTCGCATTTCTACGCCAGCATCCTGTCCGGATTGCGCGCGCCACAAGCCGCGGGCTGGCGCAGCCTGTCCCGCGCCGGCGATCAGGTCGATCATCTTCTCGAGCGCCTGAAGCCGCGCCTTTTGATCTTCGACGAGTTCCACAGCGCGTTGCGTGGGCGGCGCCAGGATGTGAAGGCCATCTTCTCGTTCTTGCGGCGGATCGCACGGGTGCATGACATCTCACCCGTCCTTGTCGGCGAGATCGCGATCTACGATGCGGTGCATGACACCGACGAAATGGGCTCACGTTTCGATACGATCCCCATTCCACGATGGGCGTATGACGAGGAGTTCGCGACGCTTCTCGACAGCCTGGAAGCCAGTCTGCCGCTCGCCGACACCTCCGATCTGTCGCGCGAACCCTTGGCGAAGATCATCCACGATCTGTCAGAGGGGCTGATCGGCGAGGTTGTCGAGATCGTCACCCGGGCCGCAGTTGCGGCCATCTCGCGCGGTGAGGACCGGATCACGGACGCAACCCTGTCGGACCTTGGCTATGTGCCTCTCTCGAGGCGCCGCAATTCGGCTTTGCGTCACGAGATGACATGAGGTTTGGGCCGACCGGGATCTCCGTCACACCTGCAGAGCGGTATGAAAGTGCGGCGGGAAACCGTTGGCCCATGAGCATTATGCCCGCATCAGGTGAACTTCTGTCGAGTTGGCTGCACCGCCTCGCTTACGCAAACGGCATACCTCCGCACTATTTTGGTGCGCTTCTCGAAGCGCCGGGTGAGAACTGGTCGGCGCGGCTTGATCGGGCATTGCCCGGTCGCATCCTGCAGCTTTTGGAAGAGCATACCCACATACCTCTGGAAGACATAACGGCTCTGACTAATGCTCCCGACCCTTTGGCCGTGCTGCGTTTGCCCCTGCGGGCATCGCCTCAGCAGAGTTGCGCACCAAAGACGCAGGCGACCTGGCTGCAATTCTGCCCGGCCTGTCTGGCGGAAGACGAAACGCCCTATTTTCGCCGAGACTGGCGCCTCGCGACACGCGTTTCTTGCTTTCGCCACGGCTGCCGACTTCGGGACAGGTGCCCATCCTGCGGACAAGGATTGGCTCCGTTCAGCCAGAAGCGTCTTGTGCCGCATCAGATCTGCGCCTGGTGCGGCGCGGCCCTCTGCAAACGCACCCGTCCTGCCACCAATGGGGTTCGGCGTCTTGAGCGTCTGATCGACGATCTGCTTCGTCTGCAGGCATCAGGGCATCGAATGGCAGAGGGGCGATCACTCCCGGACCTTCTTGGATCAGCCTGCTTTCAATTTAGTCGACGGCCAATGTCCATCGCGCGCCTCTCTCATCGGGATCGCTATCAGCTGTTTCGGCAATTGACGGACGGGCAATCGACGCCGTTCGGAACGCGAAGAAGTTCCGCGATCATTTATTGGAAACGCGTCGCTCAGGTTGCGCCAGCTTGGGGCGGACTGGTCACATCTTTCAGCGATGCCGTCCTGCCTCGGCCCAAAGCTGGGCCTTGCTCTAACACCGCTGGCCCGAATTTGGCGGATCTCGTTCAGGCGGCCGCGCGGCTCGATCAGCAGCGGCAAGCGCTGTAAAAATTCCCGGTGAGTTTCAGGCGCTCGCGGCCAGCCCGGCATCATTCAGCTGTTCAGGATCCGGCAGGTCCCGCAAGCTCTCCAACCCGAAGGCCGCGAGGAACGCGTCTGTGGTGACGAAGGTATAGGGGGCACCACGACGCGGCGCGCGCGGCCCAGTTCCAATCAGACCGTGTGCATGGAGCCGCCCGATCAGGTCCCGACCGATCTCCTTGCCGAAGATGTCCTTCAGCCCATCGCGCGTGATTGGCTGATGGTAGGCGATGGCCGCCAAAATCGCGACGTCGAACTCGTTCAGGTCCAGCAACTGGTCCCCGACATCCGCTGCGGAGCGGATCGCAGGCGCGTAAACAGACCGCGTCCGGAACATCCACCCCCCTGCGACCATGGCAATCTCGAACGCCCGCCCTTCCAGATCGGCGGCAAGATCCTCGATCAGCAGATCAACCGAGGTCGCCTGCCCCACTATGCGCGCCAGATCCTCGCGCGGTACAGGCGAGGCAGAGGCAAACAGTACCGCCTCGATCCGCCGCATCCATTCGCGCCAGCGCAGCTCCGGCGGCAGGTCGGACAACTCGCGGTCAAATTCAGGCTCGGAGCGATCCTTGGCCATCGTTACACCCCGTAGAGCCGGAAGGTGTCGCGGCCAGTCAGTTCGCGCACAGCGCCGAGATCGACCAGCCGGTTGCAGAGCCGCCGCGCCGCGCGGTCCGGCAAAGGCAAGACTGAGGGAGCGACCGCGTCCTGTTTCAGGAATATCTCGACGGCGTCGGCCGCCCCCTTGGCCCGAAGCTTTGGTGCGACCGCCTTCAGATGCGCCGCCCGGCGCGCGAGGTTGGTGGAGAGACGCACGGCCTCGGCCGCCGATGACACGAGCGCCCGATGACAGGCGAGCTTCAATTCGTCGCCTTGCTTGCGCAGGTCGGCACGTTTCAGGCCAGCCGCCAGCAGCGGCACGACATGATCCCAACCAAGCGCCTGGGCGAGTGCAGCATCCGCGAGGATCAGCGCAGCTTCGTCAGCACGTGGCGCCTCGCGCAGAACAGCTTCCAGCACCAGTGCTGCTCGTTTGACCGGCGCCCCCACCCCCGCATCGAGCCACGTCGCGATCTGGCCCGGCTCGAAGGCCGACAAGGCTCGGCCCAGAGCCTTGACCGCCACCGGCCGCTCCACCGCGCGCCGCCAGATCAGATAGGTTTCACCTGCCGGTCCGGGTAGATCGCCGGGACGCAGAAGGTGCGCTGCATCGCGCAGTTCCCCTGCCCGCTCCCGTCGGCCAGAAAACGCAACACAAGCCTCAGCTGCGCACAGCGCGAGCCGCTCCCGCAACAAGGCTTGGGGCACCTCCGCGCATCCCAGCACAACATGCAAGTGGTTCAACGCAGCGCCCGACAAAAACGCCACATCTTCAAGGGTTTCAACCCGTGCCGAGGTGACCCAGGCGGGCATCCGGGGTAGAGTGTCTGTGTCGATGGAGTGTTCCGGTCGGGCAAATGTCATGACTGAAGCCTAAACCATCGCGGCGCTTTGCTCCAGAAAATAGCACAGAAAACGCCTCACTCTATCTTTTGCCATGACGTCCAATAATTTTGCATTATCGGACACAAAAAGATATGCTGTAACACAGTCTTATGTCGTTTTAGTTTCATGGGTGGATTCTGTCGGATGACCGGAGTTCACGAGATTCAAGCACTTCCCCGAAAAACGAACCGGGGTTCATGAGATTCTGGAGCGGTATTGATGAGACTGGACGAGTTGGAATTCGTGAGACTGGATAATGCCACGCCCCCCAAAATAAGGGCTTTCCTACGACCAAACTGCTTCCGATGGCGCCAAAACCCGCGAAAAATAGCCATCCGTTCGGATGCGATCTTGTCTCATGAACCCCGGCATGTTTTGTCAGCAGTCTCACAAATACTGACTCTGGAGAACCGCGGCGCTTCGGCTAGGCCATTGAAATTAAAGGAACCGCAGTCTCATGAATTCCGGCATTCCGACAAATTCGCACCCTACAGCAGTGAACAGGGCGCTCCCAAACAAGGGCGACGAACACAAGGCATCGCACAGCGACGCTCTGGCACTCCCTTCCCATGTGGCAGGCTATGGCACGCTCAATCGTCAGATTGCCCCGGCGCGCAACTAAGGCAAGGTGTCGACTGCAGAGAACACAAACAAGGCTTACGCCTCAGACTGGAAGCACTTTGCCCGCTGGTGCCGATTGAAAGGCACAGCCCCCCTGCCCCCTTCGCCTGAAATGATCGGACTCTACCTGACCTACCTGACCGCCCCGACTGGGGCTACCCTTGCTCTGTCTGTCTCCACAATAGAGCGTCGATTGTACGGTCTCGCATGGCACTACGCGAGGCGTGGGTTCGAACTCGATCGGAAGGATCGCCGGTGCTGGCAGGCATAAAACGAAAGCACGCGCGACCACCGCTGCAACGCGGCTCTAAGGATCAATCCTGCCCCGTCCATGCGCTCGAGCAAATCACCGATTCGATATGTACGCAGCGCGTCAACTTATTGAGCGTTGCGGAGAAGATTCCACAACATCTTGAGTAACGCCGCTCGGAGCTAATTTTAGCTCGCATTAACATGCTGTTAGCGTCATAGCTTGAAGAAATTGATAGCGCGTCATCATTTGTTAAAGCAGCATCCCGCAAAAAATTTGTTGCCTGAGGATAAGTTGCGTGTCATGAGTTCAGTTGTCGCAGTTTGACGTAAATCACGCGGTTTAGCGACGAAATACAGATGACCCACTAAGAGGTCGTGAGGGCAGTATGAATTCAAACGCAGATATCGCGCAAACCAACTCTATCGCCGCATCTATTGCGTCGAACGCTGCCCGCCTGTCAGAGGCGCTTAACAATCATATGCGCAATAGCTTTCAGCCCGATAGCAGAAAGACGCTGCGTAAATTTCATCCTGCAGAGGTTTCAGAGCTGACCGGGATCAGCATGTCGAACCTTCGGACGCGGCATCAGGAAGGCGATTTTCCCGATGTAGAGACTGATTCCAGAGGTCGCAGGCTCTACACAGCCCAAGAGATCAACCAAATTCGCCATGTGATGGCGAAGACTGGTCGGAACGGTGAAACATATCTTCCCGGTCGGCGAGAGAACGATGCCCTTCAGATTATTTCTATTGTCAACTTTAAGGGCGGCTCTAGCAAGACAACCAGCGCCATCCACTTGGCCCAACGCTACGCTTTGCGAGGCTATCGCGTACTTGCAATCGACATGGACCCACAGGCAAGCTTGACTACTATGTTCGGATACCGTCCGGAGATTGAGTTCGCGGAAAGCGGTACGGTTTATGACGCGTTAAAGTACGAAGACCCGGTGCCGCTGAGCCAAATTATCCGAAAGACTTACTTTCACAATCTTGATCTCGCCCCCGCCGGCCTGTTGTTATCAGAGTATGAGACCGAAACAGCCTACGCGCTTCAGCACAAGGTTGATCCGCCATTTACTCAACGTCTTGCAATCGCGATCGACGAGATTGAGGCAAACTACGATCTTGTCATCATCGATTGCCCGCCTCAGCTTGGCTTTACAACCATGACCGCTTTGTTGGCGTCTACAGGCCTTCTGATCACAGTCGTTCCCAGTATGTTGGATGTCGCTTCAATGGCGCAATTCCTTGAAATGGCTGGAGAAACTGTCCAGACCCTTGAGGAGGCAGCCGGACCTATTGACTGGAATTTCCTTAAGTTCTTGATTGCTCGATATGAGCCAACCGACGTGCCACAATCACAAATGGCAGGTTTTTTGAGGTCTATTCTCTTGGATCAAGTGTTGACTACACCAATGCTCAAATCCACCGCAATCTCAGACGCTGGGATGACCCAGCAAACCATCTATGAATTGGACCCCACTCAGGTCGTGAAAAAGACTCTAACCCGGATATTGGAGTCAGTTAATGGTGTCGCTGATGAATTCGAAAACACAATACAGCAAGCTTGGGGAAGGGAAACTGACTAATGGCCCGTCGAAACCTATTCCAGCCTCCTCCCCCACCTGACACAGACAACTCGGCGGTTCCAGCCGGTGAGCAGAAGGTACGTTTTCCTAATACTGGGGCGATGAGTGGCGTGAAGTCCACTTTAAAGGATGTGGCGAGCAACGCTGTGAGAGAAATCTCGGTTGATGTCATAGAAGAAAATGGCCCTAAGGACCGGCTCTCTTTCAGCGATGCTGATGTTGTAAAGCTAGCTGAAAGCATTAAGGCTCACGGCCAACAAGTGCCTATCATGGTGCGCCCGATTGCGGACAAGCCCGGACACTATAAGATCGTCTATGGTCGCCGTAGACTGCGGGCTTTGAGATCGCTCGGTATCCCTGCGAAAGCACTTGTCAGGTCTCTTTCTGACGAGGAAGCAATCCTCGCCCAGGGGCAAGAAAATACCCAGCGTTTGGATCCCAGCTTCATTGAAAAAGCGCTGTTCGCGGCTGAACTTTCCTCAAGTGGATACGAACAGGGCATCATTCTTGATGCCCTCGCGGTGGACAAACCAATGTTGTCTAGAATGACCAAAGTAGCGCGGTCCATTCCAAAGTCAGTCATTGAGCAGATTGGATCCGCTCATGGCATTGGACGAAGACGCTGGGAAGAACTTGCGGACCAGTCGCGTAACAACAGCATCGATCTTGAACAGGTTACCTCAGCACTTCAGCTTAATGCGACTAAAAGTCCCGACGACCGCTTTAGCATGATCTGTGGCGCCGTTAGTCAGATGCTGAAACCTAAGGCAACAAGTAAACCCGTTCCCTCCCCTACCCTCGCCATCAAGCTTAGTGATGGGACTGCCATAGCAGAGGTGAAAGAAACGGCCCGTGCTTTGACGGTTAAGCTGTCGAAGGCTGAAGCCCCAGAATTTGCTCAGTGGATGCGTAACAACGCAGAAGCGGAGCTTACACGCCTCTATGAGGCATGGCAGGCAGAGCGAAAGCCTGACTGATTATCGACCGAGCAGAAACACCAAAAAAGGAGCACACCAACAGCCTAAAAAGAAAGAGCCCCCCAAGGTTTCCCAAGGAGAGCCCAATCTGTTCTTTGCACTTTCAGATTTAACAGCTTCTCCGCGCCAGTCAACAACAACCGATTCGGTTGCTGAAGATTTGCGGCCTTTTTTCTGATTTTCAGGGTTATTGGCGCCTTTCACATCAGGTTGTCGTGAAAATACATGGCATTTAAACAAGCAACTGCACCCTGCGGGTTGCGGACCGGTGAATTATTGTCCGCGGACAACTCCATTCCAGAGCGCCACATCATTGTTGCGACACTGCGAAATGCGGCCCCCCGCTTGGGTCTCAGCGCTTCTGTGATTTCAACCTTAGACGCAATGCTTTCGTGCCTCGCACCTAAGCGCAACCACCACACAGTATTTGCATCGAACGCAACACTCACATTTAGACGCAATGGCATCTCTGACCGGACGATCCGGCGCCACGCAGCAACGTTGCAAGAGATCGGGCTGCTTGTTCGCCACGACAGCGCAAATAGAAAACGCTTCACAAAACGCAGCAGCCATGAAGGCAAAGCGTTGCGGTTCGGATTTGACCTATCGCCACTCTTTGATCGTCTGCATGAGCTTGCGGCATTGGCAGCAGAGGTGATGCAAGAGCGAGAACAAGTTGATTACCTGCGCGCCAAAATCCGCGCAGCGGCGAACGCGTGTCTAGCCGAAAACCCAAACGACGAAAGGGCCCTCAACACCTTCCGTATCCTACGTCGTAAGTTATCCCTCGAAGACTGTGAGCGGATCCTTTCAGAGCTGGCAATCTCTGAAATCGCAGCCGAGTCTACGAATGATCCGAGTTCTAGTTTAACAACAACTATGACCGCCAATGACGGTCAATTTGTCCGACACCATCATAAGTCAAATAAAGAACTTATTGATAAAGAGAAGGTTGCTCTAAAAAATGAAAAGTTATCTCCAACTTCAGACGCTCCAATCTCCATCCCAGAGTTGTTATTCGCTTGCCCCGTCGCGGCCGAATTTTCGTTGAAAGGAATAGAAACGATGCATGATGTCGTTAGCCACGCTCGAACCCTTGCTCCAATGATTGGGATCACCAGCCAAAGCTATGAAGCAGCGCATAAACGCCTCGGCGCACTAAGAGCCGCAGCGACAGTTTGGGCGATTATGCAGTTCCATGACAGGATTCGAGCAGTGGGTGCATACTTTCGATCAATCACCACTGGTTCAAAGAGTGCCGATTTTAGCCCCGAAAGGTTAATACGGCGTCTCGCCACGGCCCAGAGCTATCCAAGTATGAACCTGTAATTGTCCGCGGACAATTTTCTTACCCGAACGCCGTTGAAAAGTCGTTCATGACGATTGCTATCGCGAATAGGCGCGATCCCTGACATGCGGCCCTTTCTGGGCAACGCGCTACGCACTGATGAACAGCCGGTGCGCCACTTCGAGGCCTTTGAATTGCCGCCCTGGCGAGAGGGCGAGTATCTGAACGGGCTGATGAGCACGCTCACGCTGCCTCCTCGGCACGAATGATCAAGGTGACCGACGGCATCAACTCTGGCATCTTTTCGCTCCTGTCACAGTTAGCGATCGCCACCATTGAAAGAAGCGAGGAACGCATCTCCTCGCATGACAGCCTCGGCGACGACCGGTTGCAGGCGGTCTTGGGAGAGCCGGTGTGACGGCGCGCGGACGCCTACCGGTGTTGTCACGTTAACTCGCTGAGCTTGCAAGTTGGCGTGCCGATCGTTGATCAAGCGACGTTTGCCGCGGATTTCCACACCTCGAATGCTTCGGGTCGATGGTAGCGAATGGTGAGAGCGGAACGACGGCGGACTGGTACGGAGAAGGAATTGCGGGTTGCAGATTGCATCGAGACAAAACGTTGTAAACTACCCGGCGATCGGAAACCCTGCATCACCCGCTCTCGTTTTCGGAAAGGCAAATGGCTGTTTTCTGCGCGGTTATTCAGCCCTTGTTTGACCAATGATCAAGGCCAGGCGCGACCTCGCGTTTTGCTGCCCCGTAGGAGCGCAGCTTGTCTCGCCTGAATTGCAGGATTTCCTCTAGGACGATGCCGTGTTAATCGACCGCGCGCCGCAGCCAATATGACCGGCCCGCGATTTTCACGACGACTTCGTCTAAGTTCCAGACATCGCCGGGCCGCGGCCGCCGTCGCCGCAGGACGTGGACGATCAGAGGGCCGAACTTGACAGTCCAGCGCCGGATAGTCGAGACGTCCACGCCACGTGCTAGCATCATCTCCTCGACCTCGCGCAGGCTCAGGTTGAACCGGACGTAGAGCCAGACAACATGACCGATGATCTGAGGGGGGAACCGGTGGCGCTTGTAGCTGATTTTCAATACCTGCATCGAAATCCCCTACGCCTAGATCAATGCGCCAGCAACCACACGACTGTTAACGTGACAACACCGCATGGACCAGTACCAGCAGCGCGCGCGAGGGGCCACGCAACAGGCTCACATGATCGACGAGATGCCGAGGATCTCAAGGCGCTGATGATGGAAGGGCTCGAGCGGGACATGACGCGGGCGGATGACTAAGCCTGCCGCTGGATAGGTTTTCTGCTATCCGTTCCTATGGAAATGCGAACAGATGGCGGGTGAGACCGAGGGCCGCAAGACGCGGCCTGTTTGTATCGCCGTCACTGTCGCCAAGTCCGATAGCGAGACTGTGGTGTTCATCCTGTCGATCACCACGCAGCCGCTCTTGCCGTCGCGCAAGTTCATAGAGGTGCCACGGACCGAGTCGCAGCGCGTGGGGTTAGAGACCCATGTCAGCAAGTGCGTCATGCTGGACGAGATAAACACCGATATTCTGGAGGGGCCCTATGTCTGGGAGGACCGCACGCCCATCGGCACGTTCAGTTCCGTCTTCACATCCAAGATCCAGTCCAGCCTGATTGCGCTTGCCAGGTCAGGCGGGGCATCGATTGTTGATCGGCTGAAGTAGTCTCAATCACCGCAGGGGCTACCCAGCTTCATTTGTTCCCATCGATCCATTTTGACATCAGCCCCTTGTCGCGGAAACACTCATCCGGGACGGCGCGGCGTTTGATCCGGGCGAGACGCTCGGCGAAGGCGACCTGCTTCGATGTCGGGCGGCTGTCCTGCGCGCCCGGGTTCAACTTGGCTTGTGCGTCGATCCAGACACTCAAGGAGCGCCGATCTTGCTGAACCTCCCACGGCAGAAGCGTCTGGTTGCGCAGGGCCAGCAACCGCGCATAGGCAATCTGCTTTGGCGTCGCGGGCAGGGCGTAAGTAGTGCTTTCCATCGGGGATTTCCCTTCTTAGCTCGGCTCTTAAATAGAACATAACGGGAACAAATACAAGCCACCTCCGGAAATCATGGGGTTTGAGAGGAAGAGGAGGGCCGAGTCAGGCCTGAAGGTGTCGGAGAGAGGGTGCCCGAAAGAGGGTTGAACCGGCTTGATCCTGTTCCTCATCGGGGTCTGATGCCAGAAATTGCAGGATCCTGCGTTCTCATGAGCTTCGCATTTAACAATCTCCGGCATCAGATCTCTAAAGAGTGAAAGTGTCCTTCGGGTTTTGTGACTGACGGATGAGGGCCTTTGGGGTCCCTCAGATGGGTCCGGGCCGGGTTCCGGTCTGTCTTTCCTGATTAAGGGCATTCCCATGCAAACAGGTGTCTTGCGCGTGTTGCGCGCGAGCGCGAGACTGTCCTGCGTGACCTCGGCTATCTGAAGCAGGCGGCGTCATTGCCAAACGCGCATGTGATCTGCGGAGAGGGCGGGACATTCATCCATCTTGGTTGGACCACCGTGTCGACCTTCGCGCCGATCGAGCGCTTTCCCTTGGCCACTCTTGCGGTCGCACGAGGGACCCCGTTCATCGATGTCCGGCCCGTCACCGATGTCATTGCCTTCGCGAACTTGCCGCGGGTGGCGCGGGACGGATCGGACGACTCTGAACCTTGGGGTCCCGGCATGTCCGTGTCGCTGACCACCTACATCGACATGGTCGAAGCCCTCGGTGCCAGGATCATCAACGATCCGCGGCCCCGTCAGTCAATCTAATCACCATTTCCTCTCACCAAAACTCGAAAGGAGGCCAGCCATGGCCCGATCCCGCACGCCCAAATTCGATGCCTCCGAGGTCATCACAAACGAAATCATCCGTATTATTGAGCGCGGCGTGCTGCCGTGGCGAAAGCCCTGGACCGCTGGCGGCAGCTCTCGTCCCCTGCGCGTGGGTGGTGAACCCTACCAGGGGGTGAACAACTTCCTGCTGACGATGCGGACCGTGATGGCGGGCCACAGCTCTCCCTTTTGGATGACGTTGCCGCAAGCCAATGCCTTGGACGCAAAGGTCCGCAAGGGCGAGAAGTCCTCTGTCGTCGTTTATTACGGTCAAAGCCGGAAAGACACGGGCGGCGAGGACGACCGCAGCGACGGGGATGATCACTCCGAGGAAGCCCGTATATTCCGCTTCCAGAAATCCTACCGCGTGTTCAATGCCTGCCAGATCGAGGGCTTGCCCGACAGCTTCTTTCCGGACCCGGAGCCCGTGCCCGAGCATCCGCGGTCCGAGCCAATCCCGCACATGCAGGCGTTTTTCGATGCCATCGACATCACGACCGTCTTCACGGGCACGGAGGCGTACTATTTGCCGCCCGTGGACAAGGTCTACATGCCGTCCATCACGCGGTTCCAGGACCCGCGCAATTTCTACGGGGTCTGGGCCCATGAGCTGGCCCATGCCACGAAAGCCCCGCATCGGCTGAACCGTGATTTCGGGTTCTCGAAGTTTGGCAACACGTCCTATGCGCGCGAGGAGATCGTCGCGGAATTGACCTCGGTGTTCCTGGGTCAGACGCTCGGCTTCACGGCGCATACGCTCGAGATGA
>Ga0207894_1000120_pt1 | contig 29254 bp, 25 predicted proteins | sample MalvirmetaMSP114_FD_184231 | JGI IMG/M metagenome (GOLD analysis project Ga0207894, IMG submission 184231) | Marine viral communities from the Deep Pacific Ocean - MSP-114 (SPAdes) | ecosystem: Environmental > Aquatic > Marine > Oceanic | place: Pacific Ocean | collected 2011-05-26 | reverse complement strand
CGCTTACCAAACCGCGCAGGCGGGCCTGTAGCTCAATTGGTTAGAGCAGAGCGCTCATAACGCTTTGGTTGCGGGTTCAAGTCCTGCCGGGCCTACCAACCCCTTTCTCCCCGCCCTATTTCACAAGACTTATTTGTCGAAAGTGGACCACGCTTCAAATGCCGTGGTCCACATTGTCAAAATTCGATACCTGACAACTTACGGATTGCCGTCGCAGCAAGTGCTGCTCTCTCGACGCTCTTGGTATAGACTTCGGACGTCTTGGCCTGTGTATGCGCCATCAAACTCATGATCTCATATTGGGTTGCACCAGACAGTGCGAGCAAGGCAGCCGCGCCTTTCCGGACACCGTGCTGCGTACGCCCTTTCGGCAGGCCCGCTTGCTCAGTCCATTTCTGAATTTTGTTAGCAAAGGCTTTGGAAGACGCAAACTGATTGCCAAAGTCATTCGTCAAAAATGTTTCTCGGTCGCCATGCAGTGCAAGTTCATCGAGAAATCCGCTTAAAGCCGGAACTGCAACAAACGCTGATCCCTTCTTGCTTGGTTGGAACTCAATCCAAATTCCGTCTTCGCGGCTAATAAAATTACCCTTTCCCAAACAACTTACATCGCCAATCCGCGGCAATGTATTAATCGATAGAAGCAGCCAGAGCCTTGCCATAGTTCCCTGCCCGTGAGCTTCCATGAACTTAGAAAAATCTTCGTCGGTCCACTGAACTGCGCCCCCACGGCTTTTATGTACCTTGCTTATGCCGAATACTGCTGAAAGCTTGGGATGCCCGCGCTTCTCACCCCATCTGTATGCTGCTTTCAGCGCTTTGATACAGTTATCAGCGGCACCTGTTCTCGAACCGAAGCTATCAAGAATATAGATGAAACCTTCTTCGGGAATATCGGAATTCAGGCTACCCATACGATCCCCGGCAGGATCAATTAGGTTACATGCCTGCTTAAGCAACGATTTATGCCCAGTAAGTGTGAGGGGCGACGCATTTCCAGCTTCTATTTTTTGCTCCAAAGCGCACAAGTAGCTGTCACACAAAGCGTCCAAAGTCCCTACTTTTACCTTGATCGGTTTGACGCGTTCCAACTTTTCACCCAACCGGGCAGACGCATAATGCTCGTGAAAAGACGGCTCACCAGGACCTACTGGTATAGCGATTTTTTTATTACGGTTCCCCTCGACCCTGACACGCCAGCGTATTGTACCTGCCGCGGTTTTGTCTTTGAGGAGACCAGGGAAACGGTGTATCATACTCTTGCCTCCCCAAACTTTCTCGGTCCGTTATTTTCGGAACGGTTTCTTGCTGAGCCGCTCGTATCGGCAGTAGTGATATCGATGGTCACTGTGCCGTCGGGCCCGATTTTGATCGATGTCGGCGTGCAGCCAAATGCCAACACAGCGGCGATAGCGTTTGAAATTGTGGCTTTTGATGGTTTCGCGGATGACATGTGGTTTTCCTCTTAAAGAGGGGAGGTCGATCCGTGACCTAAAGCCCGGAAATTGGTTTGATTTGATTTTATATTTTGGGCCGTGCGCTTGGATAGCGAAGCCCCAAGGGCGCGAAGTCGCACCCTTGGGATTCAGCTTCAGTACTCACCAATGTCTGCGAGCAACCGCTTTGCGGCAAAACGCCCGCGCACCTGCCGGCGAACCAGGGAGAAGCTCTCCCAACGAAGAATTAACCAGCGCAGATGTTCCAGTTGTTCATCGAACAGCATGTCTTCATACGTACAAACGTTGAGAACACGGCTGCCATATCCTGGGCTAATTGCATTTGCTGCTGCTACGAGGGCATCGCCCATCGCAGTGATGCAATCATCGTCCCTCGTATCAAATACATCACCGCACTCTAAGCGTGCCAAAGTCTCTGGGAGCTTTCTGTGGTGATAGCCTTTGAGACTAAGGCCAGTACGGGCATAGCTGCCAGCAAAGTTGCAACCCTCGCCTATTGCACGTGCGACCATCGTTTCGAGGCTCTCTTCGCGACGGATATAGCTCATGCTGCCACCTCGTTCAGGTTAGTTTCCGATGTCTCCGAAAATTCGTTGAAGTCATCTAATAGCCCATGCGCGATGTCGGTCAGCACACAGATTGTCCATACGACATCGTCCGCGGGGTCAATCAGCGCGAAATACCCTGACTCGTCGCTACTGATGTCGCCAACCATGTTCAGGCTAAGCAGATCGCAGAGCCAGTGGAGCTCGCGCCATAGGTGCTGATATTTTGGTTTGATGGCTGACAGTGTTTCCCGGAAGCGCTGCAAGCGCATCAGAGAAGCCCTGCCACCGAGCAAATAAACTGCGTTCTGAAGGTCGAGGTCGTATTGCGCTATGAATGACTTCAACAGCGCGAGTAAGTATTTCCGTGTCATACGGAACTCCTTTTATATTCCCGTCTCCGCGGACGGACAAGCACGGGGTCGGAATCCTCCTTTCGCCCTCGCGTGGTTTCGAAAAGTGAGCTGGCTTATTTCTTGTTTTTCTTGCTGCTCGCAAAGAGGCAGCAAGTAAAAACAGAAACTAAGCCAACTCATCACTCCTTCTCAGCAGCGCAGAACTTCGCTGCGCTGCATCCCTGACACGCCTCGTAGGTTTTCGCCTACTGCGAGATCGGGCTATCAGAACCGTCATCATTGAGACCTTGAAGGATAGAGCCCAACAACTCGGTCCCTACCCTCTGTCGATGGCGGTTAGCCTCAACCTCGTAAAATTTCCGGCTTGTCAAACTACCGTGACCGCAAAGCGCTTGCGCTACTGACGCGTCAAGATAAGGGTCTGCGGCAATTGCGTCATATATCAGCGTACGCACAATATGAGGCCCGTGGTGCAGCTGCTGTGTCATGTTGTGCCACAGCCAGTTCTTACCGAATGGCTGCCATCCACAGGACGGATTACCAAACAGAGCTGTCCCAATCCTTTGGGTATATACTGACCAGAGGTGTGCCTCTGACACATCCATAAGAAGAACAGCATCTAAATAGCGTGTCAGTTCCGCTGCGAGCCGACCCTTAATGGCCGTCCCCGTTTTTGACGTCGTCAGGTCAACAGACCAGCCTTCACTGTCTCGAACGAACTCTTTGCCGACCAAACCATTTCTGAGGTCTCCGCTACGCAGTTGCAGCTTGCACAATAGAGCTAATGCGCCGGCCAAGACGTAATCGCGTCTTCGTTTTCGGATATCGTCCTGATCGAACGCATTGTTTAGCAGTCTGTGGGCAGTGGCTGCGACATCAACGAGGTCGATAGGATGATGTGCGAGTTTATGCTCTTTTCGACGTAGTTCAGTATTCGCCTCAAGCTTCACTGCATTATGCACCTCGATTAGTGCGGCATGAATCTCATGAGGGTAACTTGCCTTTTTGGCGAAACATGCAAGGAAGTCGCAATATCCCGCAACGCTACGTAGTTTGAGGTCATCTTCGAAGAGAGTGTCAACAAATGCCTTGGATGTTTCCATAGTGAGCTCTGTTGGCAGCCCTGCGCGTGTTGTAGCGTGGCAAAGACGACGCAATGCCGAGCACATCGCCTTTAGTCGAGAGAAAGATAGACCGGAATTTATGCTAAAGAGCTTAGCCATATCGGTAGCAAATGGCTCCGGCAAATCGTGGTAAGGCAGCTTTGCTGCGCTTTTGGTATAGCCGACCGCCAAATGTTTCCGATTTCGCTGCGCCTGCTGAAGAACGAGGTTGTCAGGGTTCTCAGGGTCGATCGTGGACATTATCGCAGCGAGTTTAGAGAATGTGGTATGGTCTCCACTGAACCGCCCGACCATTTCTGCGTCGACCCTTACGTGCGCTTTCTTGTGCCGCAACCATCGGTCAATCATTCGTATTTCAGGCTTGGTAAAGGTCACCCTGATATCTGGTATCAGCGCCCGAAAAGGTGCCCAATGGATCGAACGAAAAATGAGCTCAAGTGGGCGTCGGTCGGTTGCTGAGCTCGCGAGTGCCCATTCGACCCCTTCGTCAGTTTCATAAGCGTAGTGGCGAAGTAGCGATTTCGGACCACCGAGGCTATTCGTATGCCATCCGTCATCCAGTAATCGAACGATATACGCTTCAGCTGTCTGTGTGTTCAGTTTTGCGGGGAGCCCGAGACTACGCGCAGTGGCAACGAGTCCACGAAGTGTAGAGCCCATGCTACGTCGGTTGCTACGTAGCGACTTCAACGAATACACCTGACCTTCATCTATGTCCGCGAGGAACCTGCGCATGCGCACCGGTAATTCTGCTTCCGTGACCGAAAAACTCGTCATATTTTGTCACCAGTACCCAACATCGCGTTTACGGCTTTCAAACCTTCCATTCCTCGCTGGACACCCTTCTCAGCGTCAAAAAAAGCGTAAGTTTTGATCACTGTCGCCGGTGTGTTGTTCAACATAGACGCGATAACATCGACATCAGCACCTGGTGCGTTAATCATAATAGAAGCAATGCCATGTCGAACCTGATGCAGCGTCATGTAGATATCCTGATCTGCGGTGGCATATCGCCAGCCGTCTGCCAGATAGTAATACTTTGCGCCACCGAGTAACTTTGTGGGGTCAGGTGACTGAATATGCCCCATTACGAGGGGCCGGGCCTTTACCATCCACCACTCCAGAATTTTCCGTGGATCGACTTTTCCTCGTCGACCAAATTCGGCGACCATCGATTTTCGGTTTTTCATCTTCGGCTTGGGGATGCTTAGATGCACATTACGCGAGCCATCGGGAAAGAATACATTCGCGTCTTGGCCAGTTACTGACAGGTTAACAAGCGTATCCGCGCGCAAAGGAGCGAACATCAGAATAGCGGCCGCAGCAGTGGCAACGGCAAGTTTCAACGCGTTAGATTTCTGCCCAGCAGATAAGCTGTCAAACCGATCAATGAGATTAACCGACTGTTTGAAAAGGGCCCCGGGCAAGTTCAGAAACTTTTTCATTCTGGGTTTTGACCTCACAAGCCGGCGGCAGAAGTCTTGGTTCTCTTGAGTCATCGTATCCCAGCCTGTGAAGTACCCACCTTTAAAAAACTCCGTCTGAACTTCGCGCAATTCGGGGTGGTAGCGCCGTGCAAAGCGAAACACGGCCCCCATGTTTTTACGGTTTGTCCGGGCACTAAGCGGTGTCCAATAAAACTCGCCAGCGGTTTCAGCATCAAATGCTGCCAAAATGTTATTTATACTCATCGACTCGCGGATGTTCGGGTCGCCCTCGGGGTCAAGTAAGCCCAGCTCAATCAGACATGTGAAGTACCAAGCCAGCTGCTCTTTGATTGACGTTAGCGTCCTTGGTGACAGCGGTTCACGGGTGTGATTAGAAGCCAGCCCTTTGTACTTTTCACCTTCAGCCAACTCGTCGAGATAAGCTGTAATGGCTTGCGTAACTGAGTTTGGGAATACAGGCGTCTGGCGGCAGCGCGATACCCGTGGCAGTTCCCCGATACGCACTGGCAATAGTGTTGTATCAATGCTGTTGGGGAAGGCATGCAGCATGTCCAGGATCCGCACGCTCTTACGTAAAGCATTACGACGCCCGACGTCCCTGTATCCCTGCATCCACAACTTGAACTGTCCCGGTGTCAGCGCATGAGGCTGGATCCCGTTTTCTCGCGCAACCGACTGTAAAACTTTAAGGCATATTAGATCCGCGCTTTGAATGCCGCACCCCTTTCCATTGGGCTCAATCAGCGCCTCAACCTGGCTAAATAAACGCTTCCAGTCGTCATCTTGATGGCGCAGCCGCTTTGCCTCTGCGTACCGCCCTGAGGCATGGCTCATCAGACTGATCATATTATCATACCAAGTCTTAAATTGCCTATACGTAGCGAAACCTTCTGGTGAATCCTTTTGAGCAATATTCTTGCCCCACTTGAGCTTGAAGACATCGACGTCTACAGGGATCATCTCAATTGGACAGTTGTAAGCTGGGATCCGAGGACATTTGTTTGCAGATCCGCGTATCTTTTTTGAGTTGGCATCTGAATACGGGTATGCACCCGTCTTGAGATTTTGGAGGGCTTGGGCGAGATTCACGAGCTTATATTTTCCTGTTGTTTACTATTTGGTAATCGGCAGATGGTCCCGTTCTGAATTTTCCAAAAATATAAAAATACTCTGACGCGTATTGAGGTGTTTTTTTCACATTTCGGCGTTTTTAAAACGGAATGAGGAAAAAGGACGGCAAACGTGTTCAAGTGACATTTGGCGGGCCTTTTGCTCACCTTTTCGAAGCTTCACCGTTGATGCGGGGATTGGCGAACGGCCCCTCACACATCGCCCAAAAGAGAACTCACATCGCTCAGCCGGAAACGAATAGTGCTCCCTAAACGAATGGGTTTAAGTAGGCCTTCTCGTGCGTAACTGCGAACGGTCGCTGGAACACATCCCAGCCACCTCGCAAGATCATCGGCAGTCAGTAATGGGCTTAGTAGCGCTTCGTGATGGCCTGGGTCTCCCATCAATGCAGCACTTACACCCTCAACCCGCCATATATCCGATATGACATAACGAGCACGTTTCCAGGGACCGGGTGCAGTCGGAATATTATGATCCTTGATAAGCTTGCGTACCGTATCAGGACCGAGCTTCCAGCGGGCCGCGATCTCGGTTTGGGAGAGCACGGGTAACCCCGCCAGGGCTTTAGAGTGTTTTCTGAGGTTCGCTCGGCGTTTGTTCATAAAAGACAAATGGGTACAAACGCCGGTTACGAAAAACGTTTCTGGAACAACAGGCCAAGTTTATTGCTACACAAGTAAAAACTATGCCAAAATTAGAAACCGACAGTAGTTTTCGGCCCAACATCGATAACGGTACTGCGAGGGTGAAATTTCCTTAACTGATCATCGGACCACCGCGTCTCGCCGTGTGATATTCGAATGTTCACCGACGTAATACCAGGCGCACAGCCAGTCTGCGCGAGCTCAGCAACAAGTCGGCAGCTCTTCAAGTTAGCCCACTTTTGTAAGACTCTTCTAAGCTTCATTATGAAAGCGCGTTTATCACCCGCTGAGGGCGGTTCTTTAGACTGAAGCTTCCAGCTTGCTCTCTTGTCAGCGGTTAACAGCGAAAAAGATGGGCATCGCATTTTGTAGCGTAGCGAAATTTGGGTTAGAAGCACCACATCGAGATCACTGTTACAATGGGCGATGTCTTTACTTTCCATAAGGGCATAGGTGTCCATATCAGTCATCAGTGGTGCCGCCAGACGTCCGAAATGCCATGAAAGGTAACTGTTTCTCCCAGTCGTAAGACTGAGATCGTCGAAAAATACGTTATTGGCTAACAGTTCCTTCACCGGCTGTTCCAAGAACTTGCTACTTTTTGAATTCGGTGCAAGCCCCAGCGATCGAAGCTGTGCAGCATAGCAAAAATGTTTTTTCGGTATTTTATCATCATATGTAAATTTAGTGCCGTCGGCAGATATCGACACCTTCGGCCACCCTTCTTGCTCAAGGTGCTGCAGATAGATCAACGCAAGCAGCAGCTTCTTGCTGGGCGCGGTGTAGTGGCTAAGCTTCAGGTACTCAGCCATATTGAGTGAGATACGAAACTTTTTGTTGTCTTGAACCATGGGTTTTCCTTTTCAACTGTCCATAAGAAGTTGGGTGGGAAATCAGGCACGGAAATTATGGTTTGATACACGTGAAATCGGTAAGCCCGAAACGGTATGCGAGTATCCGTTTTGATGCGCGCATACTAAGATCAATGACCTTCATAGCCGTATTCACGCGACACAAAACATAGCAACACTCTGATTATAAAAACATTTTAATAAATTGAACTATTGAAATATTGAAATCTCCAAATCCTGAAATGGCCTTCGGCTCGGATATTTGTGCTTTTTTTGCTATCTAACGTAAGCAGGCGACCCCCAGCCGTTTGGAAGATTATTCCTATTCAGAACCAAGCTACAGCGCAGAGTTCTCCCCCAACGCCCTCAGAGAAGTCTGGTCCATGTCTACGCCTCTAAGACGAAGACATAGCGATAAGATTGCCTCGGTTTCTCCAGCCACTGGAGGATCGTTTGGTCCGCGAAAATCGAGTCAAACCAGCCTACCTCCCAGCGAAATTGGTCAGATGTATTGAGTATGTTGAGACACAGGAGAACCACCATAACCATAGATCACCAATACACCCAATACACCCAATACACCCAATACATATCAGTACAGTCGGTACATCCAGTGCGCCTGTACGCAGCAGAAAGATGAGAGACGAATGACCCATACACCCCGTACAGGACCTGTTACGAAAGAAGAGATTTACGCAGCCGCGGAGGCTCTCCGCGAACGTGGCACCGCCGTGACACAGGACGCTATTCGCATCGAGTGCGATAACCGCGGATCAACATCAACGATTAACAAGTATCTAAGGCCTTGGAAGGCAGAACATGAGGAGATCACTTCACGTATCTCTCGCGAGGTGACCCCTGAAATTGAGCGGCATGGCCTTGATCTAATTGCAAAAATCTCTGAAGTATTTGGACGTAAAGCGGATGAACGCTGTAATCAGTTGGAGGCCCTAAACAAAGCTGAGATAGCAAAAAGGGAGAAAGAGCTTGATGACGCATGTGCAGAGGCCGACCAATATCATCTGTCGCTCGGCGTCGCGGAAGAGCGCATCACTCAATTATCCGCCGCACTTGCTGCCTCTGTAGCTGCCGGCGACCAATATTTAGACGAAGCCAAGACCCTGCGCGAGAAAATAGTCGCGCTGGAAGCCGACAGAGAGGTCAATCTGCTTACTATTCAACAAGGTCAGCAGCAGATCGAGCGCCAAAAGGTCCAAACCGACCAGGCGTTAACCTCAGTCGGACGTCTTGAAGGTGTCGCAAGTCAACTTAAGGATCAGCTATTAGAGAAAAGCAAACAACTTACTGACGCGACGCGCATCATCGGTGGATATGAAGAAAGTCTTATGAGGGCAAATGAAGAGATTGCGTGTCTTAGTGTTCAAATTAGAAATCTTGCGAAGAGACATGCGGGACTTGAGCTGGCGAATACCTTGCTGCTTGGTGCACGTGAGCTTCGTCTGCCCAAACCGACCGGACACGATCTGGTGCCGCGCAGGTAGTTGACAACTGCGCCGAGGATAAAAGCTGTATTCTCGGCGCGGACAACACTTTGGTCGCGAGGTTTGGCGACATCAAAAAACGCTGGGTTTAGAGTGGTTTGGACTTATTGCACCACTTCGAGACATCGAGTGATATGCACCGTTTGCGCGGTTCATTGGTTCCTCTTTGCAAAGGGTATTGCACTCCGCTTCTCAACGCAGTGCGGAATAACTACCGGTCAATAACTTGCCGAGCTGGCGCGCGTGTATTTCAGATCACAGCACACTAACACCTATAAAAACGTGACACACGCGTTAGAGCCCTCTACCGTCAACGTACGGGACAAATGTTGGTAAACCCGTGGCGGGTCAGTTGCCCAATGAAGACCTGTTTTCGGCTGAGTAGAATTCGCCAAACAGTACCAGCGTTGCTTTCCGCCAACTCTCTGGTCACTGCATGGACAGGCTGCGATAAACAGGAGGATACAATGCAAAATCAAACGGACGAAAAGTCGATCGAGGAAAGGCTTAGAGAGTTTTACGCCGGTGAAGGGTTTACCGACGAAGAAATAGACGAACTTGCTGATACCGAGCGATCTATTCAAGCTGTCGAAAAGGACCAAACAATCCCAGAAGAAGATCGAAAGCAAAGTGCAAGAATGATGAGGATGGCTGCGTTTCCCGCGATCGGTGAAAAGGCATATTATGAGTCCCTGCCGAACGATGGGTCTATAGATGAAGATGCCACGCCGATATCAAGCATTAGGTGGGGCCTCTAACTAACTGGTACGGCATGTACGCGCGTCCTTGTACGTTCTAACTTCGTTCGCGATCTATCAGATCCCCATATGCGGCAATCTATGCTTCGGTGGACGAAATTTAACGCGTAGAAAGATACAGTTGAGTGTGGCCTTACCTCATAAACTGGGGTCTCTCGTCAGGCAGCAAGGGTACGGGTCTGAAGTTATGGCCCTTGGTAATGATAAACGAGCCATAAGTAGTCGGAGCGGCCATCAACACAGAAGCCCCATTATTTTCGGGTAACCCAATGTGTAAATGCTGCGGTAGACAGTGAAAGTGTGGGGTATTTTAACTTCTGTTGAGTTCTTCGAACGCCCCGGAAGCTCGTCCTTGGGTCTAAGCCCTCAATATAGCGTTCAATTAGTCGCACCGTGGCTGGCAAACTCACTGAGCAACCTTTACGTGTGGCCTTCTGGTCAAAAATGTAAGTACGTGTTTGCTTAGTTTATGACGAAGCGCGTCGCCAGGCGTCTTTAAACGCCAAATCGCCTTAAGGAACAGCCTTTATGTCTATCTCAATTTTTAGCCACCGACGTGCTGCCTATGTAGTGCTCGCGTTTGGGATTGTGTTCGGCACTATGGGCCTTACCTATAATGGCCCATTCATTAAAGGGGCCAAAGAATATACCCAGGAAATCGCAAAAAGCGCGGCCACAGCTTATCTGTCACTCCGACTGATCAACGCCGCGATATCCTTTGCCGAAGAGGTTGAAGTCGGCGGATCAATAATTGCAGTGAATGGTTCGGCTCAACCGTTCAAGGTACTTGAACCAATTGATGACGCTGTAGAACGCTTATCGACAGCCATTTTTGTTGTTGGTGCGGTGTCGGGCGTTTTAGCGGTTGTCCTACCCGTTTTAGGTAGCGCTACACTCGTGCTTATCGGCGGGTCCTTGGCAATCCTGGCAGCATTAGCCCTAAGCAGATCAGATTTCTTTGGTCGAACGTTTCTGACGAATTTTTCCCTTGGGACCGCACGATTGGGCGTACTGGGATTTTTAATAGTGGTCTCTTTTACTATAAGCTCTTGGTTTGCGGATGGCGTATCGACCAGCGCATGGGGAGAGTATCAGCGTACTCTTACGAGCATTGCACAACAGATGCCTGATCTCGCAAATGCTGGCCTACCTGAAATTGATACGCATCGGGAAAGCTCACCTGAGGAGCATACAGCGATTATCGAGCCTGAGGCTATTGTAGTTGAAAAGGAAGGCGCAGGTATTTTAGGAAAAATTGGAAATGGCTTGAAAACTACTGGTGATGGTGTTGTTAACATCACCAGTGCTGCGGTAGCCGGAATGGGGGATTTGACTACCAGTGCAGTCGACGGAGTAAAAGGCGCGGCGTCATCCGCGACAATGTCTTACAATAATGCAAAGAACATCCTGAGGGTTCTTACAGCCCAATCTGATGAGTTAGCGCTGTCTCTAATGGGAGTATTTGCAGCGTTTCTGTTTAAAACTGTTGTTTGCCCAATGCTGATCTTAGCTGGTCTGTGGAAACTATTGGGAACCTATGAGGTCATACGCAGAGATGAGCAAACACCGACGTATTGATCTAAGCTTCTACGGCACCACTTCAAAAAAAACCCTGTTTGGCTGCATATACTTTTGACACGGCAGTTCGCGTAGGTACAACCTATTCGGAAATATCATATTTTATTTCAAATCCAAAAAGCTGAATTGTTCGCGACGTTTACAACTAAGCACTTGGCCGTCCTCCTGAAAGCTGCTTATTCAGCCTCCATCAGCCCTTTTCATGCATATTGCACCTCGGAAGAGTCCGTGCTGTAGCATTAGGCAGCGCCAATAAAGAACGATCACTCTCGTTAAAGTCGCAACAGCTGTAGCTCGTTGTTTCACAGCGTGGCCCATCTACTAAATGGAGAAAACAACAGGCATGATGCAACAGCTTAAACCGAATTGGGAATTCGTGTCAGACACCGTCATGGGCGGTGTTTCAAGCGGTTCCGTCACAGAAGAAATTGTTGGCGGATGCGATGCCACAGTTCTTCGTGGTACAGTTTCTCTCAAGAACAACGGTGGCTTTATCCAGATGGCATTTGACCTTCACGAAGGTGGTACGGATGTCGACGTAAGCGCCTGGGACGGCATCGAGATGGACGTATACGGTGATGGTGGCACCTACGATGTTCGGCTTCGCACGGCGCAGCTATCGAGACCTTGGCAATCTTTTCGCGCCGATTTTGTGGGCGAACCACACTGGCAAAAGGTCAGAATTCCTTTTTCTTCACTGGTACCGCATCGGGTGGACGCAGCCTTCGACCCAAATTGTCTTAGACGGATTGGGATACTGGCTATAGGATGCGAACGAGATGCGTATGTTGCAGTATCCAACATCGGGTTGTACTCGGCGAACTAAGTAAAATTCCTGCGTTCCACCCCACAGGGCAGAAGATAGTATCTTAGCTCGCGGCATCGCACGTCGGACTTACTGATGTTCAAGCAAGATACTGGCGCGACCTCTTAACGACATTGTTGTGTAGGTCGGCATGAGGACCAGAGCGTACAGTTAGATTTAGACAACCACTGTACTCAGGCACCTAATGTACAAGGGGAATTCAACCGTTTTTACAGGTTACCCTCCCCTACCGAACTACCGGTAAATCCTCCATTCGCGTGGTATAGCGCGGGCTCCGATGATCTGCGCGAAGACGCCACGTTTGGTTCTTACCTTCGCTGGCCAGAACCATCGTCTTCTTCCCAAACCGATCATTCACGTCATCCAGAGCCTTCATCAGCGCCGGGGATTTCGGTCGCGCTTGATCGAAGAGCGTTTGAGGACGATCTTCGAACCGCATCAGGTCATTCAGCATGATACCAGCCTTGGTGAAGCCATAGCTTTCAGCATCCGACTTTGGCCATCCGGCTTCTGCGCAGCGTCGTGCGGCTTCAACGAGATCGAAGGTATCTGACGACATCGGGGTCATGCGGGTTGTTCTGGAAGCTGTATACTGAGGACGATCTGGCCGGTGCTTATTGGTGTGAAAGAACACAGTCAGCGTACCAGCGACCAAGCCGTGCTGCCGTAGCTTTTCAGCGCCCCGTGATGCGTGCGCGGTGATCGCCTGGAACAGCGTGTCGAAGTCTGTCATCGGAGTGCCTGCTGATCGTGTTACGGCCATACCTTTGCGCTGTGGCTCTACGTCCTCAAAGGCGAGGCAGGCCTCACCCTGTAACTCCAGCACGATCCTCTCCAGCACCACAGTGCCGACAGCCCGTGCTTGCCGAATTGGCAGATCACGAAGATCAGCTGCCGTGTGTACACCCAGAGCCCTCAGCTTGTCGGTGGTCTTTCGACCAACGCCCCAGATGTCTCCGACTGGCACACGCGGCAGCAGCCAGCGCGCAAGGCTCTCATCCATCATATCCAAAACCCCTGCAAAGATGGGGTTCTTCTTGGCGATATCGTTCGCACATTTCGCAAGGGTCTTGGTTGGGGCGATGCCGATGCGTACTGGTACCCCTACTCTTCTTAGGACCGCTGCACGCAGCGCCATGGCATGTGCAGTGCGGTCCTTGAACCCGACGAAGTCGAGGAAGCATTCATCGATGGAATAGATCTCGACGTTTGGCGTGAAGTCTTCGTAGACCTCAACCACCCGACGAGAGATATCGCCATAGAGGGTGTAGTTCGAGCTGAAGACGCGGATACCATGAGCATCAACCTTTTCGCGAATGTGATGCAGCGGAGTGCCCATCTTGATCCCCAAGGCCTTGGCCTCATCGCTGCGTGCTATGGCGCAGCCGTCGTTATTGGATAGAACAATCACCGGGACGTTCTTTAGCGTTGGATCAAATATCCTTTCAGCGCTCACATAGAAGTTCGCGCTGTCGCTAATGGCTACAGGCCGCTTCATGCCAAGTCGTAACGCCGGACAACACCAGCGATGACGCCCCAGATTTCGCTATCTTCTGTCAGTTCGACGTCGGGGAACTGCTCCTGACTATTCGCAGGTGCGAGGTAGTACCTGTCACCACGCTTGCGCAGAATCTTTGCTGTGACAGCACCATCTACCACGGCCAGCACGGCTCGTCCGATGCGACGCTTGCCAGCACGGTCTACAGCGATGATGTCACCATCACGTATCCCAGCGTCCCACAGGCAGTCCCCTTCTACGCGCCACCAGAATGTCGATGCAGGATGGCGCACGACCCATGCCATAGGGTCAATCTCATCTTCGAGGTCGTCCCCAGCTGGCGAAGGAAAACCTGCGCTGACTGGTGTACTGACAATTCGAACAGATTGGGATGGTATGTGGACGGGTTCATCAATTGGGTAAACTGGCATGGGAATCCTAACTGTTCGCTATTTGTTCTCAATCTGCGATTCACCTGCCCGATGTCAAGTTTGGTTTGTGCGATGCGGACTGGAGGCTGGCATCAGATCGAACCGAGTTTGTGATCTCGACGATGGAGAATAGCGCCCTGAGCCCCTGCCCTGCTTACAGAATGTGAAGAGGCCTCACTGCAAGTGTACCGATTGAAGCATATCATCCGTGTCTAACTTCAAAACACTGCGCCAGAGCGGGCATTTAAACACGTGGACAGCGCGCATTTCCGAGCCTTGGTCTTGGGTCGACATCAGAAGTCCGGCCCATTCAAGCGGTCGTAAAACGCAGGCCTTGAACGCGTATGTGTCCCGCCTGGCAGCATTGCGGTCACTCTCCGGTTCACCATAGAACTTTTGGTATAGGGCAACGTCGCTGATGCCGTGATCGGCCTCTACGTTGATCACATTCATCCAGACATCCCAATTCCCGAAGGGCTGGTCGTCAAAGCGTGCATAAGAGGAGTGATCTATCTGGTGTACAAAATAAGGGATCAATTCGACAAACAAGCGACCGGGAGATTGGGCCAACTCTTTGCCACGCTTGGTGAGCCGGAACTCGTCTTTGAAGTGGCGACCAAGACGTAATTCGATCATCAGGAAGTGCAGAACTTCGAGCGGCGCGAAGTCGGCTTCGTTGATCACCTTATGATAACGGAACACCTCATCCGCACCTTCCCCTGGCCAGTCAAAATTCTGTACAGCCCAATGAACGAACGTACGCTTGAACGCCTTGATTTTGGTGATCCCTATCGATCCGTGTTCTTGCGTATATTGCAAGGTCAGAAGAGCTGCCCGTAGCAGCGGTGACTGTAAAAGGTCGGGATGGTCATCAGCGAGGGTTTGGTATTCGATCATACCCAAGAGGTGACACACACCGAACCGATGCGCCATGATATTCGCGGTAGCCGAATGCATAGAGAGCAATACAAGACGGGTTTAATAGTAGCGAAACGTAGTTGTGTACGCCCCAGCAGTTCGCGGCATGCAAAACGGAGTTTATTGCTTTTATCAAAACACCGAAAGAAACTGTTAGCCTGAAATTTCGACATACGAGATGGGCGGAATGCGGTCATTCGCTGCGACTGCATTTATCCTTCGGGCGGTGTTAGAAAGCGGACATACAGACAGTGGTATGGACCTCCGATCACACTAAGATTGCGTTTTACGAGGCATAACTCTGCTAAAAATCCACACGGATCACCTCGGTCCGTGCTCTGTCAGGTAGCTGGCCTCTTCATCTGACAACTTGATGGGAACCAATGAGTATTCGCAGCTATAGCCGTCATCATCACTATAATAACCGGTATAGAGCCAAACAGACTTGAATGGCAATTCATCCAGGAAGTCGCCCAAATCATTCACAGCGTCAAAGAAATCCTCTGGTTGGGAGTGGGTGGTTAGGTTATCCAAGACAATGATGGTGCGGTCTTTACCAGCATGTTTTTTTGCCGATTTTTTCTTGAGCGCAATCTCGATCTCTGTCTTCAAGTTCAGATGAGGGTCCATTGGAGGGCGCAAAAAAAGATCAGGACCTCCACCAGGTTTTTCCAATACATATCTACGCTGCTTGTCAGCCTTATTCTGAACTTTCGCAACAAGATCAACGGGCAAGGTACCCGGAAAGTGCTTCTCGATTTTCTCAATCTCAAAGCCCTTCAGTTCAGACTTCATGAGTAGGGCTGTTACATCATTCTCAATCTTGATTGCCTTGAGCAAGTCCTTGTCTGCAACCCTACATATTTCCAAGAAGAACGTCGTGCCATCATGCATGACGTACTCAATATCCCATGGATTGTCTCTGCCGACGATGTAGAACTGAGGTTGCTCCAGCTTATCCCCAAAGTGGATTTTTGCGTATTGCTGAGCAAAATGAAATCCGATTATGTCTTCGCGATGTCGGTCATTTAAGATGTTTAGTCGTACGGCTTCGGAAAGACTCCCATCACGTTCGATAAAGACATGCCTGCTGTAATTGCGCTTATCTGACAAGTCAGAAAGAGGGGCAAATCGGCGATTTTCGCCCTGTAGGAACTGGTTTCTGAACACTTGATCTGCGCACATCAGTCGATATGCCCATTTGGATCACGTGCCATTTCGCCAGTGAATTCATCTATGCGTGACCTGGCGTTTTCAAGATATTGGGTAGCTGCCTCTAAACAGATAGCACAGAAGCTCATTTGAAAATCTGTGGGTGCTTCAAACGAAATTTTCTCCTGTCTCATTAGGCTGACAGGGTGACTGTGCACGTGATTGGAGAGATAGGTGTGTATAAACTCAAATCCATTCTTATCGATCCCAGCTTCACTCACGGCACCACGAACGCCGTTTATAAATACAAATTGGCCATTCGAAAGTTCTTCGATTCTGGCTTCGTCCAACCCAAGCTCTTTGCCCCGTTGCATGATCACTTTTAGAAGGCCATCCTTGTTCTCACGATGAGCGTCTAATTCGTCGGTTGAAAGCGTTGTACCAACATGCTTATTCATAGAAATCAGAAAGCGTTTTCTGTTGGATGCGTCGTGCAAAAACAGAACGTTTCGTCTCAAGTCCCATTCTGCTTCGCTGAGACTTGGTTCGGACAGGTACAGAGTCATGATCGATGCATCGATAAGAGTACGAGTGAGCGTCCCGATTGAGAAATGATCAAGGAACCCGAATTCGGTTTTCTGCCTCACGGAGTTTCTGTAGATTAATTGAATGCTCATGGCGTGCGCGAGTGTCTTCGCATACGCCATGAGCACGCGGTTCTGCCTTCCGGTATGGGCGACACCAAGTCGTCTTTCGGAAAGAGCGACTGCTTGCTCAGTTGCCTTTTCGAACGCTTCCATTGTTTCGAGAAGATAACTCTTTGAATCAAGATCACTCATTATCTTCCGATCTGCGAGACGACTTCGACTGATGTGATGATCGTTGGGATGGAGAGCAGCACCCCTCCTAATGCAAACATTATCGAACAGGATAGTCGCGCTCCAAATTTGGACCATTCGTCAAAGGAGTAGGCCATGTAGAACACATCCCTTGCACGATCATCCACGATGACGCCAATCGCATTGTGCCAAAGTGCTCTATCGACACGTCTTTTGGACAGTATGCATTCAAGAACCCGGTCAGTCATCACATTGCCCAAGCCGTTATAGAAGCCCATATCCTGGTCGTCCTGAGTATGCTCACTTGGTTCTTCGTCGTCAACAAAGGCGTTGTGACCAGCGTGCTCCAATATGGCGTCAAGCTGGTAAAGCGTGTCCTCAGTAAAGCTCAGTGAAGTTTTTCCATAACTGTCGGGATCTTTGTACCATTCCCCGTCCCATGCAGAGCCACCGACGCGCGTCAAGTTATCGACGATCAACCACTCGGTTTGAGCTGCTCCCATTGCAAGAACGTATTCCTCAGGTGTTTTATACTTTCGGATACTGCTGGGAGCAAAGAACCCGAAAAGGATTGCTCCAACACCGAACGACACTAAACCAAAATAAAGGAAGGTTAGTTTAAGATCTCTCAGAAGATCCAGAACGGATAATGTTGATCCATCTGGCACGGTATCGCGGGTCGAAAGGAAGAAGAACTCAGCGATGAATTGGTTGTAGATGATAAGATAGCCGATCAACGGCGCGAGCGCGGTGAGGCGCGCAGGAGTGGAGTTGCCGATACTTGCGATTGAAGACCAAGGTATCAACGGGTTTATTCTCTGATAAATCGTGATTTTCAAAGTAGAATCTGCCTTACTATCACTTCCAAATGCCTTGCGAAGATCCTACTGGCATCCTTGATCTGATTGTTGTCTTGCTTTTAGGACATATTCAATCAGTCTTCTTGTCATGCTAATAGGTTAGGCCGCTACTTTACAGAGGAGTTATTGCCGACGCGCTCGCGGCGAATGGCAGCAATGCGGGCTGCGCCCGCAGCATCGTGAAGGTAGGGCCAAGGTCGGGTTTGGGCCGTTCGGTGTCTTCGTATCAAAGGTTTTGACGCAATTTCTTGCCCCTTGATTGTTTGTGGATGAGCAAGCTTCGCAACCTATTCTACCAACAGGGCTGCAACCTCCACTTTTGTACGAGGTACTTCTGCCGCTGCATTGACTAAGTTGAATAAATTTATCACGATTTTTTGTCGTAGTTTTGATCTGGAATGCTCAGTAGAACCTCCCCATGAATATTGATTTGGACGCAATTTTTGCGAATGCACCATCTCCCTATATCCTGCTCGATCCTGACCTTAGGATGGTTTGGGCTAATACTGCCTACCTTGAGGTAACTGGTAGAACCCGTGACTCAATAATCGGGAAGCTCATGACAGAGGAGTTTCCGGCACAGCCTGAATCCGTTTCTGATGAGATGCTGCGTGGTTCGTTCAGGCGTGTGCTTACAACCGGAAAACCGGATCACCTCCCACTGATCCCCTACCCTATTGAGGACGCAAACGGTCATCTCGTTGAACGCTATTGGAGCGCGACGCATACTCCGATCCTTAATGACGAAGGTCGTGTGGAGTTCATCCTCCAGAATACCGTTGATGTAACCGATCTTTATCTCGATGCGCAGATAAAGGGTCCTGGCGATATCTTGCGAAACGCTGAGCTTATGCAGCGCGCGGAAGCTGTTACTTCAAAAAATCTGGAACTCGGGAAGGCCACAGAGTTTTTCCAATCAGCCTTTGAGCAGGCTCCCGGTTTCATGGCGGTCTTAAACGGGCCGCAACATGTTTTTCAGTTTGTAAACCAAGCCTATATTGAATTGATCGGTGCTCGTGACGTCGTCGGTTTGCCTGTGCGGAAAGCACTGCCAGACATTGAGGGGCAAGGTTTTTATGAAATGCTGGATCAAGTGTTTCAGTCGGGTGAACCACTCTCGGACAAGTCAATGTCAGCGAAGCTACGTCCCTCGCCAGATGTTCAGCCCGAAGAGCATTTCGTAGATTTCATATTCTACCCTCTGAAGGACAGCGCTGGTGCACCCACAGGAATCTTTGTTCAAGGCCACGATGTCACTGACCAGAAGAACGCCGAAGCTGCACTAACTGCTACTCGAGAAAAATTCAGAACCATGGCCCAGACAATGCCGGTTCATGTCTGGACGGCAGATAAGGATGGTGGGCTGAACTGGCTGAATGTGCGTATCTATGAATTCACAGGTTACTCTGAGGGTGATCTATTCGGAGCCGAATGGGGCCGCGTTGTCCATCCTGACGATTTAAGGCCCGCTGTTGAAAGCTGGAACAACGCCATTCAAAACGTCGAAGGATATGAAACTGAATTTCGAATCCGGAAAGCCGATGGTACGTATCGCTGGCACCTTGTGAGAGCCGCGCCATTGCGGGGCGATGATGGAACTTTGACGGGTTGGGTCGGTACGAATACCGACATTGAAGATCGAAAGAATTCCGAAGCCGTAATTGCTAAGCTCAATTCCACGCTTGAAGAAAGGGTCGAAAAGCGAACCCGTGAACTTGATGCCGTCAACGCGGAGTTGCGGCAAAGCCAAAAGCTCGAATCTATTGGCAGCTTGGCAGGTGGGATCGCCCATGATTTTAACAACCTTCTTCAGGTCATAATGGGTAACCTACAGAGTGCGATGCGCAATGTGCCCGAAGACTCAACCGTTCAAAAGCGATTGGAACAGGCGGAGATAAGCGTAAAGCGTGGCGCAACACTGGCATCTCAGCTTTTATCCTTCGCCCGCAAACAGCCTCTTTCACCGGTAGTGATTAACATGAGCCGGTTGGTTGAGAACACTAAAGAGATTTTGCATAGCGCAGTTGGTCAGGGGATCGAACTTGAGGCCTTAATTGACGAAGGCCTTTGGAATACGAGCGTAGACCCTAACAGTATGGAAAATGCGTTGCTCAACCTCGCCATCAATTCTCGCGACGCTATGTCTGGGCAAGGGAAGCTCACCATAAATGCTGCCAATGTGGTGCTGGGTGAAAGCTTCGTGAGGTTACACCCTGATGTCAGCGCTGGTGAGTACATCAGGCTGGCGGTCTCTGACACGGGATGCGGAATGTCTCAAGAAACCGCTGATCGCATTTTCGAACCTTTCTTTACCACCAAAGAAAGTGGCCGCGGGACCGGTCTTGGTTTGTCGATGGTTTACGGTTTCGCAAAGCAATCTGGTGGGCATATGACTGTCGAAACCCAGGTTGGTGAAGGGACTACAATATCTATTTACCTGCCCCGCTCACTCGAAACTGAGATGATTACAGAACCCGCTGGAGAGCACAGGCTGATCGGTGGGACAGAAACGATCCTGCTTGTCGAGGACGACGATAGCGTACGAGATACTACGTTCAATTTGCTGTCCGAACTTGGTTATACAGTTATCCAAGCCCCCGATGCAGAAGAAGCGTTAGCTAAAGTGAAAGAAGGGCACCATATAGATCTCGTATTTACGGACGTTGTCATGCCAGGTGCGATGAATGGGCATGACTTGGCGCTACAAGTCGCGAACTTGCGCCCCGAAATACTGGTACTTTTCACTTCCGGTTTTGTACAAGATACGGTCTTTCAAAACGGTCGATTGCTCAATGGCGTTCAACTAATCAGCAAGCCGTACACACAAGTGGAATTAGCCAACAAACTAAGAGAAGTTATCGGTCGCGAAGGAAAACCTCTTGCTCAACGATCAGATAGAGCAGAACGCGAACCCAATTCGAACAGGGTGAAAAGTGTCGAAGCTACCGACGGTCTTCGCCTTCTGGTCTGTGAAGACGACGCTTTGATACGGATGGACATAACAGACATGTTGCGTGACGCTGGGCACCATGTGTTTGAATCTTCAAGTGCGGACGGCGCGCTTACTCTGCTAAAAACAGAAAAAATAGATATGCTTATTACCGATGTTGGCTTACCCGACCGTACGGGCTTGGAACTCGCTGAAGAAGCGAGGGAATTAAATAGTGAATTGCCAGTCGTGTTCGCCACGGGAGGTGCCCACGCCCACACTGGTACGGACCTCGGAAACTGTACTGTATTAAACAAACCCTTTTCTGACACTGATTTGCTTTCCGCGATCAAAGCTTTGATGTTCAAGCGGTAATTCCCCCACTTTTATCTGGGCTCAGCCGAAGAATTCACGCGGCTGTGTATCGACCACCTCCAAGTTAGCCCGATTTGTCGTCGGTCCCCTCAGGTCAGTTCTCGGTTCCAATCATCCGCAAACAAATCAAACGGTTAGTTTTCGGTCAAGCTAACGAATTGTATCCTTTGTGAAACTAACTGCGCCTTACAGCTCCAGCTCGAGGCAAGAAGAGCTCCGAAGATGTTATGGCTGTTTACTTTTGCGTCGGCTGTGATCTCATTTCCGTAACTTGTGATCTTCCAGACAAATTCTGAATCACCAATACTGGTTTTATCTGTGGATCTTCTTGAGCCAGAAAGGCTGTGCACAATCTTTTCCTCACAAACTTCTTTGGTCTGCTCCTGAAGCTTAGGCGAAGCTGAAACCGGAGATCGGTCTGGGAAGCTTTTCACAACCCAAAGGCCCAGGCCGCTGAAGATAGCGAACACGACTACAACCAACAACCCTTCGACTGGGAATTTGAACTTGCCGATTTGCAATTGATTGCCCTTTTGATGAGAAGATAAGAACTCATGTTACCCAGTGTTGCGGGAGAACGCCGCGTCAACCTTTGATTAGATAGTGCGAAACTTAGCCGCGGCCTGCCTGAAGCCCCAAAAAGCGTGAAAGCTTCGCGCAAACAGATTATGGCTGTGGCAGGTGTTGCCACTGCTATGGGCAGCGATCTCTTGACGGGACTCACCGGTTTACGCAGCGTATTTGCCATCTCGATCTCCCCATCGTCGAGATGAACCAGAAATTCTTCTATATTCAAATCCCTCAAATCTGGCCCAGGGGTGCAGGCTTCAAACCGGTCGGACGTGATTGACTTTCCAGCAGGGCTTTATGCGGGTATGCTGGGGAGTGTTTGTGTAACATTCACAGTTGGATGCGCCTAAGTGTTCGGCATCTTGAAAGTGAATACCGTTTCCACGTGGTCGGATTGGACCTTCAAAGTGCCATCGTGGCCCTTTGCGATTTCGGAGGCGATGAAGAGCCCCAGGCCAAGCCCCTCTCGGCTTGGACGATCATCACGGCGCTCGAACGGCATGAAAAGGGTCGGCATCTTGTCGTCGGTGATCTTATCACCTCCGTTAGCGACGGAGAGTTTGAAACTATCCTTAGTGGCGCGGGCGTTGACCTTAATGGGCAACCCTTGTTCACCGTGAGTTATCGCATTTGCGAGTAGGTTCGAAAAGAGTTGTGACACGCGCGGCGGGTCGCAATAAACTGGGACAGGCAGGTAGACGTCAACCTCGATTGGTTGATTAGGCGCGACAGCCTGGAGTTCAGCTATGATCTGGTCCAGAGATGCGCCAAGGTCATCGGTCCAAACGCGCTCGATGACGATCCCGGCACCACTTCGATTGCGAGCCTGATCCAGTAGGTTCTCGATCAGAAGGCCCATGCGATTTACCGATGCCCGCATCAAGCCGACAAGAACCTTACCGCGGTCGTCGATGTTGCCTTGCTCGATCAATCGCAAACCAGATGTCAGCGCATTGACCGGATTACGCAAATCATGTGCCAAAATGGCAATGAACTGTTCCTGCACGCCAGCAAGCTCGCGTTCGTGTGTCAGTTCAGTTTGGCTCTGCGAGAGCGCTTCATCAGCATCGAGGCTTTCGCCGACCAACTTCGCAAAAAGTCGAAACATCGAAAGTATGCTGTCTTCATTCAGTTTGTGAGGCTCTGGGTCGATTGCGCAAAGTGTGCCGAAGAACGACCCGTCAGCGCGGCGTATCGGGACCGAGATATAGCTGCGGAATCCGTATCGGGCTGGGCAGTGGTGGTTAACGTAGTTCGGATCATCGTGAACATCGTCGATGACAATCTCACGGTCATATTGTCTGACTTCGTGGCAGAGCGTACTTTCCACGTCCAGTTCATCACCCGGTGCGAGCCCGAAAGATATATTATCTATTGCCCGGCAAGTCACCCAACGCGATGTCGTGACCCGGGCTATGGCTGCAAACCCCATTCCGGTCGCCACTTGAACCGCTTCAAGCAGAGTAGGAACGGCTTTACTGCGCGCAATCGCATCAATATCATTTTGAAAGTCGTGCTTCTTCATCATCGGTAATCTATTTTCCAAACGCACGCGCAGGTCTCTACACTATTCAATGATCCACACTCAGCACAGTTTCCCAATCATATACCATAAAGATTTTGAATCTGAAAATATACTCGACGAGACTTACAATAACCACGTTTCTCGTGCACCAGGCCGCAGCAGCGCTTTGCTTGGCATGCGGCGAAGGCAATATGCCTTCTCGGGTGGAACAAAACTTGGAAAAAAGGCAACCCTTTTGGGGAACGGTTCGCTGTACCAACATTCGTCCACCTACTACAAAGGTCCGTTTGGTCCGTGCGGCTGACTTTCACCAATCGAGAATGCTGCTCGATGCATGAATGGCAACTTTCGGGAAGCCGCAGTGCGGCATTGGAGTCAGGTCCGAATGTCGGCTTCGGGCCGTTCGTGTCGATTGACAGCAGGGGCGGATTCCGGTCATTCGCTGCGGACGCGAATGTTCGACCGTTAAATTGAAAGCGGACGCCTTTGTAACCTTGAGACTTGCTTCACCACCCTTGATCTCCGCTGGGCTGCAGCTTTCACAAGAACCATTATTGTCAGTATTGATTACACCGACAGTTTGATTGAAGTTCGTTGCATTGAATCGCCGCGCGTCCGTAAGCTGGATATGATGCGCAGAACAATTGAGGCTAAGAGCATGCGGATAACAGATTTTAGAATTACAAATTATCGAAACATTAGAGACTCAGGTTGGATCAAGGCGACAGACGTAACAGCCCTCGTAGGGCAAAATGAGGCTGGCAAAAGCAATCTCTTTGAAGCGCTATATTGCCTGCACTCGTACGTCGATTCTGACTATGACCCGAACGAAGACTGGCCCGTCGATGATTGGAAGGGCAAGAAAAACGCAAAGGGCGAAATAGTTGCGCGGGCATATTTTAAGTTTGGTGAAGGTGAGGCTGAATCGCTGTTTAAATTCGCTGCGGAAGTGCAAACCGACGACGACGGCAATGAATTAGAAACAACCGTTATGGCACCGCCAGATGGGCTTCGGATACTCGCTCTGCGAGGGTATCAAACAATTACGGACTTTTTTCTCTATGATCACGAAGGAAATTCTATCAACGCTTCTGACTTTGGCTTGTCGAAAGAAAGGGTTTCAGAGTGGGCTGATGAGAATGTGCCACGATTTGTCTTGATACAAGACTATGAGTTTTCAGGCGCTCAGGTTGAACTTGACCAACTGAAGGCACGTGTGGACAAAGCAGGTGGCAACGATTTCCGGCACGAATTATCGACTGAAGACCAAACGATTTTGATTGTCCTGGACTTAGCAGAAATCGACCTCGACGAATTTGTGGAAAAGGGCAGTAGCGCTGAAGGGCGAACGCTTCGCCAGTTCGATAAGCGCGCAGCTTCTGCCTACTTGACCCAACAATTTCAAAAACTTTGGAAGCAAAAGAAGGTAAAATTCGATATCGATGTCGACGGCCCGACACTCAACATCTTCGCTGAAGACGAAGCGATTGGTTTCCCAGTACGTCTCAATCGACGTTCCACCGGATTTCGCTGGTATGTATCTTTTGCTTGGAAATTTACTCACGCTTCAGAAGGCGATTTTGATAATTGCACGCTGTTGCTGGAGGAGCCGGGTGTCCATCTTCACTACAGCGGTCAGCGCGACCTGCTGGGTGTTTTTGAAGATCTCTCCGAAACCAACACAGTAATGTACACCACCCACCTATCTTCGATGATTGATCAAGCAAACCCGGAGCGTGTGCGCATCATCGAAACCGATCACGAACACCATTTGCGGGTCACGCATGGCGTGGTGAGCAGCCAATCCGCACCTATGGCGGTGATCGAAAGTGCGCTTGGCCTAACGCCTGACCTTTCCGGGATGCTGGGGAACAGAAAGGTAATGATCGTCGAAGGCGGTACAGACGCGCTCATTCTTAGCAAACTTTCGGGTCTGCTGACGAAGGGTGGTAAGGTAGGGCTATCTGAAAGCATCTACATGTGGCCCGCGCAAACTTCTTCCAAGGCACCCATGTATGCGGCTTTTGCCATCGGCCAAAGGTGGGACTCCGGGGTACTGCTGGACACCGACGAGGCAGGCAATCAAGCACACGAAAAAATCAAGGACCTGAACCTTAAAGCATACGCTGAAGAAACAGGTCATCCCTTTAGGGTGTTGATGTTGGGCGATGCCGCGGGGGTGAAGAAAACGGATGTCGCCATTGAAGACCTCTTTCCAGATGAATGGTTTCTCGATTGCGTGAATCGTGCTGAAGGTGTGGCGCTTAGAATGGAAGACCTACCAGTAGATGGATCAACGCTGATCGCTAAGCGAATCGAGAAAGCTTTGAAGCAGCGGCATGGGCGCGACCTGAAAAAGAAGGATGTTCTGACCCAGATGCTGGCTTACTTCGACAGTTGGAAAAAAGTCGGTGATCTACCGGACGGCACAGCCAACAACGCAGAACGGTTGTTCAAGAAGATCAATTCTGCATTCGAGGTAGACGACTAATATTCACTCCTCACTCGTAGCAAATCCTTTGACCTTGGTGGGGGGGGCAAAATGTCTGTTTGCCGGGAACATAGAACGATGCGAGCGTCGATCTTGCAGGTTGTCAACGGCAGCCAGACGATGCTTTGTCTGCGGTTTTGACCTCAACCACTATCGAAATCGAGCACGAGCAGCGAACGGCGGCTGTACGGGCTGCGTCCGCAGCATTAGCGCATCGGCTTGAATGTCGGCTCCGGGCCGTTTATTTTAGGCCTTAACGACTTCAACACCATAGGCTTCGAGCTTAGATTGCGCAGCTTGCACGGCTTCTGCAGGAAACCTCTCGGCGAATTCGACCACGACGTATTCCCCAGTGAATTTAGCTGCGTCGGCAGCTACCAAAGCCTCGAAACCAGGAGTTACTTTTGGATCAAGTGCCCAATCCGTCAAGGTTTGTAGAGCCCCCTTGGCCGCGATTTTTCGACGGGTGTAGCTTGCCTGTTGTTTGCGACCGTGCTTCTCTCTAAGGGTTTCCTCATAAGCGGTTACCGCCTGCCACAATCGTCGTTCGATAGGATCACCGTAGTCACAGCCAGATAGCTCATAGATGCGAATTCTACACGCATTTGCTATATCTTCTCGCTTCAAGCGAACTGCGTTCGTCAGAAGCCTGCGAACGGCTTCGACATCTCTCATTGCATTTGGATCCGGATCTTCAGCCACAGAGTGATCCCCTTTTGAACACTTTCCACGATAAAAAAGTTTGCCCTAAAACCAACGCTGGGTGTACGTCGATATGCGCTCGCTATCAATTGAGGTCAAAGACCAGGAAACGGCTGCTACACCGAATCAGGCGGACTTGCTGATGGGTGTTAGCTTTAAGCCGTTCCTTTATTTCCCTTGCTTTGACCGTTCTTTTGCGCGTCAAACTTTTCCCAAACACGCATGCGGCCTTTCTGACGTGCATCGGCAAGCCAAAGTTTCTTGCGGACCCCCGTAATCTCGAGATTACCGTATTTACCACCTGAGAACTTCGGCCAGTCGATAGCGAGCCCGAGCTTAACCATTTCCTCGGAAAGGTCACGACCATCAGGAAGGAAGCACTTTGCGACTGTGCGGCCATATTCGTCTTCATCAGTAATCTGGCGCGTATTTTGTGCCCCTTACACAGATTGACCATCGCCCATTTGGCTTTTTTGCCGTAGGGGTGATGTAGTTCAGGCGCGTCTATCCCGTAAAGGCGCACTTGGGTCTTTTGGATCGCGATTGTGTCACCGTCTGTAACGTATGCTGGCCCCTCCAACACGCGTGGAGGCGTGACCGAGTGAGCGGTCGTTTCATCGAATGCTTCGCCCATTGCTGGCGTATTAGACTGCGGCGCTTTTGGCTGCGCAGAAGAAGCAGATATGCCGCGAACTGTATCATCGGCAGAGGTCGCTTTAACGGGGTGAGTGTTTGACTTGGCCTTATGCCGATAAGACGGCGTGAAGAGCGCTCTAAAAAGAAATTTCAACATAGTTTGACTATAGGAGGCAGTGCTATTCAGAGCAAACAATTTGAAAAGGAAGTAAGGGCCAACATCATCAGTCTCTCGTTAGATTGAATATGTTTACTGTTCCAAGCTCGGCGTTTGCCCAGCGATGGAATAGTTTTCCCTCAGCTAAAGCCCGGAATGACTGGCGGCATCGCAGCATCAGAGGTAATTAGCGAACGGCAGGAATGGGACGTCCGCTATATAAGCGCAGTTTATACGGTGTATCGGCTTTGCTAAATTATACTATTACGGTGCATCAACCGGCCCGATGCTGGGAATGTCTCTTGTGCAAAAGATGAGTTCCTTTCATCATGGAATTCGTGAGTAAACTGCTATTTGAAATTTCAAGTTATTGTAACTGGAGTTGTAATGGACGCATTTCCTATTGGCGTTGGAGAAAAGCTTAAATTTTATGTTTACCGTTTGATAGACCCGCGAAACGGTGAAACTTTTTACATCGGGAAAGGTAAAAATGACCGTATTTTTCAACATGCCAAAGCGACTAAGTCGGCTGATGTCACGATAGACGTCGATACAAATTTTGATTTGGACGAACTTCAAGACGACGATGAGAGCCTAAAAGTCTCTCGGCTAAACGAGATACATCGCGCGGGACTTGATGTCATCCACGTTGTCCATCGTCACGGCATCGAAGATCCGAAAACGGCATTTGAGGTCGAAGCTGCGCTTATGGACGCCTTTGCAGGGCTTTCAAATGTTTCAGGCGGCCATCACAGCACTGATCGCGGTCCAATGCATGCCCTACAAATCGCATACAAATACGCCCTTCCTGAACTTGCCTTACGAGATGACAAACTCATTCTGATCAACATAAATTCCGCAGATTATAACTCTACAGCTGAGTTATTGGACCGCACAAGGTATGCATGGCGTATCTCTCGTCAGCGAGCAGAGAAAGCGCAGTATGTCCTCGCGGTCATTCATGGCGTTGTTCATGGAGTGTTTGTACCGACTAATTGGTATCCAGCTACTGCAGAGTACTTTCCCTCCGATCGCTTCGGTGCGACGGATCCACGTCGGCACGGCTTCCACGGTCTAAGCGCACCTGTTGGTGTATGGGAGCATTATGTCGGACTACGTGGCAAAAGATTGCCTGAAGGCATGCGACATGGTCAAAATCCAATACGGTATTACAACTGTTAAAGCTCAAGCATCGGCAATTATGCCTGCCCTAATGCATGTACAAGTAATATGACAACGGTGCCTAATCTTCATAATTTAGCGCGATTGCTCCAATACCAGTTATTTTGTCATCACCAGTTTCGACAAGGATGCTGTTACAGTTGGGTGTCGTCGCGATACGTCAATGGTCGATATTAAGAGCTTTCTGGAAGCCCCAGCGGTGCCAATTGCATAAGTTTGTTGCGGTAGGGATCCCGATAGCCCTTGGTGGTACGGATACAGCAGCATGACGCGATCGCATTCGTAGAGCTGCCAGTAAGCCATCATTTGGTAAACATCGCCTTGGTTGATCCCATGCTTTGCATCCTCAATGCGTGGAGAAATGCGCTTCCATTTAGTATCAATCACCATAACCACTTTATCCTGGTGACGAATTAGGATGTCGGGACGCGTTCCAAACCGGCCCTGATCTCCCTCAAACAAACAGGCTTTCTTGCCCCCTTGTGCAACGAACCCATAACGTACACAGCGACCTTAAACGAACGCGACTTAGAACGTTCTAATTAGATAATTATTTTTGAGAACGTCCGGCAAGTTTGAATATTAAAATAGCGGTTTCCTATGCCAAACCCTACTTTCGTTCGTGGTCCACATTCCTTGTAACCCATTGATCTGCATAACGTGGGAAATGGCTCTGCGTGGTCCACCTTATTCCACATTTTGTTGGGGATTTCACTCAGTCTGGTATGCCTGCCGGGCCTACCAAACTTTCAGTATTCAAACTGAAACC
>Ga0207894_1000084_pt1 | contig 36356 bp, 60 predicted proteins | sample MalvirmetaMSP114_FD_184231 | JGI IMG/M metagenome (GOLD analysis project Ga0207894, IMG submission 184231) | Marine viral communities from the Deep Pacific Ocean - MSP-114 (SPAdes) | ecosystem: Environmental > Aquatic > Marine > Oceanic | place: Pacific Ocean | collected 2011-05-26 | reverse complement strand
ATTTACCTGACGATAAAGAAGTAGGTGATGTTAAAGTTGAAGGATTAAAAACTAAACACAAAAGAATTATTAAAAGTCAAGCTAGTGGATTATTAGCACCGACAGATTGGTATGTAATTAAAGCAACTGATGTTGAAAGTTATTCAGTACCAAGTGCTGTTACAACTTTTAGAGCAAATGTAAGAACAAAATCAAATGAAATGGAAACTGCTATTGACAATGCGGCTGACGTAGATGCTTTAGCAACTCTCTATGCTTATGTTAATACAGGCACAGAAGAAAATCCTGTTATGGAAAGACCATTAGGCGAATTTCCAACATTGGAGGTTTAATGCCTTTAATTTTACCAGGAAACGTAGCATCAGCAACAGCAGACGCAGGATATAATGTAGATAACTCATGTAGGTTTAATGATGGTGATAGTGCTTATATGTCTAGAGCCGCTTCTGGTTCAATAACAAGTAATCAAAAATTTACATTATCACTATGGGTAAAAAGAGGTGCTTTAGGTACATATCAAAGATTATATGGTATGGCAGATACTACTCCTGGAGTTTATGCTCAAGAAATATATGGTTTCGGTAGTGATAACACCTTATACTATCAACATAGATTAGCTGGTTCAGATGTTTCATATAAATCTACAACTAATATGTTATTTAGAGATGTAGGTGCTTGGTATCATACTGTGTTAGCTGTTGATACTACACAAGCAACAGATACAAATAGAGTTAAGATTTATGTTAATGGAACACAAGTTGATACAACACAAGGTGGTTATCCAAGTACAGCATACATTCCACAAAATAATTCTGTATGGTTTAATTATGCTTCTTTAGTATCTAATTTAGGTGCTTTAGATGGAGCAGGTACTTTTGATGGCTATATAGCAGAAGCAGTTTTAATTGATGGACAACAATTAACACCAACTTCATTTGGAGAATTTGATTCAGATTCACCGACAATCTGGAAACCGATAGATGTATCAGGATTAACATTTGGTACTAATGGATTCTATTGCAAATTTTCCGATTCCGCTGATCTTGGAGCGGATTCAAGTGGAAACTCAAATGATTTTACAGTAAATAATTTAGACGCTACGGATTCTGCTACTGATGTTCCAACGAATAATTTTGCAACATTAAATATTTTGGATAATGCTCAATCTTCTGCAACATATTCAGAAGGTAATTGCAAGTGGGTAACAACAACTAATTCAAAATATCTTTGGGGTAGATCAACGATAGGTATGTCTGCTGGTAAATGGTATGCAGAATTTAAAGCAACATCTATTCCTGAACATGGTTACATTGGAATTTGTGTAGATGCACCAGATGATGATACAACTTTTTTAACTAATGGTGGTGCAAACGATCATGTAGAATATGGCTATAAAACTTCAGATGGAAATAGCTATAATAATACTGGAAGCAGTAGTTATGGAGATACTTATACTGATGGAGATATTATTGGAGTTTATCTTGATCTTGATAATAACAAATTATATTTCGCCAAAAATGGCACAATTCAAAATTCAGGAACTGGAATATCAATAACAGCAGCAGCTAGTAATGGTTATGGAAACTACTTTTTTTGTTGTGCTGATGGAACATCAGGAACATCAGGAACTTTTGAAGCAAACTTTGGTGGTTGTCCAGCTTTTACTCTTGCAGATGCAGCAATTACAGATGATAATGACTATGGAAACTTTGAATACGATCCCAGCGATGGTGGGGGTTCATCATTTGATAGTGCGGCAAAAGATTTTTTAGCATTATGTACTAAAAATTTAGCGGAGTTTGGATAATGGCTTATACAACAATAGACAATCCAGAATTATATTTTCAAACAAAAATATATGCTGCAAATAATACCGATAGCACAGCAATTACTTTAGATGGTGATGAAGATATGTCTCCAAATATGTGCTGGTGGAAAAATCGTAGTGACGTCTATTCACATAGAATTATAGATACTGTTAGAGGTGTAACAAAAATTTTAACTCCAGATACTAATGCAGCTGAAGCAACCAACTCTAATGCTTTAGCTTCATTTGATAGTGATGGTTTTACTTTGAATGCAGATGGTGATGGATATGGATTAAATTATGACAATACTCATAATATTGTAGCTTGGTGCTGGAAAGCTGGAAGTGCATTTTCAAATGATGCTAGTGCAACAAGTGTTGGAAGTATTGATAGTGATGGAAGTATAAATACTACTTCAGGATTTGCAATTATTCGTTGGAGTGGTACAGCGGCTAATGCAACAATAGCACATGGAATAGCGGCACCTAAAATGATGATTATAAAACGAATTTCAGGTGGAACAGAGAGTTGGATAGTTTACCATCAAGCAATTTCTCCAGCTGCACATTTATTTTTAAATGGAACTGATGCTGAAAATGCAGATGTCGATAATTTTCAAGATACAGCAACTACATCTTCAGTATTTTCAGTAGGTACTTATAATCAAATGAACGCTAGTGGTACAGATAATATGATTGCTTACTGCTTCGCAGAAAAACAAGGCTTCAGCAAGTTTGGTGGCTATACTGGGAACGGTGATTCTGGAACAGATGGTACATTCGTATACTTGGGATTTAGACCAGCGCTTCTGTTGGTCAAACGTACCAATGGAACAAAAGATTGGAAAATTTTCGATAACAAAAGAAATGGATATAATGGTTCTAACGAAGTTTTAGAACCTAATAATAGTGATGCAGAAGATACTACTGAATTTTTAGATTTTTTATCTAATGGTTTTAAATGGAGAATACCTAGTAGTGATGCCAAATATGCAGATGTAAATGGAGATGGTGATACGTTTGTGTATTATGCAGTGGCAGAAGCACCATTCGTAAATTCTAATGGAGTACCTTGTAATGCTCGTTAATAAATTAACGAGAAGCTAACGCAGCAAGATAATTAATATGAATTTTATTCTCACTATGATTCTTTGTAGTGGCGTTTCCTTAACTTGTTTACCACCATATCAAGTTATAGATACTTTCTATGAAGATCAATACTCCTGCTTACTAAAAGGTTATGAAAAATCTATTGAACAAATGGAAAAGATAGGTAGGGTTGTTATTAATGAAAAGAAATTATTTATAAAATTTTATTGCATACCAGAGAAAAAAATTGATGCCTAGAAAAAAAATTATAACATCAAAAGAATTTAGTGAAATGTCTACAGGTCTTAGACTTTCTACTCACGAAAAAGTATGTGCTGAAAGAATGAAAACTTTATTCAAAGCAATAGATGAAATGAGAATAGAAGTAAAACAATTAAGAAGTGATGTAAGTAAAGGCAAGGGAGCAATTAATTTACTTATTCTATTAGGAGGTCTAGCAGGGATTATACTAGGCTTTCTAAAGTGGAATGGCTAGGCGTAAAAAAGCAGTAGCTGGTTTAATGAGTGAGCTTTCTGCACAACTTAATATTGCAAAAGACCCTAATATCCTAGTATTTACACCACTTGGTGGACTTGGACCGGTAGATATTGTTACTTTAAATATGTCTACAGGAGAGTATACTGCTTATGATGTTAAGTCTAAAAATTTTAGAAAACAAGACTATACAGCAAAAGATGGTTATAAAAGAAAAACCAAAGGAACTCTTATTGCCAGGCAAACCACTAAAGAACAAAAAAAACTAAAGGTAAAAATCATATATGCAACCATTTAAAGGTTCAGATCCTAGTGAAATTCTAAATGAATATAAAGACCAAGTTAGAATATTAAAGCAACAGATAGCAGAACTTGAGGATGCCGGTAAATCTAAGGATGCAGCAAACAAAAGGTGTTTGCAAAAATTAGAGTTCTGTAATAAAGATCTTGAAGATGCTTTATCTAAAATTAAAGAATTAGAGGAGAAGAAAAAAGATGCCATTTGAAATGATAACAATGCTAGGCTCTACTGTACTTGGTGGAGTAATGAGCATTTGGTCGCAAAGCATTAAAGCAAAGCAAGCAGAACAAAAGATGCTATTGGCTAGAGCTGAAGTGCAACAAAAAGGTTTTAAAGAAGCAAGAGAATATGGTAATGAAGGCTTCCAATGGACTAGAAGAATTATAGCATTAACTGCTGTTTTTGCGATAGTATTATTACCAAAACTAATGCCAGTATTACAACCAGATGTAACTGTAATTGTAGGATATTTAGAATTTAAACCTGCTTTCTTTTTTTTACCTGAAAAAGAAATAATGAAATGGGTAACACTATCTTCTAATAGTTTAGTTATTACACCATTAGATACCAATTTAGTTTCAGCTATTATTGGTTTATATTTTGGTGGTTCATTAGTTAAAAAATAATGAAACATTTTGTTTTATTTATTTATCATTGGTCTAGCAAATTAAATGTTTGGTCCTGGCAAAAGTTGTGGGGTAATAGAAAGAGTTTAGGTTATAAAAAATGACCATAGCAGATTTTGATCCAAGGCTTATTACTCAATATAATGACCCAAGATTTTTAATTCATTTTCAATGGGGAAATTCTGAAAAAGTATATAGATATGCTCTAGTTGAATCAATGGAAGTACCTGAAATTGATCAAGATACAAAACAAAAAAAAGATGAAACTAATCTATCTCAAAAAGAAATATGGGAAAAAAAATATAAAAAATAATGGCAAAAAAGGGAACATTTGGAGTTAATACCTATCAAGAGAGAAGTAAAAAAAAGGTTGGTCGCCACAAAAAAAATTTAAATAAGAGTGAAAAACCACATAAAAAATATCGTGGACAGGGTAGATAAGATAATATAAAATTCACAAGGGAGATAAATATGATGGAAAAAATTAAAAATGTTATACACGAAGTAGAACATTATTGGAATAATCACAAAAAAGTTGTGATTGTTTTCGGTATAGTTTTAGTCGTTGCAATAATTATGTAGTATGAAGGTAAGTTCTAATACTTCTGTATCAATGCCAGTCAAAAATATGATTGGAATTATCGCAGTAGTCGCTTCAGGAATCTTTGCCTACACAGAATTAACTGCCAGACTTACTTCTCTTGAGACTAGCAGAGAATTACATCAAGCAGATCTTTTAAAAAAATCTGAACAGAAACCAACAGACCAGGAACAATTCATCCTCCTGGAGCATATTGCTGGACAGGTTGAAGAAATAGATGAAGAGATGAAAGAAATGAGAAACAATACTGTTAATATTGAAATGCTGATGAAAAATATAGACAGAATAAGAAATGATGTTGAAAAATTAAAAGATAAAGTAAGAGCTAATGGTAGTCAATAATGGTAGAGACAGTATTTGCACTTTTACTTATTATAGATCACGAAATTAAAGAACATCGTATTCAACCTACATTAAGCACCTGTCTTAAAGGAAAACGTATAGCAGAACGTACATCTAAAGGAAACTCTGTTCAGTATAAGTGTATTAAGTCTAAAGCAGAGATTGAAATAAATATAGATGGTTCACATACAATCAAAAAACTGATATTAGAATAGGATTGTAACTTAATATACACGTGAGGTTCATGGTTAAACCTCTTAACAAATAAATAAAGGAGATAAATATGTTTAATTTTAAATTAGAAATTCCTACTTATGCAGAGTGGAAAGTTCAATTTGAAAAATTCATGGCAGATCAACCTGAACAAGCTAAAAAATATCAAGAGCAAATTCAGAAGTTCTGGCAAGATTTTTTCAATGATATGTGGAAAAAATAATGGACTTAAAAGATAAAATAGTTGGTTTAGCCTTGGCAGCAGCTATAGGATTAATTGGATGGAACTTACATGAAACTTGGACTATGAAGGAACAAGTATATAAACTTCAACAAGGTCAAGTAGTTCTATCCAAACAAATTAAACAAGTTAAAAACACCATTAAATCATTCAAGAAAAAGAACAAAAAGAAGAAGAAGAAAGATGATAAATGAAAGGACAATCATATTATTGCTTTTCCTATTTTTACTTGGAATGGGTTTAGTTGGCTGTAAAGCTAATATTCTTAATACTGCTGTATGTCCAGATAAGACAAGTATAGAAGTTGGAATAACTGAAACAGATAGTAAGAATGATAAGTTGCAAGAAAAGAGATCTATCACTCAAACTTGGAAGTGGGGAAAGGTAAAATGTCAAGACAGATAAAAAAATTTATAGTTAGATTGAGAATGTGGTATGCTGATGTGAGGGGTCATCATGGCAAGAGGTGGAATTATGAACCATCAGAACATTATTTAGGAAATAAAAAGAAACATGACAGAAACAAGATATAGTTACAATTAATGATATGGCAAATAAAACCTGGAACAAATCTAAAACTCTAATAATATGTGGGTGGTGTAATGTTTGTCAAAAAGAATTATTAAGTAATGAAGATGGTTGGATTGTCAACGCAGAAAAAAAACATTTTTGCCATGATGGTCGTGATGGTAGTTGCTTTGATAAATATGTTATTGAACAAAAGAATATAGCTGAAGATGCTACTTACGAAGGTAATTAAATTAAAACCCCATTATACCATCCCAATAAAAGACAAAGTATAATCATCACTCCAAAAAACATTAATAAAAAATATAATTGTTTCATGCTTTACAATTAAATCGTGTGAGATTTTTTTTCCATTTTCTATAATCTTTAATCCATTCATTAGTATCTTTTTTTGTAGGTTTTTGATTGTCTTTATAAAATTTATAAAAACCTTTATCTTTAAAATATTTGGCTATTTCAGGTGCAGAAACTTGATCTGATTTAATACAATCTAGTATATCTTGGTAATCTTTTTTTTTAACCATTAAGTAATAGTTGCTTTCAATTCCTCAAACTCTTTCCATAAAGTTTGCTCTGGCGACCAAAATCTTTGTTTATTATTTTTCATTTTAATAGAATGTAAAACTGTGGTATGATCATTGCCAAAAATTTTACCTATTGTAGTTAAACTCATATTAAATTTTTCAGATAATAAATTAAATATTATATTTCTAGTTCTACATATATCTTGTCTACGAGATTTAATTATCATCAATTCTTTTTTATTAACTTCATAGCGTACACAAACTTTATTTATAATACTTTCAATAACTGATTGAGTTGGCTTTCCAAAAGAATATCCAACAATTCTTTTTGGTGTGTATTGTTTTCTATTTTTTTTACTATGATCTCTAGCAAGTATATAACCATTTCTAAAACCATTTTTATAAATAGCTTTTTCTCTTATACTTAAATCTTGATACATTCCTGCTTTCATGGCAAGTTTTATCTCTTTGTGGAAGTTTTTGGTCATAGATCCCCTAGGGTTTGTTGTTGTTTTTTTCAATTATAAGTTTAATGACTATCTTGTCATTAAAAGTTCTTGTGTCTGCACTACCTTACTCATTAACCTGATACTATCTTGATGATATTTTTCAGCTAGTACCTTTGCCTCCAGAAACTTTCTGTGTTTCTTTTCTTGGAGATCCCTGTACCTTTGCAGACGAGTTTTTAGCTCGTTCATCCTTCTCCTTATTCACTTTTATAAAATCAATTTTAATATCATTGATTTTTACTTCTACAAATTCCCCTATGGCTTGTGGATCTGCAGCCTTCTCAGCGTTATTAAAGCTATCAATATGAGTGAAATTAGCCTCGCCAAATTTACGCCTAATATATTTAAACATTTTTATCCTTTTTGTCTACTGTTTTTTTATGCAGTTCTTTAGCCATTTTTGAGTATATTTCAAGGTCATCATAGCTATCTGCTTTATATTTTTTAGTTGTTCTATATAGTTTAAGAGCCATCATAAGTTGAGCAACCTGATAAGGGTGCATATCATCTTTTAAAATATCATGTAAAATAACATTAAACATGACAGCTAATAATCTAAAATTTTCCTGATAATCGCCATAATCTTTATGACGCTCTTCTACAATTTTATTTAATATTTTTTCGTTAATATCTATTGTATTCATATTGTTTTGCAATGAGGTGGGGAAAACAACTAAAAGAAAAAAGCCAGAAAGGATTGGCTAAAAAACCCCACCTCAAAGTTTTACAAAAATGTTACCATCTTTGCGGTTTATTATTACCATACGATTGCTGTTTTGCAAAAGGTTTTGCTACTTGAGCTGGTGCTGAACCACCTCCAGTACCGCTACTTTTTGAAGTATCGTTTGGTGTTAGTTGCACAGTAATGTTGCCAGTTGGCTCTCCATTTTCTGCGACTTCATCAAAGGCTGCTTGATTATACCAATTATCCCCTATCTTTACACCTATTCTCCATTCTTTTCCCGGAGGAGATTTTGGATTAATAGGTGCTACATAGCTTGGATGATTGGGAGCTGACCTTTTATTGTTTGGGGTAAGTTTTATATATATCTTATCCATTTTACTTTGCTCCTGTTTGTAGTTTAATCTTCCTGTTTTCATAATGATTCATTAAATCTTTATATGTTGCAGGATGATTTTTGATTGCATCATTAAATTCATTTTTAAACTCTACATCTTTAAGATATTTTAATCTTGAAAGGTGCATAGCTGCATCAATGTTTCTAATGACTGATTTTACTGAAGTTACCTTTTTTTTAGGATAATTAATTACTTCAGCACTTTGGTCTACCCTTGTATTTGGTATGTTAAGATCATCTAATTCTTCTTTTGAAGTGATGCTCTCATCCAGAATACCAAAGATAGATAAAGCTCTTGATATAGCAAAGGATTCTGCTAGTTCCATTGCTTTAGGTTTATTGTTCCTAAATACTTTTGCATGACCGGTAGCCACTGTACCATCAGGACCTACAATTTCTGCTTTACCAATATAGCAATCATCATAAGTCATAATATATGTTTTAATACCTAACTCTCCTGCAAATTCCTCAGTAAAAAATTTAAGTTTACTTGTGGCTTTTACAGTAGTTGTTCCATGCTCATTAATGTAAGTTCCTTCTTTTTTACATTTGTCTATTACTTTTTTTATTCTTTCTTTCATTTTTATCCCCATAGTTGTTTGATTGTTTTTAATTGATCAGCACTCAAATCTTTCATCATCCAATGATTAAGATCAGGTTTTTCCACATATTGTGCTGCGATCTTTGGGTCGCCATTACTTAGTATAAGTAATTTCTGAATTGTTTTTGCTTTGTTTAACATTTCATTATAACAATATTCTAAATGATCATCAAATAATGCAGGATGACTATCATCAAAAATAATGAAATCATTTTCATTTGCATAAAATAAGAATGGAGTTTTACCACTTGCAATTTTATAAAAAGCTACTTGAGTTATATTAACCGGATCAGGTTCACTTGGTAATTTTTGTGTATAAAGTTTTATATCACCTCTATAATCTTTTGCAGTAGGTGGTTTAGTTTTACATTCTGCAAAACTTAAATCAGTTTCAAAATCTAATCTACCGGTAACTCCTAAAGCTAAATCTTCTGGCAACATATCCACATATCTTTCACACTTTAATTCATCATCACCAAAGATATTTTTAACAGCACTTAAAATTTGTTGGGTAGTGCCATGTAATTTATCTTTAATTTGTTCTTTGATTTGTTTGTCTCTGTCATCAAAACTTTCTTTAGTATAAAGTTTATATTCATGGTCAAATATACTATCATAATCTCTGTCTTTAATTTCCTTCCTCTCAGCACCATGAAATATATATTTACCTATTAATCTTTGAGCCACATTACCGGTTAAACTTCCATAACCTAATTTATATTTTTTCTTATCGGCTCGTCTCTGTTTTTCAGTACGACACCAATAATCTACAATGTGCATAGCGATTGATCTATTTCTTGATAGCTGAGAGAAAGAAAAATGTTTCAAACCCTCTCCACCTGATAGGGATTTAAGTATTTCTTCTAGTTGTTTTTTCATTTATTTCCTTTTTGTTGTTCCATTCTTTATATATTATTTCACCATATTGTCTACTATTATTTTATTATTTTCTTGCTTTAAATAACCGCTATGGTAATAGGTTTTATTCTACAACAATAGGAGAAAAATATGACATTAAAGGAATGGATAGCTAAAAATCACTATAGCTATTCTCAAACCGCACAAAAATTTGGTATCATAAATATCAATCCTGCTACCAATATTCAAAGGTATGTAAAAGGAGAACGAATACCACATCCAAAAGTAATGAAGAAGATTTTTGATGGTACAAAAAAACAAGTTCAACCTAATGATTTTTATGAAGAATACTGGCAAAGAGAACAACTTTAAATACGATAAAGTTAAGATAACTTGGTGGGACATTTGCACTTGCGAAGAGGCTTGGGTAAGTGAAGATGATATATTAGACCACGATATATCTGTTTGTTCTGATGTTGGTTATATCTATAAAAAAACTAGAGATAAATTGTGGCTATTTACATCTTATTCTGAAGATGAAAATGGAATGGATGTTGGAAATTTAACTTGCTATCCAAGACAAGTTGTTAAAAAGATTGAGGTGTTAAAATGAAATTAAGAATTTTAAGTTTAGGTGCTGGAGTTCAAAGTTCTACTTTAGCCATGTTAATTGAACAAGGTAAAGTACCTATGGTTGATGCAGGAATTTTCGCTGATGTTGGCGCAGAACCAGACAATGTTATTGAATGGCTAAAATGGTTAAAAACTAAATTATCTTATCCAATTTATATAGTTCAAGATAGAAATTTAAAACAAGATTTAATAGATTTTTCATTAGGCAAATATCATAAAATTAAAATACCATTTTTTACATTAAGTGAAAATGGAAAAAAGGGTATGAATAGACGACAATGTACTGCTGATTATAAAATAAAACCTATTGTAAAAAAGGTAAGAGAATTGTTAGGTTTAAAAAAAGGCGAAAAGAGAAAAGGAGGAACACAAGTTGAAATGCTTATGGGAATCTCTATTGATGAAGTTTCAAGAATGAGGGTTAATCAAATCAAATATATTCAAAATCAATATCCTTTAATTGATATGGGTTGGACTAGAGAAAAATGTATAAATTGGTTTAAAGAAAATTATGAATTAACACCACCAAGATCAGCTTGTACTTTTTGTCCATTTCACAGTAATACAGAGTGGTTGAGAGTAAAACAAAATAAAAAAGAGTGGGATGAAGTAGTTAAACTAGAAAAATCTTTAACTAACAATGAACAATTAAAAAAAATAGGTTATAATGATCAGCTTTTTTTTACCAATAAAGGTATTCCTATTGATGAAGTGGATTTTGAAGAAAAAACAGATCAATTAGATTTATTTAACAATGAATGTGAGGGAATGTGCGGAGTTTAATTGAAAGTTTTATTGATGTGGGTTCTGGATTTGTATTAGCTGTATTAATACAATTATATATATTTCCAATATTTAATCTTTATCCAAGTATTTTAGATAGTTTAGGAATTGCGTCTATTTTTACAATAGTCTCAATCACTAGGTCTTGGTTATGGAGGTTAGTTTTTAAAAAGTATGACATATAAAGGTATGTTTGATGAAATAGATTTAAGCCATAAATTCAGAAAATTAAAAAAGGAAAATAAAAAACTAATAAGCGAGATTGAAAAACTTAAAAGATATGTATTAGACCTTGAGAGAATAATAGAAGAAAAAGACAACGAGATTATAATAATTAAAAATAGATGAAAGTTTTAATAGCTTGTGAATATTCAGGTATAGTTAGGGATGCCTTTGCTGCTAAAGGTCATAATGCTTGGAGCTGTGATATATTACCTACTGAAAGTAAAGGTAATCATATTCAAGGAGATGTATTAAAACATTTAGATAAAGGATGGGATTTAATGATAGCACATCCACCTTGCACTTATTTATCTAATGCTGGTGCTAGATTTTTATATCCAAAAGGTAAGTTAAATAAAGATAGATATAAGTTAGGATTAAAAGCTAAAGAATTTTTTATGGCATTATACAATGCACCAATAGATAAAATTTGTGTTGAAAATCCTATATCAAGTAAGATATTTGAACTACCAAAACACACACAAACTATACAACCTTATGAGTATGGTCATCCTTTCAGTAAGAATACTAGATTGTGGTTAAAAAATTTACCTGACTTAAAACCTACAAATCATCGTAAAGAATATAAACCACTTTTACCTAGTAATTCTGGTGGTAAAAAAAGAGGACAAAGTTATTCTTATTCAAGTATTAATACTAAACAATCAAGCAAAACATTTAAAGGTGTAGCTAAAGCTATGGCAAATCAATGGACTATACAATCAACTAAAGTAGCAGGTAATTGGTTTAATAAAGGTGGTAAAGATAGACAGAAAAATAGAGCTAAGTTTTTTAATGGCTTTGCTAATGCTATGGCAGATCAATGGGGTAATGATGGATAACACTCACAAAAGGATTGTTCGTGGCTAGATGGACTTATTATAAGTCTAATGGGGATTACAACGATTGGCACAGGCAATTTGAGGGTCTTGCAGGGATAGATCTGGATTTTTGTGAGGTGTGTCCTAAGTGTTATGAACCATTAGCTGTAAAAGAAACTTGTTTTGATAAAAATCAGCAGTTCAAAGCTACAACCCTTACAAAAATGGTCGGAGATCGCCTAAAGATACCTGCCTTTTTGATATTCTATACTCCTTTACCCAATGACACCATGAAGTTCAGAATTAAGCGTGTGAGTGAGCCTATGACCGAAATTTATGAAGTTAATCAGGAGGAATGGTTGAAATATTTATATTCGTTGCAGGAAGAACATAGGAGGTGTTGTAAATATGCAACAGAATAAAATTATACTAGATCTTTGTGGTGGAACTGGGTCTTGGTCTAAACCATATAAAGAAAATGGCTATGACGTGAGAATAATTGATGCAAATGAATGGGGTAATTTAGATGAGGGTATAGATATAAGATTGTTTAAAAAAATAAAAGAACCTGTGTATGGAATACTAGCAGCTCCACCTTGTACTCATTTTGCAGGTAGTGGTGCCAGATGGTGGAAAGATAAAGGTATTGAGCCTTTAAAAGATGGACTTTCTATCGTGGATTCTGTCTTTAGAATTGTATTTGCACATAAACCTAAATTTTGGGTAATGGAAAATCCTGTTGGTAGATTAGTTCACTATGTTGGTAAGCCTAAAATGATTTTTAATCCATGTGATTATGGAGATCCTTACACTAAAAAAACTTGTTTGTGGGGAGAATTTAATATTCCAAAACAAAATCCAGTTGAGCCTAAATTTATAACTGTTGGTGGTAAAAGAATGTCAGAAATACACTATAAAACTTTTTCAATGAAACCAAACGATAGAGCTAGAGAAAGAAGTAAAACACCACAAGGTTTTGCACAAGCATTTTATGAAGCAAATAAGTAAATATGACCCTCACATTAGGGTAAAGTTTGCTCTATTTGATGACCCACAGTTTAGATCAATTCCTGAAAACCACAGATCTCACGCCTACCTGGTGTTTATATGTCTACTAAAATTTGCTAACTCTAAAACCCTAACTTGCTATCCTCGCAAAGCCACCATTGCTGATATGTCCGGTCTATCTAGGACAACTATATATAGAGCTACACTTTGTTTGGAAAAGGCAGGCATTATAATGAAAAAGAGATTAAAATCAACTTTATTATATACTATAAACCCCAAGTATATTGTGGGTTATAGACCAGAGGTTTCACAGAGAAACATAGATGTTTCAGAGAGAAACATGGGTGTTTCTGTTAGACCACTATTAGAAGAACTAACATATACTAACATTAATACTAGCATTAACCTTTTTATAAAAGGTCTTTCAGGTAGAGGTAGCGGTAATGAACATATTATAAAAGGATTAGCGAATAAATACTCCCCTGAACAGCTTAAGAAAGCAATAATTGATAAAGATAATCCTTATTTTTGTAAAAAGGCTTTAGAGATACAAGAGGATAAGAATAAGAGATACGTACCCAAAAATATTATATTAAAAGCTGTGGATAATGTCCGCAAAAAAACTAATTATTTCTATAAAGATAAGGTAGCTAAAAATAAGGATAAATATGGCAGGATTTCAAAGTCGCAAGATTTATTGCGAGGCAATAGCAAAAACAAGCGGTAAGCAATGCCTTGCTAAAGGTTATTATACACCTACAAAGGATAGATTTCTTTGTATGTTTCATAGAGGCTCAAAGTCGTGGGATAATAAAACTAGAAAGTATAAAGGCTTATATAAAAACGATAGAATAAAACTAGACAATAAGGTAAAGATATTAAAGAACTTAAAAAATTTTAAACATAAAACAGATGAAGAAATCAAACAGTATATCAACCAAGAAAAACAACGCGCCAATAGCACTTTCGGATATAGAACAAAATACTATACTAGATCAATTACACAATGGCGTGGTCGCTTACGAAATAGCAAAACAAAAACAGATCAAATTGAAAACTTTATACGACTACTTGGACAGAAACCCAAAGTTTAAGGAACAATTTAATAAGGCACAAGAACGAGGCATTAAAACATTAGTTGAAAAAATGTGTGTAATATTTGATAGAGATAATGTTTCTTTAGATAATAATGAGTTGCTATTTATTAGAGAAAAAAAGGACTGGTTAAAATTTATTGCACCAAGACTTTCATCTTTGTTCGTAGAAAAGACAAAATCTGAGGTAAAGCAGGACACTCAGCTTCGAGTAATGTGGTCAGATACTCCTGATCTGCTGGACCTAGACGCTGCAGAAATTGCTGATATAGAACACCCCTCGCCAAAATAAAATGGCACAAAGTTTCTATTTTTAATTTATTCATAGAACAAAACCATCTTTTTTATTCCATGTATTCACTATTTTTTCATTGGTTGAATTATCTAAATAAACAACCCAATCTCCAATAGTAATATATAAGCAATTTTTTGATCTTACATCAACTGTAATACCTTTTATTTTCTTTTTAATAAATTTATTTTTCATATTTTCCTTTCTTTTATTTATGATATTTAGCTTCTCTTTTAATCATTACATCAACACCAATGTTTTGAAGTAATTCCTCTTTAAACTCGGTAATTTCTTTTTGTAATTTTTTATGATCTTTAATGTTTTCAAAATCATAAATTCTATCAGCTACATAAAAAATACATATTCGGTCATCTGGTATATATTTTTTATCATCATCTTTTTTTGTTTTTTTACTCATACTTTCCTTTCTTTTGTTTGTTTATTCATATTGTTTAGCTTGTTTTTTTGATATGACTTTATAATCCCAATCGAACATACCACAGATACTATCTAGCGACCATTTTTTATATTTTTTTACATAGGCTTCATCAGTTTCTTCATCAGAAAGTATATCGTCCATGTGTAAATCAATTAAACATTTTCTTAATTGTTCTTTACTATCATAAACCGAAACATCATCAGTTTGTAAATCTATTCTCAATACTTTCATTTGTTCCTTTCTTTTGTTTTTCTTTTTCATAAAAAGTATTTTTATTTAATTCTATGTATGAAAGAGAATTATGTTTTAAATATGTTAATAGTTTGTTCTTTTTATTTTCATTAACATTTTTTAATCTTATTATTATTAAATCATTTACCATTATTTATGACCTTTAAGCATTAACCATACTATCATAACAAATAAAAACGATAATAAGGTTTGCAGCTCTATTGGTGTATTTAAAAATATATCAATCATATATTTAACCAGGATTGTTGTTTTTCTATTAGTTGTTTTTGCTGTTCTTTATAAAGTTTATTTCCTTTATAATTCTTATAAAATCCATAACCGGCACAGCTGTTCAAAAATAATAGCATAGATACTATCATAATTATTTTAATCATTTTTTCCTTCCTATCTGTCAAGCAATAACCAGGCAATAATACAAAGCGAGATCAAAGCATGACAGATTAATAGTTGATTTATTGTTATATATAACAATTCCATAAAAATTTAATTGTTAATAATATAATACAAAGCTGCCAAAGTTTTATATTTGTTGCGCTTAATAAACCTCCTGACATTACTGATATAAACATAATTAAGTTATTCACTATTAAGCAACCTTTTCAAGTTTGTTTAAATATTCATATACAATCTGCTCTCCAACTATATAAACATACATATTTACAACTTTTTCAGGGTCGCTTAAATCAGTATTTACTGACCCAAAATTAAAGTTTTCATATTTTTTGATTATGTTAATTACATCAAAAACCTGATCTTCTAGCCATTGTTTAGCTTTATAAGTACCAATTATATAATAATCAGTATTAAATATTTCGTGATGTAAATCTTCTTTGTGTTCTTCAACCCAATCCTTACCCTCTTGGTTTATAAAGTCCTCAAAGTGTTCTTTGATTTCTTCATACTTAAAACTCAAAGAATTTATTTCTTCTGGATATTCTATTGTCATTGTTTTTTTCCTTTCATTGTTTAGCTTATTTCGTTAGCTTTGTTTATTAGTTGTGATGTTGCTTCCTCTAATGGTAAATTTATTACAGCTTTTAATAATTTTTTAAACTCTAAATCTTCCATTAAACCATTAAAATTACAAAGTGTTTCACCTTCTACGATTGAAGCAATTATATTAAGTTTATTCATTTTTTCCTTTCATTGTTAATTTAACTTAATTTAGAAATATGGCTAAAATTAGGCAGTTTTTATTCTTTTTTCTATTCCTTTTTTAAAATCCTCTAACCATTTATTATTTTTAATCTCAATAGGTTTATCAAAATCATCAACTATACTATCATAATCCATGTTTTTATATTTATCTAATTGCATAACATAATCCTGGCAATCTCCATTTAAATCTTCAAAGTAATCTTCTTGATTAATTACACTTGATACATCAACCCATTTTTTAACAAATCTGCCTTGACCGGTAAACATGTTAAATTCATGTACTCGAACAAGTGCATTTTTTAGATTAAGTGCAATACTTTCAATTTTATCAAAATCATCATTTATTACAGCTTGGTCCATTTTTTCATTTATTTGTGTCATTGTTTCCTTTCATTGTTTAATTTAACTTAATAAATAAATATGTTTAAAATTAGGCAATTAATAACCTAACCATAACTTAACATCTTTTAATTTATAATCTTTTTTAGTACCCAGTTGCTTAAAAAAATCATAAATCTCGTCTAGATTTCCATGCTGCTTTATAATTAAAATTGCTTTTTGTAATGTTATTGTCATTGTTTCCTTTCAGTTGATTTGTTTTAAACATGATTAAAGATAAAACAAAGATATGGCAGAATTAAGGCAGGAATAGAAATATATTTAATTGTATTTAATCCGGTTGAATAGTTCCAGGTTGAATTGGTCCTGATTAAATATGTTAAATGATCGTATCAATATATAAGAACATAAAATTTTATTTCTCGTATATAAGATCGGTCAGTAATACTGACCTATCTCAAGCTTATATATAAAAGATTAAGATCTTTAGAATTTCCGATAAATAAAAGTTATCAGAACTAATTAGATTTGTTAAAGGTTTTTGCCTGGTGATTGCTTGAATTTTAAAAAGCTTACCCCCCCTATACCCCCAAGAACGATACACTTTTTTTTATCTCTATATAGATGGGACTGTAGGACACCCTTAGACAAAGACATCCACACACATCTCAAAACAACCCACCACCTTTTCCACACCTTGCTAGACCTTTTTCTTTTACTATTTTTTTTAAATACACTATAGGTAGTATATGGATTATTTTTCATCAGATGAGTTAGATTCAGTTGCCTTTATTGAAAAGAAGTCAAACGCTGTAGTTTTAAAGTTTTATGGTTTTCCCAATGAAATGACTGCACAATTATTTATTACCTATTCAATGATGAAGATGGGATTTGATTTTCACCCTATAAATGATGATATGCCAAGTAAAATGATTCACTAAACATATATGGACATTAAAATACCCTATACGCCTAGAAAGCACCAAGCCTATTTACATAAGGAAATATCTAAACGAAGATGGAGTGTCCTAGTTTGTCATAGACGATTTGGCAAAACAGTATGTATGATCAACCATTTAATTAGGTCAGCACTATTGACCAAAAAAAAACACCCTAGATTTGCCTATATTGCTCCAACCTTCAAACAAGCTAAAGCTATTGCCTGGGACTACATGAAACAGTTCACCGCCAAGATACCCTATACAAAATTTAATGAAACTGAACTTAGGGTAGATTTACCTAATGGCTCTCGTATTACTTTGCTAGGCTCAGATTCACCTGATGGATTAAGAGGTATATATTTAGATGGCTGCGTAATAGATGAATATGCAAATGTAACCGACAAGCTATTTCCAGAAATAATTAGACCAGCACTTTCTGATAGAAAAGGATATTGTATATTTATTGGAACTCCGGCTGGAATGAACAATAATTTTTACGAACTCTATCAACACGCACAGGGAGCAGACGACTGGTTCAATTATAAAGCAAAAGCGAGTGATACCCAGATTGTAGATGAGGAGGAGCTTAGCAAGGCGAAAGAAGTTATGGGAGAGAAGAAGTATCTACAGGAATTTGAGTGCGATTGGGTTGCTAACATTGAGGGAGCAATTTATAGCGATGCTTTAGCTAAAATGGAAAATTCAAAACAGATTACTAGAGTTCCTTATGATCCTTCATTACCAGTTTCAACTAGCATGGATCTAGGTGTAGCAGATCATACCGCTATAATATTTTTCCAGCAGTTAGGAAGAGCAATTAATATTATTGATTATTATGAAGAGAGAGGTCAAGGATTACCGCACTATATTCAGATGCTAAAAGATAAAGATTATATTTATGATAAACATTATGCTCCACACGATATTGAAGTTACTGATTTTAGTAATGGTAAAACTAGAAGGGAGGTTGCCTTTCAATTAGGAATTAGATTTAAGGTCGTGCCGAAAATTCCACTAGAAGATGGCATCCACGCAACATCAATGGTTCTGCCTAGGTGCTGGATTGATACTGACCATTGCAAAAAGTTAATAGATGCGTTAAGACATTATCACAGGAAGTATATTGATAAAAATAGAATGTTTAGATCAAAGCCTGTACACGATTGGAGTTCACACGCAGCAGATGCCATGAGGTATCTAGCTGTTGGACTGCAGGAATTAAATAGTAGACAAACTGCTCCACAAAGTATAGCAGATAATAGTTATAGGATTATATAAATGGGATCAATATTCAGACCAAAAATGCCACCACTTCCAGCAGTTGCACCGCCACCAGAGCCGCCAAAGTCTGAAGTATCCTCGGAAGATAAAGAAAGAATTGCAAAAGAACAAGCCGCTATTCGTAGAAGAAAGTCAGGTAGACAATCAACAATATTAACAGGATCTCTTGGAATACAAGAGGATAAAGAAGAAGCGTTAGATACGCTATTAGGATAAATTAATTATGCCACATCATCATGGAGGATCATCTTCTAAATCAAAATCATCAGGTAGAGGTAGAACCGATGCCGGAGCAAATAGAACTACAGCTTATAAAGCTGGAGTAGGTAGTATAACTGAAAGCGGAAAAAAAACTCCAAGTTATAAATCAAGCAATCCAGATGCTTTTAGAAATCGTGGTGCAGAAAAAATTAAAAAAGGAATTAAAACTCCTTTTATTTCAGTTAATGTTGCAGGAGCAATATTATCTAAACCATTACAAGCTGGTTCAAAAATAACTAGAGATTTTTATACAGATAAAGTTTTAGGATCTAAAAATTATAAAAATAAAAGCAAACTAGCATTTTTAAGTAAGAGTTCGGAAGAGCAAGAAAAAGAATATAAAAGCTATATAAGAGGTAGACAAGAAGGTACAATAGACGCTTATGGTAATCCAATATCTAAAGGTGGTAATGGAGGACCTGTTGTTGAAAAATTTGTAGGTGGCAGAACTATTTTAGCACAAGCTCCAACAGAAGCTGAAGTATCACAATCAGATGCTGCTAATGCTGCCAAGACAAAATTAACTAAGAGAAGAGTAAAAGCAAGAGGAAGAAAAATGAATATATATGCTCAATCAAAAGATAAACTTACACTAGGTAAGAAAAGTTTATTGGGAGTAGTTTAGTGGCAAAGACAGACTTAACAAAAAAATTATTATCAAGATTTGATAGATTAAAAAGTCAAAGACAAACCTGGGAAACACATTGGCAAGAAGTTGCTGATTACATGATGCCAAGAAAAGCAGATGTAACCAAACACAGAGCCAGAGGTGATAAACGAACAGAAATGATCTTTGATTCTTCTCCCTTACAAGCAGTAGAATTATTAGCCGCATCCCTACATGGAATGTTGACTAATCCTTCTACTCCTTGGTTTACTTTAAAATTTAAAAATGAAGATATAAATTCAGAGGAAGAAGCAAAACTTTGGTTGGAAAGTGCGACTGAAACTATGTACACCGCATTTAATAGCTCAAACTTTCAACAAGAAATTTTTGAACTGTATCACGATTTAATTACTTTTGGAACTTCTTGTATGTATGTACAGGAAGATGATAAAGAAATATTAAAATTTTCTACAAGACATGTTAAAGAAATTTATATTGCTGAAGATGAAAAAGGTAGAATAGATACTGTTTATAGAAAATTTAATTTATCAGCCAGAGCTGTAGTTCAAGCATTTTCTTTTGAAAATAAAATATCACCAGATGTGTTGGCACTTTCACAAAAAGATCCTTATCAAGATGTAGAATTATTACACGCAGTTTATCCAAGATCAGACTTTAATCCTAATTTAAAAGATCAAGAAAATATGCCATTTGAATCTGTTTATATCGAAATGAAGAATGGTAACGAATTATCTATATCTGGATTTCAAGAATTTCCTTTTGTATGTCCTAGATATTTAAAAGCATCACATGAAATTTATGGTAGATCACCTGCAATGACAGCACTACCGGATGTGAAGATGCTAAATGAAATGTCAAAAACTACAATCAAAGCTGCACAGAAACAAGTAGATCCGCCTCTATTAGTTCCTGATGATGGTTTCCTTTTGCCAGTCAGAACTATACCAGGTGGATTAAATTTTTATAGATCAGGTACTAGAGATAGAATTGAACCTTTAAACATTGGAGCAAATAATCCATTAGGTTTAAATATGGAACAGCAAAGAAGAGACTCCATTAGAGAAGTATTTTATGTAAACCAATTACAATTACAACAAGGTCCACAAATGACAGCAACAGAAGTAATCCAAAGAAATGAAGAGAAGATGAGATTACTAGGACCGGTATTAGGTAGACTACAATCAGAATTATTAAAACCACTTATTGATAGAACTTTTAATATTTTATTAAGAAGAGAACAATTTATTCCAGCTCCTGAATTTTTATCAGATCAAGATATAGAAATAGAATATGTTTCACCTCTTGCTAAAGCACAAAAATCTTCAGAACTTTCATCAATAACTAGAGCAATAGAAATATTAGGTAGTCTTGCAAATGTTGCTCCTGTATTTGATTATATTAATTTTGATGCGTTAGTTAAACATGTTGCAAGTATTGTTGGCGTTCCGCAAAAAATATTAAAGACACAATCACAGGTTAATGCTGAAAGAGAAGAACAAGCAGCACAAGCTGAACAACAACAACAAATGGCTCAGATGCAACAAGTTGCACAAGCCGGAGGAGATATAGCACCACTAGCGAAAGCATTGCCAGAAGAAGCAAAAGCAATAGCAAACGCAGAAGCTGGATAATATGGATTCAAAACAACTAGAAAAACATATACAAAATTTAAAAAACAATTATAAAATTATGTTTAATTCAGGTGAGGGTAAAGAAATCTTAGCTGATCTTGAAAAAAGATGTCATTATCATTCTACTACCAATATAAAAGGTGATAGCCATGAGAGTGCATATATGGAGGGACAACGCAGCGTTCTTCTATTTATTAAATCAATGCTGCGAAATGAAAATGAAAAAGGTAAATAAAAATGTCAAGCGAACAGATAACACAGGAAACTGTGCCTGTAGAAAAAACGACTACAGCACAGACAGAAGAAACACCAGTAGCAGCTCCTAAAGCAGTTAGAGGAGCAGATACACCTGCACCACATCAATCAACTTGGAAAGATTCTATTAGCGAAGTCTATAGAAATGATCCTAACATTGAAAAATTTACTGAAGCAGATGCTTTAGCTAAATCTTATATCAATGCAGTAAAAATGATTGGTCAGGATAAAATAGCAATACCAACAAATAATTCAACTCAAGAAGCGTGGGATGAAGCATACAGTAAATTAGGTAGACCAGAGTCTGCTGAAAAATATGATTTAGATATTAATTCAGAAATTGTAGCAATGGATGAAAATCAAATTAAATCCTTTGCCGAGCAATCTCATAAATTAGGTTTAAATAATAAACAGGCTCAAGGAATATTAGAGTTTTATAAAGATAATATGGAAGGCTCTGCACAACAATCAAAAATAGATATTGAAACTTCACAAGCTCAAGCAGAACAACATTTAAGACAAGAATGGGGTAGAGATTATGATGCTAAAGTAAAACAAGCTGGTGCAGTAGCAAAAGCTAATATGCCAGGAGTTTTAGATTTAGTATTACAAGATGGTACTAGAGTTGGTGATAATTCAGAAATTATAAAAGGTTTTTCAAAGATAGCCGCTATGTTTTCTGAAGATAAAATGGTTACAACTGAAAGCGAAAATGTTGATAGTGTTAAAAATATTGAGCAGGAAATCTCACAAATGATGAATGATAAAGCTCATCCTTATCATATTAAGGGACATCCTGAACATGATAAATCTATACAACAAATGCTTACATTAAGAGAAATGTTGAATAGTAATACTAAATAATAATAATTTTAATCCCTTGTATTATTATTAAAAATATTATAAGGGATTAAATATAAGAAAATTCGTAAGAACCTTATTGACAAGCAGCAAAAGACTCTAGTCTAAAAGACTTTAAACCTAAGAGATGCCTACCTATTGGTGGAGAACCTTTCTGATTTAATCAATAATAATAATATGGAGAGACAATTATGTCATCACAAGTAACGACAGCTTTTGTACAGCAGTATTCTGCTAATGTACAAATGTTGTCCCAACAAATGGGATCGTTATTAAGAGACAAAGTCAGAGTAGAAAGCATTACAGGAAAAAATGCTTTCTTAGATCAAGTTGGCTCAGTAACTGCTGTTGAAAAGACTAGCAGACATTCAGATACTCCACAGATAGACACACCTCACGCAAGGCGTAGATTATCTTTGGCTGATTATGAATTTGCTGATTTAATAGATCAACAAGACAAAGTTAGACTCTTAATAGATCCGACTTCATCTTATGCTCAAGCCGCTGCTATGGCAATGGGAAGAGCAATAGATGATGTGATCATATCTGCTGCACTAGGTACTGCGTATACTGGTGAGACAGGATCAGTTAGCCAAGCCAATACGAATCAAATCGTACATGGTTCTGGTGTTTTAACTATTGCTAAATTAAGAGAAGCAAAACAAATTCTTGATTTAAGCGATGTAGATCCTTCTATACCAAGACACATTATAGTATCACCAAAGCAGATTAGTGGTCTTTTAAATATAACTGAGGTAACGAGTTCAGATTTCAACACAGTCAAAGCATTGGCTACTGGTGAAGTTAATTCATATCTTGGTTTCAACTTCATTGTATCAAACAGACTTGCATTAGATAGCACAACTAGATCTTGCATAGCCTTCGCACAAGATGGAATAGCTCTAGGTATCGGAAAAGATATTTCCGCTAGAATAGACGAAAGAGCTGATAAATCTTATGCCACTCAAGTGTACTACTGCATGAGCATCGGTGCTACTAGAATGGAAGAAGCTAAAGTTGTTGAAGTACAATGTACCGAATCATAATAGGAGATATATATGACGACTAAAAATACAGACCTAGTAGCTAACTTTGAGGCGACTCCTCAAGTTGCTAATAATGCTGCTGAATTACATGGTGTTCTTAGAACAGCTCATGGAACAGTAGAATTAGCTGCTGGCGATAGTACAGATAATGACATTGTTATGTTAGCACCTATTCCTAGTAATGCGGCTGTAACACAACTTTTTGTTGGAGCAAGCGAATTAGGTGGTTCATGTCAATACAATGTTGGTATTTATACATCAGCCGGTGCAGTAAAAGACGAAGATGTTTTTGCATCTGCAGTTGATGTACCGGCAGCTATGGCAGACCTTCGTTTTGAAGCTGCTGATCTAAATACTGGTTCACAGAAACTTTGGGAACTTGCTGGAGACAGCACAGACCCAGGTGGGTATTACTATATTGCAGTTACTTTTTCTGCAACTGGTGGTACTGCAGAAACAATGAACTGGAATATTAGTTACGTAGTTAATTAATAAACAGAATTAAACAGGCGAGTAGAGGGAGACTGAACCTCGCCTGTTTAGCATGAAACAGATTAAAGATTTAAAACCTGTACTACATTTTAAAAAAAATAATTATGTATACAGATATGTTCTTGTAGACCGGTTTCAGTATGGTCCTAAATATCATTATGGATTTGATACTAAACAAGAAAGAACAGAAGAAGAGATATTTGCTTTAGAAAGAGATAGACAAATAAGGCGTAAGTATATTATAAGGAAGTAATATGGCATCAGTAGTAGATATTTGTAATGGAGCATTAAATCAATTAGGAGCATCAACAATCCTATCCTTAACAGAAGATTCAAAAAACGCTAGACTTTGCAATTCAAGATACACTCAAGTTAGAGATGCTTTGTTTAGAACACATCCTTGGAATTGTTTACAAGCAAGATTAGAACTAGCTGCATCAACTACTTCACCGGCATGGGGTTTTACCTATGCTTATACCTTACCAGCAAATTGTTTAAGATTACTTAGAGTATTAGATTACGATTCAAATTATAAAGTGGAAGGTAGAAAAATATTAAGTAACGCATCCACTATGAAAATATTATATATTTCAAGAATTACTGACCCCAATGAATATGATGAACTATTAAGAGAAACATTATCTGCAGCTCTAGGTGCGGACATTGCTTATGCAGTAACATCTAACAACACAACATCACAAAATATGATTTTATCATATCAAGAAAAATTAAAAGATGCTAGATTTGTAGATTCAACTGAAGGTCAGAATGTAGATCACGATTTAGGAATGGCAGATGTTATAGACGCAGGTTCATTTATTAATTCAAGGTTTTAATATATGGCTAGAGTAGCTGCACAACTTACAAATTTTACCGCAGGTGAATTATCACCTAGATTAGATGGAAGAACAGACCTAACAAAATATGCTGCAGGATGTTCAAATTTAGAAAATTTAGTTATCTATCCTCATGGAGCTGCGGCTCGTAGACCAGGCACAACTCATGTAGCTGAAGTTGCTGATAGTTCAAAAAAAACAAGATTAATACCTTTTGAATTTTCAACAACACAAACTTATATTCTTGAATTTTCAAATTTAAAAATAAGATTTTTTAAAGACAATGGTGCAATATTAGAAGGTGATAAAACTATTACAGGAATTACTCAAGCTAATCCTGCAGTAGTTACATCTAGTTCACATGGTTATTCTAATGGTGATGAAATAAAAATTACTTCAGTTGTAGGAATGACCGAAGTAAATAATAAAAGATTTTTAGTTGCAGGTGTAACTACCAATACATTTGAACTACAAGATAAAGATAGTGTTGATATAAACAGTTCAGGATATACTGCTTATAGTTCAGCAGGAACTGCTAATAAAGTTTATACAATTGCCTCTCCTTATTTAGAAGCAGAATTATTTGATATAAAATTTGCTCAATCTGCTGATGTTATGTACATTACCCATCCAAACCATGAGGTAGAAAAACTATCTCGTACTGGTCATACTTCTTGGACATTAGCTGATGTAGATTTTACCAATGGACCATTTATAGATGTTAATACAACAGCAACAACTTTAACACCAGCTTCCGCAGGTGTTGGAACTGGAGTTAATATTACAGCCTCTGCCATAACTGGAATTAATGATGACCAAGGATGGTTAGCAACAGATGTGGGTAGACAAATTCATTTTAATGGTGGCTATGCAGTAATAACCGCTAGGACAAATTCAACTGTTGCAGTCGCAACCATTACAACCGCCTTTACAAATACAAATGCTATTACAGCTTGGTACTTAGGAGCATTTTCTGATACCACAGGTCATCCTTCCTGCGTAACATTTTTTGAACAAAGATTAGTTTTTGCCGCAACATTAAGTAATCCACAAACAGTTTATTTTTCAAAATCTGGTGATTATGAAAACATGGATGCTAATATTGGTGGTACTGTAGCTGATGATGATGCAATTATTTATACAATCGCATCTAACCAAGTTAATGCAATTAGATTTATGTCAGCAACAAGAACTCTAATTATTGGAACTGCCGGTGGTGAATTTGCAGTTAGTGGAGGTGGAGATGACAGCTCTGTTACTCCAACAAATATATTGATTAAAAAACAAACAAATAATGGTGGAGCTAATGTAGATGCTGTAGCAGTTGGTAATGCTACTTTATTTTTACAAAGAGCAAAAAGAAAAATTAGAGAATTAGCTTATAATTTTGATGTAGATGGTTATTCTTCACCTGATCTAACTATCCTTGCCGAACATGTTACTTCCGGTGGAATAACTCAAATGGCTTTTCAGGGTGAGCCATTATCAATTTTATGGTGCGTTAGAGCAGATGGTGAATTAGCAGCATTAACTTATCAAAGAGAACAGGAAGTTGTTGCCTGGCATAGACATATTTTTGGTGGAAGATTTGGTGCTGCAACAATTACAGTTTCTGATTATGCAAATATAGCAACTGGAACAAGATTATTATTAACTAAATCAGATGGTACGACAGTTACTTTTACTTCTACAACAGGAACTGCTGGAACAGATGAATTTAAAACTGAAACTAATAATAATACAACAGCAGATAATATTTTTACTGCTATTAATGCTCACGCTGATTTTACAGTTGCCAATCCTGCCGCAGCAGTTGTTACAGTTACAGAAACATCTCCTTCGCCTACAGGATTTTTAACAATTAAATCTGTAGATGATACAACGAGATTAACAACAACAGACCAAGGTAAAGCTGTATGTGAAAGTGTTGCTGTAATTCCAACTGATGATTCAGAATATCAAGTATGGGTTATTGTTAAAAGAACAGTTAATGGATCAACTAGAAGATATGTTGAATACTTAAATATATTTGATTTTGATGAAACAGATAATACATCATTTAATTTTTTAGATAGTGCTTTAAGTTATAGCGGAACTGCCGCAACAACATTTACAGGACTAGATCATTTAGAGGGACAAACAATTGCCATATTAGCAGATGGTGCAACACATCCAGATAAACCTGTAAGTTCAGGAAGTGTTGTTTTAGATCGTTCTGCAACAAATGTTAAAATGGGATTAGCTTATCATTCAATATTAAAAACAATGAGAATAGATGCTGGTTCACAAGATGGAACATCTCAAGGAAAAACTAAAAGAATTTATGAAATTACTGCTAGATTATATCAAAGTGTTGGCGTTGAGATAGGACCAGACTTATCAAATATGGAAAGAATACCATTTAGAACCTCTGCTAATCCTATGGATGAAGGAATCCCAGTATTTACAGGAGATAAAGAAATAGAATTTAGAGGAAATTATGATACTGATGGATATATTCTTGTTAGGCAAACTCAACCTTTACCTTTCACAATTTTATCGTTATACCCAAGATTACAAACAAATGATGGATAATATACTACATATAGCACCTTACACAAAAGAACATGGACAGTTTATATTATCCTGTCAAATGAATCATAAAGTTTTAGAAGCTGATTCAAAATATATAAAAATTATGGGTGATGCTCAAACTTTTGAACAAGATAAATTAGCTTTTACCGGTATTGTAAATAATAAACCAATTTTTGCTGCAGGTATGAAAATAGTTTGGGGACAAGTTGCAGAAGGTTGGGTGATTGCTACAAACGAAATGTGGAAATATCCAATAGGAGTTGCTAAAGCAATTAAAAAAGATTTTGCTAATGTTGCCAGACAACAAAATATTAAAAGAGTTCAAACCGCAATCAGAAAAGATTTTAAACAAGGTTTAAGATTTGCGGAATGGTTAGGTTTGGAAAACGAAGGTTTAATGAAATGTTATGGGTTTGATGGTTCGGATCAATACAGATATGCGAGGATATTTTAATGAGTGCTAATTTATTAGTAGGAGCAATGGGTGTTATGCAATACCAAGCTCAAGGCAAAATTGGTAAGTATAATCAATCAGTTCACGAAAGAAACGCCAAAGTTTTAGAAGGTCAAGCAGAGCAAATAGAACAAAAAGCAGAATTTGATATTGCTCAATTTGAAAAAAATTTTAGAAAAATTGAAGGTGAAACTACAGTTGCTCTAGCAAAATCCGGTGTTGTAGTTGGAAGTGGAAGTAGTTATTATATTGAATTATCAAATGCTATTGAAGCGGAATTACAAAAAAATTTAATTGAATATAATTCAAAAGTTGCTGCAGCGAATAAAATGGAAGAAGCAAACTTTGCAAGAATTTCAGGGGTAATTGCCAGAAATGAAGCTAAATTAGCACAAATAAGCACAATAGCTCAAACAGGAACAAGTTTATTAGCAATGAGTAAAACATAATGCCAAAGATACCCACATTTACAGCGACAGGATCAATAGAACAATTAGCTGGTACTACATCTAATATTAAAATTAATCCTAATTCTAACATTTTTAGTGCTTTAAAACCGGTAACTGATGCTGTTGTTAATTTTAAAATAAAAGAAAATGATGCTCAAAATAAAACAGAAGCATTAAAATTAGAAAATGACTTCATAACTGATATGCAAAAAGTTTATGATGAAGTAAATGTTTTAGAAAATAAAGAAATAGCAAATCAAATTTTAAAAACAAAGTCAAATTCTTTAATTGAAAAATATAAAGCAAATGCAACGAATGGAAGTGTTCAAGATTTATTTAATAATTATGCTTTAGCTGAAGTACAAAAGGGAATTTTTAGAACTAATACACAAATATCAAAAAATATTTTAACATCATTAGATAATAATGTTGCTTTAAAAGAAAACAGATTATTAAGAACTGCTTTTTTTGCAGAAGGTAATTTTGATTATGCTACTTTAGAAAATGATTTAACTAATTTATATACAACTAATTATAAAGGTAAAATACCAAATGCTAATTTAAAAAAAATAATAGATTCTATTCCAGGCAGAATAGAGGGTTTTGAAGTAAGTAAAATGATTGTTGATAATCCAAAATTAGCTTGGCTTAAATTAAGTGATGATAAACAATTTCCTAATTTAACTGCAGAAGTAAAGCGTGATTTAATACAAGATGCAAAAGGTATTTTATTACCTATGGTTCAGAATGATTGGAGTAATTTTTTATTAGCAGCATCTTTAGGAAAAGAAATAGATTTTGATATGGAGTTTGCAAAAGAAATTATAGAACCAAAAGTATTTAATAAAATGCTACAACAATATGATTCATTAAAAAATTCAGTAGCTAATGTAGCAATTATTAATTCTATAAGTAATGTTGATATATCGGAAACAATAGAAGGATTTAATGAAATAATAGACAATGAAGTAGAGACTGGAGTTAAAACTTTTAAAGAAGGCAATGATGAAAAAAATATATATTTAAAAGCAGTAGTAGCAAGAAATACAGCTATGGATTCAAATCCAGTTTTATTTATAAGCCAAACAAATAATGATGTTAAAAAATTAGTTGAAGAATTAGAAACTATAGATGCTGTAAAAAATAATGAACTTTATTTACAAAAAAAATTAGCATTAGTTAATAAATTTGTAGAAACTCAAATTAATATGGGACAACCACCATATAAAATAAAAGTAATGTCAATTAGTGAGGCTGATAGCTTTGTTACAAGATATAACAATGGAGATTCTAAAACAAGAGTTGCAATGTTAGCAAATTTAGAAGCTGAATTTGGTGAATATAATTCACAAGCCATGTTACAACTTAGTAATGCAGGACTACCTATAACTGCAGAATTATCTTCTTTCTTTGGTAATCCAACAATAACAAATCGTTTTATAAATTATGATCAAAAAGAAGAACAAGAAAAACTTAAAAAATTTGCAAAAGATAATAATATTGATTTTAAAGAAATACAAGAAAACATAAGTGCTGAAATTCAAGAATTTGAAGATATTATTGCAAGAAACAATAATGTTAATACAAGCAAAGCCATTGCCAAACTTCATAATATAAAAAAAGTATTAGCGTATGATGTTTTAAATTCAATGTGGATTGATGAAAACCAAGACCAAGGCGATGCAGAAGCGAAAGCAGCTAGTTTAATAAAAGATCATTTTGTAATAGAAGATACTTATTATGTTCCTACAATATATAATGGGGAAGATATTAAACACACAATAGAAGCAGATACCGGAATTATTGCAAAAGCTGATTTAATTCAAAAACATTATTTAGATGAATTTGATGCTGTTGCTTTTGAGTCGGATAATAAAGATGTTACAGAAGTACAGCTAACAGAAGAAATGAAAGAACAAATGGAAGATAATGGAGAATGGAGAAATACAGCAGATGGTAATGGTTTAATTTTTGGTATTGTTTTTCCTGATGATTCTTTTGCTCCAGTTAAAAATGCCGATGGAGAATTTTTAACATTTAATTTTGATGATACTTCATTAACATTACCAGGCACAAATATTGAATTAGAATATTCTAAAAAAATAGAATCAGATTATTATGCTTCTTTTAAAGGTGGTAATTATGCTAGTAGAAATATAGTAGCAATGAATGAAGCAATGGAAGTTGATAAAATAAGTATTAGTTATGGAACAAAAGTTATACTAGGAAATGATTTAAACAATAATAATGCTAAAGAAAATTTAAAAAAATTTATAAATGCTGTACATGATGTTGAAAGTAATAAAGGAACAAATTTATATAATGAATCATCAGCTACTGGACATTTTCAATTTAAAACTTTAACAGATAAAAATGATTCCAAATCAACAGAAGGTTCTGCATTTAGAACAGGCTTACAAAGGATAGAAAATTTATATAAAGCTAATAATCAAACTGTTCCAAGTTGGGTTAATGAAGCAAGGAAACATAATGATCCCAACAAATTAACTTATGAACAACAAGAAGAATTATTTTTAATTAATCTTCAACAGCAAAAAGGAACTGATGAGTTAATTCAAGCAATGTTAGATGGAGATATGGATAAAGCAATAGAGTTATATGCAAAGTATCATCACACTAAATCTAATGTTGCAAAAAATAAAATAATAATAGAAAAATTTAAAAAAGCATATAAATAATATGGCACAATTTGGCTTTGGATTAGATATAAATGAAACAGCAGATAAATTTGGTTACGATCAATATCAAACAAGTTTACTTGAAACATTAGGAGCTGTTGCTTCAGACAACTGGAATTTTAACCCATCATATTCTATTTACACATATAAACAATTAGAAGAGGCTAAAAGTTTATCAATACAAAAAAAAGAAAATCCTATCTCAAGAGAAATTTTAAATAGCAATGAAGAACATAAACGATTAGGTTTGTTTTTTGATAATGATGAATATCAATCTGTTGTTGATATTATAGTTAATAGAAAAAAAGATGAAAGAGAGAGACAAAGCATTATTGCAAGAGGACCTGATAATTGGGGAGTAACCGCAGCTAAATTTGGAACCGGTTTAGCAGTTAGTTTATTTGATCCTATCAATATTGCTGCTTCCTTTATTCCTGTGTTTGGACAGACAAGATTTGCATGGCTTGTTGGCAGAACAGGATTTAAAACAGCGAGATTAGCAAGAGGTATGGTGGAAGGTGCTGTGGGTGCAGCTCTTATTGAGCCTATAGTTTATGGTGTAGCTCAAAAAGTAAAAGCTGATTATGACCACATGGATAGTTTTTTAAATATTACATTTGGAACTATAATGGGTGGTGGACTTCATGTGGGTGCTGGAAAATTAAAAGATTTAAACACCGCAAGAAAATTTAAACTAAGACAAAAGAAAATTAAACAAGCAAGGAAAGAAAATAAAATTACAGTAGACGAAGGTGCGGATGCTGAGTTTAATTTATATAGAGAATATTATCCTGAAAATGGTAGAATTATGATGGCGTTAGAAAAAACTGATCCGAAAACTAGAAAACTATTACTAGAAAAATCACTTAATGATTTTTTATTAGATAAACCTAATAATATATCTCCTATAGTTGATGCTGATCCTAATCTTAGAAATGTATCAGACACATCTGCTACACCAAAAATAAAAGTTAAATCAGAATCTAAAATAGATCAAGTTGAATTAAATGATGTAGAAAAAAATGTTGTTAAAAGAAACAATGTAGAAACTGATTCAGAAATAAAAAGTTTAGAAACACAATTAGAAACCCTTAGAACAAATCAAAAAGATTTAGAATTAAAATTTGTTGAAGATTCTTTTGATGTAAAAAGAACAAAGGAAGCCTTAGATGAAACTAATAATAAATCTAAAGACTTAGATGAAATTATTAAAGATGCAATTAACTGTGTTAATGGGAGATAACAATGGCAGATAAATGCTTATTAAGAATAGAAGATTTACTTAAAAAATCATCTATTAGATCAACTCAAAAAAATGAAATTCTTGACGCTATAAAATTAGCACAACAAGAAATGAAAGTATCTAAGATTAATGAAATTAATGTAGATAAGGTTGCACAAGAAGTAACAGAACAAATTAAATTACAGAAAAAATTAAACAAAAGAAATGCTATTGAAAATGAAATTAAAATTAGAAAATTAACAGAATTTGTTATAAAGAATTTTCCTGATGATCCAGAAGAAGGATTGATTTCAATTTTAGTTGGTACTAATAGAAGAGTTGCCGGTGCAAGAGATTCGGTGGCTATACATCAACAAACAAGTTCCAATCAACAAATTGCAGGTTTTAATAGAAAATTAAGAGAGAATAATTTAGAGGAATTATTTGCTGATGCAGACAAAAAAACTCAAGAAAGAGTGGCTATTGCAATGGAAGAAATTAATCAAAGAAGAACTGCCATTGAAGAACAGACAGGATTAGAACCACCAATAACAGAAACAGATCCAACTATTAAAAAACTTGCTGAAATTATGGATGAATATTCTGAAATGATTAGACAATCATTAAATGATAGAGGTGCTAATATTCCTAGAATGTGGGGTTATATTGTTAGACAAACTCACGATCCTTATTCTGTAAGAGATGCTGCAAACAAATTAGGATTAAAAAATATAGAAATTGATACAAAAGGAAAAATTAATAAACAGCTTGATATAGAGATTAATGAAGCAAGAAAAACTATTGCTAAAATAAAAAAAGTTATTGATAACAAAGGTCAAAATGATGAAGGAACTGCTTTACTTGGTCAAGCAACAAGAAGATATAGAGAATTATTAGCAAAAAAAGAAAAATTAAATCAAGAAACTAGAACTAAGAAAAATATTAATTATGAAAAAAATTATACAGCATGGAAAAATTTTGTAATGGAAAAATTGGACCATGACAGAACCTTTGTTAATGTAGATGATATAGAAAAATTTATGTCAGATGTTTATAGCACCTTGGTAGGCAACAAATATCAAATGGCTGATGGAGCTAGTTTTATATTCGGCACTAAAATAACCAGAAATATAGCACAAAAGACTGAATTTAAAAGAGTTTTACACTTTAAAAGTGCAAGTGATTGGTTTGCTTATAATGATATTTTTGGAATGGGTAATTTAAAAGAATCATTTATTTCAGGACTACAAACTACCGGTAGAAATATTGGTATATTAGATTCATTAGGAACAAAACCAACTCAAAATTTTAATATTATTAGAGCTGCGGTACATGAAAGACTTAAAGATTCAAAAAAAGATATAGAAAATATTAAAAGCGATAGACCTTTTGTTAAATATTTAAGAATTGTAGATGGCTCTGTTTATACTGTAGAAAATTTTGCAGTTGCTAAATATTCTGCAATAGCAAGATCCATAACTTCTATGGCAAAACTTGGAGGTGCAACAATATCGGCTGCTGCAGATATTGGTTTATATGGTTCAGAAATGAGATTCCAAGGTAGATCATTTTTAGGAGGAATGTTTGAAGCACTTAATAGTTTAAGAAAAATAAAAAATCCAAAACAATTAAAAGATATAGTAGAAAGTTTAGGATTAATAACTGATAGTGCCATATATGATATTGCTGGTAGATACCAAGTTGGAGATAATATGAGCAAAGGTTGGACTAGAACTCAAAGAATATTTTTTAAACTTAATTTACTAACCTGGTGGACCAACACTCTTAAAGAAGGAGCTATGTTAGGTATGGCAAATTATTTTGCAAAACAAAAGAATATAGAATTTGGAAGTTTAAATAAACAATTAAAAAGTTTATTTGAAACTTATAATATAGATTCTACAAGATGGGACATTATAAGAAAAACTGCAATGGAAACAGCAGATGATGGAAAGGAATTTATTAATATTGGTTTATTAGATCAAATATCTGATGCTGATGTAAAGCGAATAACTGGTTTAGATAATTTAACTCAAAGACAAATACGAATAGAAAAAACAAAATTTAAAACATCTGTATCTGGTATGCTTTTAGATAGAACTCTTTATGCGGTTATTGAGCCAGATGCTAGAGTAAAAGGTTTTATGACACAAGGAACAATGTCTGGAACTGGTCCTGGTGAAGCTATTAGATTCGTAGGTCAATTTAAAGCATTTCCATTATCTATTGTTATGAAAGTTTTAGGAAGAGAAATGGATTATTTTAAAGGAGCTAATAAACAAAAATTAAGAGGATCAATGGGTTTGGCAGCAATATTTTTAACATCTGGAATTTTAGGTTATATGTCAATGACAATAAAAGATTTATTAAAAGGTAAAGAGCCTAGAGATCCGACTAAAGGTCAATCTCTTTTGGCTGCTTTTTTACAAGGTGGTGGTTTAGGTATTTATGGAGATGTTTTGTTTAGAGAAACAAGATCAAGCCTTGAGGCTGCTGGATCATTAGCCGGTCCTGTTTTCTTGTCTGGAATTGATGTTGTATTAGCTCTTAAATATGGTATTACAGGTGAAGGTGGTAAAGCAGGAAGATTGGCGTATAGAGCTGTAACTCAAAATATACCTTTCTTAAATTTATTTTATATAAAAGCTGCTTTTGATTATTTAATAGGTTATCAAATGTTAGAAACAATGAATCCTGGTGTTTTAAAAAGAATGGAAAAGCGTATGAAAAAAGAGTATAATCAAGATTTTTTATTGACAAAACCATCAAGGAAATTTAAAGGTTTTTAACTATGACAATATCTTCAACAACAGTAAAAAATTCCTACTCTGGCAATGATAGTACAACTAGCTTTGCTTACAATTTTAAAATTTTTGCGGACTCAGACCTAATAGTTATTATTCGTTCCTCAACAGGAACAGAGACAACTAAAACTCTAACCACACACTACACAGTAGCAGGTGCAGGAGATGCAAGTGGAGGTTCTATAACAACCACTTCTGGCAATACTCCAGCTACTGGAGAAACAGTAGTGATTATAAGGAATGTTCCGCAAACTCAGGCGATTGATTATATCGCTAATGATCCATTCCCTGCGGAGACACATGAAGAGGGTTTGGATCGTGGAACAATGACTATTCAACAAATGCAAGAGGCATTAGATAGATCATTTAAAGTATCAAGAACAAATACAATTTCTTCTGCTGAGTTTACTGATAGTGCAACAGATAGAGCATCCAAGACTTTAGGTTTTGATAGTTCTGGAGATTTAACAACAGTTGCAGACTTTTTACCGGCTGGTGGAGATTCAGCACAATTTACTTATTCAACAACAACAACAGATTCTGATCCAGGATCAGGAATTATAAGATTTAACAACACAACATTTGGATCAGCAACCATTGCTTATGTGGATGATTTAGAGGCAAATGGTACAGATGTGAGTGCCTGGGTGCAGTCATTTGATGATGTAACTGGTAATGATACTAATAGAGGAAGAATTAGAGTTACAAAATCTAATGCTTTAGATGTATGGCATGTTTGGAAAATATCAGGTGCTGTTACAGATGCTAGTGGTTATACAAAATTAGCTTTAACTTATATTGATGGTGCTGGAGCTTTAGCAGATGAAGATAAAGTATTTTTATCTTTTTCAGCTAGTGGCGAAGATGGAGCAATACCTGGTTACTATTATAAATTTGATACTGGCACATCGGATGCAGATCCTGGAGCTGGAGAAGTTTCTTTTAACAATGGAACTTATGCTTCTGCTACAGAAATTTATATTGATGATGCTGATGCAAATGGTGCTAGTACAGCAACAGATGTTCAAACTTGGGGAGGATCAACTTCTACAATTAAAGGATTTTT
>Ga0207894_1000020_pt1 | contig 118349 bp, 118 predicted proteins | sample MalvirmetaMSP114_FD_184231 | JGI IMG/M metagenome (GOLD analysis project Ga0207894, IMG submission 184231) | Marine viral communities from the Deep Pacific Ocean - MSP-114 (SPAdes) | ecosystem: Environmental > Aquatic > Marine > Oceanic | place: Pacific Ocean | collected 2011-05-26 | reverse complement strand
GCCGCTGGTCGGCTATGGCTTTGCCTGGGTCGGGCATTTCTTCTTCGAGAAGAACCGGCCCGCGACCTTCAAATACCCGCTGTGGAGCCTGATGGGCGACTGGCGGATGTTCTTCGAGACCGTGACGGGCAAGCGCCGCTTTTAGTCCCAGGCGGGCGGGCAGCCGTCGAAGGTGCCGGCGCGGACGACCGTGAGGCTGCGCATGTTCAGCGGCATGACCGGGGCCATCGAGCCGCGCCCGTGACCGGTATACAGGTCGATCTTGTTGCCCTTGATGGCGCCGCCGGTGTCGGAGGCATACCAGTAGCCGTCGTGGATGGTGCCGTCAGCGAGGCGCAGGCCGACCGTTTCCTTGATGAACAGACGCGTGCGGCGGGGCACGACGCGCGGGTCGGTGGCCACGGTGCGCATTGCGATCGGACGGCAGCCCAGCGAATCGTTGCCGGTCGCTCCGCCGCCACCCGCATGATACATGCGCGCCGACAGCATCCAGTCGGCCGGGCGCACGGCCAGGGCCTTTTGATCCTCGTTCAGGGACAGCCAGACATCGGGGGCGAACCCATGTTCGGCGGCCTCGGCTTCGGCCGAGACCAGCGCTTCATAGGGCACGGGGTCGATGGATGAGGCGACCGCAGGGGTCACCAGGGCCAGCACCAGAGCGAGGGTCTTGAACATGGAGGAATCGCCATATCGCCGATCCTCGAACCGACCGGCGCCGGGTGTTTGCTCGCCGAATGGGACAAGAAGACGGCAGGCGATGCAGCGGTCGATCAGGTCCTGGGGGTTGGCCTGTGGACCAGTTGGCATCAGGATGGCGGCGGGAGGAGAAGAGTGATGCGTGTTCTGAGACTTCTGCTGCTGGCCGGGATCGCCCTCGCGGTGCTGGCGCTCGCGGCCTGCGACAGGGTGACGCCGGGCAGCCGGGACACGTCCCTGCCCCCGCCAATCCCCGAAGCCGTGACGGTCGTCATCGACGAGTGGGACGGTCCGGCCAACATTCGCGTCGGCCAGACGATGGCAGTGACGTTGAGCTCGAATTTCGACTGGCAGATCACCACCCTGCCGGACAATCTGGAGCTGCTGGGAACGGAGACAGGCCCCACAGACACAGGCCAGCGGGACGGCGGCGCCACCGGCGGGGCCAGTTGGTTCGTCTTTCACCTGAAGGCCGGGGCGCCCGGCGAGGGAGATCTGGTGCTGGTCGAGGCCCCGGGGTGGGAGCCGGAACGGCAACTGCAGACAGTCGTCATTCCGGTGCGGGTGGAACCCTGAGGCCGGACGGGTCTATCAAGGGGCGCTGATCACGACGGAGCCTGCCCGATGAAAGACCACCCCGCCACCCCGCTGGTCGGCTATGCACCGCTGACGGACGATGAGGCCACCGCTCGCGCCAGAGGCTTTCGCGAGGAGATGGCGCGCCGGCGAACGGTGCGGGAGTTCTCGGACCGGCCGGTGCCGCGTTCGGTGGTCGAACAGGCGCTGCTGACCGCCGGATCGGCCCCGTCGGGCGCCAATCACCAGCCCTGGTTCTTTTCCGTGATCGAGAGTGCCGAGGCCCGCGCCCGCATTCGCCAAGCGGCCGAGGCGGAGGAGAAGGCCTTTTACGACACCAAGGCGCCGCAGGAATGGCTGGAGGCGCTGGCGCCGCTGGGCACCGATCCGGACAAGGGATTTCTGGAGGTCGCGCCGGTGCTGATCGCCATCTTTGCCCAGAAGCGCGGCGGGCCTCGACCCGGCGATGCGAAGAAGAACTATTATGTCACCGAGAGCGTCGGCATCGCCACCGGCCTGCTGATCGCGGCCCTGCACAAGGCCGGCCTTGCGACCCTGACCCACACGCCCGCGCCGATGAGCTTCCTGAGCGAGATCTGCGAACGACCCGCCGAGGAAAAGCCGTTCCTGTTACTGGTGGCTGGCCATCCGGCGGCGGACGCGACGGTGCCGCTGGCAGCGCTGGACAAGAAGCCGCTGGACGCCATCGCCGCATGGATTTAACCCGCCCCCAGTCCCTGGAGCGCCCCTGATGAAACGCCTGATCGCCACCGCCCTCGCCCTGACGCTGATCGTTCTGCCCGCCGCCGAGGTCGCGGCCTGGGGGACCAGTGGTCACCGGATGGTCGGCCAGGCCGCCATGCGGGCCCTGCCCGAGGAACTGCCCGCCTTTCTGAGGACGGCCGAGGCCGCCGCCCAGGTCGGCGAACTGTCGCGCGAGCCCGACCGCTGGAAGGGCGCCGGCCAGCCGCACGGCCGCGAGCGCGACACCGCCCACTTCGTCGACATGATCGAGGACGGCCGCATCATGACCGAGGCCGGGCCGCACATCCGCGCCCTGCCGACGCTCAAGTCCGAATATGACGCCCTGCTGCTCGAGGCCGGGATCAAGGTCAATGACGCGGGCTATCTGCCCTATGCGATCATGGATGCCTGGCTGCAGGTGGTGCAGGACTTTGCCTATTGGCGGGTGCTGACGGCCGCCGAGGCGCGCGAGACCGACCTGGCGCGTCAGGCCTGGTACCGCGAGGACCGGCTGCGGCGCGAGGCCCTGCTGCTGCGCGATATCGGCATGCTGTCGCACTATATCTCGGACGGCTCGCAGCCGCTGCACACGACGATCCACTACAACGGCTGGGACCGGGACACGGACAATCCCGAGGGGTTCACCCGATCGCGCCAGACGCACGGCCTGTTCGAGGGCGACTTTGTCCGCGACCGCGTGAATCTGCAGGGCATCGAGGCGGCGATGACGGCGCCGCGTCTGGACGGGTTCGACCTGCGCGCCCGCACCGCCGACTATCTGCTGGTCGCGCTGGACCAGGTGGTGCCCTTCTACCGGCTGGAGAAGGCCGGCGGCTTTGTCGCGGCCGACCCGCGCGGCGTCGACTTTGCCACCCAGCGGCTGGCGGCGGGGGCCAGCGAGCTGCGCGACCTGATCGTGCTGGCCTGGCGCGAGTCGGGCACGCGGTCGATCGGCTGGCCCGCGATCAAGGTGGCCGAGGTCGAGGCCGGTACCGCCGATCCCTGGCTGTCGATGATCGGTCAGGATTGACGGGTGAGCGAGCCCGCCGCGCCCACGCCGCCCGTCATCATTCTCGACAAGCCGCAGCTGGCCGACAACATCGGGGCGGTGGCACGGGTGATGGCCAATTTCGGTCTCGACCAGCTGCGGCTGGTCAGCCCGCGCGACGGCTGGCCGCAGGACCGGGCCTGGGCCACGGCCTCGGGCGCCGACTGGGTGCTGGACGGGGTGAAGGTCTTCGACAGCGTGGCCGGGGCCATCGCCGATCTGAACACGGTGTTTTCGACCACGGCCCGCCCGCGCGAGACGCGGATGCCGGTGCGGACGCCGCGCGAGTCGGCGCGCCTGCTGTATGACGACCGGGCCTCGGGCCTCGGCGTCGGCCTGTTGTTCGGCGGCGAGCGGGCGGGGCTGGAGACCACCGACATCGCCCTGACCCAGGGGATCACCACCATCCCCATCGACCCCCGGCACCATTCGCTGAACCTGGCGCAGGCGGTGGCGATCAATGCCTATGAATGGCGGACGCTGATCCTTGATGCTCCGCCGCCGAAGTTCCGCGAGGGAGACCCGCCGGCGTCCAACGACCTGCTGGTCGGCATGTATGAGCATCTGGAGACCGAGCTGGAGGCGGGCGGGTTCTTTCATCCGCCGGAGAAGAAGCCGTCGATGAGCCAGAACCTGCGCGTCATGCTGGGCCGGGCCGGGTTCAGCGCGCAGGAGGTGGCGACCTTCCGCGGCGTGATCCATGCGCTGGCCAAGGGACGCGGACGGCTGCTGGCCCGGATGGCGGCGAAGCACGAGGCGGGCGAGACCTAGGCTGTTGCCTGAAGGGTGGCGACGAAGGCCGGGACGACTTCGGTCGCGGGGCCGTGGTGCGTCTCGTCGAACAGGTCCGAGATCAGCGAGGGTTCGAGGTTCAGCTCGACCGTACGGGCCCCCGCGTGGCGGGCGATCTCGACGAATCCGGCGGCCGGATAGACGGCGCCCGAGGTGCCGATAGCGAGGAATAGATCGCAGGCCTGCAAGGCGTCTTGGATGACCTCCATCTCGAGCGGCATCTCTCCGAACCAGACGATGTGCGGACGCAGGCGGCCCTCGGGGTGGTGGGGCGAGGCGCTGTCGGTGGTCAGGTCGCCGGGACAGTCGCAAATCCGACCCGTGCGGGTGCAGGCGGCCTTCAGCAGTTCGCCATGCATGGGGATCAGGCGAAAGCCCGGGGCGGACGCCACCTCGGCATGGGCGCGGGCGTGCAGGTCATCGACATTCTGGGTCACCAACGTCAGCGCTCCCGGCCAGCGCACGGCCAGGTCGGCCAGCGCCCGATGCGCGGCATTGGGCTGCACCTCGGCCAGCTGGCGCCGGCGGGCGTTATAGAATTCGTGGACCGTCGCCGGGTCGCGGTGAAAGGCCTCGGGCGTCGCCACATCCTCGATCCGGTGGCCCATCCACAAACCGTCCGACGCGCGAAAGGTCGGCACGCCCGATTCCGCCGAGATACCCGCGCCGGTCAGGATGACGATATTTCTGTGCTGCATGGTCTGGACGGTGCCTTTGGAAAACAGGGTCTGAATAGTCTGAATCGACTGAAATGAAGTGTCATCGGTTGGCATTGGTCCCTTCTCCCCTTGCGGGAGAAGGTGGCAGGGGAAGCCTGACGGATGAGGGGTGGCACAGGTCAGGGAAAAGAGGCCGACACCGGCCAAGCGTGGAGAGACCCCTCATCCGCCCCCTTCTCAGGGGGCACCTTCTCCCACAAGGGGAGAAGGTGCCCGACTGTGTTTTGGGTTGAAAGCGGGGGCAAGGGGTGCAACGCCTCGGGATCAGATCAGGAGCCCTCCCCCATGAAGACCCGTGCCGCCGTAGCCTTTGAAGCGAAAAAGCCGCTTGAGATCGTCGAGGTCGATCTGGAGGGGCCGAAGGCGTTCGAGGTGCTGGTCGAGATCAAGGCGACGGGCATCTGCCACACCGACGCCTATACGCTGGACGGTCTGGACTCCGAGGGCATCTTCCCCAGCATTCTGGGCCATGAGGGCGCCGGCGTGGTGGTCGAGGTGGGGCCGGGCGTGACCTCGGTCGAGGTCGGCGACCATGTGATCCCGCTCTACACGCCGGAATGTCGCCAGTGCAAAAGCTGCCTGAGCCGCAAGACCAATCTGTGCACCGCCATCCGGGGCACGCAGGGCAAGGGGCTGATGCCCGACGGCACCTCGCGCTTCAGCTACAAGGGGCAGGCGATCGCCCACTATATGGGCTGTTCGACGTTCTCGAACTACACCGTCCTGCCCGAGATCGCCCTGGCGAAGATCCGCAAGGACGCCCCGTTCGACAAGGCCTGCTACGTCGGTTGTGGCGTGACCACGGGCGTGGGGGCGGTGGTCAATACGGCCAAGGTCGAGCCGGGCGCCAACGCCGTGGTCTTCGGCCTGGGCGGCATCGGGCTGAACGTCATCCAGGGGCTGAAGATGGTCGGGGCCGACATGATCGTCGGCGTGGACATCAACAATGACAAGGAAGAGTGGGGCCGCAAATTCGGCATGACCCATTTCGTCAATCCGAAGAACGTGTCGGATGTGGTCGCCCATCTGGTCGAGTTGACCGGCGGCGGGGCGGACTACACCTTTGACTGCACCGGCAACACCACCGTCATGCGTCAGGCGCTGGAGGCCTGCCACCGCGGCTGGGGCGAGAGCATCGTCATCGGCGTGGCCGAGGCGGGCAAGGAGATCGCCACCCGCCCGTTCCAGCTGGTCACAGGACGGGTCTGGCGCGGCAGCGCCTTTGGCGGGGCGCGCGGCCGCACCGACACGCCGCGCATCGTCGACTGGTACATGGACGGCAAGATCGAGATCGACCCGATGATCACCCACACAATGCCGCTGGAAGACATCAACAAGGCCTTCGACCTGATGCATGCGGGCGAGAGCATCCGAAGCGTGGTGGTGTTCTAGGGGGGCGAACGGGATTGTCATCCCGGAAGCCGCGCTAGCGGCTATCCGGGACGCAAGGGCAAAATGAGGTTGCCCGCCCGGTCGGACCGTCAGGTCCGAGCCGGGCGGCGCTCGACGCGTGCACACCTTCGCCCGGATAGCGCAAACGCTTCCGGGCGATGCCTTATTGGTCAGGCGTGCGTCCCGGATATTCGCTGGCGCGAATTCCGGGATGACAAGGCGACAGAACTGTAGTTAGTCTACAAAAGAAACGAACACTCCAGGGAGGGAAGCCATGTTCACTCACATCACCGTTGGCGCCAATGACGTCGAGGCGTCGCGCCGTTTCTATGACGCTGTGCTCGGCGCGCTGGGGCATGAGCCGGCGCAGGGGCCGGACCCCAAGGGGCGCTATTGGTGGCGGACGCGGATGGGGGCCTTTGCGGTCGGCAAGCCGATCGACGGCGAGCCCGCCTGCCACGCCAACGGCGGCACCATCGGCTTTGCCGCAAAGACTGCCGACATGGTTCAGGCCTTCCATGATGCCGGGGTGGCGGCCGGCGGCACCGCCATCGAGGACCCGCCCGGCGAGCGCAACGGCCCGTTCGGCGCGCTGATCCTGGCCTATCTGCGCGACCCGTCGGGCAACAAGGTCTGTGCCCTGCACCGGCCCGGGTAAGAAATATTGCCCCGATGATAGCAAGGCGCTATCATAGCCCTATGGGCCAGCTTCTTATCCGCAATGTTCCCGACCATGAGATCGCCGAGCTGAAGGCCCAGGCGGAGCGCGAACGCATCTCGCTGGAGCAGCGGCTGCGCAATCTGGTGGCCGAGGCTGCTCGCAAGGAGCAGGACGCATTCTGGGAACTGGCCGCCCGGATGCGGGAAGCCACGCGGGGCGCAGGCATCGACGTCGATGCCACCATTCGCGAGGGCCGGGAGGAACGGGACCGTGCCATCATCGGCGATCTTTGACGCCAGCGTCGTCGTCCGCTGGGTCGTTGATGATCCGCTGACGCCCGCTGCCATTGAAGCCAGCGAAACGTGGGCTCCCGTCGCGCCAACCCTGCTGGGCGGCGAATTTGCCAATGCCCTGCGGAGCCAGGCCAAGGCGGGTCGATATGAAGCGGACTGGTGCCTGGCGCAGATAGCCCGCCTGACCAAGCTGATCGATTTGCGGGACGAGCGGGAGCACTGGCCGCTGGCGCTGAAGTTGGGGCTGGAGCGCGACCATGCCGTCTATGACTGCGTCTATGTCGCGATGGCCGTCAGCCTTGCCCTGCCCCTGATCACGGCCGACTCCAGACTGACCAGCAAGTTTTCTGATCTGCCCGGACTTGACCTGAGACCTCTGCGGTAACGTCGCAAGGTCAGAAAAGCGTTCCCATTCCGGGACAGCCGGTTATGGTGCCCGCTTTCATCGGCATCCCGGGGGAATGGGGAATGAGCGACGCAGCAACGCCCGCAGGCGTGCAGGCCTTTTACGACCAGGTCACCAACGTCAGTGACTTCATCTGGGGCGGGACCTGGAACGGGGAGGCCGTAATCCCCTTCCCGCCCATGGTGATCGTGCTGCTGGGCGTCGGCGCCTGGATCATGATCGGCCTGCGCTTCTATCCGCTGCTGAAACTGGGCGAGGCCTTTGCCGGCCTGTTCAAGAAGGATCCCTCGGGCAAGGGCGAGATTTCGCCGTTCGCGGCCCTGTCGACTGCCCTGTCGGGACAGGTCGGCACGGGCAACCTTGCGGGCGTTGCGACCGCCATCACCCTGGGCGGACCTGGCGCCCTGTTCTGGATGTGGGTGACGGCGCTGTTCGGCATGGCGCTGGCCTTTGCTGAAGGCTCGCTGGCCATCCGCTTCCGCGATGTCGGCCCGGACGGCGCCTATCGCGGCGGACCGATGAGCTATATCCGCAAGGGTCTGGGCAAGAAATGGAGCTGGCTGGCTATCCTGTTCTGCCTCGGCACGCTGTTCTCGGCGGTGGCCACCGGCAATATGATCCAGGCCAATTCGATCGCCGACTCGATCACCAATCTGGTCCCCGTGACCGAATGGGGCGCGGGCCTGATCGTGGCCGCGGCCGTGTTCGTGGTCATCATCGGCGGCATCAAGTCGATCGGCAGCGTGGCGGAAAAGGTCGTGCCGGTCATGGCCGTCTCCTATCTGCTGCTGGCCCTGCTGGCGCTGATCCTGAACATCGAGGATCTGCCGGCGACCTTTGTCATGATCTTTGACAGTGCCTTTACCGGCATGGCGGCGACCGGCGGCTTTGTCGGCGCGGGTGTGATGATGGCCATCCGGGCCGGTGTGGCGCGCGGCCTGTTCTCGAACGAGGCCGGTCAGGGCTCGACCCCCATGGCGCACGCCGTGGCCAAGACCGACGATCCGGCACGTCAGGGCCGGTTCGCCATGATGGGCACCTTTATCGACACCATGGTGATTTGCACCATGACCGGTCTGGTGATGCTGACGGTGCAGGGGTCCTTCCCCGCCGGTGACGGCACGGTCGAGCATGTCTGGAACTCGGACCTGCGCGGCTTTGAGATGACGCTGGCGGCGTTTTCCGCCGTGTTCCCGCAGATCCTGTTCGGAACGACGTCGATCGGCGGCTTTGTCGTGTCGCTGGCGCTGATCCTGTTCGTGTTCACCACCCTGCTGACCTGGAGCTATTACGGGGAGCGGGCGGCCACCCATCTGTTCGGACAGGGCGTCGCCATTCCGTGGCGCCTGCTGTGGGTGGTGATGATCTTTGTCGGGTCGTTCCAGCACATCGAGTTCGTCTGGCGCATGGGGGACATTTCCAATGCCGCCATGGCCCTGCCGAACCTGATCGCCCTGGCGGCCCTGTCGAGCGTGGTGTTCGCCCTGGCCCGCGGTGACAAGACTGCCGGCAAGACGCACGACTAAAGGAGACCTCCCGCCGTGGACGTCCTGAAGACCCATGTCGTCCACGGCGGGACGCTTCGCTATCTGAGCCACGACAGCGCGGCCACCGGCACAGCGATGAAGCTGTCGGTGTTCGTGCCGCCGGGTGAGGCCCCCTTTCCGGTCGTCATCTGGCTGTCGGGCCTGACCTGTACCGAAGACAATTTCACCACCAAGGCCGGGGCCTATGAGGCGGCGGCGCGGCTGGGCCTGATCGTGGTGGCGCCCGACACCAGCCCCCGTGGCGAGGGCGTGGCGGACGACGAGGCCTATGACCTCGGCCAGGGCGCCGGCTTCTATGTCGATGCGACCGAGGCGCCGTGGGCCCCGCATTTCTGCATGGAGACCTATGTCACCCGCGATCTGGTCGAGCTGATCGATGCTGAGTTCCCGACCAATGGCCGGCGGGCCATCCTGGGCCATTCGATGGGCGGGCACGGGGCGCTGACGCTGGCGCTGAACCATCCGCATCTGTTCGCCTCGGTCTCAGCCTTTGCGCCGATCGCCTCACCGACCCGCTGCCCGTGGGGCGAGAAAGCCCTGAACGCCTATCTGGGTCCGGATCGCGAGCGCTGGGCCCGGCACGATACGGCCCTGCTGATCGAGGCGGGCGTGGCCAATGGCCAGTTCGACGACATCCTGATCGATCAGGGCGACGCCGACGGCTTTCTGGTCGAGCAGCTGAAGCCCGATCTGCTGACGGCGGCGGCCGAGGCGGCGGGCCAGCGCCTGACCTTGCGCATGCAGCCCGGCTATGACCATTCCTATTTCTTCATGGCCAGTTTCATCGCGGATCATCTGGCCTTTCACGCAAAGCGGCTGAAGGCCTGACCATGGCAGACCCCGATTATGACGCCATGTTCGCCGAGCTGTGCGTCAAGCTGGGCTTTTGCCTGCATCCCAAGGGACAGGCGCGGGTGATCGCGGCCCTGCCCAACGGCTATGACGCCGCCATGCGGGCGGTGTTTGCCGCCGAGGGCACCGATCCGGGCTCGATCCCCGGCGACCTGAAGCGGGCGGTGCGCGACTGTCTGAAGGCCCACGCCACCGCGGGCTGATCCCGACGAAATCGGAACGAATTCGCCCTCCGTCCCTTGGGTCTTGAGGCGCCGCACCTATGTGTACGGCCAAGATTACCCCAGACCCAGGAGCCCGACATGGCCTTTACCCTGCCCCCCCTCCCCTATGCCTATGACGCGCTGGAACCGGCCATCGACAAAGAAACGATGACCTTCCACCACGACAAGCACCACCAGGCCTATGTCGACAAGCTGAACGACGCCGTGGACGGCGACGACAGCCTGAAGGGCAAATCGCTGGAGGACATGTTCAGGACCATGTCGAAACTGCCCAAGGCCGTGCGCAACAACGGCGGCGGCCACTGGAATCACGCCCTGTTCTGGAAGCTGCTGGCCCCCGAAGGCCAGACGGGTGAGCCCTCGGGCGCACTGAAAGAGGCGATCGACAAGGATCTGGGCGGGATGGACAAATTCAAGGAGGCCTTCAACGCCGCCGGCGCCGGTCAGTTCGGCTCGGGCTGGGCCTGGCTGATCCTCCAGGACGGCAAGCTGAAGGTCACCTCGACCCCCAACCAGGACAATCCGCTGATGGATGTGGCTGACGAGCAGGGCACTGTGATCCTCGGCGCCGACGTCTGGGAACATGCCTATTATCTGAAGTACCAGAACCGCCGGGCCGACTATCTGAAAGCCTTCTGGTCCGTGGTGAACTGGAACGAGGTCAATGACCTCTATGCCAAGGCCGTTTCCTAGGGGCTGATTGTTGACTCCGGAGGGCGGGGCCGCCATAAGCCCCGCCTTCACGTCCCGTCGCAAGACCGGGGCGGGATTGATGACGGATGATGCGTGGACCGCCGTTGAGATCGCATTCCCAATATCGGGGATGCCGGGCCGCATCGCGATAGAGAGCAACATATGTCCAAGCGCCACAGCGCCAAATACAAGATCGATCGGGCCATGGGTGAGAACCTGTGGGGCCGGTCCAAGTCTCCGGTCAACAAGCGTTCCTACGGCCCCGGCCAGCACGGCCAGCGCCGCAAGTCCAAGGTCTCTGACTTTGGTCTGCAGCTGAAGGCCAAGCAGAAGCTGAAGGGCTATTACGGCAACATCACCGAAAAGCAGTTCGCCAAGACCTATGAGGAAGCCGCCCGCCGCAAGGGCAACACCTCGGAGCTGCTGATCGGCCTGCTGGAATCGCGTCTGGACGCCGTCGTCTACCGCGCCAAATTCGTCCCGACCGTCTGGGCTGCCCGTCAGTTCGTCAGCCACGGCCACGTGACCGTCAACGGCAAGAAGGTCGACATCGGCTCGTACCGCGTCAAGGTCGGCGATGTGGTCGAGATCAAGGAAAAGTCGCGCAGCATGGCGCTGGTCCTTGAGGCCATGCAGTCGGGCGAGCGGGACATTCCGGATTATCTGGAAGTCGGCGATCGCGGCTTCTCGGTCCGCTGGGTGCGCGTGCCGGAACTGGCCGACGTGCCGTTCCCGGTGAAGATGGAACCCAACCTGGTCGTCGAATACTACTCTTCGTAAGTTAGGGCGCTAACGCTCGCCGCGCGGCGGCTCGCTTCTTGAGCGCGTTTGCCGGTCTTGCCCTCAAGTCGCGAGTGACCGCGTCACGAGCATAGGGCCAGAAGATGCGCTCAAGCAGCGAGGTTCCGCGAACCGAGCGTTAGCGCAAGAAACAGGGGCTCCGGAGCGATCCGGGGCCCTTTTTCGTGGACGAAAGCCGGTTCGGGGATGCCAAACGATCCGAATTGAGGCAGTCTTGACGCTTGGGAAAGGCGCGGGGACAGGCCATGTCACCACATCGCACATCTATTGGTCTGATCGGGGCGGTGGCTCTGGGCGCGCTGACGGTGTCGGGTTGCGCAAGCCTGCCAGACTGGCTGAGTGGGCGCCCGCCGGTCGAGGATGGCCCCGGCGTGGTCGAGCCGATCCGTGCCGCGGCCGTCGGTCAGGACACGGTCCTGTTCTGGATCAGCAGCAATGGCTGCACCGAAAAGAGCGATCTGGTGCCCGTGGTGCGCGAGACCTATGACGGCGCGCGCGTGACCCTTCGCCGGGTGCGGGACGACCGCTGCACCAATCCGGAGAAGAACGGCGTCGAACTGCGCTGGAGCTTTGAGGAAATGGGGCTGGCGCCCGGCACCCGGCTGCAGGTCGCCAATCCCTATCGCCCCGCCCAGGGCTGACGTCGAGGCTTTCCGGGCCTTGCGCATTGAGGATTATTCACGTGCATCCGTGCGCGGAGGGGGCGAAAACAGGTGGCGTTTCGCTCACTCACATCCTTCGGGGGATATCACCATGCTTCGCCGTCTGACCCTTATGGCCGCCATCGCCGCCCTCAGCACCCCGCTGCTGGCCGGCTGCATCATCGTCACCACCGACAAGCCCGAGACCCAGGTCATCCAGGCGCCCGCTCAGGAAGACTGAGGGCGCACCCTAGCGGTTCAGGCGTTCCCAGGTTTCGACGCAGGTGGAAATCCGCTCGGCCGCCCCGGTCGAGCGGTCTTCGGCGACATGGCGGCGGGCGAGGGCCGACTGTTCGCTTTCGAGGGCGGTGACGTCGGCCGGTTCCATTTCGGCGCGCCAGGCGTCCGTGCCGCCGGCCATATCCACCAGGGTGCGGTTGATGGTTTCATGCTGCTCATCGGCATCGACCGCGGCCGGGTCGACGAGTGCGGCCATGATGCGGTCGGCAAAGGCCGGATCACCACTCAGGATCTGGTCGTTCAGCACGGTGAAATAGGTCGAACAGCCGACCGCCTCCCGCTGAAGCTCTTCTGTGTTTGCGCCGCCGCAGGCCGCGAGCCCGCCCAGCATCACAAATCCGATCGTCAGCGTCGGCACGATCCGTCGCATCCGGTACCTCATCATAGCCACCCCAAGCCGGCAATCGTCCACGCAAAGGCCGGTCGGTTCAAGCCTTTTCCGCCCTCAGTGCCGAGCAAAAGGTCAGACCGTGGCCAGGAAGGGGGCGATCATTTCGCCTGCGATCCGGTGCGGGCGCAGGGTGCGGGCGTCGACCAGGCACCATTCGGACACGCCCTGGGCGCACAGACGGCCCTGACCGTCCTCGATGCGGACATAACGGTTGAAGCGGGGCCCCTGGGGATCGCCGACCCAGGTGCGGGCGACGACGCCCGTGGCGCCGGGCTCGATCCCGCGCAGATAGTCGACCTCATGCCGGAGCGCGACCCACGACCAGCGGGCGCGCGTGGCGTCATCAAAGCGCGCATTCCAGTGGGCGGTGCCGGCGTCCTGCAGCCAGCCGACATAGACCACATTGTTGACGTGGCCATTGGCGTCGATGTGTTCGGGACGCACCTCCAGCGGGACGACGAAGACCTCGCGGTCCTCGCGCGGGACCAGCGGCGCCCGGGCCATCAGGCGTCTGCGTCGCCGAGCGGCACGCCCTTGTCGGCCATCAGGGTGCCGAGCTCGCCGGCCTGGAACATCTCGCGCACGATATCCGATCCGCCGACGAACTCGCCCTTCACATACAGCTGGGGAATGGTCGGCCAGTCGGTGAAGGCCTTGATGCCCTCGCGCAAGCCGTCGTCCTGCAGCACATCGACGCCAACGAAGGGTGCGCTGAGGTGGTCGAGGATCTGCACCGCCTGGGCCGAGAAGCCACAGCGCGGCGCATCCGGCGTGCCCTTCATGAACAGCACCACGGGGTGATCGGCGATGGTCTGGGCGATGAAATCGCGCACGGGGTCGGCAGCGGTGTCGGTCACGGGAGATACCTCTTCAGCAGGCCTGTGAGCTAGGAGGCCCCGAAGGCCGGGTCAAGGGCAGGCGCGGTCAAGGGCAGGATCAGGCGGCGGCCGTGCCGACCCGGGCCATTTCGATCTGGGCGGGCAGACCGGGCGGAAGGTCGCGCTCGGGCACCTGGGCCAGGTCATTGACGCGCTCGTCGGTCGTGGCGCTGATCATGACGCTGGAGATCGACGGATCGACCAGGGCATAGCCGAGGCAGATCTGCTCGGCCGTCCAGCCGTGGGTGCGATGCAGGAAGGCGAAGGTGCCCATGCCCTTAAGCGGCGTATCAGGCGTGCGCGACCGGCCGAGGCCAAACAGGCCACGTTTGGGCGCATGCACCGTCTCGGCCTTTTTCGGCGTGTCGAGACTGTCGGGGAAATAGCCATAGCCGAGGATGGCCATGTCACGCTCGCGCGCATGGCGGACCCGCGACAGGATACGCCAGTCGGAATTGACGTGGAACGGTGTCGCCAGCACATCGAAGGCACCGGTCGAGACATAGGTGTCCATGACCTCGCCCTCGCCCGACACCCCCAGCAGGCGGACGCGCTCGGACGCCCGGAGTGCCTTGAGCGCCTGAAGGGTGGACTGTGCCAATTCCTGTTCCTCGGGCTCATCCAGCAAGGCGACGTCGATATGGCCCAGACCCGAGACATGGAGCACCCGGTCCATCGCGTGGGTCATGCCCTCGGCCGAGAAATCGCGTTGCGAGCCCCGCCTTCCGTCGCCCGTGCCCAGCATCAGGGTGACCGAGACCAGCTTGCGGTCGACATGGCTGAGCGCCTGGCCGACGACATCGGCCAGCACCGGGTCGGCGGTCTCGAGCCGGAAGCTGTTGATGCCGGCCTCCAGCCCCGCATAGATCAGCGACTGGGCGGCTTCGAAGCCCCGCGCCAGCGCCGCATGGCCGAGGCTGAGGGTCAGGGAGGATACGGCGGTGCCCGAATAGCCAAACGGACGATAACGCATGGCTCAGCCCTTTCCTTCGGGAGCGGCGGTCTCGAGCGCCAGGGCGTGCAGTTCGCCGCCCATCCGGCCCTTGAGCGCGGCATAGACCATCTGATGCTGTTTCACCCGGCCCAAGCCCGCGAAGGCCCCGGACACGACGCGCGCGCGATAGTGATCGCCGTCCCCGGCCAGATCGACAATGTCGATCTCGGCATCCGGAAAGGCTTCCAGAAGGTGCGATCTCAGACTGTCGGCGGACATGGGCATGGGTGAAACCTGATTATTCGCCTCCCCTCATGCCTCATAAACCTTAATGTCCGGCTACGTTCCGGCACGTTCCAGCAGGATCACTGCATCGCCCTTGTAGGTGGTCTCGGCATAGGGCTTGAACCCCAGCCGACCGGCCAGCGCCAGCGACGGGGTATTATCGGGGCTGATCATACAGACCAGACGATCCGCCTTGAGGTGCTGTTCTGCCCAGGCGATGGCGGCGGCGGCGGCTTCGAACGCCATGCCCTTGCCCTGAAAGGCCGGCGACAGGCCCCAGCCGATTTCGGGCGCGTCAAAGGCGGGGTCGACGATGCGGCGATAGCTCAACAGGCCGACGCTGCCAATATAGCGGCCGTCGCCCTGGGTGCGGATCGCCCAATTGCCATAGCCCATGACCTGCCAGTGGCCGACATCGCGCAGCAGGCGGAACCAGGCCTCCTCGGCATTGAGCGCCTGGGGGAAGATGTGACGGAAGAAGCCCGGGTCGGCCAGCAGGGCGCACAGGTCGGCATAGTCTCCCTCTGCCACCGGGCTCAGGATCAGGCGGTCGGTTTCGATCACCGGGCTCATGAAAACAGGCTTTCGGCCCGGACCAGCCGGGTTTCACCCGCTGCATCCGTGACCGCATAGGTAAAGCCGGGGCGCAGGGCAAAGGCCCCGGCGCGGCCTTGTTTGTCCAGCGCCAGCAGGGCGACCTGATGGTCCGCGATCTTATCGCCCCGCAGCCGGGCGAGGCGCTCGATCACCCGTTTGCAGGCGGCATCGGGATCCAGACCGGCGCGCATGGCCTCGACCACGGCATGGGCGCCCGAAACGCGCAGGATGTCTTCGCCCACGCCCGTGCCGGTGGCGGCGCCCACCTCGTCATCGACCGACAGGCCGGCGCCGGGGATGGGGCTGTCGCCGACCCGGCCGCGCATCTTGAAGGCCATGCCCGAGGTGGTGCAGGCCCCGGCCATGGCTCCTGTGAGATCGATGCCCAGAATGCCGATGGTGTCGTGATCCGAGGCCCCGCCCGGCCAGTCGGTGTTCTCGCTGTTGGCGCGGGGTGCATAGTCCGAGGTTTCCAGCCAGCGCTTCCACGCGGCCTCGGCCTCTGGCGTCAGAAGGCGGGTGGTCTCGAACCCCTGATCCAGCGCAAAGGCGCGGGCCCCCTCGCCCACCAGAATGACATGGGGCGTGGCCTCCATCACCCGGCGGGCGACCGAGACGGCGTGGACGATATCCTCAAGCGCGCAGACCGAGCCCATGTCGCCACGCCCGTTCATGATGACGGCATCCAGCGTGACGTGACCCTCGCGGTCCGGAAAACCACCGATGCCGACCGAGGCATTGGTCACATCGGCCTCGGCCACCCGAGCGCCCGCCTCGACCATGTCGAGGGCCGAGCCGCTCGCCTCCCGCACCGCATGGGCGGCGGCATTGGCCGGAACGCCGAAGTCCCAAGTGGAGACCAGCACGGCGGGGGGCGCGTCCGCATGGGCGATCCCGGTGGCCGCCGCCGCCGTGGCAGCCCCGGCCAGCACAGCCCGGCGCGACGGGCCGCTCACATCAGCCCCAGTTGTTTGAAGCTGGCCACACCCTTGCGGCCAACGATCAGATGGTCGTGCACATCGACTCCGAGAGCGCGGGCGGCCTCGACCACCTGACGGGTCATGTCGATGTCAGCACGGCTGGGAGTGGGGTCACCCGAAGGGTGATTGTGGACGATGATCATGGCCTTGGCGGACAGTTCGAGGGCGCGGCGGACGACCTCGCGCGGATAGACGGGGGCATGATCGACCGTGCCCCGGTTCTGGATTTCGTCGAGGATCAGCTGGTTGCGGTTATCCAGATAGAGCACCCGGAATTGCTCGCGCGGCTCATGCTGCAGGCTGAGCCGGACGTAGGACAACAGCGAGGTCCACGACGAGATGACCGGGCGGTTGACGGCCTCCTCACGGGCCACGCGGCGGGCGACCTCGTGCAGGGCAGCGATGTCGAGGGCGGTCTCGGCGCCGATGCCCTTGGTACGCCCCTTGGTGTCCTCGGCCTTGACCGTCATCAGGTCCTCGACCGAGGCGGCCAGCACGGCCGCCAGAGAGCCAAAGCGGGCCAGAAGAGCCTTGGCGATCGGCTTGACGTCGCCCTGGGGCTGGCTGCGAAACAGGAACAGCTCCAGCAGCTCATAGTCGGGCAGATGGTGGATGCCGGCCCCGCGCGCCCGCTCCCTCAGCCGCTCGCGATGACCGGCGTGGTGAGGGGCTTTGGGTTTTTCCGGTGGCTGTTCCAGCATGGCCTTCCCCGACTGCGGGTAAAGGCTAGCCTCAGAATGTCGGGCGGAACAGGCCTGCGGGGCTGGCGGTGAAGATTTCGACGCCGGTCTCGGTTACGCCGACGCTGTGCTCGCACTGGGCCGACAGCGACTTGTCGCGGGTCACCGCCGTCCAGCCGTCGGACAGCACCTTCACCTGGGGCTTGCCCAGATTGACCATGGGCTCGACCGTGAAGAACATGCCGGGCTTGAGCACCGCGCCCTCACCCCGGCGGCCGTAGTGCAGGACATTGGGGCTGTCATGGAACAGGCGGCCGATGCCGTGGCCGCAGAAGTCGCGCACGACGCTCATCCGCTGGTCCTCGACCAGACGCTGGATCGCATAGCCGATGTCGCCAAAGGTATTGCCCGGCTTGATCTGGGCCAGGCCGACCTCGAGCGAGTCATAGGTGACCTCGATCAGGCGACGCGCGCGGGTGTTGATCTCGCCCACCGCATACATCCGGCTGGAATCGCCATGCCAGCCGTCGACGATGACGGTGTGGTCGATATTGACGATGTCGCCGTCCTTCAGAACCTTGTCGCCGGGAATGCCGTGGCAGACGACGTGGTTGATCGAGGTGCAGATGGTCTTCTCATAGCCCTTGTAGCCGAGGCAGGCGGGCACGGCACCGTGGTCGAGGGTGAACTCGCGGATGCGGTCGTCCAGCTCTCCCGTAGTCACGCCGGGCTTGACGTAGTCGCCGATCATGTCGAGCGCTTCGGCGACCAGACGGCCGGCGGCGCGCATGCCCTCGAACCCCTCCTCGTCGTAGAGGCGGATTTCATTGGTGCGGACGAAAACGTCGCCGTCCATATCCTGGGCTTCATACATGCGGGGCGTCCCGGTAAGTCAGTTTCGACGCGATAGTCCGGAAGGAACCGCGTCGTTAGGAGTGAAGGTCACAATGAGGATAGCACGAATGCCCGCCATACCGCGACCGATGCCGGGCCATATCGGCCCTTCAGCCCCTGTGTGCAAGCCGGAGGGCCGGCGATGAGCGAGGCGACATCCCCCACGGCGGCCGTTCTGATCATCGGCGACGAAATCCTGTCGGGCCGGACAAAGGACACCAATCTGAACACCCTGGCCCGGTTTCTGACCGCGCTGGGGATCGATCTGAAGGAGGCGCGCACGGTCGGCGACACGCCCGATCAGATCATCGACGCCGTGCGGACCCTGTCGGCGAACCACGACTATCTGTTCACCACGGGCGGCATCGGGCCGACCCATGATGATATCACCGCCGACTGCGTGGCCGAGGCCATGGGGGTCGGCCTGCCCGAAAATGACGAGGCGATGGCCATCCTGGAGCGGCGTTACGGCGACGAGCTGAACGACGCGCGGCGGCGGATGGCCCGCATTCCCGAGGGCGGCTCGCTGATCGCCAATCCGGTCACGGACGCGCCGGGCTTCCAGATCGGCAATGTCTTCGTCATGGCCGGCGTGCCGAAGATCATGACCGCCATGCTGGACGACGTCGCGCCCCGCCTGCGGGTCGGCGCGATCACCCACGCCCGGACGCTGAAGGTCGAGGGCGTCGGCGAGGGCGATGTCGCAGAGTTGCTGACGGCTGCGGCCGACGCCAACCGGACGCTGAGCTTTGGCAGCTATCCCTTCGGACACGGCACCGTGGGCGAATATGGCACCCAGCTGGTGGTGCGGGGCCGCGATGCCGCGACCCTGTCAGCTGCGGTCGAAGCCCTGAAGGAGGCCGTGGAGGTCACCCTGGCGGACCGGGGCGTGCGGGTGTTCGAGGTCCAGCCCAAGGCATAGCCCCCTTCTCCCCCCCGAAACGACACCACCGCCGTGACCGGGGGCCACGGCGGTGGGTTGAAGTCTATCGACCGTCTGGCCGGGTCCGGTTCGGCCCGGTCTCTCGCGGGGAGAGGCCGGACCGGTCCGGAAGCCGGATCAGAAGTTGATGTCGATGGTCGCGCGCCGGTTCAGCGGCTCACGGACACCGTCAGCGGTCGGACGGGCCAGGTCGGTTTCACCGCGGCCTTCGACGGCCAGGGCGCCACCGGGGACGCCGCGGGCCACGAGGGCATCGGCGACCGTGCGGGCACGGCGGTTCGACAGGCCGACGTTGTAGCTGGCCGAGCCCGAGGTGTCGGCGTGACCGACGACCACGATGCGAGCCGAACGTCCCGACTGGGCGTACTGGGCCGCCTGGGCGATGACCGACTGGGCTTCCGACGACAGCGCCGTGGAATCCCACTCGAAGTACACCACGAACTCGCGGTCAGCCACCGGAGGCGGCGGAGGCGGAGGCGGCGGGGGCGGGGGCGGCGGCGGCGGCGGCGGGGGCGGCGGCGGCGGCGGCGGGGGCGGCGGCGGCGGCGGAGCGTCGGCTCCGAACGCATAGCGCAGACCCAGGGTCACCGCGTGGCTGTCGTTGTAGTCACCCTCGACCGTGCCGATACCCAGAACCGGGTTCGAGGCCCGGGTCTCGATCTCGAAGTCGGTGCGGAAGTAGCGATAGGTCAGGTCCAGGTTGGCGCGATTGCCGATGGCCCACGACACACCGCCGAGGAACTGGGCGGCCAGGTTGGTGTCGGCGTCGTCCGAGGCGACACCGACGGTGCGGTTGCCACCGATGGTGCCGATGAACTCGCTGTCCACGCGGGCCAGGCCGGCACCCATGCCGATGAACGGACGCAGCGACCACGAGGCATCGCCGAAGTCATAAATGACATTGGCCATCAGGCTGGCGACCTGCAGGCGACCGTCGGGCGTGCCGCACGGGCCGATGGTCGACGGCTGGCAGATGCCGGTTTCCAGCGGAACCGGGGCGGTCCGGACAACTTCGCCAAGTTCACCTTCGCGATAGCCGCCTTCCAGCTCAACACGCCAGTTCTGGTCAAAACGGTAGCCCAGACGACCAAACGCCGCCCAACCTTCCTTGACCTCAAACTCCCAGCCGTTGCCGGCCGCAGAATCCACGCCGTAAACGTCGTTGACCTTGTGCCAACCCGCGTCTACCGCGCCATACCAGCCATTCGGCTCAGCCGAAGCCGCACCTGCACCCAGGGCAAGCGCCGCAGCGGCGCTGGACGCCAGGATAAAACTCTTAACACGCATCGGTGAATGCCCTCCGCAGCCTTCGTTGAAATATGCGACGGACACGCCGCCTCGCGGTTCTAATAACAGCGCCCGCAGCGCAGGTCGAGGCTGATCTGACTCCAAAAGCGCCTAAACTGTGGCAGCGTGATACCGAAGATACAGCTTCAGGTCGCCTGAGCGCCTGAATCCGCACGTAGCCGGGCCTCGCAGGCCGCGAACTCATCGGCGGTATCGACATCCCAGCCGCACTCGACCGGCATCACATAGCCCAGTGCCCCTTCCGGCCGGAAGGTCCGCTCGTGCGATAACCGCTCAGGCCGGGCCACATAGACGGCGCCATTGACCACAAACGTGTCCGCAAGAGTGTCTGGCGGTGACTGGAGCCGACCCCCCTCTTGCATCTGCACGTGAAAGGCGACGGGCTTGGACAAGGGTGAGACGCTGATCACGGTGGGCGCGCCGCTTTTCTCGGCGAGGGCCACAGCCGCATCAATATCTGTGGCGCGGCGCAGTGGCGAGGTCGGTTGCAGCAGTACGACATAGTCCCAGACCCCGCCCACCTCGCCCAGGGCATGTTCGACCGCGTCAATCACCGACGCCTCCGGACCTGACAGGGCGGCCGGGCGCACAAACGGTGCGGGGCAGCCCATCCTGGCCGCCAGATCCAGCACCGCCGGGTCGTCGCTGGACACCACGATCCGGTCCAGCACCTGCGAGGCCTGGGCCGCCGCCAGCGTCCAGCCGATCATCGGTCGTCCGGCCAGCATCCGGGTGTTCTTGCCGATCATGCGTCGGGACCCCGCCCGGGCCGGGATAATGCCGATCACCCGCCTGTCGCCGATCATGGCACCCTCCGCGCGTCGCCCGTTCGCCGCGGTCCCATGTGAGGGCCCGCCGGCTTATGGACGGTTAACAGTATCCGTCTTGCGCGCCCGGTTCTTGCTTACCCGCCGCCACCGCCTATCCTGCCGCCATGTCCGCCACCCCGCCCTCGTCGGCCCTGCCCCAGATCGGCCCCCTCAGGCACCTGTCGATCGTGCGGGCCCTGATGCTGCGCGAACTGATCACCCGCTATGGCCGCGAGGGACTGGGGTTTCTGTGGGTGATCGGCGAGCCTCTGGTCTTCTGCCTCGGCGTGGTGCTGATGTGGAACCTGATCCGGCCCGAATATGAGCACGGCATCCGGCTGGGGCCCATGGTCATGACCGGCTATATGGCCCTGCTGCTGCTCCGCCATCAGATCAGCTTCAGCCTGTCGGCGCTTCAGGCGAACACCGGCCTGCTGCACCACCGGGCGATCGCGGTCCTGCACCTCTATGCTGCGCGGAACGCCCTCGAATTCCTCGGCACTACGGCTGCCTTCATGGTCGTCTATCTGTTGTTGGGGTTTCTCGGCGAGGTCTCCCCCCCGCACGACTGGAGCCTGGTGTTCGGCGGCTGGTTGCTGCTGGCCTTCCTCGGCCTGGGGCTGGCTCTGATCTTCAGCGCGCTGGCCCAGCGGTTTGCCTTCATGGAGCGGATCGTGCCGCTGCTGACCTATGCCCTGATCCCCATGTCGGGGGCCTTCTTCATGGCCTCCTGGGTGCCGCCCGTCTGGCGCGACGCCTATCTGCTGATCCCCCTGCCGCATGCGGTCGAGATGATCCGGGCGGGGGTCTTCGGCCCCTTTGTCGAAACCCACTACGACGGCCTCTATGCCCTCGGCTGGGGTCTGGTTCTCAACCTGCTTGGTCTCCTTCTGATCGCCGGGGCCCGCGACCGGATCGAGGCCGAGTGATCGCGACGCTCCGAACCGATAGCCTGTTCGGCCTTCGCGGGTTATCAGTCGCGTCATGACTGATCCCGTGCCGGAATTTCCCCGTGACCGTCTGTCGTTCCGGCAGCGCCCGCGTCTACCCGACCTGCCCCGCTGGGCGCCGTCGTGGCCGTTCCTGATCTGCGTCATCCTGCCGACCCTGCTGGCGGCCTTCTATTTCCTGCTGATCGCCTCGCCCCGCTATGTATCCGAGGCGCGCTTCATCGTCCGTCAGGCCGGACAGGCCCAGCCCGATGCCCTCGGCCTGACCCTGCAGGGCGTCGGCCTCAGCGCCACCCAGACCGATGCCTTCGCGGTCCACGACTATATGCGGTCGCGCGATGCGGTCGCCGAACTGGACCGATCGCTGGACCTGTCCCGCCTGCTGGGACCGCCCGGCGCCGACATTTTCTCGCGCTGGCCCCGCCCGTGGGAAAGCCGCAGCCGCGAGGGCCTCCACAAGGGCTATCAGCGCTTTGTCACCGTCGGCTATGACGCCACCACCGGCATCAGCATCCTGCGCGTCGAGGCCTATCGTCCCGCCGACGCGAAACGTCTGGCCGAGGCCCTGCTGACCGGCGGCGAAGGGCTGGTCAACCGGCTGAACGCCCGTTCGGTCGCCGATGCCGTCACCCAGGCCGAACGCGCCCGCGACGAGGCCCGCGAGCGGCTCAGCGAATCCCAGCGCCGGCTGGTCGCCTTCCGCAATCGCGAACGCTTCATCGACCCGTCCATGGTCGCGGCCGAGGGCGCCGGCCTGATCGGTGAACTGTCGGCGACGCTGGCCGGCCTGCGCGCCGAACGGGCCCAGCTGGCCGCCGAGGCGCCGCAAAGCCCGCAACTGCCCAGTCTCGACAACCGCATCGCCGCCTATGAGCGCCAGATTTCGGCCGAACGCTCCAAACTGGCCGGCGCGGCCTCCTCCCTGGTACCCGCCGTCAGCGCCTATGAGGATCTGGTGCTGGAACGCGAACTGGCCGACCGGCAACTGTCCGAGGCCACCGCCGCCCTGCTCGCCGCCGAGCGCGACGCCCGGCGTCAGGCCCTCTATCTGCAGCGCGTGGTCAGCCCCAGCCTCGCCGATGAGGCGATCCTGCCGCGCCGGTGGCTGTCGATCCTGATCGTCCTGATCGGCAGCCTGTTGCTGTACGGCGTCGGCTGGCTGGTCTGGTCGGGCCTGCGTGAGCACCGGCAGCAGGGATGACGGACGGGTCTGCCCCTCCGAACGATCCGGGTCTGATCGTCATCGGACTGGCCAAGGCCTGGGCCCCCGGCCGCACGCCGGTCTTTGCCGATGTCGACTTCAGCCTGTCGCGCACCGGTCGGCTGGCGCTGCTGGGCCGCAACGGCCAGGGCAAGTCGACCCTGATCAAGGTGCTGGGCGGCGTGCTGCGCCCGACCGCCGGTCAGGTCCGCTGGCGCATGCCCGCCTCCTGGCCGATCGGCTTCGGCGGCGGTTTTCAGGGCAGTCTGTCGGGTCTCGACAACATCCGCTTTCTTGCCCGCCTGTATGAGTGCGAGTTTGATCATCTGCTGGCCCGCGTCGATGATTTCGCCGAACTGGGCAGCGCCCTGAAACAGCCGGTCAAACACTATTCCTCGGGCATGCGCGCGCGTCTGGCCTTCGGCCTGTCGCTGGCCATCGAGTTTGACTGCTATCTGATCGACGAAGTCGTGGCCGTCGGCGACGCCCGCTTCCAGGACAAATGCCGCGAGGAGCTGTTCGCCCGCCGCGCCGACCGCGCCTTCATCATGGCCTCGCACGACACCCATCTGGTCGAGCGCGAATGCGACCGCGCCCTGATCCTCGAGGGCGGTCAGGCGCGCCTCTATGACAATGTCCATGAGGCCGTCGAGGCCTATGGCTTCCTGAGGGCGGCTTGATGGCGGATCTGAAGACCCTGCTGTCGACCCTGCGGGCGCGCCTCGCCCCGGCCACCGCAGCCGAGGCCCAGGCGCGCGCCGATGCCGCCCGCGACCGCCGCGACTGGTCCGCCGCCGCCCGCCACTATCGCCGCTCGCTGGACCTCGACCCGACCCGTGCCGCCATCTGGGTCCAGTACGGCCATGCGCTGAAGGAGTCGGGCCGCCGCCTTGAGGCCGAGGCTGCCTATCGCCAGGCCACCACCCTCGCCCCCGACGATGCCGATGCGGCGCTCCAGCTGGGCCACGTCCTGATGCTGCTCGACCGGCCGGGAGAGGGACTTGCCGCGTTCGAGCGCGCCCTGATCCTGATGCCGACCCTCAAGCCCGCCCGGGAGGCAGTGCGCGATCTGGCCCGGCGCGGATATCGCTCGACCGATCCGGCCGTCATGGAAGCCCTGCGGACCACACAGCCCCGCTTCCGCGCGCAGGCCTCCTCCGGCGGCACCGCCGCCCCGGCGCACGAGGCCCGCTATGTCTTCGACGTCTCGGACCTGCTCGGCTATTTCCGCAACGCCCGCCTGCCCACCGGCATCCAGCGCGTCCAGATCGAGGTCATCTCCGCCCTGCTCTCCACCCCGGACCGCGCGGACCAGATCGCCGTCTGTGCCTTTGCCGAGGGGCGGGACGGCTGGGTGCCCGTGCCGTCCGACCTGTTCCTGGACCTCGCCGACGCCGCCCGCGCCGACGGCTCGCTGGACGATCCCGACTGGCAGAGGTTGATGGACCCCCTCCAGACCGAACTGGAGCTGGCCCCGCCCCTGCGTTTCCGCACCGGCGCCTGGCTGGTCAATCTGGGCACCTCCTGGTGGTTGCAGAACTATTTCCTGCGTGTGCGCGAGGCCCGGCGGCGTCACGGCATCCGCTATGTGCCCTTTGTCCACGACATGATCCCGGTGATGGCGCCCGAGCATTGCGTGCGCCCCCTCACCCAGGACTTTATCAGCTGGGTCATGGGGGTCTTCACCCATGCCGACGGCTGGCTGACCAATTCGCAGGCCTCGGCCCGCGATCTTCACCGGGTGGCGGGACGCCTCGGCCACCGGGTTGATCCGGAGCGGGTCCATGTCGTGCCCCTGGACGCCGACTTTCGGCCTCCGGCCGAACTGGCCCTCGACCCGGCCCTGCGCGACCGCCACGACGCCGAGGTGCTGGCGCGCTTCGGCCTCGCCGCCGAGCACTATGTCCTGTTCGTCTCGACCATCGAGAGCCGCAAGAACCACCTCGAGGCCTTCCGCGCCTGGCAGGCCCTGATCGACCGCCACGGAGAGGACGCTGTCCCCACCCTCGTCTGCGTCGGCAATCATGGCTGGCTGAACGATGCGGTCTTCGCCCGGCTGGACAGCGATCCCGCCCTGCAGCGCAAGGTGCAGATGCGCCGCGGACTGGCTGATGCCGATCTGGCCTCTCTGTATCGTCAGGCCGCCTTTACCCTCTACCCCAGTCTGTACGAGGGCTGGGGTCTGCCGGTCACGGAATCGCTGTGCCATGGCACGCCCGTCCTGGCCTCCGACAGTTCCTCCCTGCCCGAGGCGGGGGGCGATCTGGCGGTCTACTACCGGGCCGGAGACACCGAAGGCCTGATCGACACCCTTGAGCGGCTCAGCCTGACCGAAAGCTGGCGTCGGCGGCTCCGCGCCGACATCGCCGGCCGCTTCCGGCCCCGCAGCTGGGCCGCCGTGGCCGATGACATGCTGAACTGCCTGTCCGGATGGGACGCAGGTGACGGGGCGGCCTTGCCGGATGCACCGGTGCCCGACCTCCCGACCGGCCGCTATGTCTGGATGCGACGCAGTCTGGAACTGGCCGTCCGTCCCGGTCTTCTGCCCGCCGAGGCCTTCCGCGCCGGCGATACCTGGCGGCCCCCCGAGGACTGGGGCTGTCCGACGCGCGCCGGAGAAGCGCTGCTGAAGATGCGGCTGGAGGCGGCAAGCGGCCCCCTGCGCCTGTTTATGGGGCTGAAGGGACCGGACGGCCCGGCCTGCGACTGGCAGCTGGAGAGCGGCGGCAAACGGATTGATGGCGGGCGCCTTCAGACCGGCACCGTGGCCTGGCGGGCCGTCGATCTGCCGACCCCGGACGACCCTGAGTCACCGCTGATTCTGGCGCTGCAGTCCCGACCGGTGGCAGACGGAACGGCTCGACAGGAGGGCCCCTCACCCGGCGTAGGAGTGATCGGCTTCATGATCTGCGCGGCCGACGACACACGGCTTCGGGCCGATTTTCTTGAAGCGATCCGGCTGGACGACCTTGCGGGTCTGGAACGTCGCCAGATCACCGGGGCCCACCACGGCCACCCCTGATATCTCCCCCATGACAAAGGGGCTGCCGCGTGTGCGACAGCCCCCTCTGCGGTTCGGGTCCGGGCGGCACGGGGCCGCCCGGGTTCAGGCTCAGGCCCAGCCCCAGTCGTGCTCGGGGTTGAGGGCATCGACCGGCTCGGCGCCCGGGGTGTCGGGCAGGAACAGGGCGTGGCCCTGATCGGCCCAGATCGCCATCTTCAGCGCCACGCCATCGGAGACGGCGTCCTCGGCCTGCGGCAGCACCAGCGGGGTGGTGTCCAGCGCGGCCTTGTCGAGGATGAAGTCGTCCTCGCCGAGACCCGGCAGAACCTGGGGTCCGACCTGCGGTCCGGCCTCGGCCGCCGGAAGCACCTGGGGCCCTGCGGCGGTCTTCGACAGCACCACAAAGTCATCGTCGTCCAGACCCGGCAGGACCTGCGGCCCGGCGTCATCCTTCGACACGGGCCCGGTGTCTTCCACCGGCAGCACCTGCGGCCCGGCGACCTTGCCCCCCTCGGCATCGGCGCCTGGCAGGACCAGGGCCCCGTCGTAATCGACCTTGGACGTCAGGCCCGGCAGGACCAGATCATCCTCGGCCAGCGGCAACACCTGCGGTCCCGTATCGGCATCGTCAGCCGAGGCGATCACCGGCGCGGGCGCCACTGTCGGAATGCCCTCGACATAGAGCGGCAGGGTGATGGCCCGGTGCTCGGCCGATTCCGAGAACTCGACCAGCATTTCGGCCCGGGTCAGGGTGTTGTTGGTCAGGGCCTCGATATAGAGCGCCCGGCCGCCGCTGTCCGCCGCGCGGTTCAGCACGGTCTGGTACAGGGCATCGACGAACTGGGCATTGGTCAGCCCGCCATAGATGTCCTGGCCCTCGCTGGAGTTGAGGAAGGTGGTGGCGATGGCCAGCAGGGTCGTGCCGCCGGCCAGCGACTGGGTCCAGCTGATCAGCCCGTCCTCGTCCGGCAGGCGGTCATAGGCCGCGTCATACAGCCGGGCGATGGCGGCGGCATTGTCGTTGCCGACCCACAGACCCTCGGCCAGGGTCGACCAGCTGATGGCCCGGTGCTCGGCCGACTCGGCAAAGATCAGCATCAGATCCTCGCGCGTGCCGCCGTTGTTCAGATACACCAGCCAGCTGTTGATGCCGTCCGGATCGCCGTCGCGATTGAGCGCATTCAGGTACAGCCGGTCGATGAACTGGCGATCGGTCAGCGTGCCATAGCTGTTGACGAACTCGGCCGAGGCGATGAAGCGACGCGCCAACTCCTCGATCGGCACGCCCGATTCCAGCGCGTTCAGCTGGATCTCGAAGCCCAGCGCATCGGGCTCCCGGCCAAAGGCCGCCGAATACAGCCGCATCAGCTGGGCCGCATCGCTGTCGGCGTTGAAGGTCAGGGTACCGTCGACAAACTCGGCGGCCTCCATGCCCGACAGGGTGTCATTGCCGCCCTCACGGCCGCCCGACACCGCATCAAACCGCGCCGACGCGTAGCCACGATAGGCGCCCTCATAGACCGCAACGTCATAGCCGTCGCCGCCGTTCAGCGTGTCATTGCCCAGACCGCCCGTCAGACGATCATTGCCGGTTCCGCCGTTCAGGATGTCGGGTCCGGCACCGCCAAACAGCTCGTCATCGCCCTCACCGCCGTCCAGGGTCGAACCCTGCAGGGTCAGCGGCACGGCCGGGGCACTGGGAACCGAAACGTGCAGCGTATAGGTGCCATTGGCAGGCGGGGTGCTGGTCACCAGCGAGGCGCCGGCGCCGGCCGCCCACTGGGACACCTCGATATAGTAGGTTCCGGCCGCGCTGAAGGTGAAGGTCAGGCCCGAGTCGGTCGACGCTCCATCCGGGGTCGCGGCGTCGTCATTGACGGCCAACTGCGCCCCGTTGACGTCCAGAATCCGGAGTACGGTATCGAAACTGGCGCCATCGATATCCAGCGTCACCTGATCGCCCGCCTCGACGGTGAAGGCGTAGAATTCCCGACCCGCTCCGTTCACCGTGGCCCGGACCGTCGAATGAGGGATTGTCGTCGAATTGACGATGTCGCTGTTCTCCAGAAGGTCAAAGGTGCCCGTCAGCGACACGGCCGCACCGATATTGGTGTTGGCCGTGCTCTGGGCCTTGATCACGTCCGGGGCCGCAACCTCGGCTGGTGCCCCGGCGTACAGGCGGTCGTTGCCGCCCGCGCCATTGATGACATCGACGCCGCCGCCGCCACGGATCACGTCATTGCCGGCGGTACCGGTCAGATTGTCCGAGAAGGCCGACCCGATGACCTCCTCGATGCTGTTCAGCGTATCGTTGCCCGCCGCGCCGGTCACGGAGGTGCCGTTCATCGTGATGCCGCCGACCGCAGTCGAATAGTCGGCGATGTCATAGCCATTGCCGCCGTTCAGCGTATCGTTGCCAAAGCCGCCGATCAGGATGTCGTCGCCGTCGCCGCCGTTCAGGATGTCGTTGCCAAAGCCGCCGTCCAGGGTGTCATTGCCGGCCAGGCCGTTGATCGTGTCATTGCCGCCCAAGCCATTGATGGCATCGCCGAACGCCGTGCCGTTGATGGTTTCACTGGTGATGTCGCCGGACACGACTAGACCCCCGGTCGGTGCGGCGGCGATGGTCTGGTCGGCAAACTGCAGGAATTCGACATTGGTGATGGTGTCGGTCCCGTCGGGCCCGACCACCGTCCCGATCTGGCCGTTCCAGGTGATGGTATAGGCGCTGCGGTTGCCCGAGAAGACGACCGTATCGATCCCCAGGCCGCCGTCGATCTGGTCATTGCCGCCGTTGCCGCGCAGGCTGTTGTTGCCCGAGTTGCCGCGGATCATGTCATTGCCCGAGCCACCGATGGCGTTCTCGATCACCGCGCCGAGCGCGATGGAGACGTTGCCGACCAAGCCTCCGACATTCGAGAAGGCCGCCTGGCGCAGATCGATCACCTGATTCTGGCTGTAGCCCGAGAAGTCAAAGGTGTCGTTGCCGCCCGCATCCCAGACGGCGAAGATCATATAGCCGTTGCCGTCCGGCTGGAACCAGGGCTGGCCGGCGTTGGAGTTGAATCCATAGGTGGTGTCGCCGGTGCGCGTCGTCATATTGGCGCCGTACAGGCGCTGGGCCGCCGCGATATCGTCCATCAGCGGCACGGCCGAATACTGGAAGAAGCCGCTGTTGCCGACCCAGCGCACAAAGTCCGCGCCGGTCTCGCGCTCGCTGAAATAGCTCATCAGCGAATACTGGCGGCTGTCCTCGAAATAGGTGGCATGGGCCGCATAGGTGATGCTGACACCGGCGCCCGCATTGTAGTCTGCGGGGTGCAGCAGGCCGATGGCGTGGCCGATCTCGTGGGTCAGCACCTGATAGCCATAGGCGTTCAGCACCGGCGTGGCGTTGTAGCTCAGGCTGTTGTTGATCCAGACATCGCCCTGGACCGCGGAGGTCGCGGCGTTGCCCGGCAGGTAGGCGAACGCCGCCGCCCCGTCGGCCCCGGACGAGTAGTTCCCGAACAGGATGGTGGCATTGTTGGAATAGTTGGTGCCGCCGTCAGTCACCTGCTGGAAGGTGATGCCCGCGACATCCGCCCAGGACTGCAGCGCCAGCAGGGTGGCCGTGATCTGGGCCTGGGTGAATTGCGTGAACCCGCTCGTGCCATTGGGCATACTGCCGGGCTCGGTGGCGCGGAAGGCGAAGGTAACAGTCGTTCCCGTGCCGATAGCGCCGCCCCAGAACAGATTGGCCCGCGTCAGCTGGATGCCCGCGTCAATCGGTCCCAGCGAGGGTTTGCCATTGTCGCCGAAGCCGCCCCGGTCATCGCCGTTCAGTATGGTTGCCACATAACCGCTGTCACCGCCCATATCGCCCACATCGATGGCGCCGTGGAAGCGACCGCAGCCGCCGCACAGGCCGTAGCTGGAGATGGCGCCGAAGGTCGAATAGGCGTCGCTTTCGGTGCCGTCCTCGACAAAACGACCTGTATTGCCGGTGCCGCCGTAGACCGAAAGCGCGGTCGCCTGACGACCGGTGAACAGAGAGTCGAACATTGGGAAAGCCCCTCGCGTGAATATCCAGCAGGCACCCTACTGCAGGAATTCCCGACGACAAGCGTTACAGCTGCTGTGACGGTCAACTGACGGTGAACCGGGGTATGCGGGCCACACGCCGCCCGCGAGCCGCTACGCCCTGCTTCCGTTCCGCCTCGATCCGATCTAGTGAGCCCGCACCATGGATGAGATCGAACGCCAATCCGAAGACCGCGCCTGGACCACGGCCAAGACCCTGGCCGAGGCCCTGCCCTATATCCAGAATTACGACCGCCAGACCGTCGTCATCAAATACGGCGGCCACGCCATGGGCGAGACGGCGGTCGCCAGACAGTTCGCTGCCGACATCGTGCTGCTGAAACTGATGGGGGTGAATCCGGTCGTGGTGCACGGCGGCGGCCCCCAGATCAGCGCCATGCTGGACAAGGCGGGCGTCAAATCCAGCTTCGTCGACGGCCTGCGCGTCACCGATTCCGACACCATGCAGGTCGCCGAGATGGTCCTGTCCGGCGCGGTCAACAAGGAGATCGCCCACTGGATCACCGTCGCCGGCAAACAGGCCGATGTGCGCGGCGTCGGTCTGTCGGGCAAGGATGCCGGCCTGCTGACCGTCGAGCGCACACGCCGCACCAGGCGCGACCCCGACAGCCTGATCGAACAGGAGGTCGACCTGGGCTTCGTCGGCGAACCGACCCGCGTCGACGCCAAACTGATCACTCGCCTGATTGAATCCGACGCCGACTGGGTGCCGGTCGTCGCCCCGATCGGCGTGGCCGAGGACGGGCTGACCTATAACGTCAATGCAGACACGGTCGCCGGTGCCATCGCCGGCGCCCTGAACGCCAAACGCATGCTGCTGCTCACCGACGTCGAAGGGGTCAAGGGCAAGGACGGCCAGATCATCCGCCAGATGACCCTCGCCGAGGCCGAGGCCCTGATCGCTGACGGCACCGCCTCGGGCGGCATGATCCCCAAGCTCCAGACCGCCATGGCCGCCATCCGCGAGGGCGTCGAGGCCGTGGTCATCCTCGACGGTCGCCGCCCGCACGCCATGCTGGTCGAACTGTTCACCGAGCACGGCGCCGGCACCCTGGTGCGCGCGCAATGAGCGTCGAGCTCTCCCGCGCCCGCGTCTGGATCTTCGATATGGACGACACCCTGTATCCGCGCGAACAGGGCGTCATGCGGCTGGTGCAGGAGCGGATCAACACCTTCATGATGGCTGCCGTCGGCCTACCCGAGGGCGAGGCCCGCGTGCTGCAAAAGCAGTTCCTCAACGAGCATGGCACCACCCTGGCCGGGCTGATGGCCAACTATGCCGTCGACCCCGAGGCCTTTCTCCACGAGGTCCACGATGTGCCGCTGGATTCGCTGGAGCCCAATCCGGATCTGGACGCCGCGCTGCGCCGCCTGCCCGGCCGCCGCTTCGTCCTGACCAATGGCGCCCGCTATCACGCCGCCCGCGTGCTCGAGCGCATCGGCATCACCGGCGCCTTCGAAGGCGTGTTTGCCATCGAGGACATGGATCTGGTGCCCAAGCCCGCGCCCGCCACCTTCCGCCGCTTTCTGGCCGCCCACGCCCTCGAGGCCGAGGGCGCCGTTTTCTTCGAGGACACGCCGCGCAACCTCGCCCCGGCCAAGGCGCTGGGCATGACCACGGTGCTGGTCGGCGACGGCCATGGCCATGAGATCGGCGACTGGGTCGATCACCACACCCTCGACCTGCTGGAATTCCTGACCGAAACCGCGCTGAAGGAGGCCGCATGAGCGACCCCGCCCACTTCAAATCCGTGATCGAACAGGCGTGGGAGGACCGCGCCTCGGTCTCCACCGCGACCATGGGCGAGATCCGCGACGCCGTCGGCTATGCCCTGGCCGGTCTCGACGACGGCTCCCTGCGCGTCGCCTCGCGCGAGGCGGACGGCGCCTGGACGACGCATCAATGGCTGAAGAAGGCGGTCCTGCTGTCCTTCCGCCTCAACCCCAATGTCCGCATGGGTCTGGCCACCAACGCCGGCGCCGGCACCCCCGACTCCAGCCCCGGGCCATACTGGGACAAGGTGCCGGTCAAATGGGCCGGCTGGACCGACAGCCGCTTCGAGGCGGCCGGCTTTCGCGCCGTGCCCGGGGCCGTCGCCCGCCACGGGTCCTTCATCGGCCGCGACGTCGTGCTGATGCCCAGCTTCGTCAACATCGGCGCCCGGGTCGAGGAAGGCACCATGGTCGACACCTGGGCCACCGTCGGCTCCTGCGCCCAGATCGGCAGGAATGTGCACCTGTCGGGCGGCGCCGGCATCGGCGGCGTGCTGGAGCCCCTGCAGGCCAATCCCACCATCATCGAGGACGGCTGTTTCATCGGCGCCCGGGCCGAGGTGGCCGAGGGCGTCATCGTCCGCGAGGGCGCGGTCCTCGCCATGGGCGTCTATCTGTCGGCCTCAACCAAGATTGTCGACCGCGCGACCGGCGAGGTGTTCCGCGGCGAGGTGCCCGCATACGCCGTCGTGGTTCCTGGCACCCTGCCCGACCCCAAAGGCGGCCCCGGCCTCTACTGTGCTGTGATCGTCAAGCGGGTCGACGCGCAAACCCGCGCCAAGACCGGCGTCAACGAACTGTTGCGCGCCTGAGCCGTTCAGCGCACGCCTTCGGGCTTGGGATCACCGGTCCCTTGCTTTAGGGCATTACCCGGCGGACCCGGTCCGCGATTGCAGGAGAGTATTGTCGATGCGAGTTCTGGTTCTCGGGGGCGATGGTTTTTGTGGCTGGCCAACGGCCTTGCATCTGTCCGCTCGCGGCTGGGACGTAACGATCGTCGACAATCTGTCGCGCCGGAACATCGACAATGAGCTTGAGGTCTCGTCCCTGACCCCGATCCGCTCGATGGGCGAACGGATCGAGGCCTGGAAGGCCGTCTCCGGCAAGGACATCGGCTTCGTCAATATGACGGTCGGCAAGGAGTTCGACCGCCTGGTTGCCCTGATCAAGGACTTCGCCCCCGACAGCGTCGTTCACTTCGCCGAACAGCGGGCCGCCCCCTATTCGATGAAGTCGGCCCGGCACAAGCTCTACACCGTCGACAACAATCTGAACGCCACCAACCATTTGCTGGCCGCCATCGTCGAGAGTGGGCTGGACGTCCACCTGGCCCACCTCGGCACCATGGGTGTCTATGGCTACACCACCGCCGGCCTGCGCATCCCCGAGGGCTATCTGAAGGTCACGGTCGAGACCGACTTCGGCCCGGCCGAGCAGGAAATCCTGTTCCCGCCGAACCCCGGCTCCATCTATCATATGACCAAGACCCAGGACGCCCTGCTGTTCCAGTTCTACGCCAAGAACGACGGCGTCCGGATCACCGACCTGCACCAGGGCATCGTCTGGGGCACCCAGACCGAGGAAACCCGTCAGGACGAACGCCTGATCAACCGCTTCGACTATGACGGCGACTACGGCACCGTGCTGAACCGCTTCCTGATGCAGGCCGCCGTCGGCTATCCGCTGACCGTGCACGGCACCGGCGGCCAGACCCGCGCCTTCATCCACATCCAGGACACGGTCCGCTGCGTCGAGCTGGCGCTCAACAACCCGCCCAAAACCGGCGACCGGGTCAAGATCCTCAACCAGATGACCGAGAGCCGCCGGGTCCGCGACCTGGCCCTCACCGTGGCCGAAATGGCCGGGGCCGAGGTCCAGAACGTCCCCAATCCGCGGCAGGAAGCCGACGAGAACGAACTTGTCGTCGCCAATGACCAGTTCCGCGATCTGGGCCTCAAGCCCATCACCCTCGCCCACGGCCTGATGGAAGAGGTGACCGAGATCGCCCGCCGCTATGCCGACCGGGCCGACACCTCCAAGATCGCCTGTGTCTCCAGCTGGAATGCCCGTCGGGCCGAGGCGCTCAAGACCGAGCCCGTGGTCTCGGCCACCGCCGCCGCCCATCTGCGCACGGCCTGATCCGTCAGGGCTGCCGTGACCGCACCCCGTCCCCGCGAGACCCCGTCGATCCTGATCTTCGGCGGCGGCTGGCTGGGGCAGGCTGTCGGTCGTGACGTCCTGTCGAAGGGCGGCATTGCCTGGCTGACCTCGCGCTCGCCCGACACGCGCGCGCAACTGACCGACGCGGGCTTTCACGCCGTCGATCCGGAGGATGCCACGGCCCTCCAGACTGCGGTGTCCGAGGTCCAGACCCTGCTGGTCACCGCCCCGCCCCAGCTCTCCGGCTGCCCCGGGCTCAAGGCCCTGATCCCGGCCCTGTCGGCCTCGGGCGCCTGGCCCGACTGGATCGGCTACATCTCCTCCAGCGCCGTCTATGGCGACCGCGCCGGCGCCTGGGCCTTTGAGGACGAACCCCTCCACGCCTCCAGCCTGACCGGCGCCCGCCGCGTCCGGGCCGAGGCCGAATGGCTGGAAGCCGGCCAGAGCATGGGCCTGACGGTTCAGGTCTTCCGCCTGCCCGCCCTCTATGGCCCCGGCCGGTCCCCGGTCGACAAGCTGCGCGACGGCACCGCCCGTCTGGTCAGGAAACCCGGTCAGGTGTTCAACCGCATCCATGTCGATGATGTTGTCTCGGGCCTTTTCGCCTCCATGGCCCGCCCCCATCCCGGCCGCGCCTATACCCTCTGCGACGACCAGCCCTCGCCGGCCGATGAGGTCATCGAATGGGCCGCCCGCCGTATGGGCCTGCCCCTGCCGCCCGAGGTCGACTGGACCGACCCCTCGGTCTCCGAGGGCATGCGCCGCTTCTACCTCGACTCCAAACGCCTCTCGAACGCCCGCGCCAAGGCCGAACTCACCTGGCGCCCCCGCTATCCCGGCTACCGCGACGGCATAGAGGCGATCCTGAAGGCAGAGGGCTGAGGGAGCTTTTATCGCCCTTCTCCCCTTGCGGGAGAAGGTGGGCCGCGTGAGCGGCTCGGATGAGGGGTCGCGCCGCGCTCAAACGCTCATCGTTGCGGAGGAGGCAGACTCTCCGGCAACCGGCCGAGAGACCCCTCATCCGCCCCCTTCTCAGGGGGCACCTTCTCCCGCAAGGGGAGAAGGAATGCGCAGCTAGGCCCCCCAACCCGCACATCTCCAGCAACAAACCCTCGCCTTTCCAACACCCTGCCCGCCGCGACCGTCATTCTTCCCGCGTCACCTCGCCGCCCCCGCACACTGGCCGGTTGAGACTGAGGGAGGACCCCATGGACCCGCACGACCCCAACCCCGCCGACCAGGGCTACTGGCCCAACGACTGGCCCGGACACGATCCTGCATACGACCCCGACCGCGCCTCGATCGACGAGGAGTGCGCCGGCATCTTTGCCGAGCGCGAGCCCCGCTCCCGCGCATCCGGTCGCTCCGGCCATCACCGCGCCTCCGACGCCACCTGGGCCCGCGCCCGGGCCGACTATCTGGCGGGGGAGTCGGCCTCGGTCGTCTGCGACCGCTACGGCATGCGCGTCTCGACCCTGCGCAATCGCGCCGCCGAGGAAGGCTGGCGCCGTCAGGACCAGCCCGAACCCGAACCCGTCGACCTCGAGGCCGAACGTGAGGCCGGCCTGCCCAACTACGCCGACATGGCCGCCCACGCCCTGATCCGCCTCAACCGCGCCATCCTAAAAGGCCACGCCACCGAAGCCGGCCGCTGGATGCGCCTGCACCGCACCCTCCTCGACATGGCGAGGAAGTCCCCGGCAAAACCGGCGCTCAAACCCGCGTCAGCCCCCAACCCCCTCATGGACGCCCTCGAAGCCCAGGTCGCCGAGATTCAGGCCATGGCCCGGTCGCTGGCCGGCAAGTCAGACCATTCAGACGGTTCAGACCATTCAGACGGTATTTTTGCGCAGACCCGCGCGACTACCCCACCCCTAGAACGGCAGCAGGTTCCGCTGGCGGCTGTAGGCCATGGTGCCGACATTGGCGCCGAGGCGCAGGCCGACGCCGGTGCGCACGGGGGCCAGGATGATGCCGTCGGCCTGCTGGTAGTTCACGCCGACGCCACCGATCAGATAGGCCGACCCCTCGACCCCCGGATAGCGGCGATAGATCATGTCGGGATAGTAGAGGCCGTAAACCAGGGTGAAGACGCGGCTGGCATTGCCGCCCACGTCCCAGCCGATCGAAATGCCCTGCCAGAAGATTTCCTGTGAGGCGCTGAGGTCCTTCATATGAAGCGCCCCGCGCCCGTAGCGGACCCCGACACCGAAGGCGCCCGCGCCCTCCTCGCCCGCGATATAGGCGGTCGGGCGGTCGCCCTGATCGGCAAAGATGCGCTCGATCACGCCGCCCATGGCCTCAGCCGCAATACCCAGCTCGCGCGAGCCGACGGCCACCAGTTCCTCGGCGGTATAGGCCGGGGCCTCCTGGTCCGAGCGGATCGGATAGCTGGGCCCGGTCTGGGCCTGGCCCGGCTGGGAGGTGGCACAGCCCGACAGCGAACCGGCCGCCAACGGCGTGGCGGCGGCAAGGCCGGTCATGATCAGCTTGCGACGGTCCATGGCAAATCTCCTCAGGCAGCGACAGGCGTGCACCCTGTCGCGGCCCACACTCTCGCGGCATTGAGTCAGACTTGCGGCGGCAAGGTTAACGCCAGATTGCCGTCAGCACTGGACCGCGAGGTGCGAGGGCGTCACCGACGGCGTCATATAGACGAACTGGCTGGTCTCGCCCGGCTGGAGGTAGAAGCTGCTGGTCAGGCCCGTGCTCCAGGTCATCGTCATGGTCGCGCTCGTGGAAGCCAGATTGCGGACCCGGTAATAGGTCTGGTTGTTGACCCGGCCGTATTCGCTGTAGGCCGGGCAGTCCCCGTCCAGCCGGTCGGTATGATGCTCGTCCGACCACCAGGCGCCGCTCTCGGCATCCAGCTGGTCGGCATAGGCGGCCAAACCGGTCGCCATCTCCGCACACCCACCCATCAGGGCGCACGCAGCGATGGCCGCAAACACGCATACTCTCATGAAATTACTCCCCCATTCCCCGAAACACTGTTCGAAAAAAACAGGGGGTCGTCAATCAGATTTTGCCGCGTGCGACTACTGGCGCAGGGTCGCACCCAGCTTGCCTGCGGCGGCCACGATCCGGGCCGACAGGGCCTCGATCTCGGCCTCGGTCAGGGTCGCCTGATCGGGCTGGAGGGTGACCTCCAGCGCCACCGACTTGAAGCCCGGCTCGACGCCCTTGCCGCGATAGACGTCAAAGACGGCGACCTCGGTGATCCGGGCCTTGTCGGCCCCCTGCACCGCCCGGACCAGATCGCCCGCGGGAATCCGGTCCTCGACCACAAAAGCAAAGTCGCGGGTGAGCGGCATCAGGGTCGACAGATTGGCCGGGCCGCGCGACTTGGTCCTGGCGCCACGCGGTTCCGGCAGGGCCTCGAGGATCAACTCAAAGCCCTGCATGGGCCCTTCGGCGTCCAGCGTCTTCAGCGTCGCCGGATGCAGGGCCCCGAATTGGGCGATGAGGGCCTTGGGCCCCAGCTGCACCCGCGCCGACCGGCCCGGATGCCACCAGCCGTCGGTAGGGGCCCGCTCGGGATCCTGCACCGTCTGCAGGCCCGCCGGGGCGCCCAGCAGGGTTAGCAGTCGCATCAGGTCGCCCTTCAGCTGGAACAGCGGGTCCTCGCCCTCTCCGCTCCAGTGACGGGCCACATGAGGGGCCACGACCACCGTGATGGCCGTCCGCTGACCGGTCGGGCTGTCGTCGCGATAGACCGGCCCGATCTCGAACAGGGCCACATCGGGGTGGCCCCGGTCGGCATTCCGCGCCGCCGCCTGGATCAAATTGGGCAGGATCGAGGGCCGCATGCAGTCGAGCCCCTGGGCGATCGGGTTCTCGACCCGCAGCCGGTCGTCCCCGCCGCCAAAGGCCCGGGCGATGTCCTGGCTGGTGAAGGACCAGGTGACCGCCTCGGCATAGCCCAGGGCGGCCAGCGCGCGGCGGGCCCGGCGCACCCGGGCCTGCAGCGGCGACAGCAGGCCGGCGCTGGGGGCTCCCAGATCCGGCAGGGGGGTGGACGGAAGAGCGTCATAGCCGACGATCCGCGCCACCTCCTCGATCAGATCGGCGGGGCCATGGGCATCGGCGCGCCAGCTGGGCGGGGTCACGGTCCAGCGGTCGCCGGTCTCGACGGCAAAGCCGAGCGCGGTCAGCACCTCGGCCGTGCGCTCGGGGCTGACGTCCAGCCCGGTCAGCCGCCCGACGCGGGCCGGGTCAAAGGCAAAGGCTGTCGGCGCGGCCGGGGCTTCGCCCGCGACCACGACCTCGGACGGCTCGCCGCCGCACAGGTCGAGGATCATCCGCGTGGCCAGCTCGATTCCGGGCACCACCGTGCCGGGGTCGACCCGGCGGGCAAAGCGGTACTGGGCGTCCGAGCTGATGCCCAGGGTCCGCCCGGTCTGGGCCGTGGCCAACGGGTCGAACCAGGCGCTCTCGAGGAAGACGTCGGTCGTGGCGTCCGAGCAGCCGGTGGTCTCGCCGCCCATGACGCCGCCGAGGCCGATAGCCCGTCCGCCGTCGTCGTCGGCGATGACGCAGATGTCGGGGGCGGCCGCATAGGTCTTGCCGTCCAGCGCGGCCACGGTCTCGCCGTCGGTCCCGCCCCGCGCGACCACCGCCCCGCCCTTCAGGCTGGCGAGGTCATAGACGTGCAGCGGCCGGGCCCGGTCGTAGGCGATCAGGTTCGTCACATCGACCAGCCGGTTGATGGAGCGCAGGCCAATGGCCGCCAGCCGCCGCTGCAGCCACTCGGGCGAGGGGCCGTTGGTGACGCCGCGGATCACCCGTCCGGCAAAGACCGGGCACAGGCCAGGCGCCCCGAGCCGGATCGAAACCGGGCAGGCGAAGCGGCCCGGGACGGGGGCGATGGCGGGTGTCTTCAGCCGGCCCAGACCGGCAGCGGCCAGATCGCGGGCGATGCCGTCCACGCCCAGCCAGTCGGGACGATTGGGGGTGACCTCAAAGTCGATGACCGGCTCGGCCCCGAACACCTCGGCCGCCGGTGTGCCGACCGCGAGGTCTGCGGGCAGGTCGAGGATGCCGTCGCTGTCGCCCGGCAGCTCCAACTCGGCGGCCGAGCACAGCATGCCGTTGGAGACCACGCCGCGCACCGGCTTTTCGACCAGGGTCACGCCGAGACCCGGCACAAAGGCGCCGATGGGGGCATAGATGGTGGTCAGCCCCGCCCGGGCATTCGGCGCGCCGCAGACGATCTCCTTTGGCCCATCCACGGTCTCGACCTGACAGACCTGCAGGCGGTCGGCATTGGGGTGGCGCTCGGCCGAGACGATCCGGGCCACAGTGAAGGGCGCCAGCGCCGCCGTCGGATCGGTGACCTCCTCGACCTCCAGCCCGGCCATGGTCATGGCCTCGGCCACGCCCCGGGCGTCCGCCGTCGTATCCAGATGATCCTTCAGCCAGGAGAGGGTGAACTTCACGAAGCCTTGCCCTCAGCCTCGGCCTTGGCCTTCAGCTCTGCCTGCGCCGCCTTGTCGGTGATCTCGCGCGCGCTCAGCAGGCCGCGCTCCATCTCCGCCACCGCGTCCTCCGGTCCGGTGAAGCCGATCTGCGTGAACCGGCAGCGGAGGAAACGGCAGTCCTTGAACCCGATCACGCCGGCAGCCTTCGACCCGCGCGGCGTCAGCAGCAGGGTCCGGACGTCGGTGGCCGAGCCCATGTTGCAGCCGTCGAACTGCACGCCGTCGCCGATCCCCAGCACCGCCGGCCCTTCGATCAGGCAGTCGGTGAAGGTCTTGCCCTCGATCATGAACTTGCCGGCATTCAGGTGCTGGACGCCCATGGCGGGCAGCCAGATGGCCTCGTTCTGGAAGCTGTCGCGCTCAACCAGTTCGTGTCCGGCCGGGTTGGTGATGGGGGGAGTGCTCATGGGACGGGTCCTGGATACGGGGTCAGCTCAGCCCGGCGGCGGGGCTGGGCGCGGAAAAGGCGGAGAAGCCGTAGTGGGACAGCCAGCGGCTGTCGGCCTCGAACATGGGACGCAGGTCAGGGATGCCGTACTTCAGCATGGCCAGGCGATCCACGCCCATGCCGAAGGCAAAGCCCTGGTACTCATCCGGGTCGATCCCGCACGTGCGCAGCACATTGGGGTGGACCATGCCGCAGCCGAGGATCTCCATCCAGCTGTCGCCCTCATTCAGCTTCAGCACGCCGCCCGAGCGGTCGCAGCGGATGTCCATCTCGGCCGAGGGCTCGGTGAAGGGGAAGTGGTGCGGCCGGAACCGCGCATCGATGCCCTCGACCTCGAAGAAGCGGGCGACGAAGGTTTCCAGCGTCCACTTGAGGTGGCCCATATGGATGTCGCGGTCGATCACCAGCCCCTCGACCTGATGGAACATCGGCGTGTGGGTGGCGTCGGAGTCCTTTCGGAAGGTGCGGCCCGGCGCGATGATCCGGATCGGGGGCGTCGTCGACATCATGGTCCGGATCTGCACCGGGCTGGTGTGCGTGCGCAGCACCTTGCGCTCACCCGTTTCCGGGTCGGGCCTGAGGAAGAAGGTGTCGTGCATCTCCCGCGCCGGATGCTTGGGCGGAAAGTTCAGGGCGGTGAAGTTATGGAAATCATCCTCGATGTCCGGACCTTCGGCCACCGAGAAGCCCATGTCGGCGAACAGGGCCACCATCTCGTCCATGACCTGCAGGGTCGCGTGGACGCTGCCAGACCGGGCCGGACGGGGCGGCAGGGTCAGGTCCAGATGCTCGGACTTCAGCCGGGCCTCCAGTTCTGCGGCCTCAAGCTCGGCCTTGCGGGCGGCCAGGGCCGCCGCCACCCGGTCACGCAGGCCGTTGATGCGCGGCCCCTCGGTGCGGCGCTCATCCGGGCTCATGGCGCCGAGGCCTTTCAGCAGGCCAGAGATCGACCCGGCCTTGCCGAGGGCGGAGACGCGAAGGTCCTCGAGGGCCTGCACACCCTCGGCCGAGCCGATGGCGTTGATCAGGTCCAGTTCCAGTTGGTTCAGGTCTGTCATGACGCCCGTCGTCTAGCGAGACGAAAGCCGTTCGTCACCCCGAAAGGCACCGGCGACGCCGTCCCGGGCGTCCGGCATGAGCGGCCCGCTCGATCCCAACCTGCAGAATACGTCCGTAGTCGGATTTATCTCTATGATTTCGTTGCAAAATCTTCGAATTCGAAAAAGCCATCCTTAAGGGATTGCCGCCAAGGCTGCGCCCGGAAGTCAGGAGCGTTCTGTATGGCCCGGATCAGGGACTATCGCGTCATTGCCGAGCCGGTCGGGCCCGACGTCTGCGGATCCGATGCGTTCGAACGCTTTCGGACCGAGCCCAACACCCTGGCCATCGGCGTGGTCGATGGGGACGGGCGGTCCATCGGCCTGATCGAACGCCACGCCTTTACCCTGAAGATGGCCGCCGAGTTCGGACGCGCCCTTTATGCCCGCAGGCCGGTCTCGGCGCTGATGGATGCCAGCCCGCTGGTGTTCGATGGCGCGATGGACGCCGCCACCCTGTTCCAGAGCCTGGACGATTCCGAGCTGGGCGGTCTGCTGGGCGGCTTCATCATCACCGAGGATGGCCGGTACAGCGGAGTCGGCTCTGGCGTGCAGGTTCTGCAGGCCGCCAGTGCCCTCGCCCGCCGCCGGGCCGATGAAATGGCGGCCCTGGCCCGGAACCTGAGCCGGGCCGAAGCCGAAGCGCGGGCGTCCAGTCGTGCCAAATCAGAATTCCTCGCCGTGATGAGTCATGAGATCCGGACCCCTCTCAACGGGGTCCTTGGCGTGGCAGCCCTGATGGAGCGGAAGCTGACGCAGGAGGATCTCCGGCCCCACGTCCGCACCATCCTCGATTCGGGACAGAGCCTGCTGCGCCTGTTGACCGATGCGCTGGACATGTCGCGGGCCAATGCCGGTATCCTGACGCTGGAGCCGTCTCCGGTCAGCCTGACCGCCGTCGCCGACGACCTTCTGGCCCTGTGGAAGGCCCGGGCCGAGGAGAAGGCCATTTCGCTGGACGTGCGCTGTGAGGGGAACAACCCGACCTGGGTCCAGTGTGACGAAATCCGGCTCAAGCAGCTGTTGAACAATCTGATCGGCAATGCCCTCAAGTTCACGCCGTCCGGTCAGGTGACCTGTACCTTGAAGGGCACTCCGATCGGCGAGCGGATGAAGATCGAAGGCGCGGTGGAAGACAGCGGACCCGGGATCCCGGCAGACAGGATCGATCAGGTCTTCCAGCCCTTCAACACCGGTGAAGCGGGTCGCGAGGGAGCGGGCGCCGGCCTGGGCCTCGCGATCTGCCGACAGATCGTTGAAAGGATGGGCGGTACGATCTCGGCCGGAACCTCTTCCTTCGGAGGTGCGCGGTTCAGCTTCGACATCGAACTGGACGCTGCCACGCCCGACGACCTGACGGCGGGCCAATCCCGGGCGGAACCGACCCCCCATGATACCCTGCACATACTGGTCGCCGACGATCACCCGACCAATCGCTTCCTGGCCGGCAAGCTGCTGGAAATGTTCGGTTGCAGCTTTGAGGCCGTCGAGAACGGCGCCGAGGCGGTTGAGGCGGTGCGCGGCGGTGCCTTTGACCTCGTCCTGATGGATATCAAGATGCCGGTGATGGACGGGGTCCAGGCGACGCGGGTCATTCGCACGCTGGGCGATGGCAAGGGGTCCGTCCCGGTGCTGGCCCTGACGGCGAATGCCGACGACCAGGACGCGCGAGACTATCTCGCCGCCGGTATGAACGCGGTCGTCTCCAAGCCCATACAGCCCGACGTCCTGCTGGATGCCATCCGCCGGGCCATGAGCGTGCCCTTAAGCCACGCGGCTTGATTCACCGTCCTTGAGGACGAAGGTGATCTTCAGATTGACGCGGTATTCGGTGATCTGGCCGCTGTCGACGACGACCTTCTGCTCCTGGACCCAGGCGCCGCGCACCTGATCAAGCGTTTCATCAGCGCGGGCGATGCCCTTCTTGATGGCGTCCTCGAAGCTGACGGTCGAGGAAGAGGTGATTTCGGTGACGCGGGCGACGGTCATGGGACACTCCTGTTTCGGTGTCCCCTTCAAACGATACCGGACCCTTCCGGTTGCGTGACGGCCTCGCCTCATGAAAACGCCCGCCTTCCTGAAAGGAGGCGGGCGCTGTCAGATCGTCACGCGTGACAGGGTCAGGCCAGGGCGGCGCGAACCTTGTCAGCCACGGCCTTGAAGCCGGCTTCGTCAGCGGCCATCGCGGACAGAACCTTGCGGTCCATTTCGATGCCGGCCTTCGACAGGCCGTGCATGAACTGCGAATAGGTGAAGCCTTCCAGACGGGCGGCGGCGTTGATGCGCTGGATCCACAGGGCGCGGAAGTTGCGCTTCTTGGTGCGGCGGTCGCGGTAGGCATATTGCCCGGCGCGGTCGACGGCGGCCTTGGCGGTCCGGATGGTGTTCTTGCGACGGCCGTAGAAACCCTTGGCCTGTTTCAGAACCTTCTTGTGCTTGGCGTGCGAGACGACGCCTCTTTTGACGCGAGCCATTATATATCTTCCTTCGGAAGGGCCCTAGCGCGCGCGACGCGGTCGCTTGCTGCTTGAGGGCCTCTGTTCAAATTCGTTCGATGCGATGAAGTCAGTCGGTCTGTGCGGCTACGCCTAGGCGTAGGGCATGTAGGACTTGATCTTCTTGGCGTCGGCGTCGGCCATGACCGAGGTGCCGCGGTTCTGGCGGATGTACTTGGAGTTATGGCTGATCAAGCGGTGACGCTTGCCTGCCACACCGGCCTTGACCTTGCCGCTCGCAGTGAATTTGAAGCGCTTTTTGGCGCCCGACTTCGTCTTCAGTTTCGGCATTTTCCATTCCTTTTTCGGCGACCGGTCTTAGGACTGAAAAGTCCGGAGGGTGGACGCACTGGGTTCTGGAACCGCCCAGGCATGCCTGTTCGCCCGGCGGTTCGGTACGCGAAGGCGCGGGTCATACGGCAAGGCCCCGCCAAACGCAAGGGCAGGATTCCTGCACCGGATCATTCCCGAGAGCATTTTGTTCATGGTATGTTCTACCCATGAAGACGCCGGATGATCGCCATGAGGACGGGGCCGGGCTGCGTTGGCTGTTTCTGGACCTGAACAGCTATTTCGCCAGTGTCGAGCAGCAATACCAGCCGGACCTGCGGGGACGACCGGTAATCGTGCGACCGGCGCCGTCCGAATACACCTGCGCGATCGCCGCCAGCTATGAAGCCCGGCCCTTCGGAATTCGTACCGGAACCCGCGTGATGGATGCCCGCAAACTGTGCCCTGGCTTGGCTGTGGTCGAGGCCCGCCCTGACCTCTATGTCACCGTTCACAAGCAGATCATGGCCGAAATCGACAGGCACCTGCCGATCTGGAAGGTTTGCTCGATCGATGAGGCGGCCTGTGAATTGACCGGGCCTCAGCGGCTGGAGGCCAATGCAATCCCGTTGGCCCGGCGGGTTCAGGCGGGGATCCAGGCGGCGGCGGGTGACTGTCTGCGCTCATCGGTCGGCCTGGCGCCCAGCCGTCTGCTGGCGAAGACCGCCTGTGGCATGCAAAAACCTGACGGCCTGACGGTTCTGCGTGCCGACCAACTGCCCGGGCGACTGCTGGATCTGCCCCTCTCGGCCCTGCCGGGTGTAGGGCCACGCATGACTCGCCGGCTGCAGGCGGCCGGGATTCACGACATGGCCGGGCTGTGGGCACTGGGAGCTGCCGAAGTCCGACGCCTGTGGAACAGTATTGAGGGAGAACGGATCTGGCGGGGCTTGCACGGACTTGACAGTGCAGAGCCGCCCGAGCGGCCGCGCGCCTCCATCAGCCACAGCCACGTTCTGGCCCAGGCCATGCGAACCCCCGACGGCGCCCGTGCCGTCGTCCGCCGATTGACCGTCAAATGCGGCGCCCGTCTACGCCGACTACAGCTGACCGGAGGGTCCCTGACCCTGATCGTGGACATGCCCGACGGCGCCCCGCGAAAGGCCCGGCGACGCGACGTGGCGTCACTGAGCTGCACCTTCGCCCCCACCTGCGACAGCTTTGTCCTGCTGAAGGCCGTAGATCGCCTTTGGGAAGGCATACGTGCCGATATCGAGCACCGCCCGCCCAACTATGTGGGGGTGGCCGTTCATGACCTGCGCCCGGTAGACAGCTTTGTGCCGGATCTGCTGGGCTGGTCGCCGGATCAGGGCGGCCAGTCCCGCTCCCTGCTCCTGTCGCAGGCGCTGGACCGGTTGAACGCCCGGTTTGGCAAGGACACGGTCTCCATCGGACCCCGTGCGGACTTGCCGAGCTATGTGGGCGCCAAGATTGCCTTCAACCGCATCCCCGAAGATGAAGAATTCCGGGAGTAGCCTCCATCCGGCGGATTGGAATTCAGAAAGGCAAGCCCATACAGAAACGCCCCGGCGCGGCGGCACCGGGGCGTTCAGATGTCTTGCGGTCGCGTCGGAAAACTAGCGGGGCGCGAGGATCATGATCATCTGGCGGCCTTCCATACGCGGGGCATATTCGACCTTGGCGATTTCCTCAAAATCGGCCTGGACCTTGTTGAGCAGTTTCATGCCGAGTTCCGGGTGGGCCATTTCGCGACCGCGGAAGCGCAGGGTCACCTTGACCTTGTCGCCCTCCTCGAAGAAGCGGTGCATGGCCTTGGCCTTCACGTCATAGTCGTGTGTGTCGATATTGGGCCGGAGCTTGATTTCCTTGAGCTCGACGACCTTCTGCTTCTTGCGCGCCGCGGCCTTCTTCTTCTGCTCCTCGAAGCGGAATTTGCCGTAGTCGAGGATTTTGCAGACGGGCGTCTCGGCGTTCGAGACGATCTGGACAAGATCCATGCCGGCTTCTTCGGCGGCTTCCAGCGCGGACGCCAGAGGCATTACGCCCTGCTTTTCACCGTTCTGGTCGATCAGGAGCACGCGCGCGGCGCGGATATCCTGATTCATGGGCGGCCCATCCTTGACGGGCGGAGTTTGCATCGGACGGCGAATGGGCGTCGTTTCCTTATGTGGTCGAGAGAAGATTGGCGGCTGTCATACGGAAACGCGCGGCGACCCGCCCCGTTTCCTGACAGCGCAATATGACCCTACGCGGCCCAATCTTCAAGGCGTGGGCCCCGGACGCCCCTCTGGCCACGCCTCATACAGATCAACCACGGCAGAAAAGACACGATCGACCGTAAGATCCTCGATCGGGGCGAACTGGCCCCGAGTCTCATTGGAGGCCACGGTAGCGGTCCTCGGTCCCCATGGGCCATACAGCCACCACTGGGTCGGGCCGAACAGGCCGAGCGTCGGCCGATTGAGGGCGGCTGCGACATGCATCAGGCCCGAGTCATTGCCGACAAACAGGGCCGCACGGTCGATGGCCGCAGCCGAGCACAGGATGTCGCCCTTGCCGACGCAGTCGATGCCGCGATCCCCGGCCGCCTCTAGCGCCGGAGTGGCAGGTGGCCGGTCGCCCGGGCCGCCAACCGGCATGAAGCGCCAGCCGTCAAAGCGCGGATCGGCCCTCAAACGCTCGACCAGCTGACCCCAGCGGTCGGCGGGCCAGGACTTGCCCGGCTGGTGGGCGATGGGCGCCAGGGCGATGATCGGACCGGGTCCGGTTCCGGCCGCCAGCTGCGGATCGATGACGGCGGCGGCTTCCCTGCGCGCCGTGTCGTCGAGGAAGATTTCGGGATCCAGCGGGGCATCGGCGCCCGTCAAGCGCGTGACCATCTTGACCTTGCTGACGCCGGTCTCCCACTGGCGGGTGTAGACGACGCGCCGTCTCGTGGGCACCAGCCAGGCGAGGGCCGAGCCCCGGATGTCGATCACCAGGTCCCAGCGGGTGTTCCGCACCTGACGCCACAGGTCGAACCAGTGTCCGGACATGGGCTTCTTGTCGAGGATGATGATCCGCTCGACCCCGGGGGCGGCCCGAAAGAAGGGCGCCGGAGGGCGGCCGCAGGCCACGGTGATCGCGGCGCCCGGCAGCTGGCGCCCGATCTCGCGGATCACGCCCGAGGAAATGACGCAGTCGCCGATGCGGTTTGAGGTGACGAACAGGACCTGGGGGGCGCGTGTCATGCGATTCCGTCTTCGCTTCCGGGGTCAGGTCTGGCTATCAGGGTCTGCGACCCATGGCGAGAGGAGCCGCACATGACCGATCACCTGACCCGTCCCGACGGCGAACATCTGGCCCTGAAACAGGTTGAAGGCGAGGGGCCCGTCGTCCTGTGGGTCGGGGGCTTTCGCTCGGACATGGAGGGGACCAAGGCGCTGGCGCTTGAGGCTGCCGCGCGCGAACGGGGCTGGGCCTTCGTGCGCTATGACCATTTCGCCCACGGGCAGTCGACGGGGGAATGGCGCAAGGCCACCGTCGGCAGGTGGTGCGAGGATGCCTGTGCCCTGGTCGATCATCTGGTCGGGACGGGCGGGCGGCAGGTGGTGCCGGTCGGATCGTCGATGGGCGGCTGGGTGGCGCTGAACCTGACGCTGGCACGGCCGCAGGCGGTCAAGGGTCTGGTGCTGATCAATCCGGCGCAGGACTTTACCGAACGGCTGATGTGGCCGGACCTGGGGCCGGACCGTCAGGCCGAGATTCTGGAGACCGGCGAGACCCTGATGCCGGACGAGGGGCTGGGGCCCTATGTGCTGACCCGGACGATGTTCGAGGAGGCCCGCACGCGCGTGCTGCCGGAAGGCCCCCTGCCGATCCACTGTCCGGTGCACATCCTGCAGGGACGAAAGGACACCTCTGTGCCCTGGCGCCACCAGCTGGCCCTGATCGCGCAGCTGGAGTCGGCGGAGGTGCGGCTGGACCTGATCGCTGAAGGGGACCACCGGCTGTCCGGCCCTGACGATCTGGCGCGCATGATCGCAGCCGTCGAGACGATGCGATCCGCCTGATCGATCGATTTTATCCGGCAGGACTGCGGAATCAGGCGCCGACGCGGCGCAGGCCCCCGGCCGTGGTCGGCCGCTGCTCGCCGCCTGACAGGATCACGCGGTCGATGCGGGTCTTCTCGGCGCGGAAGGCGGCCAGATCGGCTCCGCCGAGGATGGTGCCCTCCTGGGTCTTGACCCCGGACGGGTTGATCCGTCGGCCGTTCTGCCAGATCTCATAGTGAAGGTGCGGGCCTGTAGAGGCGCCGGTCGAGCCGACATAGGCGACGACCTGTCCCTGCCGGACGCGGACGCCGGCGCGGATGCCCGAGCCATAGCGCGACAGGTGGGCATAGCCGGTTTCAAGGCCATTGGCATGACGGATACGCAGCCAGTTGCCATAGCCCCCCCAACGACGGGCCTCGACCACCACACCGTCAGCAGGGGCCAGCACCGGCGTTCCGGTCGGCGCGGCAAAGTCGATGCCCTGGTGCATGCGGCGGTACCCGGAGATCGGGTGACGGCGATAGCCATAGGAGGAGCTGACCCGGGCCCGGTCCAGCGGCGTGCGCATGAAGGCCGAGCGCATATTCTTGCCCGAAGCATCGAAATACTGGGCCTCGGCCGAGTTGGCCGGCTTGAAGCGGTAAAAGACCTGACCCTTGAGCTCGGCATACAGAAGCTCGCCGGCCTCAACCACGCGGCCGCTTTCGGTGACGGTCTGGCTGAACACCAGTACAAACTCGTCGGAGGCCCGGATATCCCGATCCAGGTCGAACTTGTGCGAGAACAACTGGGTCGCCTTGCGGATCACAGAGCCGTTGGCACCGGCCTGACGGGCCGTGGCATAGATCGAGCCCTTGACGGTGCTGCGGACCACGACGGTCTCGTGGGTGACCTTTTCCTCGATGGCGCGAAGGCGAAGGGCCCCGTCGAAGGTACGCGACACGGTCAGCTGGCTGGCCGGGCCCGTACGCATGGTCAGGCCGATCAGGCGCGCCCCGCCCCGGCCGCCGCGAGGCTGGGCGATGGCGGTCTCGAAGCGCAGACCGGCGCGCAGCTCATTGACATCATAGGCGTTGGCGATGGTCTGGGTAACGGCGCGGGCCTCTTCGTCCGGGATACCGGTGCGGCGCACGGCCTGCTCGAAGGTTTCGCCCTTGCGGATCTGGACCGGGATGGCTTCCGGTGTGCCCATGCCAACCGGAGTTCCGGCGGCGGCGATCGCCTGGGCTTCGAGCTGGGTGATGGATTCGGCACTGACAGCAACGGGAACCTCGGCCCTTACCGGGTGGTAGACCCGGCCCGCCAGCATGGCGACCACCAGGGCCGCGCAGGCGGTGAAGATGTGCGGCGCAAGGCGCATCGGTTGGCGGCGCGGATCAAATTGAGCCATCGTTTCCCGACATATCGACGACGCCCATACGGCGCCACGCGTGATACCAGCAAGTTCCGCGCCGAAGACGCCCCTCCGGCACCGGAGGTCCGCCTATAGCCCGTCAGCCCCCCAATGTGAAGCGCAAGGGTTACGAAGTCTTAATGGCAAGGCCTGTTTTTCCGTGTTCAAGGCAGACATAGCGAGAACAAAGTCGTCTGCTTCGAGTTATGCGGGATGAGAACGGCGAATCCGGCCCTGAATTGCGCGAGATCGCTGACAACATCCGATCGCTCAACCAGTGTTCTTGGGGCAACTATACAGTGCTCATGAAGCAACATCCCGTGCATCCGCCTGCACAGCTGAACCGGACAGGGACCGGGGCGTCAAACAGGCGCGTCCCGTTCAGGGACAGGTTATAGCCGTCTCGTGAGCACCTCCCCGCCAGCACCTGGAGACACGGACCGTCCACCTCCCCCCGTTCGGAAGCGGCCCGGGCGGGCGTGGCCGCGCGTGCTGACTGCGGTCATCGTCGGCGTGTTGATCCTGCTGGCGGCGCTTTATCTGAACCGGCGGATGGTGGCGCGCGAGATTCTGGTCGGCTGGCTGGACCGACAGGGGATCGCCGCCGAGGTCGAGGTCGAGCGGATCGAGCTGAACGGCTTTGTCGGGCGTATTCTGGTCGGAGATCCCGAGGACCCGGACTTCGTCGCCGAGCGGGTTGAGGTAGATTACAGCCTGACCGCCCCCTGGTCTGAGGTCGGGTTCGGCGCCCGCCCCAGCCGCATCCGACTGGTGGCGCCCTCACTCAGAGCCACCTGGCAGGACGGGCGCTTCAGCTTCGGCAGCCTGGATCCCCTGATCGAACGGTTCACGGGCCGACCGGTCCAGCCCGAGGCCTCTTCCCCCCTGGTTCTGGTCGAGCAGGGCGAGTTGCGCCTCACCACGGCATACGGCCCCGTGCGAGTGCTGGCGGATGCCCGGATCGAGGACAGTCGTCTGGTCCGACTGACGGCCCGCATGCCGAAGTCGGCGCTGGCGCTGGATGACCAGTCCGTTCGGGGGCTGAGCGCAGATCTGGACCTGACCACGCGCAGCGATCGCATGACCCTCAGCCTGACCGCGGCAGCCGACAACGCGAGCGGTGCGGACACCATCGCCCGTGATTTGACGCTCAATGTCGAGGCCGTCCTCCCCTATCCGAAAGGAACCCCGCTGAGGCTCGACGGGCCGGGGCAGATCGAGCTGTCGCTGGATGCGGCGACCTATTCTGCCGGTGACACCGAGGCGCAGACTGTGTCGATCGACATGTCCGGCGACGGACAGTTCGACGGCATTCTGACCCGCCCCCGGTTTGAGGGACGCAGCCGGGGGACGACCACAGCCGGGCGGTTCACGGCAGCAGGCTCAACCGTGACGGAGGCTCGAGTGGAGTTGGGTGACGCTACGACAACGCTCGATCTGTCCGCCGAGGCCGCGCGCTGGAGCCTTGTGGGCCCGGCCCGGGTTCGGGCTGTCCGCTTTGACAGCGAGGCCTTTGGCGGTCGCGATGTCGACCTTGCCACGCCGCGTCTGGTCGCCGGGGGCCGCGAGGGCCGGTTCGAGGTCACCGGGACGTGGCAGGCCACTGCGGGACAGTTGTCCTCAGGCGAGTTGCGACTGGCCGGTGTGTCGGGCCGGCTTAATCTCGATCTGGTCTCGGACGGAGCGCTGCGCCTGACCGGACAGATGTCCGCCGCCCAAGGCCGCTGGCCCCTGCTGGGAGCGCGCGCCGCAGATGACGTGCCGGAGCTTGGCGCGATGAAGGCCGCGCTGGGCGATTTCCGGCTGAACGCGCCTGGCTTTGTCTATCGCTCAGGGGTCGGCGGCGGGCGTCTGGACCTGACCCGGCCCGTCGCCATCCGGCCACGCAGCGGGGGTCAGCTCACGATCCGCGAGGGCGATGCCCCCGTTCTGGTGCTGCGGGACGGCGAGGCCCCGGGGGGGCAATTGCGCCTGACCTCGACAGGTGGTGGCGGCCTGCCCGAGGCCGAGGTTTCCGTGCCACGCTGGGCCCTGATCCCCGGCGGGTTCGTGGCGGATTTCGACGGTCAAGCCGCACTGGACTTCGGTCTCGGGCGCGGCCTGACCGTGTCCGGCGACGGACGTTTGCAGAACGTGGGCGGGGTGCTGACCGTCACCACCACAGACTGTCTGGCCGTCACCGCGGAACGGCTGGAACTGGGCGAGAGTGACGTCACCGACGTCTCGACCGGGCTGTGCCCCACCGGCAGCGCGCCTCTTGTGCGGATCGCCGACGGGGGCTGGCGGGTGGACGGGCAACTGGCGGGCGGCTCGGGACGGGCGCCCTTCCTCGCGCTCGGGGTTGAGGGTCTGGGCGGCGCGCTTGAGGTCATCGGACGCCCGCAAGGCCTGTCGCTGGACCTGACGGTCAGCGAGGCCCGGATCGAGGATGCGACCCGGCCGATCCGCTTTCACCCGCTGGAAGGGCGGGGCATGGCCCGGATGCGGGGCGACTCGTGGACGGGGGACTTTGTCCTGACCCGGAACGGCAGAGAGGTGGCGCAGCTGGATCTGGCGCACGACGGCCTGACGGGTGTCGGCGGCGTTGATATCTCCACCGGAGACCTGAGCTTTGCCAAAGGGGGTCTTCAACCGTCGATCCTGACGCCGCTCGCCGCGGATCTGGTCGGTGAACCGGTCACCGGCGTGGCGCGATTTGACGGGCGGATCGCCTGGACGCCCGTGGACGGGACCAGCACCGGACGACTGGCGCTTCGCGATCTGACGTTTTCCAGCCCCGCCGGACAGATCATGGGGCTGGAAGGCTCTGTCGACTTCACCAGCCTCGCTCCGCTGACCACCGCGCCGGACCAGTCGCTGACTGCCCGATCGCTGGAGATCGCGGGTGGCGTCTCTGACCTCGGCGTGACCTTCACCCTGGACAAGGCGGCGCTGTCCGTTTCGGGTGCAGAGCTGGCGGTGGGGGCCGGACAGGTCACCGTCGAACCCTTCGACATCCCGCTGGACCCGGCGGTCGCCTGGGGCGGGACTATTCTGCTGGACCGTGTGCAACTGGGCGATCTGGTGGCTGGCGCCGGCTTTGGCGACAAGGTGCAGCTGGACGCCGTCGTCTCGGGCAGCATCCCGTTCGTGCGCAGCCCGGATGGCCAGATCCGCATCTCGGGCGGGTCGCTGCAGGCTGTCCAGCCGGGGCGTTTGTCGATCCAGCGCGAGGCGCTGTCCGGGCTGGAAGCGGGAGGCGGGGGCGAGGCGATCCCGCCGGGCGTGGTCGAGGACCTGGCCTATCAGGCGATGGAATATATGGCGTTCGACAGCCTGACCGCCCGCGTCGACAGTCTGGACGGCGGGCGGCTGGGGGTGCTGTTCCGCATCATGGGGCGTCACGACCCACCCGAGCGCCAGGAACTGCGGCTGGGCCTGCTGGATGTGATCCGGCGCGATTTCCTCGGCCAGCCGCTGGAGCTGCCGTCCGATACCGGCATCCGGCTGACGCTCGACACGACCTTCAATCTGGACCAGATCGTCTCCGACATCCTGGCGCTGAACCGTGCCCGGCGGGGGGAGCCCGATCCTGAGCCGGCGAGCGAGCCGTAACCCGAACCCGATCCGTGCGTTCAGACCCTGTTCACCCCCGTTGGCGCTGTATGGCATCGACACTGATGGAGACTTCCGGACATGAGGCCCTTTCTGCCCTACCGCAAAGCCCCCGCCCTGCTGGTCGCCGCGACCGTGCTGGCGCTGGGCGCGTGCACGCCGACCATTCGCCTGGAAGTCGCCCCGATCGAGATCTACGCCAAACTCGACGCCGACGTCCGGGTCCGCCTTGATCGGGAGCTGCAAGAGCTGCTGATCGAGAACCCCAACCTGTTCTGATGAACCGAGCCCTGAAGGGTATGACCATGACTTTCCGCAAACTCTTCGTCATCGCCGCAGCCGTCGCCGCTTTGGGCGTCGCCGCGACCGGTGCGTTCGCCCAGTCGGCCGAGCAAAAGGCGATGGTGGACCGCGCCAAGGCCGAGGGCATCGTCGGCGAACAGGCCGACGGCTATCTGGGCTTTCGCGTCAGCTCGTCCGATCCCGCGCTGAACGAGGCGGTGCAGGTGATCAACTCGGGCCGCCGTCAGGCCTATGCCCGCAGCGCCGCCGAAGCCGGCACGACTGCGGCCGTCGCCGGCGCGGTGATGTTCGAGACCCAGCTGCTGCCGCGCATCACCTCGGGCCAGTGGTACCGCACCAACGATGGACGCTGGGTCCAGCGTTAAATCCTGATATCCAGATAGCTACCGGGGCGCAGGGGGCGGTCCGCCGCCTGCGCTTCGGTGCGTGAAGGCTCCGTGGGGGCAGCCGCAGCGGGCCGGGCGGCGACCTGCTGGACCGTCTCGACCTGGGCCAGCGCCTGCCGGAAGAACGCCGCCTGTGCCTGACGAACAGCTGGAGCGGGTCCCGCAGCGGGCGCAGCGGCCGGGTTCAGGGACGTGAAGGGGCGGATGTCGCTCATACCCGACAGGTTAACGAACTGGGTTCAGAAATCGTTAACGGCGCGGACAGGTGACGGGGGTCAGGGGCGCTCGGCGGGGTCGTTGAGGGCGTCGACCAGACGGCGGACATCTGCCGCATCCGTCAGGGGCCCGGTGTGTTTGGCGACCACCCGGCCATAGGCATCGACCGCATAGGTTTCCGGCACGCCCGCTATGCCCAGATCCAGCCCGGCCTGACCCTCGGCATCGACCAGCACCATGGAAAACGGATCACCCAGCTCGTCCAGAAACTCGCGGGTGGCCGCAGGCTCGTCCTTGTAGGCGATGCCGACGATAGCAATCCCCTGATCCTTCAGCGCCATCAGGGCAGGATGTTCGATCCGGCACGGCGCGCACCAGGAGGCGAACATATTGACCAGCATGGGCCGTCCCACCCCGGCCGTCCTGATGTCCACCTGCCCCGGCCCGGCGACATCGCCGGTCAGCATGGGCAGGACGGTTTCGGGAACGGGTTGTCCGACGAGGGCATCGGGCTTGTAGGCCGGGTCGCGGTTCAGGGCCCAGCCTGCGAACAGGATGGCGAGGCCGACCAGAACGACCAGAGGGAGCAGGGCCAGCCAGCGTTTCATTGGTTGTCACCATCCAGCCGCTCAAGCTCGCGTTTCCAGCGGCGCGCCTGCGTCAGGCAGCGGGCCACCACGGCGACCAGCACACCGACAGTCACCGCCCAGGCGGGCCAGACGAAGGCGGCATAGGGGCCCATATCCAGATCGATCATCCCTGAGCCTCCCGCGCGCGGCGCGCCCTGATCGCCAGCACCCGGCGGCGCACGACCTCGGTGCGGATCGCCGTCAGCCAGACGGCGAGGAAAAGGGCCAGCCACGCAGCCATCATGGTCAGCAGCGGCCACAGATAGGCCGGGTCCAGACTGGTCCCGCCGGCGCGCAGCAGCGACGCCGGTTGATGCAGGGTGTTCCACCAGTCGACCGAGAATTTCACGATCGGCAGATTGATCAGGCCGACCAGCCCCAGAACGGACGCGGCGCGGGCGCCCCGGCCCTCGTCGTCAAACGCGCCGCGCAGAACGGCATAGGCGATATAGAGCAGGAACAGCACCAGCATGGAGGTCAGCCGCGCGTCCCAGACCCACCAGGTGCCCCACATGGGCTGGCCCCACAGCGCCCCGGTGACCAGGGCCAGACCGGTAAAGGCCGCGCCGGGCAGCACCGCCGCCCGGGCCGCCGCATCGGCCAGCGAATGCCGGAAGATCAGATAGAACAGGCAGCTGAGGCCCAGCGAGGCATAGACCGCCAGCCCCAGACTGGCTGCCGGCACATGGATGAACAGGATGCGGACCGTGTCGCCCTGAAGCGCGTCTTCGGGCACGCGAAAGGCCCAGACCGCGCCCACGGCCAGAAGCAGCGCCGCGATGACCCACAGGGGGCCGACCAGCGGGCGGGTGACGCGCATGAAATTGTCGGGATTGGCCAGACCGAACATGGGCGCGGCTTACCCCCCCGACCGCAGGGCGGCAAGCGGCCCGCATGTCGCGGATGCGCGTGTCATGTCCGGCTGCCCCGGAGGCCCGCGGCCCCGGCCAGCACGCCGATCATCGCTGCCACAAGGGCGCTGGCGCACAGCAGCGCCAGCGCCGGGCCGGGCGAGCGGCCGTCCGCCTGAGCCACCAGCGCCCCGGCTCCGAAGATCACGGGCGGCAGGAACAGCGGCAGGACGATGACCGCGATCAGCAGTCCGCCCTTGCGCGCACCGATCGCCAACGCCGCGCCCAGCGCGCCGGTGGCGGAAAAGGCGAGGGCGCCGACCGCCGCCGTCAGGGCCAGCAGGGGCAGTTGCGCCGGTGTGAGACCAAGGCTGATCCCGACGGGCAGGGTCATGGCGGCAAGGGGCAGGCCGATGGTCAGCCAGTGCGCCAGTGCCTTGAGCACCACCACGCCCTCGTCCGGCAGGGGGCCGAGCGCCAGAAGGTCGAGGGTGCCGTCCTCGAAGTCGCGCTCGAACAGCCGTTCCAGCGTCAACAAACTGGCCAATGAAAGCGCCAACCAGACCAGTCCCGGCGCCAAACTGGCCAATTGATCGAGGCGCGGCCCGGCGCCCAGCGGCACGATGACCGCGAGGCTGAGCAGAAAGCCGCAGGCCAGCAGCGGTCCGCCGCCGCCATTCCACGACAGGGCCATTTCGCGCCGGAGCAGAAGCAGGGTCGCGCTCATGCTGTCCCGCCGATCTCGCAGGTGCGGGCGGGGATCGGCAGCGGGTCGTGGACGGCGGCCAGGATTATGCCGCCGCCGGCCAGATGCGCCTGCATCAGCTGTCCGACCTCAGCCCGCCAGCGGGCGTCGAGCGGCGACAGGGGTTCATCCAGCAGCCAGACGGAGCGGGGGGCGGCCAGCAGGCGGGCCAGCGCCAGCCGCCGCCGCTGGCCGGCCGACAGCCGTCGCACTTCCAGATCCATCAGACCTTCGAGACCCAGCGCCCTCACCGCTTCGTCGATGCCGCCGGGGCCACCACCGCACCATCCGACCTGAAAGGCCAGTTCGTCGCGCGCGGTGCGGCCCGACCGGAAGCCGTCGTGATGGCCGATCAGATGCAGATGACGGGTGCGGGCGACCTCGAGGTCGAGATCCTGCCCCTTGTCGTCGAACCGGATCCGCCCGGCCTCGGGCGTCAGCAGTCCGGCAATGGCGCGCAGCAGGCTGCTTTTACCTGCGCCATTGGCCCCGGTCAGCGCCACGGCCTCGCCCGGGCGGATGGTCAGGTCCAGCCCCGAGAACAGCTGCCGCTCGCCGCGCCGCACCGCCACACCCTCGAGCGTGAGGCGGATCATACCGGCACCGTCGTTTTGAGAACCGCTCTCAATGTCCATGACGCCGACAGGGATACATGGACGCGCGCGCAGCCGCGCACTATATCCGCGACTGCCGCAGCAGGCTTTCGCCGCGCGCGCCGGGGACCTGTGTGCCCCTGCGTCTGTCGCGCGATCGCGCAACCGGATGTCCGGGCGGCCTTTGCCAGAGGAAGCTCTCCATGCCGTCAATCGACACTCACGCCACCCGCCGGGATCTCGCCGTCGGGCGTAAGAAGTATGCCTATTACAGCCTTGCCGCCGCAGAGGAAGCCGGTCTGACCGGGATTTCCCGCCTGCCGCGCTCGATGAAGGTTCTGCTCGAGAACCTGCTGCGCAACGAGGACGGGGTCTCCGTCACCGCCGAGGACCTGAAGGCCGTCGCCGCCTGGGTCGAGAACAAGGGCTCGGTCGAGCACGAGATCGCCTTCCGTCCGGCGCGCGTGCTGATGCAGGATTTCACCGGCGTGCCCGCCGTCGTCGATCTGGCCGCCATGCGCGACGCCATGACGGCGCTGGGGGCCGACCCCTCGCGCATCAATCCGCTGAACCCCGTCGATCTGGTCATCGACCACTCGGTGATGGTCGATCACTACGGCACGCCCGAAGCCTTTGAGGCCAATGTCGCCCGTGAGTATGAGCGCAACATCGAGCGCTACAAATTCCTGCGCTGGGGCTCGTCCGCCTTCAACAATTTCCGCGTCGTGCCCCCGGGGACCGGCATCTGCCACCAGGTGAACCTGGAGCATCTGGCCCAGACCGTCTGGACCGCCGAGGAAGGCAAGAAAACCGTCGCCTATCCCGACACCGTGGTTGGCACCGACAGCCACACCACCATGATCAACGGCCTTTCGGTTCTGGGCTGGGGCGTGGGCGGTATCGAGGCCGAGGCCGCGATGCTGGGCCAGCCGATCCCGATGCTGATCCCGGAAGTGGTGGGCTTCAAGCTGACCGGTCGCCTGCCGGAAGGGGCCACGGCCACCGATCTGGTACTGACCGTCACCCAGATGCTGCGCAAGCGCGGCGTGGTCGGCAAGTTCGTCGAATTCTTCGGCCCGGGCGTCAACGTCCTGACCATCGAAGACCAGGCCACCATCGCCAACATGGCCCCGGAATATGGCGCGACCTGCGGCTTCTTCCCTGTGTCGCAGGCGACGCTGGATTATCTGACCGCCACGGGGCGCGACAAGGCGCGCGTGGCGCTGGTCAAGGCTTATGCCGAAGCGCAGGGCCTGTGGATCGACGAAAGCTCCGAAGATCCGGTGTTCACCGATGTTCTGGAACTGGACATGGCCGAGGTCGTGCCGTCGCTGGCCGGACCCAAGCGTCCGCAGGACCGGGTCGAACTGACCAATGCTGCCCCGGCCTTCCAGACGGCGCTGGGCGAGGTGTTCAGCCGCGACGCCGACGCGCCGCGCGTGGCCGTCGAGGGTGAAAAATTCGACCTCGGCGACGGCGATGTGGTGATCGCCGCCATCACCTCCTGCACCAACACGTCCAACCCGTCGGTGCTGATCGCCGCCGGTCTGGTGGCGCGCAAGGCCCGCAAGCTGGGCCTGTCGGTCAAGCCCTGGGTGAAGACCTCGCTGGCGCCCGGATCGCAGGTGGTCACCGACTATCTGACGGCCGCCGGCCTGCAGGACGACCTGAACGCCATGGGCTTCAACCTGGTCGGCTATGGCTGCACCACCTGTATCGGCAACTCGGGGCCGCTGGACCCGGCGATCTCGAAAGCCATCAATGACAATGGTCTGGTCGCCACCTCGGTCCTGTCGGGCAACCGCAATTTCGAGGGCCGGGTGAACCCTGATGTGCAGGCCAACTATCTGGCCAGCCCGCCGCTGGTCGTGGCCTATGCCCTGGCCGGTTCCATGCGCATCGACATCACGAAAGATCCGATCGGCAAGGACAAGAAGGGCAAGGACGTCTTCCTGAAAGACGTCTGGCCGACCAATCAGGAAATCGCCGACATCCAGAGGAAGTCGGTCACCCCGGCCATGTTCACCAAACGCTATGCCGATGTCTTCAAGGGCGACCGGCACTGGCAGGGTATCGAGACCGCCGGTGGCCAGACCTATGCCTGGGACGACACCTCCACCTATGTGCAGAACCCGCCCTATTTCGACGGCATGACGATGGAGCCGGCGGCGGTCACGGATGTGGTCGAAGCCCGTATCCTTGGCATCTTCGGCGACTCGATCACCACCGACCACATCAGCCCGGCCGGTTCGATCAAGAAGAGCTCGCCCGCCGGGGCCTATCTGACCGATCATGGCGTCGATGCGCTGGACTTCAACTCGTACGGGGCCCGTCGCGGCAACCACGAGGTGATGATGCGCGGCACCTTTGCCAACATCCGCATCCGCAACAAGATCACGCCCGAGATCGAGGGCGGGGTGACCAAACACTTCCCGTCGGGCGACACCATGTCGATCTATGACGCGGCCATGCGCTATCAGTCCGAGGGCCGTCCGCTGGTGGTGTTCGCGGGCAAGGAATACGGCACCGGGTCGTCGCGCGACTGGGCGGCCAAGGGCACGCGCCTGCTGGGCGTCCGCGCCGTCATCGCCGAAAGCTATGAACGCATTCACCGGTCGAACCTGATCGGCATGGGCGTGGTGCCGCTGCAGTTCAAACAGGACGGCTGGACCCGTCTGGGCCTGACGGGCGAGGAGATCGTCACCATTCGCGGCCTGTCGGACGCCAATGTCGGCAAGCTGAAGCCACGTCAGGACCTGTGGGTCGAGCTGTTCCGCGCCGCCGATGGCAAGATGGCCCGCTTCCCGGTGCGCTGCCGCATCGATAATGCCACCGAGCTGGAGTATTTCACCGCCGGGGGCGTCATGCCCTATGTGCTGCGGAACCTGGCCCGCGACTGACCTTTAGTCTGACCGCGATGGAAAAGGCCGGGGTTCGCTCCGGCCTTTACTTTATCAGCCGAACGCTTCGCGGCAGAGCTGGCGGCCGAACGCATCCCCCAGGGCGACGCGGCGGGCGCCGACGTCGTCTCTCCGGTCAGACAGGGCCGCCGAGAGGGGGTAGCGCCCAACCACCCGTCCGCGCCGGTCGATCAGGTCGACACTGCCTGAGAGTTGCGCACGCCCATTCTCTCCGATCAAATCCGATCCGCGATCCAGCGCATGGATGAAGACCACAGCCCGCACACCTCGCTCGCCACGCGCGCAGGCCTCCGTCTGACGACGAAATGCGGGAACGAACGCTTCGGAGAAATCATCCGCCGGGCTGTAGTAACTGCTCTTTACCTCGATCCGGTCGATACGCAGTCCGGTGGCAGTGAGAGGGTCGAGCGCAATATGGGTGTCAGGATCCCAATCCCAGAATTCGGACGTGCATCCGCCCAGAGCCAATGCTGTGACGATACCCGTCAGTCCCGCGTACCGCATCAGTTCGGCGTCGCGTTGTGCGGGCCGGGGCGGCGCGGGTTGCGGGAGAAGGCGGCGTCGCACAGGGCCCGACCGAAGGCCTCGGCCACGATCATCTGGCGGTCACCGAAGATGCCGGCGATGCGGCCCCCGGCGTCGACCTCGACGATCAGCGGGTAGCGACCCACGACCAGATTGTCCCGGCTGGGATCGACCAGTTCGGCCACGGCGCGGACCTGGTGCCGGCCTTCGCCGTTGAGGGCGACCTCCAGACGTCCGGCGCGGTGCACGTCCTCGACGTGAAGCCTGAGGTCGAGCGGCCAGGTGCCGTAGGCGCAGGTGCGCATCTCCTCTCCGACCTCGTCCACGAAGGTGTCGGAGAAATCGTCCTCGACCTGCAGCCAGTCGCTGGACATGTAGATGGTCCCGATCGAGGCGGTCTCGGCCAGGCCGGGCGGCAGGTCGAGCGGGGGGCCGCCCTCGACGACGGGAGCACAGGCGGCGCTGGCCAGAACGGCGAGCACCGAAGCGGAAACAAGGGCGGATCGGATCATTTCAGGAACCGGGGTTATGAAGGGCCTGAACCGCGTCATGACCCGGGATTTCGCCCGGACCTAGTGTATTTTCAGCAATGAAACCGGTCGCTGAGCCCCGGAAGTCAGTCCAGTTTCAGGGCCTCGGCCAGCAGGCGGGCTTCGGCGGCGCGGCTGGAGCCGGTACGCCAGGCCACGACGATTTCGCGCGTCGGGGCGTCGACGCTGATGGGGCGGACGACCACGCCCGGGTCATCGGCAAGACCGGCGCGCACGGCCATCTGGGGCAGGAAGCTGACCCCGAGGCCGGATGAGACCATCTGCACCAGCGTATGCAGGGAGGTCGCGGCGAAGACGTCCTCGCCCCGGGGCGCCTCGATATCGAAGGCGGCCAGGGCCTGATCGCGCAGGCAGTGGCCGTCTTCGAGCAGGATCAGATCATCGGCGCTGAGCGAGCCCGGGGGGATCGGCCCGGTGCCCGCCAACCGGTGGCCGATGGGGGCGGCGGCGAGGATCTCGTCATCGCCGATCCGGGCGTGGTCGATGCCAGGGGCATTATAGGGCAGGGCGATGACGGCAGCATCCAGCTGTCCCGCCTTCAGACCGGCGACCAGACGCGGGGTCAGGTCCTCGCGGATGAACAGGCGCAGGGCCGGATAGGCGACCTTCAGCCCCGGAAGCTTGGCGGGCAGCAGGAAGGGGGCGACGGTCGGGATGACCCCGAGACGGAACCGGCCGGACAGGGGCTTGCCCGCATTGCGCGCGGCCTCGACCAGATCCTCGGTGCGGGCCAGGACATCTTCGGCCCGGCGCACCGCCTCGGAGCCGACGGCGGTCAGCTGGACCCGGCCCCGGGTGCGCTCGACGACGGCCGCGCCCAGGATACGCTCCAGCTCCTGCACGCCCGAGCTCAGCGCCGGCTGGCTGACGTGGGCGGCCTCGGCGGCACGGCTGAAGGAGCCGTGCTCGGCGAGGAGTTTGAGATATTGCAGCTGGCGCAGGGTGGGCAGCACGCGGAACACTCCGGGGGAACGGGACGTTCAGTGTACGCCTTCGCATAAGCGAAATCTATTCGCGGATGCGAAAGGATTGATTTGACTTCCGGGACCGCAGCCCCCAAGTCCCCGCCATGCGGTCGGCTCCCCCCGGCCCGTGACATTCTTTCATCCCAGACCCAAGGAGAGCCCATGCTCGGCGTCGGCGAAAAACTGCCTGCATTCAAGATCATCGGCGTGAAGCCCGGCTTCAACAGCCACGAAGAGAACGGCGTCTCGGCCTTTGAGCCGATCACCGAGACCAGCTTTGAAGGCAAGTGGAAGGTCATCTTCTTCTATCCGAAGGACTTCACCTTCGTCTGCCCGACTGAAATCGCCGAATTCGCCTCGCTGGCCCGCGATTTCGAGGACCGCGACACCGTCGTGCTCGGCGGCTCGACCGACAATGAGTTCGTCAAGCTGGCCTGGCGCCGCGACCACTCGGACCTGAACAAGCTGCCGATCTGGCAGTTCGCCGACAACGGCGGCAAGTTCGCCCGCGAGCTGGGCATTCTGAACGAGGAAGAAGGCGTCGCCCTGCGCGCCACCTTCGTCGTCGATCCGCACAATGTCGTCCAGCACGTCTATGTGACCAACCTGAACGTGGGTCGCGCCCCGGCCGACACCTTGCGTGTCGTCGATGCCCTGCAGACCGACGAACTGTGCGCCTGCAACCGCCCCGTCGGCGGCGAGACGCTCGCCGCGTAAGGCGGCGACCTGAGATGTGGAAGGCGGCGTTACATGATCGCCGCCTTCCGCGCTCGCTTCCTTTTTTGGGCGCTATGCGCGGCTCGCGGAGCCTCGCGACTTGAGCGCGATCGCGCCTGAACTATCAATGTCCATATGCGGCTCAAGCAGCGAGCGACCGCGTCGCGAGCGGTAGCCGCTTCCCGAAGGGAAACCTCAAAAATGTCCCTCGATTCCCTGCGCGATCTGATCCCGGCCTATGCCAGGGATATCTCGTTGAACCTCAGCTCGCTCGCCAGCGAGACCGTCCTGAACGACCAGCAGAAGTGGGGTTGTTTCCTGGCCTCGGCCCATGCCGTGGCGACCGTGCCCGTGGTCCGCGCCATCGAGGCCGCGGCGGCCGACAAGCTGTCGACCGAGGCGCTGAATGCCGCGCGTGCGGCGGCGGCCATCATGGGCATGAACAACATCTACTACCGGTCCCTGCACCTGATGAAGAACAAGGAATACGGGACCCTGCCCGCGCGACTCCGCATGAACGTCATCGCCAATCCGGGCGTCGACAAGATGGACTTCGAGCTGTGGTGCACGGCGGTGTCGGCCATCAACGGCTGCGGCGCCTGTATTGATGCCCACGAGGCGCCCTTGCGCCAGCACGGCTTTACCGCGCCCCAGGTCCAGGCCGCCCTGCGCATCGGCGCTGTCTTATATGCCGCCAGCCGCGTGGTCGCCTCGGCCGAAGCGCTGAACGCCTGATCAGAGGGCGGCGGCGCGGGCGTCCATGTGGGCGATCCAGCGCGCGAAGCCGCCGCCGATCACGCCATCGACAGGCTCAGCCAGGGCACCGACGCCCGGGCCCTCGACAATAAAGGTCCAGGTCGGCGTGACCACGCCGCCGACCAGCGGGTAGGTGACGATCAGATCGGCCCGGGTCGCCATGTCGCGCAGAGGGCCGAACGGGGCGTGAAAACGGATCTCGCCCAATACGATTGAAACTGTTCTTCCGTGGTCGAACTGCGTGCCGTCGGGCATGGCCTCGCACCAGCATCCGCCGGGTGCCAGATCCAGACTGAGGTTGGCGGCACTGCCGGTGTAGCTGTGGGCCGGGTCCCACCACAGCTCTACCTCTGAGAACGCATCCGCCACTCCGGCAGGGCCGAGGCGGGTCTGGCCCTCGAACTTCAGGGTGAAGGCATTCTCGCTCCGCGAGACCACCTCGGCGGAAGCCGGGGCTGTCGTAAGGCCAAGGCCGATCAAGGCCACGGCAACAAGGGACATCAGCAATCGCATGGTCGTTCCTCCTGCACTCAGCCAAGCCCTGACCGGTCCAGCGGTCAAGCCTTCTCGAAGGTCAGGGGTTCGCCCCAGAAGCGTTCGACGCGTTCGTTCTGACCGCCGGGAGAGCCGGTCGTGAGGAACCTCAGCCGCCCCTGATCACCCAGCGCATATTCCGGATGGCGGGCGAAATAGCGGTCCAGCGCATCGGCGACGGCATCGGGCTGGCCGATGACGGGCGTGCCTTCGGGCAGGGCCTCGGCAAACAGGTGCGCGACAATGCCATAGTGGGTGCAGCCGAGGATGACCTTGTCCGGCCAGCGCCCGATGCGGCGCCGCAGGGCATCGACGTGATCGCGCACCGTGGTCCGCAGTGCATCCTCGTCGACACCCGCCTCGATCTGGCCGGCCAGACCCGGGCAGGGTTCGGTAAAGACGGCCAGGTCCTCGCGCCGCTTGTCGATCTCGATCTCGTAGACGCGGCTGTTGGCCGTGGCCTGGGTGCAGAACAGGCCCAGCACCTCGACCGCCGACTTGCGCTCGTCGCGGAACCGGTCGTCGGTCTCGCGGGCATAGGTCCACGGCAGGCCGGTCGCGGCCTCTATGGTCGGTACGATGATGCCCAGCACATTGACGGGCCGGCCGAAGGTTCGCGCGGCCTCTGGCACCCAGGTCTGCTGCAGGCGGCGCAGGGCGATGGCGGACGCCGTATTGCAGGCCAGAACCACGACAGATGCCCCCTCGGCGAACAGTCGCTCGCAGCCCGCGCGAGTCAGATCGACGATCTCCTCACCCTTCAGCCCCCCGTAGGGCGCGTGTTTCTGGTCGGCCAGATAGAGGAAATTCCGGCCGGGAAACCGGCGGGTCAGGGTGCGGTGGATCGTCAGGCCGCCCACCCCGGAATCAAACACACCAATGGCCATCAGGGCCCCTTCATCACGCGCGGGACGGGCCGGACCCGCCGTCATCCCTCATGCCCGGCGTGCCGGACCTGTGGCAAGCCCCGGAGCGGAAGGTCGCATCGGCCCGTCATCACAGTCGGTTCAGGTGACGGCGGGCGCGCCATGGCCTAAGCTGCGCTCCAACATCATCAAGGGAGCCATTTTTCATGGACAGACGCCAGCTTCTCGCCGCAGGGGGCAGCCTTTTTGCCCTCACCGGCTGCGCCAATATGGGTATGGGCATGGGCGGCGGATCGCCCGCCGGCCTTAGCCCCGAGGCCCTCGCCCGCGATGCGGAGATCGCGCGCGCCGTCCTGCCGCAACAGACCCCACGCGCCGAACTGCTGCAGACGTGGACCGGCCCCTATGAAGGCGTGCCGCCCTGGCCGTCGGTGACCGCCGACAAGCTGAAGGTCGCCATTGTCGAGGGCATCGAGCTGCAGCGGGCCGAGGTCAACGCCATCGCCGACAACCCCGAGCCGCCGACCTTTGCCAACACCATGGTCGCCATGCAGATGGCCGGAGAGCCGCTGGGCCGTGCGCTCAGCCTGTTCGGGGTGATGAGCTCCAACATCGGCTCGCCCGACTATCAGGCTGTGCAGCGCGAAGTGTCGCCCCTGCTGTCGGCAGCGAGCGATGAGACGACCTTCAACGCCAGACTGTTTGCTCGCATCAAGGCCGTGGCCGACGGCGCCCGTGCCGCGGGCCTGACGCCCGAACAGACCCGCATCGCCGAGCGCAGCCGCGACAGCTTTACCCGTAACGGCGCCGCGCTGGATGCCGCCGGCAAGGCCGAGTTGGGCCGTATCAACTCGGCCCTGTCCAGCGCCTTCACCCGCTTTGGCCAGGCCGTGGTGGCCGACGAGAACACCTGGACGGTGCTGACCGACGAGTCCCAGACCGCAGGCCTCCCCGCCTCGAACAAGGCCGCAGCGGCCGCAGCCGCCCGCGACCGGAACATTGAGGGCTGGGCGATCGTCAACACGCGCTCCAGCGTCGACCCCTATCTGAGCTTCGCCGATGACCGCGCCATGCGCGAGGTGGTCTGGCGCAAATTCGTCAACCGCGGCGACAATGGCGATGCCAACGACACCAACGCCACCATCGCCGAGATCGTGAAGCTGCGCGCCGAGCGCGCCCGCCTGCTGGGCTATGCCCACCACGCGGAATGGCGGATGCAGGACACCATGGCCAAGACCCCCGAGGCGGCCATGGATCTGATGATGCGGGTCTGGGAGCCGGCCAAGGCGCGCGTCGCCGAGGAAGTCGCCGACATGCGGGCCATCGCGGGTCACGACATCGAGCCGTGGGACTACCTCTATTACGCCGAGAAGGTCCGCAAGCAGAAGTACGACCTCGATCAGAACGAGCTGAAGCCCTATTTCGAACTGAACGCGGTCAAGCGCGGCGCCTTCTATATGGCCGAGCGGCTGTACGGTTACACCTTCACCCCGGTGCCCGCCGGATCGGTGCCGGTCTTCCACCCCGACGTCGAGGTGTTCGAGGTCAAGGACAAGGCTTCGGGCCGTCACATCGGTCTGTTCTATTCCGACGACTTTGCCCGTCCGGGCAAGCGGTCGGGCGCCTGGATGACCAGCTATCGTCTGGGCTGGGCCTATGACGGGGGTGGCAACCAGCTGGTCTCGAACAACAACAACTTCATCAAGGCCGAGGCCGGCCAGCCGCTGCTGATCTCTCTGGATGATGCCGAGACCCTGTTCCACGAGTTCGGCCACGCCCTGCACTATCTGTCGTACAAGGTGACCTACCCGTCGCTGGGCGGTACGCCGCGCGACTATGTGGAGTATCCGTCGCAGGTCCACGAGCACTGGGTGCTGTCGCGCCCGATCCTTGACGGCTTCATGAAGCATGTCGAAACGGGTCAGCCCATGCCCCAGGAACTGGTCGACAAGATCGAGGCGGCGTCCACCTTCAACCAGGGCTATGCCACGGTCAGCTATCTGTCGTCGGCCCTGGTCGACATGGACCTGCACACCCGCGCCACCCCGCCGACCGACATCGACGCCTTCGAGCGGGAAAGCCTGGCGCGCTATGGCATGCCCGACGAGATTGTGATGCGGCACCGCCTGCCGCAGTTCAATCACCTGTTCACCTCGGACGCCTATTCGGCGGGCTATTACTCCTACCTCTGGTCGGAAGTGATGGACGCCGACACCTGGGCCTATTTCGAGCAGTCGGGTGACGTCTTCAATCCGGAAATCGCCAGCAAGTACAAGGCGATCATTCTGGCTGAAGGCAACACCACCGACCGGGGCGAGGCCTATCGCCGCTTCCGGGGTCGCGATCCGGACGTTGCCGCCCTGCTGCGCGTGCGTGGCTTCCCCGTCAACTAATGACGCTACCGCTCGCTGCTTGAGCGTAACGGGCATGAAGATGTGGGGCCGGGGGAGCGATCCTCCGGCCCTTTTTCTGTCAGCCGCTGTTCCGGAGCCCGGCGGCAATGCCGTTCAGGGCGACGAGGATGCCCTCGCGCACGGCGGGGTCGTCGTCACCGGCCCGGCGGCGGCGGATCAGCTCGACCTGCACATGGTTGAGCGGCTCGATATAGGGCAGGCGCAGCTGGATCAGGCGCGCCAGTTCCGGCTGTCGTTCCAGCAGGCTGGTCTGGCCGGTCAGGCGCATGACGGCGTCATGGGTCAACTGCCATTCGGCGGCGATCCGGCCGTGGATATCGTCCGCCAGAGCGCGGTCCGGCACCAGGCTGGCATAGCGGCGGGCCACGGCCATGTCCGACTTGGCCATGACCATTTCCATGTTCTGGATCAGGGTCGCGAGGAAGGGCCAGTCCCCGACCAGCCCTTTCAGCGTGTCGACCTCGGCGGCGTCGAGAGTGGCCAGCGCCGAGCCGAAGCCGTACCAGCCGGGCAGCATGACCCGCGACTGGCTCCAGCTGAACACCCAGGGAATGGCCCGCAGGTCCTCGATCCGCGTCGATGAACTGCGCGAGGCCGGGCGTGAGCCGATCTTCAGCTCCGACAGTTCCGAAATCGGCGTGGCGGCACGGAAATAGTCGATGAAGCCCTCGGTCTCATAGACGAGGGCGCGATAGGCCTGCATCGACGCCTCGCTGAGGCGCGAGATCAGGGCGCCATGCCGTTCGACTGGACCTTCTCCGCTTTCCTTGCGCAGCGAGGCCAGCACCACGCCGCTGGTCAGGGCGTCCAGGTTGCGACGGGCCACGCCGGGCTCGCCGTATTTGTTGGCGATGACCTCGCCCTGTTCGGTGACGCGGATGCGGCCCTCGACCGTGCCGCGCGGCTGGGCCACGACCCCGGCAAAGCTGGAGCCACCGCCCCGGCCAACCGCCCCGCCCCGGCCGTGGAACAGCTGCAAGCCGACGCCCGCCTCGCGCGCGACATCGCGCAGCGCCCGCGAGGCGTGGTTCAGCTCCCACGTCGAGGTGAGGTAGGAGCCATCCTTGTTGGAGTCAGAGTAGCCGATCATCACCTCCTGCACCCCCCGCGCGCGGGCCAGCGCCAGCGGCGCGGGCTCGGCCATCAGGGCCTTGAGGGTGGCCGGGGCCGCCTGCAGGTCGGTGATGGTCTCGAACAGGGGCACGGCCTGGATGGGGCAGACCTCCGGCGTCGCAGGGTCGAACAGGCCGACCTCCTTCAGCACCAGATAGACCTCGAGCAGGTCGGACGGGCTTTCGGTCTTGGAGACGATGTAGGTGCGGATGGCGTCCGGGCCGAAGGTCGCGATGGCACGCGCGGCCGCCATCAGGATGGCGCGTTCCTTGAGCGTCTCTTCGGCATAGTCGCCGGCCCCCGGGACGAACAGCGGGCGGCGGCTGGCCAGTTCGGCGCGCAGCAGGGCCATGCGCCCGGCCTCGTCGCGCGTGTCATAGTCATCGGCGACCCCTGCGACGCGGAACAGGTCGGCGACGACCCGCTCGTGCACATCGGCGTTCTGGCGCATGTCGATCACGGCCAGATGGAACCCGAAGGCCTCGACCCGGTCGATCAGACGCGACAGGGCATCATCGGTGAAGGCCCGGGCATCGGCGGTCTGCAGGGCGTCGCGGAGCACTTTCAGATCGGCGATGAAGGGTTCGGGCTGCCCATAGGGATCAGCAGCAAAGCCAGCGGGACGCGGTGGGGGTGTGCCGACCTTGGCCTGATAGTCCGCGGCCAGTCGCGCATAGATCTGGGTCAGCGCCCGGCGGAAGGGTTCGCCCTTGCGGTGGGGCGAGGTGTCGCCCGAGGCGTCCGACAGGGCGGTCAGTTCGGGGGTGGGCTCGACCAGTTCCTCGGATAGGCTGAGCTCCGCCCCCAGCGCATGAACCGAGTCGAGACAGGCCCCCAGCGCCGCCCGCGTCTGGGTGCGGAAGGCGGCATCCATGACGGAGGCGTCGACATTGGGATTGCCGTCGCGGTCGCCACCGACCCAGCTGCCGACCGTCATGAAGGGCTTGAGCTGCGGCGCGTCCAGCCGCTTGCGCCAGGCGTTCAGGTGTTCCGGTATGGCCTCCAGGAACACCTGTTCCAGAAAGGAGACGACGGTGTCGATCTCGTCCTGCACCACGAGGCCCGAGGTGCGGACCAGGCGCGTGGCCCACAGCAGGAAGACCTGACGCCGCAGGGCCGGACTGGGCCCCTGCCCCTCGCCGCGCCCATCCAGCAGGGCCGACAAGGCCGCGATCCGGTCCAGCACGCTCTTGCGCCGAACCTCGGACGGGTGGGCCGTCAGCACCGGTGAGATCAGGCCCCGGACGAGGATATCGACCACCGCCTTGCGGTCCGCGCCGCCGCCCGACAGCCAGGCCAGCGCCGCCTCGGGCGTGTCCGGGCGGTCGTCGGCTACGGCGCCCTGGCCCTCCGCCTCGCGGGCACGCCGGCGGGCCTCCCGATCCTCGGCGACATTGGCCAGCAGGGAAAAGACCGCAAAGCCATGGGTCAGGCCCACCGCCTGCTCCGAGCTGAGCCCGGCCAGCAGGCGCTCCAGCTCGGACGCGTCGCGGGTATCGGCGCCGTCGCGGTGATAGGCGACCGAGGCGCGACGGACCGCCTCGATCCGGTCATACAGATCCTGACCCCCCGCCTCGCGGATGACGTCGCCCAGCACACTGCCCAGCAGGCGGACCTCTTCGCGCAGGCGGTCGGGGGGCGCGGTGTCGGCGGGCAGGGTGTCGGTCATGAAGGCTCCTTGAAGATCAACGATAGGCGTGCCACGCCCCTGAAGGACAGGCGGCGCGCCCCAGCGTAACGGAATTTGTCCGGTTCCGTGCCCTGTAGCCCGGCGGAAGGGGGCCCGACTTGCCCTTTTCCCGGTTTTCCGCCATACACCGCCGCTTCCGGCGCTTGTGATCCTTGCGTCTCCACCCGCACGACCCCTCCCGCAAGTGAGGACGAGGCGGGCGAGCCCCCTCTGCCGACGTGATCGTCGCCAGAGGCGTAGTCTCATGGAGCGAGGGATTGTTCGGCGCCCTGACCGAGGAATCGAATGTTCGAGGCTCTGAACGAGCGACTGACAGGCGTCTTTGACCGGATCACCGGTCGCGGCGCCCTGTCCGAAAAGGACATTGCCGAGGCGATGCGCGAAGTGCGCGTGGCCCTGCTGGAGGCCGACGTCGCCCTGCCGGTGGTCAAGGACTTCATCGCCTTCGCCAGCGAAAAGGCCAAGGGCGAAGAGGTTATCCGGTCCGTCAAGCCGGCCGACCAGGTGGTCAAGATCGTCTATGACGGCCTGATCGAAATGCTGGGTGGCGAAGAGCCGGTCGGCATCAATCTGAACGCCACCCCGCCCGCCGTGATCCTGATGGCCGGCCTGCAGGGCTCGGGCAAGACCACCAGCTCGGCCAAGCTGGCGCTGCGTCTGACCAAGTTTGATCGCAAGAAGGTCATGATGGCCTCGCTGGACACGCGTCGTCCGGCCGCCATGGAACAGCTGGCCAAGCTGGGCGAACAGATTGAGGTCGCGACCCTGCCGATCGTGGTGGGCGAGAGCGCCGTCCAGATCACCCGCCGGGCCCTGCAATCGGCGAAGCTACAGGGCTTTGACGTCCTGATCCTCGACACCGCCGGTCGCATCACCCTGGACGAGGGGCTGATGAATGAGGTGGCCGAGGTCGCGACGGTCTCGAAGCCCGTCGAGACCCTGCTGGTCGCCGACAGCCTGACGGGTCAGGATGCGGTGCGCACGGCCAAGGCCTTCCACGAGCGGCTGCCGCTGACCGGTCTGGTGCTGACCCGCGCCGATGGCGACGGACGCGGCGGGGCCATGCTGTCGATGCGGGCCGTGACCGGCCTGCCGATCAAATACATCGGTGCGGGCGAAAAGGTCGATGCGCTGGACGTGTTCGATGCCCGCCGCGTGGCCGGTCGCATCCTCGGCCAGGGCGATATCGTCGCCCTGGTCGAAAAGGCCAGTCAGGACCTCGACCAGTCCAAGGCCGAGGCCATGGCCAAAAAGCTGGCCAAGGGCAAGTTCGACCTGGACGACCTCGCGGCCCAGCTGCAGCAGATGAAGAAGATGGGCGGCCTTCAAGGCATCATGGGCATGCTGCCCGGCGTAGCCAAGATGAAGGCCCAGATGGCCGACACCGGCGTCGATGACCGGATGATCGCCCGCCAGGAAGCCATCCTCAGCTCGATGACGAAAACCGAGCGCAAGAAGCCGGACCTGCTGAACGCCAGCCGCAAGAAGCGCATCGCCGCCGGCGCCGGCGTCGAGGTCCAGGACATCAACCGCCTTTTGAAACAGCACCGCCAGATGGCCGACATGGTCAAGTCACTGGCGCGCGGCGGTCCCAGGAAGATGCAGCAGATGGCCGCCATGATGGGTGGTCTCGGCGGCGGACCCGGCCAGCCTGACATGGCCCGGCTGAAGGCCATGGGCGGCGGCAAGATGCCGGAACCCTCGGCTGATGAAATGAAGGCCATCCAGGACCGGCTGTCCGGTCTGGGTGGTGGCATGCCCCCCGGTGGACTGCCCGGCCTGCCCGGTCTGCCCACCAAGAAATCCTGACCCTTTTCCCTAAAGAAAGAGACTGAAAATGCTGAAGATTCGTCTGTCGCGTGGCGGCACCAAGAAGCGCCCCTACTATCACATCGTGATCGCCGACAGCCACGCCCCGCGCGATGGCAAGTTCATCGAACGCGTCGGCACCTATAACCCGATGCTGCCCAAGGACGGCGACAAGCCGCGCGTCACCCTGAAGGCCGACCGCATCTCGGAATGGCTGGGCAAGGGCGCGCAGCCGACCGACCGCGTCGCCCGCTTCATCAGCCAGAGCCAGGACGAAGCCCTGGTCGGCAAGGTCAAGTGGACCCAGTCGAACAACCCGAACAAGGCCCAGCCCGGCAAGAAGGCCCAGGAACGCGCCGCCGAGCGCGCCCAGCGCGAAGCCGACCGTCTGGAAGCCGAAGCCGCCGCCAAGGTCGAGGCTGCCGAAGCCGCTGCCAAGGCCAAGGAAGAGGCCGAAGCCGCCAAGAACGCTCCGCCGGCTCCGGAGCCCGAAGCCCCCGCCGAGGAAGCTCCGGCTGCCGAAGCTCCGGCTGAAGAGGCTCCCGCTGAGGAAGCTGCTTCGGAAGAAGCTCCCGCCGAAGAGGCCGCTGCTGAAGACAAGACCGAGGCCTAAGCCTCATCCGCTCACCCCGGCCCCCGGGTCCGACCAAAGGTCGGCCCGAGGACAGGCTTTGGCCGGGGCGCAGAGACAGGAAGGCGGTGTCCGCGAACGGGCACCGCTTTTTTGTTGGCGGCAGGCAGCGTAAGGGTCCGGGTCCCGGCATGAACCGGGACAATCGGGCGCCGGGTCAATCGGAGAATGGTGTGAGCGACGACAGACTGATCCTTGTGGCCCAGGTGGGCGGATCGTTCGGCGTGCGGGGCGAGGTGCGGATCACCACCTTCACCGCCGCGCCCATGACCCTGCTTGAGTACCGCACCCTGTTGCGCGCCGATGGCTCGACCGGCCTGACCCTGACCACCGCCCGGCCGGACAAGAAGGGCATCGTCGCCCGTGCCGCCGAGGTCGCGACCAAAGAGGACGCCGACGCCCTGCGGGGCCTGAAGCTGTTCATCCCGCGCGACCGCCTGCCCCCGCCCGAGGACGACGAATTCTATCTGGCGGACTTGATCGGACTGGAGGCCCGCGATGCGACCGATACGGTGATCGGGACGGTTCGGGCCGTGCAGAATTTCGGCGCCGACGACATGCTGGAAATCACCCCGGCTGGCGGCGGCCAGACCTGGTACCTGACCTTCACGCGCGAGGCCGTGCCGGAGATCCGTACCGCCGACGGTTGGCTGCGGGCGTTACGCCCCGCCGAGATCGGCGAACGCGAGCCAGACTAGCTGTTGTCTTCGACCGGTGCGCCGGGTCCGTTCTTCTTGATCGAGTCGATCGCGTTCTGGGCAGAGGCCTTCGAGCTGTAGCCCTCGGTCGAGAACATCACTTCGGAATTGTATTTGAAGCGGACGCGGTACTCTCCGGCCTTGTCCCTGTAGATTTCGAACTTGTGCGCCATCGCTAAGGCCCCCTGGTCGATCCGGCATCTGGATCGGCCCAGGCTGGCACGGAATCCCCCTCAGGCCAATGGCAGAAAGCCCCGGCTCCGGACGGGACGTGGCCCTACTCCTCCGCGTCGCCCAGACCCATCATGTGGAAGCCGGCGTCGACGTGGACGACTTCGCCCGTGGTCGAAAAGCCGAGGTCCGAGCACAGCCACAGGGCGCAACCGGCCACGCCTTCCATGGAGGTGTCTTCCTTCATGGCCGACATGGCGCGGCCCTGAGCGATCATGCCGCGACCGCCGGAGATACCGGCCAGCGACAGGGTGCGCATGGCCCCTGCCGAGATGGCGTTGACGCGAATGCCCTTGGGCCCCAGGTCGCGGGCGATGTAGCGGGTCGCGGCCTCCAGACCGGCCTTGGCCACGCCCATGGTGTTGTAGTTGGGGATGGCCCGCTCGGCGCCGAGATAGGTCATGGTGATCATGGCCCCGCCGTTCGGCATCAGTTTCGCGGCGCGTCTGGCCACATCGACGAAGCTGAACACCGAGATGTTCATGGCCAGCAGAAAGCTGTCGCGCGTGGTGTTGTCGACGAAGCTGCCCTGCAGCTCATTCTTGTTGGCGAAGGCCACCGAATGGACGACGAAGTCGATCGTACCGAAGGTCTTTTCCAGCTCGGCAAAGGCCGCGTCCATGGAGGCATCGTCGGTGACGTCAGCCTGAACGATCAGCCTGGCGCCGACGCTTTCGGCCAGCGGACGCACCCGGCGCTCCAGCCCCTCACCCAGATAGGTGAAGGCCAACTCGGCGCCCTGGGCGGCCAGCTGCTGGGCGATACCCCAGGCAATGGAGTTGGAATTGGCGACGCCCAGGATCAGGCCCTTCTTGCCCTTCATCAGGTCGCCGGTGGGGAAGGTCCAGCCGCTGTCGGAAGCCATGGTCGTCTCCTCGGAAATCAGGGCGGGAGGGTTAGCAGGGCCTCCGCCGGGGGGAAAGCGTCTGTTTTCGCTCAGTCCACGCTGCGCCAGCGCCGGAGCCGTTCCAGCAGGGGATTGGCCGTGACCCCGTGAATCACGATCGAGGCGAGGATGACAAAGCCCAGAATGGCCCATAGCCGCTCGCTGGAGCCGAACTCACCATGGTTGATGCCATAGGCGACATAATAGACCGAGCCGATCCCGCGGATGCCCAGAAAGGCCATAAGCAGCCGGTCCCTGACGGGATGCGGCGAGCCGATCATGGCGATCATTCCCGCTACCGGGCGCACGATCAGCAGGATGGCCAGGCCGATGGCGGCGTCCGTCCAGGTCAGGGATGAGAGCAGGCCATTGGCCAGCGCCCCGCCGAACAGCACCAGCAGCAGCATGATCAGCAGGCGTTCGAACTGATCCGCGAAATGGTGCATCTCCTTGTGGAAGTCGTTGTCACGCTCCCAGGCCCGGATCGTGACGCCGCAGACGAAGACGGCAAGGAATCCGTAGCCGTGGGCCACCTCGGCGACCGCATAGGCGATGAAGGTCGCCGCCAGCGCCACCAGCCCGTCGCCCAGCCGCGACAGCCCGGCCTTCTCGCTGGCGAAGATCAGCCAGCCAAGCCCCTTGCCGACCAGCCAGCCGATCCCGGCCCCCGCCAGCAACTTCCAGAACACCTTGACGGTGACCCAGTCCATCCACCCCGCCGAGGTGGCCAGCCCGCCGACCGAGGCCAGAATGGCCAGATGGACGAAGGGAAAGGCGAGGGAGTCGTTCAGGCCCGCTTCGGAGGTGAGGCCGAAGCGCACCTCGTCCTCGTCGCCGGACTTGGGCGGCCCCACCTGGACATCGGCGGCCAGCACCGGGTCTGTCGGGGCCAGAGACGCCCCCAGCAACAGGGCCATGGCCAGTGAAAAGCCGAGGCCGTACAGGCCCAACGCCATAACACCGAGGATGGTCAGGGGCATGGCGATGGCCAGCAGCCGCCAGGTCGAATTCCAGCTGCGCCAGCCCACCTTGCGGTCCAGCTTCAGACCCGCACCCATCAGGCTGATGATGACCACAACCTCGGTCAGGCGTTCGGTGATGGTATCCCAGGTCCGGGGATCGGGGTCGAACCCCAGCCAGCCGAGACTGAAGACCGCCACACCCAGCAGGACGCAGACAATGGCCAGCGTCAGCGGCGTCTTCCTCAGCCCCACCGGGGCCCAGGACACCATCAACACGACAGCGCCGAGGCCGAGCAGGAACAGGATGTAGGGATCAGGCGGCGCCAGGGGGGAACTCCGGATAAGCGCGACGGGTCGTCATGTTTACAATATTGGCCGCTTCACGCGCCCTCCGCTAGAGTGCGGTCAGAGGGGCCGGTGGCCCGCTACAGAAGGCCCCAGCGTCATGCGCGTTCCCTTCCTGACTGCATTTGGCATCCTTGGCGCGGCCCTGCTGGCTGCGGGGACGGCCGCTCCGCCCCGGCTGCCGATCGCGATCGAGGTCGTGGCCCTCGACAGCGCCACCTATGAGCAGGGGCGTTATGTCGAGCGTCTGGTCGAACGCGCGGGCGAGCCGTTGGCCTGGTTCGAGTACCAGCCCTCGCAGTTCCAGCCGGAAATCCTTGAGCGCTGTATGGACAGTTCGATCAGCGGGGCCGAGGTCTGTGTCCGCTACCAGATCGCCGAACAGGACTTGAAACAGGTGCGCCCGGTCCACGTGGTCGTCCTGGTCGGGCCGGGCGAGGGAGGCACGGCCCAAGCCCGTTGCATCGGCATCGGCGGACAGCCGCACTCGGACGAGCGGCAAACGGCGGCGCTGAATCCCGCCTCAGTACTCTATGCGGGCACAGCGCAGTTCGACGAAGACCTGAATGCCCTCGCCGGATGCATCACCGCAGCGGGCGCCGAAAGCGGCTGGTAGCCGGTCAGACCTTCGACAGGATCAGGGTGCCGTTGGTGCCGCCGAATCCAAACGAATTGGACATGACGTGGGTCAGTTCGCCGTCGTGGCGCTGCCGCAGGATGGGCATGCCCTCGAACTCGGGGTCGAGATTTTCGATGTGGGCGCTTTCGGCGGCAAAGCCGTTCTGCATCATCAGCAGGCAGTAGATGGCTTCCTGCGCACCGGCCGCACCCAAGCTGTGGCCGGTCAGGGACTTGGTCGAGGAGATCATCGGCATGCGGTCGCCGAAGACATTGCGAACCGCGCCCATCTCTTTGGAATCGCCGACCGGCGTCGAGGTGCCGTGCGGATTCAGATAGTCGATGCGCGGATTACCGGCCATCTCCAGCGCGATCTTCATGCAGCGCTCGGCGCCTTCGCCCGACGGGGCGACCATGTCGTAGCCGTCGGAATTGGCCCCATAGCCGGTGACTTCGGCGAGGATGGTCGCGCCGCGTGCTTTTGCGCGCTCATACTCTTCCAGAACCACGATGCCTGCGCCGCCGGCGATGACAAAGCCGTCCCGGGCCGCATCATAGGCGCGCGAGGCGACCGAGGGCGTTTCGTTGAAGTTCGAGGACATGGCGCCCATGGCATCGAACAGGTTCGACATCGACCAGTGGATGTCCTCGCAGCCGCCGGCAAAGACCACGTCCTGCTTGCCCCAGGCGATCTGTTCGGCAGCCGCGCCGATGCAGTGGGCGCTGGTCGCACAGGCCGAGCTGATCGAATAGTTGATGCCCTTCATCTGGAACCAGGTGGCCAGCACGGCCGAGGGTCCGGAGGCCATGGCCTTGGGCACGGCGAACGGGCCGATCCGCTTGGGTGCGCCCTTGTCGATGGTGATCTGGGCCGCTTCCAGAATGACGCGGGTCGAGGGACCGCCCTCGCCGACGATCAAGCCGATCCGCTCGTCCTTGATCTCGTCCGGAGTCATCCCGCTGGAGGCCAGCGCCTCCTCAAAGGCGACGTGGGCCCAGGCGGTGCCGTCGGCCAGAAAGCGCGAGGCGCGGCGATCGACAAGCTCGGTCCAGTCGCCGATTTTCGGCGGAGCCCAGACCTGGCTGCGGAATCCATGAGTGGTGTGATCCGGGGCGGCGACCACGCCCGAACGGGCCTGTTTCAAGGAGTCGGTGACCGCGGCGGCGCCGGTCCCGATCGATGAGACAATCCCCAATCCTGTAACTACGACGCGCCGCATGCTGTTTTCCTGATCCTGTCCGTTATTCCGCCGCGTAATCCGCGATCCTTCCAGCCTGTCCTGTGGGGTGAGGCCCCGACTATTCGGCCTTGGTTTCCTGGCCGCCGAACAGGCCAACGCGCATGTCCGTGGCTGTATAGATAGGCTCGCCATCGGCTTCGAGAACCCCGTCGGCGATGCCCATCACCAGACGGCGGTTGATCACCCGCTTCAGGTCGATCTTGTAGACGACCTTCTTGACGTCCGGCTGCACCTGACCGGTGAACTTGACCTCGCCCACGCCCAGGGCGCGCCCCTTTCCGGGACCGCCGATCCAGCCGAGGTAGAAGCCAACCAGCTGCCACATGGCATCCAGACCCAGGCAACCCGGCATGACCGGGTCGCCGATGAAGTGGCATTTGAAGAACCAGAGGTCGGGATGCACGTCGAGCTCGGCCTCAACATAGCCCTTGCCGTGCACGCCGCCGTCATCGTTGATCCGGGTGATGCGGTCGAACATGAGCATGGGCGGGGCTGGCAACTGGGCATTGCCCGGGCCGAAAAGCTCGCCCCGGCCAGAGGCGAGCAGGGCCTCATAGTCATAGGAAGACGGGCGTTCTGACTGGCTCAAGGGGGCCTCCGTATGCTGAGCGGCGGGCGTGACACGTGAAATCGCCCCGGTCAACCGGCAAGGGTTCCGCGAAAGGCGCTCAGCGCCGGCGAGGGGCGGGCCCGGCGGGGCGGTTGGCTTCGCACAGGGGGGAGGCCTGGGTGCCGAACACAGCGGCCTCACGGACCCAGCCCCGGACGCGGCCCGAGCGGACCTCGCACCAGCCGTCCTCGCAGTCGATGATGGGTACCAGGGCATGGGGCGACAACCGGGCACGGATGCTCGCATCCTCGCGTCGGGCTGAGCGAACCTCGATCGCCGCGTCGCCGCGGTTCAGCACCGTCCGGCGGCCCGAGGTGGTGCTGCGGTGAACCCAGACCAGCGAGCCCTCGGGATCGCAGATCTTGCGCCACTCAAAGGTCTCGGCCACCACCTGCACCGGCAGGCCCGCGACCTGATAGGTCCACAGAATCTGGTGATCCAGCCCCGGCCCCTTGCGGGCGTGGACCTGATCCGCCTTGAGGGTGATCCAGCGGGGCACGGGATAGCTGCTGGGGGTCGGCCGCCCGTCAGGCCGGACAGCCTGTCCCGAGAGCATCACGAACAGCCCAAACGCCGCCGCCGTGACACCGGCGATACGGCGTCCCCTTTGGCCTTGGGTCAGGGGGCTGCTAGACACCCTTGCCATCCCGCTTCGATCCTCCAGTTCCAAAGTCCCCGCCAATGTCGAGCCGCAGACTTAAGGTCGTGTTAACCAGACGCCTGCCGGACGCGGTGGAAACGCGCATGCGCGAGCTGTTCGATGCCGAGCTGAACCTGAAGGACGAGCCCTTCAGCCGCGCGGCGCTGGAAGACGCCATCGGCCGGGCGGAGGTTCTGGTGCCGACCATCACCGATCGGATCGACGCCGATCTGCTGTCGAAATCCGGTGGGCAGTTGAAAATGATCGCTAATTTCGGGGCGGGCGTGGATCACATTGATGTCGAGGCGGCGGTCGGGCGCGGGCTGATCGTGACCAATACGCCGGGGGTCCTGACCGAGGATACCGCCGATCTGGCCATGGGGCTGATCCTGGCGGTCAGCCGACGACTGGTCGAGGGCGCAGGCGTTGTTCAGAAAGGGGAATTCTCGGGCTGGACCCCGACCTGGATGTGCGGCCGCAAGCTGTGGGGCAAGCGACTGGGCATCGTCGGCATGGGCCGGATCGGCCAGGCCCTGGCCCGGCGCGCGCGCGCGTTCGGCATGCAGGTGCACTATCATAACCGCAAGCCGCTGAGCCCGATGATCGTAGAGGATCTACAGGCCACCTGGTGGGACGACCTCGACGCCATGCTGCACCGCATGGACATTATTTCTCTGAACTGCCCGGCGACGCGCGAGACGCATCACCTGATGGATGCACGACGGCTGGCCCTGCTGGCGCCGCACGCGATTCTGATCAACACGGCGCGGGGCGAGCTGATCGACGAGGCGGCGCTGGCTGAGGCGGTCGGCCGGCGCGCGCTGGGGGGGGTTGGCCTGGATGTGTTCGAACAGGAGCCCGTCGTTCACCCCGGCCTGCTGAACCGGGCCGAGGTCGTGCTGATGCCGCATCTGGGCTCGGCGACGCTGGAGTCGCGGCAGGACATGGGCGATCGGGTGATCGCCAACATCATGACGTTCCAGAATGGACACAGGCCCCCCGACCGCGTCATTCCGGCGATGCTGTAGCGCTTGACGGGTTGTGGCCCGCGTGATCGATTTCCCCGAGTTGTGTTGCGGGGGAAAATCGATGAAATCCAGAGACGTGACGACCCTTGCGGTCGTGTCGCGGCGGGCGCTGCTGACGATGGCTGCGGGGTTCGGTGGCGCGGCGGCCATGGGACTGCGGCCTGACGTCGCCCGCGCACGGACCACCCCCTATCCGATCGAGGCCTTTTTCACGACGGCCCGCACACGCGCGGCGACCCTGTCCCCCGGCGGCACCCTGATCGCGGTACTGGACCAGCTGGGCACCGAGGACGAGCCCCATGGCGTGATCGACGTTCTGGATGCGAGTGATCCGGAAGGCGCGCGCAAGCGAATCGATCTGGGGCCGACCAAGGTCGAAAGCCTGGACTGGGCCAATGACGAGCGGCTTCTGGTCAGGCTTGCCGTGACGACAAGGATCGCCCCGCAGTCCATCTCCGGATTCAACCGACGGACCGCCGCCCGGGAGATCACCTCGAAACGCCTCATGTCGGTCAGTGCCGTCACGGGCGAGATGGCGGTCATGTTCCAGGATGACCGGCAACGCCTGCGGGCCTCGCGCGATCTGGGCAGTGTGGTCGATCTTCTGCGCAGCGATGACGACCATGTGTTGATGGCAGCCTGGGAGCGCGACGGCGTGCTGGGCCTGCACAAGGTCAATGTCGCGACCGGTTCGGCCGAAAGGATCGAGCGGGGCAGTTCTGGCACCATCGGCTGGGAGACCCAGCAGGGCGTTCCGGTCATCCGCTATGACATCAATCCGCGCGGCACGGTGTTGACCATTTCCGGCCGCGCGACCAGCAGCGGCGCCTGGAGGCCTATCCGCCGCAACCGGATCGGTGACCTGCCCGAGTTCAGCTGGGTCGGCGAGACGGAGACACCGGGCACCATTCTGGTGACCGCCCGCGCCGAGGGCGAGGACACGATGATGGTTCGGGAAATGAACCTAGAGACCTTTGGTATGGGGGCGGCCCTGTCCCATCGCGCCGGGCGCGACGTCATGCATGGCGTCGTTGATGCCGCCGGGCGCTATGTGGGGGCGGCTTTCTATGGCGAGCGGCTGGAATATGAGTTTGCCGACGCGGCCCTGGGGGCGCACCACCGCGCCCTGAACGCCTTTCTGGACAATGACTGCGATGTCTATCTGAACGATCTCAGCCGCGACCATAACCGGATGGTGGTTGGGGTCACCGGCCCGCGCGAGCCGGGCGCCTGGTATTTCTATGACCGGGAGGCCCGGGCCATCGTCAATCTGGGCGCCGTGAGACTGCTGGATTTCGACCGGCTGGGCCTGACCGACACCCTGTCGGTCACGACGCGCGACGGCGCCAGCATAGAGGCCTATCTGACGGCGCCTCCGGGCGGGCAGCCGGGGCCGCTGGTGGTTTTGCCGCATGGCGGGCCCGAGGTGCGCGACCTGCGCAGCTGGGACCGGCAGGTGCAGGTTCTGGCGGCGCAGGGCTGGTGGGTGCTGCGGCCCAATTTCCGGGGCTCGGGCGGCTACGGCATGGCCTTTGCCCGCGAGGGGTGGACCCGCTGGGGCGACCGGATGCAGGAGGACGTCGAGGACGCCATCGATCAGGCCATCGCCCTCAAGGGGCTCGACGCCAGCCGCGTCGCTATCATGGGCACCAGCTATGGCGGCTATGCCGCCCTGATGGGCGCGGTGCGCAGACCGGATCTTTACAAGGCGGCGATCGCCATCTGCGGTGTGGCCGACCTGCCGGAAATGCTGGCGTGGGAGCGTCGCGAGGACGACACCCCGGACCGGCAGGTCTATAATTTCTGGGTCAAGCGGATCGGCGATCCCGAGACGATGGGACCGCAACTGGTGGCAGCCTCACCCAGTCGGCGGGCGACCGAGATCACCTGTCCGGTGCTGCTGGTCCATGGCGTCGATGACCCGATCGTGCCGGTGATCGAATCCCGGCGCATGAACGAGGCCCTGAGACAGGCCGGCAAGGCGGTGGAGCTGATCGAGGTCGAGGACGCCGGCCACGCCGACTGGCCTGCGGAAAAGGAGCAGGAACTGCTGGAGCGCTACATCGTCCTGCTGAAACAGGCGTTTGCCTGATCTTCAGCTGCAGACGGGACAGGCCGGATCGGCCGCGATCCTCACGGTGCGGGTCTGGCCGGTCAGGGCGTCGTGAATCCAGAGGCGCCCGGTCAGGGGTTCGCCCGCGCCGGTCAGCCGCTTGAGGGTTTCCAGCGCCGTCATACTGCCGACCAGACCGGCCAGGGCGCCGACCACGCCAACCCGGGCACAGGTTTCGGCATCGGGCGGCACGTCGGGCACCAGACAGCGATAGCAGGGGCGCCCCTCGAACACCCCGACCTGACCGCTCCAGGTGCCGAGGGCCCCCGAGACCAGTGGGATGCCGGCGGCCACGCAGGCGGCATTGACCGCCATCCGGGTGTCGAAGTCATCCGTACCGTCGATCACCAGATCCCATCGGGCGACGCGCGCCGACGCCGTGGCGGTCGACAGCCGCTCGGCGAAGGTCTGGACCTCGACATGGGGATTGAGGGCGGTCAGTCTCCGCGCCGCGACCTCGACCTTGGGTCGGCCAATATCGGCCGTCTCGAACTGGATCTGGCGCTGCAGGTTCGAGAGAGAGACCGTGTCATCATCGACAAGACCCAGGGTGCCGACCCCGGCTGCCGCCAGATAGAGGGCGGCCGGACCGCCGACGCCCCCCATACCGACGATCAGCACACGCGCGGCCTTCAGTCGCTGCTGGCCCGGCCCGCCGACATCAGCCAGAACCAGGTGGCGGGCGTAGCGTTCGATCTCGTCTTCGGAAAAGGTCACGGCCCTGTTCTAGGCTGCAGAGTGCGGCGAGGCGAGCCGGATTGTTCGCCTATCTGCCCGTGCCGGTCCGCGCAGCTTCGGGCGCGTCGTCACCGCGGGCGCACCGGGCCAGAAGATCCTCGGCGCGACCCACCGGAATCTGACCTTCGGCCAGAGCCAGAAGGTCGAGTCTGGCCGACCCGTTTTCGAAATGGCAGTGGGCCATGGGCACGTCGAACAGGCGCTCAGGGACCGGGCGGTCGGCCAGGATCGACAGATTGGTGTGGCGGGGGTCGGTCCTTAGGCGGCCCAGCAGGCGATCAACATCGGGCCGCGAGCCCTCAATGACCTGGACGACCAAGCCGTCTTCAATCGCCATGGCGCCAGTCACGTCGTCGCGACGGTTGTTGGCTTCCGATACGCCAAGAATCTGGGCGATCGACAGGACGGTTTTTCCGAACGTGCCGGTCGCCTCGCTCACATATGTGATGCGATGGAGCATAAATTTGCCTTTGGTTCACTCAGTATGGAATCGTTGTCCACTGTAACGGGTTACATTGGCAACAATGTGACCTTCATATCCGTGTTACATTTCAGGCCGTTGTCTTGCCAGGGGTGAAAGGTGGCCCCATTTCGGCATGATGAATTATTCTGACGCTCTCCCCGCACCTCCCCAGTCTTCCGGGCCCGGCTGGCACGGCACCACCATCCTCGCGGTCCGCAAGGGCGGAACGACCGTCATCGCCGGTGACGGTCAGGTCTCCATGGGCCCCACCATCGTCAAGGGCGCGGCCCGCAAGGTGCGGACCCTGGCCGGGGGGCGCGTTGTCGCAGGCTTTGCCGGAGCGACCGCCGACGCCTTCACCCTGCTGGAGCGACTGGAAGCCAAGCTGGAGCAGTATCCGGATCAGCTGGCGCGGGCCTGCGTCGATCTGGCCAAGGACTGGCGTACCGACCGCTACCTTCGACGGTTGGAAGCCATGCTGCTGGTCGCGGACAAGACCTCGATCTTCACCGTAACGGGCGTCGGCGATGTACTGGAGCCGGAACACGGGGTGGCGGCCGTCGGGTCCGGCGGAAATTTCGCCCTGTCGGCGGCCCGGGCCCTGATCGAGAATACCGACCTTGATGCCGAGGCGATCGCCCGCAAGGCCATGGCCATCGCCGCTGAGGTCTGCGTCTACACCAACGGCAATCTGACTGTTGAGCGGCTGGACCGCTGACACCCCTCGTTTCCGATCCCCAGTCTGACTATCTGCGAGCCCATGACTGACCTGTCCCCCCGCGAAATCGTCTCCGAGCTGGACCGCTTCATTGTCGGCCAGGCCGATGCCAAGCGCGCCGTGGCCCTGGCCCTTCGTAATCGCTGGCGGCGGAAGCGCGTGCCCGATGACCTGCGCGACGAGGTGACGCCGAAGAACATCCTGATGATCGGGCCGACCGGCGTCGGCAAGACCGAGATCGCCCGCCGGCTGGCGCGGTTGACGGGCTCGCCCTTCCTGAAGGTCGAGGCGACCAAATTCACCGAGGTCGGCTATGTGGGCCGGGACGTCGACCAGATCCTGCGCGATCTGGTCGAGGCCGCGCTGATCATCGTCCGTGACCGCCGCCGGGACGAGGTCCGGGCCCAGGCCGAACGCGCGGCCGAGGACCGGATTCTGGACGCTCTGGTCGGGGCGGGCGCGCAAAAGGCCACGCGCGACGCCTTCCGCACCCGCCTGCGCAAGGGCGAGCTGGATGACAAGGAGATCGATCTGGCCCTCGCCGACACTTCCTCGCCCATGCCGGGGCTGGACCTGCCCGGCATGGCCCCCGGCGGCAATGTCGGCATGATCAATCTGACCGAGATGCTGGGCAAGATGGGCGGCCCGCGGACCAAGACCGTCCGCCTGTCGGTCAAGGCCGCCCATGCGCCGCTGATCGCCGAGGAGTCCGACAAGCTGCTCGACAATGACAGTCTGGCGCGCGAGGCGGTTCAGCTGGCCGAAACCGAAGGCATCGTCTTCATCGACGAGATCGACAAGGTCGCCGCAAGGCAGGATCGAGGCGGCGCCGACGTCAGCCGCGAGGGCGTGCAGCGCGACCTGTTGCCGCTGATCGAGGGCACGACGGTCGCCACGCGCTACGGCCCGGTGAAATCGGATCATGTGCTGTTCGTGGCCTCTGGAGCCTTCCACGTGTCCAAGCCCAGCGACCTGCTGCCCGAACTGCAGGGGCGCCTGCCGATCCGTGTCGAGCTGAAGGCCCTGACGCGGGAGGACTTCCGACGCATCCTGACCGAGCCCGAGGCCAATCTGATCCGCCAGAACCAGGCCCTTCTGGCGACCGAGAATGTGACACTCGAGTTCACCGAGGACGCCGTCGAGGCGATGGCCGACGCCGCCGTGGGGGCCAACAGCGCCATCGAGAACATCGGCGCCCGCCGGCTGATCACCGTGGTCGAACGGGTGCTGGAAGAGACCAGCTTCAAGGCCGCCGACCTGTCGGGCCAGACGATCCGCTTTGACGCGGAGGCGGTCCGCGAGCGTCTGGGCGACCTGACCGGAGACAGCGATCTGAGCCGATACATCCTTTAGGGCCGCGCAGGGCCCGGTGTGGCGCAACTGCCGCAGGGGGAATTCTTGTCGCCCGGACCGGAGCGGATTCAGGGTCGAGTCATTTCATCGCCCTAGTGTCGGCCACAGTGACTGTCTCGACGCGTCTTCTGCAACGGCCTGAAGAAAGCACGGCCCATGACCCGGACACTGCCCGCCCTGATCCGCCGCCTGATGCAGCCTGACGAGCTGGACATGGCCGAGCACTATGAAACGCGCGGCGAACGTCTGGCCGATCTGTGGGTGCATCTGGTCGGACTGGGACTGGCCGGGATCGGCGGTATCGTGCTGGCCGTCATGTCGTCGTTCTCGGCAGCAGGCGCGGGCCTGATCATCGCGACCGCCGTCTATGCGCTGTGCCTGATCGCCATGCTGGCGGCCTCGACCGTCTATAATCTGACCCAGCCCGGCCCGGCCCGGCCCCTGCTGCGGCGGCTGGACGAGGCGGCCATCTTCCTGATGATCGCCGGCAGCTATACGCCCTTTACCACCCAGAGGTTCGAGGGGGCCTGGTCGACCGGCTTTACCCTGCTGATCTGGGCGCTGGCGCTGGCCGGTGTGGCCGCCAAACTGGTCCTGCCGCGCCTTTCCGACGCCATCTGGAGCACCGTCTATGTGATCTTCGGATGGCTGGCCGTGCTGGCGCTCAAGCCCATGCTGGACACGGTGCACCCGGCCGCCCTGACGCTGCTGGTGATCGGCGGGCTGGTCTACACGTCGGGCGTGTTCGTCTTCATCAGCCCCAAGGTGAAGTTCCGCCGCGCCATCTGGCACGGATTCGTGGTCGCCGGGGCCGGTGTGCACTGGGCCGCCATCCTGGTGGGCGTGGTGCTGGCGCCTGCGACCTGACCCCCGCGCGCTCGAGGCTGGCGTAAAGCGTCGGGCCGCGCGATAGTGACCCCGGTTTCACCACAAGGACATCAGCGTGACGGATGCCAAGCCCGGTGGCGACACGGTCGTCATCAAGAAGTATGCGAACCGGCGGCTCTATAACACCGCCACATCTTCCTATGTGACGCTCGACGATCTGGCCGCCATGGTGCGCGAGGGGGTCGACTTCGTCGTCTATGACGCCAAGACCAACGACGACCTGACGCGGACCATTCTGACGCAGATCATCTTCGAGGAAGAAAGCCGGGGGGAGGCCCTGCTGCCCGTGCAGTTCCTGCGGCGGCTGATCGGCTTTTACGGCGGCCAGATGCAGGGCGTCCTGCCCAGCTATCTGGAGATGTCACTGGATTCCTTCTCCAAGCAGCAGGAGCAGTTCCGCACCCAGCTGAACCGCGCGTTCGGCACCGGCGCCGGAGCGGGCCTGATGGAGGACGCCGTCCGCCAGAATATGGTGATGTTCCAGAAGGCTATGACCCTGTTCCCTGGCTTCAACGCCTATGCGCGCGCGGGAGCGACCGAAGAGACCCCCGAGGCGGCCGAAGCCCCGTCCCGACCCGCCGCGTCCGGCAACGACCCGGCGCTGGACGAAATGCGTCGCCAGATGGACGAGATGCGTGCCCAGATCGAGCGGCTGGCCGAGGGCAGTGCCCGGGGCGGCAAGAAGGGCGGATCGGATCCGGCATGACCGGGCGCATCCCGCCTGTCGGTCCGACCCCGCCCGTCACGGGCGTCGTGCCGGATCGACGTGAGGGTCGACGTCGCGAGGATGAGCGTCGCCAAGCGGACCGTCGGGCCGAGGGCCGCGCCCTGGTGCCCCGGGAAACCCCTGCCGGGAGCCCGGACGAAACTGCCGATCCGGCGGCAGGCCCTGCCGCCACCCCGCCTCCGGTTTCGCCGCTCGGGACCGGCGCGTTCGAGGCCCAGATGCTGGGCCAGACCGGGGCCAGAAAAGGCCTGAGGGGCGGCCCACCCGTCCTGGATGCCGCACGTTCGGCCTACCTGGGCAATGAATATTCCGGGGCGAAGGACCGCCGCCCGCCGCCGGGCAAGATCGACAAGACCGAGGTCTGAGCGGCAGCCGCCTGTGCGGCATGACCCTTGCTGGATGCGGGACCCCTGTCCCGTATCGGAGCCCGGATCATGTCTCTGGCCAATCTGTTCTCGTTCACCGCCCGCGCCACCGATGTGATGATCGTGGCCCTGGTGTTCAGCGTCTTCGGCTGATCAGGCGCCGCTGAAGTCGAGGTCCTTGCGGGCCGCGATGATCGTCACGATGAAACCGGCCAGCACATCCAGCATGACCATCACCGTGATCAGGAAGAAGGTCGATGTGGCAAAGGTCGGGATCAACAGGAACTGCACCAGGCAGACCACGAACAGGATCATCGACAGGGCGTGATTGACGATCGCCACCTTCTGGCTGGAGGTGGATTTCAGCAGCTCAAAGAACAGGAAGATCAGGCCGAGGAACAGGATCATGTCACCGACGCCGACGTTCCACCGCACGCCCGAGGTCATGGGCAGGGAAAAGACCGCCTGACGCAATGACGGATCGGCGCCCAGAGACGGGTCGCCCCCCAGCAGCCCGGTCAGAACAACAACATTATAGAGCAGCCACGGCACGACCAGAAGCGGTACAGCAATCCACATGGCCTATCCCCTCGTCGTCCGGCGCGCGGACCTTTGATCCGACTCTGGAGCCGGTTAACCTTTACGCCAGTCTAACCCTGTTCCTTCGGCTGCGCCATCGGGGGCAGGGCAGGCGTCAGACTTCGGTGACCCGTCCCGGGTTTCTTGACCGCGATTTCAACCACATAACGCCCAGAAGGTCCGAAAGGCTGGCCATCAGCCTCTCCCAGTTGGTGTATTTGGACCGGCCGGAATCGCGCGCCCGGTGAGTAATGGGCAGATAGCGGTTCTGGTAGCCCTCGCGGATCATCAGGGCCGGCAGATAGCGGTGGATGTGATCGAAATAGGGGAGCCGCAGGAAGACGTCGCGCCGGAAGGCCTTGAGACCGCAGCCGGTGTCGTCGGCATCGTCGCCCAGCAGGCGCTTGCGGATGCGGTTGGCCCAGCGCGAGGCCCACAGCTTGGCGCCCGTATCCTGACGCCGCTGACGAACACCGCCGACCAGGGCGACCTCCGGCGGGGCGGCCAGCAGGGCATCGACCAGTTTTGGCGCCTCGGACGGCGGATTCTGGCCATCGCCATCCAGGGTCACCACCACCTCACCGCGCGCCGCAAGAATGCCGGTGCGCACGGCGCGGCTCTGGCCTGCATTGGCCCCGTGCGACAGCACGCGCAGCGCCGGGAATCGGGCCTTGAGGTCCTGCAGGATGGTCAGGGTCTGATCACGGCTGGCGTCATTGACCAGCACCATTTCATACGCCCGGCCGGAAAAGGCCTCGGCGATTTCGGTGACAAGGGTTTCAACCGCCCCCGCCTCGTCATGCACGGGAACGACTACGGAGATGCGGGGGAGCTCGGCTGTCATGGCCGCTGTCTAGCCCGTTTTGCGGCGAAGGGGGAGGGCGGGCGCTCACGGTCGCGAGAGACGGCTGACGCGATCCGAAACCGCGTGATAGAAGCGGGACCATGACCGGTTTCGATCTTGCTCATCGACTGCGCGGCTGGCGCGGTCTGGCCCTGGCGGCGCTTGTGGCGCTGGTCGCGGGTCTGCCCAGCCTGATGCTGCTACCGCCGCTGGATCGCGACGAGAGCCGCTATGCCCAGGCCACCTCGCAGATGCTGGAAACGGGCGACTATGTCGACATCCGCTTCCAGGACGAGCCGCGCTGGAAGAAGCCGATCGGCATCTATTGGATGCAGGCCGCTGCGGTGGCCGTGACCGGCAGCGCCGAAGCCCGCAACATCGTGCCCTATCGCCTGCCGTCCCTGCTGGGCGCCATGATCGCCGCCATCGCCTGTGCCTGGGTGGGTTCGGCCGTGTTCGGCACCCGCACCGGGGTGCTGGCCGGGGCCATCATGGGCGCCTGTTTTCTGCTGTCGACCGAGGCCGGGATCGCCAAGACGGATGCCGTTCTGGTGGCCTGTGTGACAGCGGCCATGGCGGCGCTGATGCGTATCTATCTGGCGGTGCGGGCCAATGACCCGCCCAACCGGGGCCACAAGCTGATCTTCTGGGGCGCGCTGGGCCTGTCGATTCTGGTCAAGGGCCCCATCGGCCTGATCGTCATCGTGCCCGCCGTCCTGGCACTGTCGCTCTGGGACAGGGACATTCGCTGGCTGCGACCGCTGGGCTGGGGCTGGGGACTGGCGCTGGTGGCCCTGATCGTCGGGCCGTGGGCGCTGGCGATCACGGTCGCGACCGACGGCGGTTTCTGGCGCGAGGCCATCGGCGGCGATCTGGCCCCCAAGATCGCGGGCGGCCACGAAAGCCATGGCGCGCCTCCGGGCCTCTATCTGTTGCTGCTGCCGCTGTTGTTCTTTCCGGCGACCCTGCTGCTGCCAGCCTCGATCTCGACGGCATGGCAGCGGCGCACCGAGCCGGCCATCCGCTTCTTGATCTGCTGGCTGGTGCCCGCCTGGCTGATCTTCGAACTGACCCCGACCAAGCTGGCCCATTATACCCTGCCGACCTTTGGCGCCCTGGCCCTGCTGGCGGCGGTGGCGATGACCCGTCCGATCGGCACGCTGTCGCGCAGGCTGGGCGCCGTCCTGGGCCTGATCGCTGCCGGACTGATCGTGGCCATCACCGTCTATGGCGTGTCGAATTTTGCCACCTCGACAGCCCAGACCTGGGCGGCGGTCACCATGGTCACGGCTGTGGCGGCGGCGGCCATCGGCGGCTTCCTGCTGCTGAACAAGGCGCCGGTCGCGGGACTGATCGCGGCGCTGGCGCTCGGCATCGTCAGCCACGCCGCCCTGTCTGGTACCATCCGCCAGCTGCGTCCACTGGCCATCGCCCCGCAGCTGACCAAGGTTCTGGAGCAGGCCAATCTGCATCCGCGTCAGGGGCTGACTACCAGCCCGGTGGCCATCACCACCTTCCATGAGCCCAGCTTTGTCTTCCTGACCGGGCGGGCGACCCAGCTGACCGATGCCGAGGGCGCGGCCCGGGCGCTGGCCGAGGGACGCCCGGCCATTGTCGAGGCCGGCGATGCCGAGGCCTTTGCCCAGGCCGCCGCCCGACTGGGCGTGACCGGCCGTGCGGTCGGGGAGGTCAGCGGCCACAACTATTCGACCGGGGATGATGTGAACCTGACCGTCTATGCCCCGCCCGGAAGCGAGGTCGCCCCCGGATCGGCCCGATGAGCCGCCCGATCCAGATCGTCGAGGTCGGGCCCCGCGACGGCCTGCAGAACGAAAAGGCGGTGCTGGAGCCCGCCATCCGGGCCGAGCTGGCCCGCCGGCTCGAGGCCGCCGGCGCACGCCGGATCGAGGCCGTCAGCTTCGTGCATCCGAAATATGTGCCGCAGATGGCCGGGGCCGAAGAGGTCATGGCCGCCCTGCCCCCCGAGCCCGGCCGCAGCCGCATCGGGCTGGTCCTGAACGGGAGGGGCTATGACCGGGCCATCACCACCGCCGTCGATGAGGTCAATATCTCGGTCGCCGCCACCGACGGGTTCGGCCTGAAGAATCAGGGGCTGGACCGGGCCGGGCAGCGCGCCATGGTGGAGGCCATCGTCGCCCGGCGCCACAATGCCGAGCGGGGCGATGCGGCGCCCTCACTGACGGTGACCCTCTCGTGCGTCTGGGGCTGTCCCTTCGACGGCGAGGTCAGTGTTGATCAGGTCGCCGACATGGTCGGGGCCTATGCCGCCCTCGGCATCCGCGAGATCGCCCTGGCCGACACCATCGGCGCGGGCGACCCCTGGGCCGTGACGAAAAAGGTCGAGGCGGCGCGCAAGGCCGCGCCCGACGCCACCCTGCGCCTGCATTTCCACGATACCCGCAACACGGGCCTCGCCAATGCCCACGCGGGGATCGAGGCCGGGGTCGATGTTCTGGATGCCTCGGTCGGCGGCATCGGGGGCTGTCCGTTCGCCCCCGGGGCCACGGGAAATATCGCCACCGAGGACCTGGTCTATATGCTGGAGCGGGCCGGGTTCCACACCGGCTATGACCTCGACGCCCTGATCGAAACCGCCCGCTGGATCGGCGACAGGATCGGCCGCCCCGCCCCCAGCGCCCTCAGCCGCGCGGGGGGATGGCCGGGGTGAGGTTTGACACCCCGTCAGCACGGGCAGAGATTGCCGCCATGGGTGTTCAGGAAACCATTGCTGTCTGGACGGATCGCGAGCCGACGCTCGACGAGGAACTGACCGCCTTGGGAGAGGAGCCGGTCGAGATGGCCAATCTGCCTCCGGAATGGACAGGCGTTCTGGCCGTCATCTTCATCTCGACGGCCATGGGGCAGCACGGACCGCGCGTGAAGCTCTACATCAAGCCGGGGCGCGGTCAGCCCAGTGCCTCGATCTCCATCGGTCCAAACCCGCGCGTGCTGGCCTCCAGCCTCGATGAGCGCGACCTCAGCCGACTGGCCCCCAAGGCCCTCGAATGGGTGGGGCTGAACCACGAGGCCCTGACGACCTTCTGGTTCGAGGGCGAAAGCTGGATGGACGACCGCGTGACCGCGTTCAAACAGGGGCTGAAGCGGGTTTAGGAAACACCTGCACAGGCCTTGCAGAACGGCCCTCCGCAGCCGTGGTCGTCCTACAAATTCATCAGCGCCGGGTCGCCGCCCTGGGCTGCGATATTGTTGCTGATGGCTTTCTCGGCGGCATAGCGGATCAGGCTGTTGGGGCCGCCGGCCTTGGGGCCTGTGCCCGACAGGCCCTCGCCGCCGAACGGCTGGACGCCGACCACCGCGCCGGTCATCGAGCGGTTGATGTAGACATTGCCGGCGGGGACCAGACGGATGACCTGATCGGCAAAGGCCTCGATCCGGCTGTGCACGCCCAGCGTCAGGCCATAGCCGCGCCCGGCCAGCTTTTCTGTGACCGACTTCAGCTCGTTCTGGCCATAGCGATAGATGTGCAGGATCGGGCCGAACACCTCCTTCTCAAGGAAGTCCGGCGTGGGGATTTCGGCGATGACGGGGGCGAACAGATCGCCGCGTGCGGCCTCCTCCGGCAGATTGCCGCGGGCAAGGACCTTGCCCTCCTTTTCCAGTCGGGCGACGTGATCCTCGAGGATCTTGCGGCTTTCGGCGTCGATCACCGGGCCGACGTCGGTGGCCGGGTCGGCCGGATCGCCGACCACCAGGGCGTCCAGCGCGCCCTTCAGCCCGTCGATCAGAATCTGGGCCCGGTCCTTGGGCACATACAGGATGCGCAGCGCCGAGCAGCGCTGGCCGGCCGAGCCAAAGGCCGAGACCAGCACATCGTCGATCACCTGTTCGCGCAGGGCCGTGGTGTCGACGAACATGGCGTTCAGCCCGCCGGTTTCGGCGATGAAGGGCAGGATCGGTCCGGGCCGGGCCGCAATGGCCTTGTTGATCGCCCAGGCGGTTTCGGTGCCGCCGGTAAAGGCCACACCGTCGATGCCGGGGTGGGAGACCAGTTTGGCCCCGACCGTTTCCCCCTTGCCCGGCAACAGGGCCAGCAGGTTGGGGTCCAGACCACAGCGGTGGAACACGCGCACAGCCTCAGCCGCGATCAGGGGCGTCTGTTCGGCGGGCTTGGCCACCACGGCATTGCCGGCGGCGAGGGCGGCGGCGATCTGGCCGGTGAAGATGGCCAGCGGGAAGTTCCACGGGCTGATACAGGCGAACACGCCGCGCCCGTGAAGGATCAGCTTGTTGGTCTCACCCGCCGGGCCGGTCAGGGCTTCCGGCCCGCCGAAGTCCCGCTCGGCCAGCATGGCGTAATAGCGACAGAAGTCGGCGGCCTCGCGCACCTCGGCGACGCCGTCGTTCAGGGTCTTGCCGGCCTCGCGGCTGAGCAAGGCGACCAGACGATCGAGGTCCTCTTCAAGGCAATCGGCCATGGCACGCAGTACATGGGCGCGAGCGTGACCGCCCTTGCGGTCCCAGGCAATCTGGGCGCGCCCGGCGTTGGCGATGGCGGTGTCGATGTCCTCGGGCGAGGCCTCGGACACATGGCCGAGAATGTCATCGCGCCAGTAGGGGTTGGTCACGTCCTCGGCATTGATGCCGGCCTGCATGCGGCCGTTGATGATGGGGCCGGAGGTCAGTTTCTCACGGTCCACCAGCTCCAGCGCCTGGAGGTGGGTGTCGCGGTCTTCCTGGCGGGAATAGTCGCGGCCGAGCGAGTTCAGGCGGTCACCATACATGTCTCTGGGCACCGGGATCTTGGGGTGACGGTCGGGCTGGGCCTCGACCAGGGAAATAGGATCGGTCGCCACGGTGGCGGCGGGCACGCGCTCGTCCATCAGCACATGGACGAAGGAAGAGTTGGCGCCGTTCTCGAGCAGACGCCGGACCAGATACGGCAGCAGTTCCTCGTGCCCACCCACGGGGGCATAGGCCCGGACCACCGGGCGGTCTGCCTTCCAGGCGGCTTCGGCGGCGTCATACAGGGCCTCGCCCATGCCGTGCAGGCGCTGGAACTCGACCTTGACGTCTGCGCGTCTGGCCATGCGGTGCACGGCCGTCAGCGACACGGCATTGTGGGTGGCGAACTGGCCGTACAGATGCGGGGCGGCGTCGATGATCCCCTGGGCGCAGACCAGATAGTTGAGGTCGGTCGCGGCCTTGGTCGTATAGACCGGATAGTCGGGGCGGCCCATGACCTGGGCGCGTTTGATCTCGGTGTCCCAATAGGCGCCCTTCACCAGACGCACCATCAGGCGACGGCCCGAGGCGCGCGCCAGCTCGGCGACGCGCGTGATCACTTCGGGTCCGCGCTTCTGATAGGCCTGGACCGCCAGACCGAGGCCTTTCCACTCGCCCAGATCGGGATCGTGGGCCAGCCGGTCGAGCAGTTTGAGCGAGATGACCAACCGGTCGGCCTCCTCGGCGTCCATGCAGAAGTTAAGGTCGTATTCGGCGGCGATCAGGGCCAGTCGCTTGACCCGGGGATACAGCTCGTCCCAGACGCGGGGGCTTTGGGTCGCTTCATAGCGGGGCGACAGGGCCGACAGCTTGACCGAGACGCCGTGGCCGGTTTGGGGCCCCTTTGACTCGGGGCGCTGGGCCCGGCCCTTGCCGACCGCATGGATGGCGTCGGCATAGATTTTTTCGTAGCGGGCGGCGTCGGTGACGGTGCGGGCGCCTTCGCCCAGCATGTCAAAGCTGCACAGCCATTTTTCGCGGTTGGCCCGCCTCAGCGCGCCATTGATCGAGCGGCCAACGACGAACTGTTCGCCCATCATGCGCACGGCGGCCGCGACCGCCTGACGGATCACGGGCTCGCCGACCCGTCCAGCCACCCGCCTGAGAAAGGCCGGCAGATCCCGGCGTGCATCCTCGTCGACCTCGACCAGCTTGCCGGTCAGCATGAGGCCCCAGGTGGAGGCATTGACGAACAGGCTTTCGGACTGACCCATGTGGCTGGCCCAATCGGCCGAGCCGATCTTCTCCGCGATCAGCTTGTCGCGCGTGTCCTCATCGGGGGTTCGCAGCAGGGCCTCGGCCAGACACATGAGGGCCAGACCCTCGCGTGTGCCCAGCGAGAATTCCTGCAGGAAGCTTTCGACCACGCCTTCCAGCCGGTAGTCCTTGCGCGCGGACTCGACCAGGGCGACGGCCTCATCGACGACCCGCGTGCGCTCCTCGGCCGACAGGGGCACCCGGCCCAGCAGCTCGCGCACGGCGGTGGTCTCATCTGCGAATTTGGCGCGGTCCAGCGTCTCCCAGTTCTGGGACAGGGTGGATTCGTCGAAGGGGGCGGAGGTGTCGTTTGAGGCCATCCGGCCCCCTTAGCGACTTCTTTCACCGAGCGGGAGGGGGGCGTGTCCAAGTCTTTGCCGCCACGCTTGGGGATGATCCCGGCTCGCCATCGCCCACGCTTCGGGGTAAGTCTCGATCCCCGACAGAGACAAAGGCTGCAGCGGCCCCTCCATGCGCATCATTCTGGCCACCGACGCCTGGGAGCCCCAGGTCAATGGCGTCGTCCGAACCCTGACCCGAACCGTGGCGGAATGTCGCGGCATGGGCCATGAGGTCGAGGTCATCGAACCCAGCCAATTCAAGACCATCCCCTGCCCCACCTATCCCGAAATCCGGCTGGCACTGGGGGCAGAAGAGGAAATCCGGGAGCGCCTGAGGGCATTCGAGCCCGATGCCGTCCATATCGCCACCGAGGGGCCGATCGGCATCGCCACGCGCCGCATCTGTGTGGAATGGAAACTGCCCTTTACGACCAGCTATCACACGAAATTTCCGGAATATATCTCCGCCCGTTTCCCGGTCCCGGTGCAGGTTGGCTATGCCTATATGAAGTGGTTCCACAAGCCGTCCGGGCGGCTGATGGTGGCCACGCCGACGCTGCGCGACGAGCTGCTGGAGCATGGATTTCGCAACGTCTCGCCCTGGTCGCGCGGTGTGGATACCGAGCTGTTCAACCCGGATCTGCCGCGCATCTACGACGAGCTTGGTGGTAAGGACTGGCCGCGTCCCTTCTGGCTGAATGTCGGCCGGGTGGCGGTCGAGAAGAATATCGAGACCTTCCTCGAACAGGACCTGCCGGGCACCAAGATCGTGGTCGGTGACGGTCCGGCGCGCGCCGAGCTGGCAAAGAAATATCCCGAGGCCAAATTCCTCGGCGCCCGCTTCGGCGAGGAGCTGGCCCGCTGCTTCCGTGACGCGGATGTGTTCGTCTTCCCCAGCTGGACCGACACCTTTGGTCTGGTGATCCTGGAAGCGATGGCCACGGGCACGCCGGTCGCGGCCTTCCCCGCGCATGGGCCCATTGACATCATTCCGGGGTCGGGCGCCGGCGCCATCGACGACGACCTGAGGGTCGCCTGCATGGCCTGCCTCGATCTGGATCGGGCCGATGTGCGCGCCTATGCCGAGAAGTTCAGCTGGCGCGCCTCGGCCGAACAGTTCGTCGAGAACCTTGAGCCCTATCCCGAGCCGGAGCGGGGCCGTTTCTGGCGCCGACTGCGCCGTATCACCCGCCTGCGCCGCCGATCCCAGGCGGCATGACGACCATGACCGGAGACAATGAAAAACGGTTCTCCGGGGTCTATGAGCAACGTCTGTGGGGATCCCGGGAATCGGCTTCCGGGCCGGGGTCGGAACGCGCCGCACCGACCGTCTTGCTCGCCCTGCATGTGCTGGACACGGTGATCCGCGAGCATGGCATTCGCTCGATGGCGGACATCCCGTGCGGGGATTTCAACTGGATGCCAGAGTTACTGGCTGCGCATCCGGACGTGACCTATGTCGGCTATGACGTCGTGCCGGCGCTGATCCGGGACAACCGCCTCAGCCACCCCACGCACGAATTCCGCTCGCTGGACATCACGCTGGCCGCCCCGGAACGCACCGACCTGATCTTCAGCAAGGACCTGCTGAATCACCTGTCGGAGGCCGATGTGTGGGCGGCGCTGGAGAATATGGTGGCCTCGGGCGCGGACTGGCTGCTGGTCACCACCAACCGGGGCTTCGAAAACGTCGATCTGGACCCCGTCGTGCCGCACGCTTCGCGGGTTCTGGATCTAGAGGCCCCGCCGTACAGCCTGCCGGAGCCGGTATCGGGCGATCACTATCTGCTGCTGTACCGGATGGAAGACGTCGCGCGGCGGCTGGCCGAACGCGCGACGTCCTGATCCCTCGGCCGCCTATTCGGCGGGACGGGTCATCGGGGTGTGGGCGCGGGCGATCTCACGCTGGGCGGCCAGTTCGGCTTCGGGAAGCGGCACCAGACCCCGGTCCTGCAGATAGCCACCCGGGCCAGACGCAGCGTCCGAGACGAACTCGGCGATGAACTGGTCCAGACCCGGCGTCACGCCGATGTGGGCCTTTTTGATGTAGATATACATCGACCGGCTGATCGGATATTCGCCCGACGAAATGGTCTCGAGCGTCGGATAGACGCCGTTGACGCTGGCCGCCTTCACCGATTCCGAATTCTGCTCGAGGAAGGAATAGCCGAACACGCCGACCGAGCCCGGGGTGCGGGTCAGGGTCTGGACGATGGCATTGTCATTCTCGCCCGAGTCGACCCAGACCTGATCTTCTCGCAGGGTGTGGGCCCGGGTCTCAAACGCGTCCTCGTCGGTTTCCGACAGGGCCGCCAGCGTCGGATTGGCCATGGCCGCCGGGGCCATGCCCAGCTCCAGCCAGGAGTCGCGCGTGCCCGAGGTCGGCGGCGGGCCATAGACCAGAATGCGGGTCGATGGCAGGCCGGACCGCACCTGGTCCCAGCTGGTGTTGGGGTTGGCGACAAAGCCGTCCCCGCCCGGGACATCCTTGGCCAGCGCCAGATAGAGGTCATCGCCCTCGAAGGCGAAGTCGGCGCCGGTGCGGGCGGTAGCGATCACCAGTCCGTCAAAGCCGATCTTGATTTCGATGATCTCGGTGACGCCATTCTGGGCGCACATTTCGAACTCGGACGCCTTCATCCGGCGCGAGGCATTGGCGATATCCGGCGTCTGGGCGCCGATGCCCTGACAGAAGGCCTGGATGCCCCCGCCGGTGCCCAGCGATTCGACGCGCGGCATCGCTCCACCGGTGTTGCGGGCGAAATTCTCGGCCACGCGGGTGGTGAAGGGGAAGACCGTCGAGGAACCGGCGGCCCAGATGCCGTCACGGGTGGACGATCCGCCCTGATCGCCACAGGCGGCGAGCGCGAGCGCGGAGGCGGCGACCAAAGTCAGGAAGCGGAGACGCATGAAAAAATCCTCGTATACGGATGAGAGTCTGACGTCTTTAAAGCAGACGTTTGCGCATGGCTTGTGACAGCATGTCGATCAGGGTCACGGCCACGATGATGATGATGGCGATGGTCGAGACCGTATTGTAGTCGAAGGCCTGCAGGCTCTCGAACAGCACCTGGCCGATGCCGCCCGCGCCGATCAGACCCAGCACGGTGGCCGCACGGCTGTTGGATTCGAAACGGTAGAGGGCAAAGCTGGTCCACAGGGGCGCGACCTGCGGGATCACCCCCCAGGCGATTTCGTGCAGGCGTCCGGCACCGGTCGCCTTGACCCCGTCGATCGGGCCGGCGTCGATCGACTCGACCGCTTCCGAGAACAGCTTGGCCAGAACGCCCGCCGTGTTGAGGCCGATGGCCAGCACCCCGGCCAGCGGCCCAAGACCCACGGCGACGATGAACAGTGTGGCGCTGACCAGATCCGGGATCGACCGCAGCAGGTCCATGAAGCGGCGTACCGGCCAGACCAGCCAGGGCGGTGACAGGTTGCGCGACGCCATCAGGCTGAGCGGCACGGCGATGAAGACGGCGAGGAAGGTGCCCCACAGGGCGATCTGGACCGTCAGCCACATCTGACCGACCAGCAACTGCCAGTTCGAGAAGTCCGGCGACAGGAAGTCCCGGCCATAGTTCCGCATATTCTCGGTATTGGTGAACAGACTGCCGAGGTTCGGCATGTCCACCCGCCCGAAGCTGGCGATCAGGATGATGGCCAGACCGCCCCAGAGCAGCAGGTCGAGCGACCATGCGGCCGTCGACTTCTCGGGCGGCGGCGGCACGGTGGCGGGGTCGCGCGACGCAGGCGCAGCCTGGCGACGCATATTGGCCAGAAGGGCGAAGAGGATCAGCAGGCCGACCAGACCGAACGGCCCCCACTGGCGCGCCATCTGGACCAGATTCAGGGCTTCGGGCGGAGCGACCTCGGGGGGGGTGCCCTCGCGGCGGGCCTGATCGGCCTTCATCTCACGGATCGGGTTCAGATAGCTGTTATCGGCAGCGCGGAACTGGGAATAGTTCAGCCCCTGCATGATCCGGCGCTGGCGCTCCGCCTCGGGACCAAAGCCCTGGCCATAGCCGGTAAAAAACTCGGCGATCTCGGCCTTGAGCCAGCGGGGCAGGTCGCCCTTGACCAGAATGCCCGATTCCGGGATCGGCGGCGATTCCCAGATGACCTCGATCTGGGAGGCAATTTCGGGATTCTGGCGGGTCAGGAAGACCGTATTGACCGAGTTCGACGTTGCGACATCGACCTGACCATTGGCGGTGGCAAACGAATTGGCCTGGTGGTTCGCCGAGCGCACCGTGGCGAAACAAGCGCGCGGATCGATGTTTCGCGGGCTGAAGAAGTAGGTCATGGGCGCAAGCGTGCCCGAGGTCGACTGGGCATCGCCGAGACCGAAATCCAGCGTCCGGTCACAGGCGACGATGTCCTCGATCGTGATGCCGGAGCCCCGCCGCACGATCAGGGTCGAGGTGTAGGAATCCTTGCCCTCGACGTCGACGGTCCGGGCGATGACCTCGGCCCCCGCCCGGTCGATGGCCTGCACGGCGGGCAGGGCCGAGAACCAGCCGATCTGGGTCTGGTCGGCGCTCATCGCCTCGACCAGCACCGAATAGTTGGAGCCAAAGATCGGTTCGACCGGAATGCCGAGCTCGCGCTCAAGGTCGTCCAGAAGCGGCGTCCACAGCGGGCCGGACGACGCCTGACCCTCGGCCGAGAGGATCGAGAAGACCAGCTTGTCCGGGGCGTCGGGCCGGGTCGGCGCGGTCTGGGCCTGCGCGGGCAGGCCGAGCACGACGACGGCAACAGCCGCAGCAAGGGCGGGAGCCAAACGGGTGAAGAAGGCGCGGATCATACCTTGGCCTCCCAGAACGCATCCTCGAACTCGGGGCCGTAGATGTCGACCAGCCGGTCGTGGTCCAGCCCGGTGGCGGGGCCGTCATAGACCAGCTTGCCGCCCTTCAGCGCCACGACGCGGTTGCAGTAACGGATGGCGTAGTCGACCTGGTGCAGCGTCACCAGCACACCCATCCCGTCGCGAGTGTTCAGCTCGACGAGCATCTCCATGACCTTGCGGGCCGAAACGGGGTCCAGCGAGGCGACCGGCTCATCGGCCAGAATGGCGCGAGCACCCTGGACGATGGCGCGGGCGATGGCGCCGCGCTGCTGCTGGCCACCCGACAGGGTGTTGGCGCGCTGGGCGGCATAGTCGGCGACGCCGACGCGGTGCAGGGCCGCCATGGCGCGCGTGCGGTCTTCCTGCGGCCACAGGCCCAGCAGGCCCTTCCACGCGGGAATGCGACCCAGCGCGCCCAGCATGACGTTGCTGAACAGGCTCAGCCGGCCGACCAGATTGAACTGCTGAAAGATCATACCCAATCGCGAACGGGCGCGGCGCACGGCCCCGGTGGTCCGGCCATTGACCTGGACCGTCTCGCCGAACACCTCGATGCGGCCGCCGCGATCGATATCGACCAGACCGGTGATGGAGCGCAGCAGCGTCGACTTGCCCGAGCCGGAGGGACCGATCAGGGCCACCATCTCGCCGGGCTGAACCGACAGGGACACGCCATCCAGCGCCTTGAAGACGCCGAACGTCTTGGACACGTCTTGCACGGAGACGAAGCCGGTGGATTCGGCGGAAGCAGCGGAGGAATTCATGAGCGGGCTGTTCGTGGTTAGACGGACGCCCGGGACGTGGCGCGGCCTGCGCACGGGCAGGTCTTAATGGCAGGCGGCGGCCATGCCGTCCAGACCGGACAGGACCGATCAGACCTTTACCGCCTCGATTTGCGACCGGTCGGCCCGGGTCGACGGCCCGCTGCGAACCCGCTCCAGCTGATCACGAGCCATGCGGCGCGCCGGTTCGCGGAACGGGCCCGGATTCGCCGCCAGACTGGCCAGCACCTTTCGCAGACGCACCGACGCGCCGACATCGCCTGCGCCATAGCGGGCCGTGGTCGCCAGCACGTCCTCGAGCAGATCCGCAGGATCAAGCGCCGGGGCCAGAATACGGTCACAGCTGACCGGATCAGGATCGGTCCGGGCCTGCTCCCATTCGTCCAGCAGCCTGAGGCCCGCGGCTACCACTTGAATGGCTGTGCCGGGATCATTGATTCCGGGCGACAGGGCGCGGGCCGCGATCTCACCCAGCACGATCAGGCCATAACGCGGGTCCTGATCAAACGACCGACTGTGCCCCACGGCAAAGGCCCCCTGCCAATCTTCGAGGGCTTCATCGGTCAGGGCCTTCACCCCGACCCGGGCCAAGGGCTCACCACGTCGCACCAGCGTGCCGGGCATGGCGAGGATTTCCACGCGGCAGTCCGCATCCGCGGCCAGCGCCTGAAGGCGTTCAGGGTCGACATTCTGGACATAGCCGGTGCGCGAGGCCGCAATCGTTGCGCCAGACTCGATCCTGCCCTCCACCCCACCCAGAAACGGACGGGCCGCGCGGCGGCAAAGGGCCTGTCGGGCCTCGGCCTCGACCCGCTCGATCATATGTCCGACGCGGGCCAGCTGCGCCAGGGTGTTGATCCACGCCAGCAGCCGGAAGGCCACCAGACCCACGACGGCCAGGCTGGTCAGAAACAGGATGGCCCGGCCGCCGGCCCCGTAATATTGCGCATTGATCGCCGTGACCGCGACGATCGCATAGAGGAAGGCGCCCACGAAGGTCGACAGGGCCTTTTGCGTCCGGTCATCGGCCGTCACGAGGGCGGCGACACGCGGCGTGGCAGAACTGGAGACCGACGTATAGGCCGTCACCATGGCCCCAACCGAGAAGGTGGCCACCGCCAGCAGGCTGGAGGCCAGAATGGTCAGGATTTCCTCAACCGACTCATTGCCGAGGCGCTCGGCCATCTCTGAAGGCACGAACGGGGAGCCCCAGGCCGCGATCAGGGCCGCGCCGACCCCGAACCCGGCATAGGCGGTCGCCCGCACCCACAGCTGACGGGTCAGCTTGCGCCAGTAGAACAGCCAGCGGTTCATGAGGGGGAGAGCGCGTGCATCTGTCTAGCTTGCCTGACTTTGATCCGGCGACACAAGCTGATCTGCGGGCGCTTCGGGCAGGGACAGGCTGACCTCGGCGCCGCCCCCCGGCGCGCGGTCGATCGACATCCGGCCCCGGACCTGCCGGGCAAAGGCATGGGCCTGGGCCAGACCCAGCCCCTGGGCGCCCGGCTTGGTCGAAAAGAACGGCTCGACCGCCCGGGTGCGGGCTTCGTCAGAAAAGCCGGGCCCGCTGTCGCGCACCGACAACAGCCAGCCGCCCTCCATCTTGGGCTCCAGGCGCACGGCGACCGAACCCTGCCCTGCGACCGCCTCCAGCGCATTGGCGACCAGCGCGCGGACGGCCCCGTCAAAGATCACGGGATCCAGCCGCACCGGTGCGGGCTCGGACGGAACCTCGACCATCAGATCGACGCCGGGGCCGACCTGGGTCCGCAGTTTCGTTTCCAGACCTTTCAACAGGACGGCGACGTCCATCACCTGAACGGGAGACTCGTCCTCGCCCTCGCTGAAGGCACCCAGACGGCGGGTCAGATGTTCGCCGCGCTGACCGGCCGCCAGCGCCGCTTCGCCGAGACGACGGATGCGGCTGGGGTCGTCGGCCTGCTTCAGCATCATATCGAGCGCGCTGGTCATCACCCCGATCAGGGCGTTGAGGTCATGGACCAGACCTCCGGTCAGGCGGCCGACGTCGGCCAGCCGCTGGCTGCCCTCGAGCTCAACACGAGCCTCGGCCTCGATCCGGCGCAGGGCGTCGCGTTCACTGTCCAGTTCAGCCCGCGCGGCGGCCAGTTCGGCCTCGAGTTCGCCCTGGCGGGCGGTCGCGGCATCCAGCTCGGCCGGGTCGATCTGTGGGATCTGCTCGACCGACGTTTCGGCTTCGGGTTCGCGCCGCTCGCCCGCCAGCAGCAAGGCATCGACGCGTCCATCATCGTCGGTCAGGGGCAGCATCCGCCAGCGCACCTCACCCGCATCGATGACAGGGGCATCCTCGGGCGACGCCACAAGGCCGGCACGGATCGCCTGATGCGCCGCCGCGCGGTCGGCCTCGGCCAGGAAGACATCCATGAACGACCGGCCCACGGGGGCGTCGGCTCCATGCGCCAGACTCTCGGCGACGGGATTGACCTCCCGCACCTGTCCCTCGGCATCGACGACGACCAGCGCGCTGGAGGCGGCCTCGAACACGCGCCGGACATAGCCCGGATCGGGGGTGACAGCCGGGGCTGTCTCGATCTGGGGCGTCGTCAGCCCCTCAGTCTCGACAATGGCGGCCATAGAGCCGACCACCTGTCCGTATTCATTCTCGATCGGCATGGCGGTGACCGAGACCAGCATGGTCCTGCGGGTCGCCGGATTGGCCAGAAGATGCTGGAATCCCTTGACCGTCTGGCCCCTCAGCGCGCGGGCGCTGGGCAAAAGGTCCGGCGGCACGGGCCGCCCGTCGGGAAAGGTGATGCCCCAGGTCGCCGAATGGAACCGCAGCCCCAGTAGCTCGGCGTCACGGCGCCCCAGCAGCTGGTGGGCGGCGCGGTTGGCATAAACGAACTTGCCCTGGCTGTCGGTCTCGACCAGGGCCACGGGCACGGCATTGAGGGTCTCGAACAGGCGCTTGTCGGCGCTCTCGGCGGCCTTTTGAACCAGATCCAGCTCGGACGAGGTCGTAACGTGGCGGACCCTGTGGGTCACGGCAAACCATGCGCTGAACAGGGCGACACAGACCGAGACTGCCGTCACGGCCCAGAGCACCAGGGTCCAGTTCACCTCACCTTCCAGAAACATTGACGGCCTTGATCCCGATTTGAAGCAGTTGCGCGGTTAAGGCACGACACCGTGCAAGAGGCGAACCGGTTCCGCACCCGCTCCCCCGCAAGGCGACTAGACCGCCAAAGCAGCCGGGTCCAGCGACCCGCGGTCACGTTCCGGAGAGATCACTGATGATCCACAACAAAGGGGCCGGACGTTTCCGCCCGGCCCCCGTCATTCCTGCAGATCGCTATTCCTAGAAAGCGATGCGCATGACCAGCTGATAAACCGGGCCGGCGGCCTCGGCCTCGGTCTCGATTTCGTACTCGTCGTAGTCGCGGGCCAGTTGATCGCCGACGCTGTCGAACTTGTCGAACACTTCGTCTTTCGACGAGTCCAGCAGGTTGGAGCCGGTGAGACGGACGACGATGTTCTCGCCGATCTGCTTCTCGATGAACACTTCGAGGTCCGCACCATACGAGGTCAGGACCTCTTCCGTCAGGACGCGATCCTCGGCGTCGCCCTGCTTGCGGTAGCTGGCGCCGAAGGCTGCGCCCCAGGTCGGAAGATCCTGGGTGAAGCCGGCCGAGAAGACGAAGTCCGACTGGCCGTTGAAGCGGCGCTCGCCGGCGAAGTCCGTGATCTCGCTGTCCAGCCACGAGTAGTTGAGGAAGACTCCGGTCGATTCCATCCCGATGAAGTCCAGCGGGGTCGAGAGGTCGAACTCCAGGCCATAGACCTTGCCGTCGCCGACATTGTCGACGGTGTAGATGAAGGTGCCGGGACCCGCCGAGCCTTCAACGCCCGTGTTGGTCTCCTCGATCAGGTCGGTGATGTCGCGATAGAAGGCGTTGATGCCGACGACGCCACGACGACCCAGACGACGCTCGAAGCCGAGGTCGAAGCCGACCGCAGTTTCGGGCTGCAGCTCCGGATTGCCGACGAAGTCACTGTCGCCGAACTCTTCTTCCAGCAGCGCGGGCGACAGGCGATCAAAGTTCGGACGACGCACGGTGCGCGCGGCCGAGAAGATCACCCGGTCCGTGTCATTCAGTCGCCAGCGCAGGCTGAACGAGGGCAGGAACTCGCCATAGTCATTCTTGGTCACCTGCTGGGCGGCCGGAACCGTCCGGTCGGTGATGGTGACGTCGGTCGCCTCATAGCGCAGACCGGCTTCCCAGCGCAGGGCGCCAGAGTTGCCCGACACCATGACATACGGGTCGATACGATTTTCCTCGATGCTCGCATCGCCGCCCAGAACCGGGCTGGACGCGCCGAACGGCGGCACGGCGGGGCGCGGCGCGGGCGCATTCGGCACATTGAAGCGAATGCGCGGCGTCTCGGTGATCAGGCTGTCGCGTGTCTTCCAATTGGCCTGGACGCCGAACTCCAGCTCCATGTCGCCGGACAGCTCGATCTTGTGCTCGATCGCGGCCTTCCATTCCTCGTCCTGGATGTCGATGGTCTCGGAATCGAGGGTGAAGCGGTCCTCGTCAGGGAAGGGCGTGCCGTCGCGCAGATATTCGGACTCGGCCTCGAACTCGTACTGCTCGTCGTCGATGGTCGCATAGCCCAGCTTGAAGGTCGTCTCGCCGCCGAACATCTCGCGCTCATAGCGGCCACGCAGCGACAGGTTGTCGGTGCGGATGTCGAGGTCGTTGTCGTTGACCACGGCCAGATTGGCCCGGGTTTCGACGCCCCCCTCATACTCGAGGGAATCCTCGTCCTGGAAACGGTCGGTGCGAACGAAGACGCCTGAAAGGTCCAGCATGCCGCCGGCCAGCGGCACTTCGTACGAGGCGTTGAAGGCATAGTCCGTGCCGTCGCGGACGTCGGTCTGGACCTCGGTGTTGTCGATGGTGCCACCCGGCTCGTCATAGCGGATGCTGTACTTGTTCTTCGGGTTGCGCCGGTCCTGGACATTGGCCCCGACCAGCAGGCGGCCCTCGCCGACCTGACCACCCCAGACGGCCCCATAGGTGCCGCCGAACTCGCCATAGTCGCTGTCCGGGAACATCAGGGCGCCCAGACGGATATAGCCACCGTCCAGCGACAGGGCATCGCGCAGGACGATGTTGATGGTCCCGGCCACGGCGTCGCCCGACCGGTTGGCCGAGGAGGAGCGGACCACTTCGACGCGCTCGATCAGTTCAGCGGGGATGCGGTCGACGAAGAAGGAGCGGTCGACGCCCGAACCGGGCACTTCCTCCCCGTCGATCAGGATCTTGGTGTACCCGGGGTCGAGGCCGCGCAGGCGCGCGCCATCGGACTCGAGCACGTCGGACAGGAAGGTGACCGACGGCACGCGGCGCAGGGCGTCGCCCACGGTCAGCGGCTCGAACCGCTGGAAATAGTCGAGGTCGTAGGACAGGGTCGGCACAACGGCATCGGTGCGGTTCCGCATGGCCGGCTGACCGGTCACGATCACATCCTCGACGGCCGTAACCGGACCCTCGTACTCGGCGTCCTGGGCGAAGGCGGCGCCGGCCGCCAGAACGGGCGCCAGTGCGGCGCCCACGAGAAGCTTCAGTTTCATGACTATGTCGTCCCCTTGGGCGGACGTTGTCTCGTCCCTGCCCTGAGATCGCCGTTAGCGCTTCGCGGAGACGCTACAGTGACGCTTTATGCAAGCTCGGTTGACGCCGGGGTCACACTTCAAAGACGGCTCGCCTGTATACCGACGGTATGTCACGGTTTCGCAACCAATACATACATTTAGCTTGCCGTGCGCGCAGGAGGCGCTAGAGGGCGGGCATCTGCAGCGGAGCTTTGCCATGCGCCTGACCCCCTCGCTTCTGATTGCCGCCTCCGTCCTGGCCCTCTCGGCCTGCGCCATGACCGAAGATCGCGGGCCGCAGGGCATTTTCGCGCCCGGAGACCCGGCCCGCTCCGTCATGGCTGCCGTCGAAACAGTCTTGACGACCGATCCGGAAGTGGACGCCGACGACCCCGCCCTGTGGGCCGACCCGCGCGATCCGGCGCGGGCTGTGATGTTCGGCACCGACAAGTCGGACGGCCTGTACGTCCACAACATGGACGGTTCGGTCCGCCAGTTCCTGCCCTCGGGTCCGGTCAACAACGTCGACCTGCGGATCGACTTCCCGACCTCGGCCGGCGAGCGGGTGCTGGTCGCGGCCAGCAATGACGCGCCGGGCGCCAATGGGGTGAACCTGTATCTGTTCGATCCGGCGACGCTGACGACAGCCGACTACGGCTTCCTGTCCACGACCTATGAACCCTACGGCTTCTGCATGGGGCGGCGGGGCGAGGCCTTCTACCTGATCGTGACCACCAAGGCGGGCACCGTCCACCAGATGTCCGTCGCCGACGGCCCGGACGGACCGGTCATCGGGGCAGAGCGGGTGCTGACCCTGGGCAGCCAGCTGGAGGGCTGCGTCGTCAATGACGCCGCCGACACCCTCTACGTCGGTGAGGAAGACGTCGGTGTCTGGCGCTTCGACTTCGATCCGTCCGGACCGTCCACCGCGACGGAGATCGCCCGCGTCGACCGGATTCGCATTCGCGACGACGTCGAGGGGCTGACCATCATGCGGGACCGCGGCGCGGAGTATCTGATTGTGTCCAGCCAGGGCGACAGCACCTATCCGGTCTATCGCATCGAAGGCGACGCCCACGTCTACGTCGGGCGGTTCGCCATCGTCGACGGGCCGGGGATCGACGGTGTCACCTCAACCGATGGACTTGACGCTTTCTCGGGACCGATCGGTCCCTTCCCCGAAGGCGCGGTGGCCTTCCACGACGACATCGACTCCCCGAGCCCCGGGCAGCAGAACTACAAGATCGTCGACTGGCGTGTGATCCGCGAGGCCCTGGGACTTTAGGACCCGGTCTCGCAAGGCCGGACAGAAACGAAAAGGCCCCACCGGAGCAGGGCCTTCTGGTCGGTTCGACTGGAGCGGGCGAGGCGATTCGAACGCCCGACCCTCACCTTGGCAAGGTGATGCTCTACCCCTGAGCTACGCCCGCACTCTCAGTCGAGAGCGGGGCGTATAGCCGAGGCAGGGCAGGGCCTGCAAGACCCTTTTCAGAATTACCGCGGCGCGAGGCGGATGGCGCCATCCAGGCGGATGCACTCGCCGTTGATGTAGACGTTCTCGGCCAGATGCAGGGCCAGCGCGGCATAGTCGGCCGGGGTGCCGAGGCGGCTGGGGAAGGGGATGGCGGCGGCCAGGGCGTCCTGGATCTTCTGGTCCATCCCGGCCATCATCGGCGTCCACATGATGCCGGGCAGGATGGTGTTCACCCGAACGCCTTCCTGGGCCAGGTCGCGCGCAACCGGCAGGGTCATGGCATAGACGCCGCCCTTGGAGGCCGAATAGGCCGCCTGGCCGATCTGGCCGTCCTGGGCCGCCACCGAGGCCGTGTTGACGATCAGGCCGCGCTCGCCGTCGGCCATGGGCTCGGTCGCCACCATGCCCAGCGCCGACTGGCTGAGCACCCGGAAGGTGCCGAACAGATTGATGCGGACGGTGCGCTCGAAGGCGGCCATGTCATGGGCGCGCAGCTCGCCGGTGTCGCGCTTGCGGCTGACGGTCTTCTGGCCGGTGGCGATGCCGGCGCAGTTGACGGTCAGGCGCTCCTGTCCGTGTGCCGCGCGGGCCTTTTCGAAACCGGCGGCGACATCCTCATCCGAGGTCACATCGACCTTGCAGAAAACGCCGCCGATTTCGGCCGCAATCTTTTCGCCCGCCTCCTCGTTCAGGTCGAACAGGGCGACCTTGACCCCTTTGGCCGCCAGAGCGCGGGCCGTGCCCTCACCGAGGCCCGAGGCGCCGCCGGTGACGACTGCGGAAATGGAGGCGTCGAGTTTCATGGGAAGTCCTTTGTCAGATCGGGATTGAACCGGAAGGGGTCTGTGACGATTTAGGGGTCATGGTCCGTCCTGCCAAACCCTCATCCGCCGAAATCGCCCGGGGCAAGGCCCTGATCCCCCGCATCGACAAGGTCGACGAGGTCAAGGTCGAGCGCCGCTTCTGGCCCAAGGTGCAGCGGAGCCTGGCGCGGATCCCCTTTGCTGATCACCTGCTGAGCGTCTGGTATGCCGCCCGCGACCCGCAGACGCCGGCCGGGGCCAAGGGGATGATGCTGGCAGCGCTGGCGTATTTCGTCATGCCGGTCGATGCGATCCCCGATGTTCTGGTCGGAATCGGCTTTACCGACGACGCCGCCGTGATCACGGCCGTGGTCGCGACCCTGTCGGCCCATATCCGGTCCCGGCACCGCGAGGCGGCCCGTCAGGCGCTGACCCGTCTGGCCCGGTCCGAAGACTAGGCACCCGGCGCGCGCGTCCGCCACCAGCCCGTGATCGAATAGCGGGGGGCGCCTGCGAACGGCGCCACCATGGATACGGCGTGGTCCTGGGGCACCTTGAACAGGTTCAGCGTGCCGAACGAAGGCGTGAAGGTCTCGGTCACCGCCCCCTCGCCGTCGAGGAACATCAGCAGCCCGCCCCATTCCGCCCGCCAGCGCGGCGACAGGTTCAGCACATAGGCATAGAGCCGCCCGGCATCCTCATGTGCGTCCGTATGGCCATTGAGGAAATGGCCGGGCAGATAGCGCGTCGACTGGGCATCGACATAGGCGATCCGGTCATCGCCGGTCAGGCCGCGCGCGAAGTCCAGAAACGGGTCCGCGTTGAACAGGGCGTGCAGCTCGAACAGGACTGGCGGCAGGGGCAGGCCCATGGCCCGCGCCTGCCCCAGCTTGATCCGGTCGAAGATGAACTGGAAGCCCTCGGTCGCCTCCTCATGGGCCATACCGTAGAGGCGGGCCTGTTCAGCCAGCGGCTCGGCCTCGAACACGGCGACCGGGACGTCGGCGTTGTACGGGTTCTGGATCGCGCGGTTCCAGACCATGTCGGGCCCGGTCAGGGCGTCGTGCAGGACCCCGGCCCCCTCACCCAGCAGACCGGCCACGCGGCCGCGACCGGTCGCGGCCAGCCGATCCGCCGCGCCCGTCAGATCAAGGTCCGGGGCAAGGGCGAGGGTCACGGCCCGACCGTCACCACGATCTTGCCCATGGCCGAGCGATCGCCCAGCGCCTGGATGGCCTCATGCGCCTTGTGCAGGGGGAAGGTGCGGCTGACCCTCGGGCGGATCTTGCCCTCGCTCCACAGCGTCATCAGGTCGGCCATGTTGGCCGCGTGGCCCTTGGGATCGCGCATCACCGCGGCGCCCCAGAAGACGCCGATCACGGCCACCGACTTCAGCAGGGTCAGGTTCAGCGGCAGGGACGGGATGCCGGCGGGGAAGCCCACCACCAAATAGCGGCCGCACCAGTCCATGGCCCTGAGCGCCGGCTCGGCATAGTCACCGCCGACCGCGTCATAGACGACATCGGCCCCGTCGCGGCCGGTGGCCAGCTTCAGCTCGCCCGACAGCTCCTTCTGCGCCGCCTTGTCCATCGGGCCCGAGGGGTAGATCAGGCCGTTGTCGGCCCCCAGTTCGAGGGCGAACTCAACCTTGTCGTTGGTCGAGGCGGCGGCGACGACGCGCGCGCCCATGGCCTTGCCCAGCTCGACCGCGGCAGCGCCCACGCCACCGGCGGCGCCCAGCACCAGCAGGGTTTCGCCCGCCTGCAGCTTCGCGCGGTCCTTCAGCGCATAGTAGCTGGTGCCATAGGTCATGATCAGGGCGGCGGCGGTCTCGAAGTCCATCTCCCTGGGGATGGGGATGACGCTGGCGGCGGGGACGGCGATCCGCTCGACCAGTCCGCCCCACCCGGGCACGGCAATGACCCGGTCGCCCTTGTGGATGCCCTTGACGCCCTCGCCGATCGCCTCGACCACGCCCGCCACCTCGGCACCCGGCGCGAAGGGGCGCTCGGGCCGGAACTGGTATTTGTCCTCGATGATCAGGGTGTCGGGAAAGTTGATGCCCACGGCCCGGACCTCGATGACCACCTCGCCGGCCTTGGGGGTCGGGTCCGACACCTCCTCGACCACCAGGGTTTCCGGGCCACCGGGGGCCTTGGACAGGACTGCGCGCATGGAGAACCTTTCGGGGAGACGGATGCCGGACGACCGGGGCGACTTGCCACCCCGGCCGGTCAGACGGTAACGCTCCGGCCCCACACTCCACAAGACACGAACCGGCCTGTCCGGCGACCGGAGGCGTATAGATGACCCGACCCGCCCTGATCCTGCACGGAGGCGCCGGTGCCCGGCGTAGCCGCGACTATGCCGCCGAGCGGGCCGATATGGCCGAGGTCGTGCGCGTCATGCAGGCCCGGCTGGAGGCGGGCGAGGCCGCGTTGGACGTGGCGGTCGAGGCCGTCTGCCGGCTGGAAGACTCGGGCCTATACGTCGCCGGGCGGGGCGCCTCGCCCAATCGGGACGGCGACTATGAACTGGACGCCAGCCTGATGGACGGGGCCACGGGTCGGGCCGGGGGCATTGCCGCCCTGCAGGGGTTCCGCAATCCGGTGCGGGCCGCCCGGGCGGTCATGGACCACACGCCGCACGTCCTGCTGGTCGGCGAGGGAGCGCGGCGGTTCTGCGAGGAGCAGCGGCTGGAACCTGTTCCCGGCGGCGGCGACTGGTTTACCCGGGCGGGGCAGGGCGAGGACAACCATCCGCCGGGCACGCTGGCGCACGGCACGGTCGGCTGCTGCGTGCTGGACATGCAGGGACGGCTGGCGGCCGCCACCTCGACCGCCGGGGTGTTCGGCAAGCTGCCCGGCCGGGTCGGCGACACCCCCCTGCCCGCCAGCGGCACCTGGGCGGACGGCCATGCGGCGGTCTCGTCCACCGGCCAGGGCGAATACTTCATCCGCACGGCGGCGGCGGCGCAGGTCGCCTGGCGCGTGGCGGCGGGCCAGACGGTGGCCGAGGCCGGGCAGGCCGTGATCGACGCCATCGGGGCCATGGGCGGCGACGGGGGCCTGATCGCTCTGGACCGCGAAGGGCGCCACGCCGACCCCTATAACAGCCAGGGCATGAAGCGCGCCTGGCTGACCCCCGAGGGCGAGATCGGCGTCGCCGTCTTCAACGACTGAGCCCGCTCAGGCCGACAGGCAGATGACCTGGGCGACGCGGAGGTCGCGGCGCAGGGCGTCGGCGACGCGGCCGTAGTTGGCCAGCGTCACGGGCTCGTCCAGCGGCCGGGCGTCGCGATCCGGCATGCCGCGGATGGCGGGGCCGAAGGTGTCGGGGGCCGTCGTATAGATCCGGCCCCGGCGCGGGGCCTCGGCGATGGTCACACCCAGCACCCGGCCCTGACGATCCAGCACAGGGGCGCCCGACAGCCCCGAGAGCGTGCCCTTCAGCCCCGCCGTCCGACCGACCTCGGCCCAGGCGAGGACCGGCTCGTCGCGCTGGCCGCGGCCGCGTACCCGGAAGGTCTCGCGGCCCAGCAGGCGCGACGTGACCTCACCCGCCCGCCCTTGGGGATAGCCGGGGTGAAAGCCGCGCTGGCCCTTGCGCAGTTCGGGGGCCGCGACCACCGCCAGCGGCTCCGGGCCCCCTTCGGTGATCAGGACGGCGACGTCGACGCGCGGAGCCAGACGGATGCTGGCGGCGACGGCGCGCCCCCCGCCGACCATCAGGGCGGGCCTTGGGCAGCCCTCGACCACATGGCGGGCGGTGACCCAGCGCCCCTCGCCCGCGACCGAGAAGGCGGTGCCCGAGGCGGGCTGGAAGGGAATGTCCGGCGCATTCAGGGTGATGGCCGGGTCGAAGGGGGTGATGGGCCCCAGCAGGGCACCCTCGACCTCATCCGGCTCGGGCGGCGGCGGCGGGGTGAAGACCTCCTCGCGCCGGTCCAGGGCCCAGATCAGGATCGCCAGCGACAGGAGACCGTAGAAGGCCCAGTCGGTCAGTCGCGACATGAGCCCCCCTAGCCCGCCAGGGCTGCGCCGAGGATCAGGGCGGTCGCCAGTTTGGCCCCGACCAGCAGCACGGCGGCCGAGACCTCGCCCTCGCGGATACGCTGCGGCAGGCCGGTCAGCAGCATGTCGACCAGCCGGAAGACGAACAGCTGCAGCACCACGGTCGCCACGCCCCAGATGACGATGTCGCGGATCGAGGTCGAGACCGACAGGCTGATGGCCAGCGGAATGGCGAGACCGATCAGGACGCCGGCAAAGGCCACGGCGGCGGCGGAGTTGCCCTCACGGATCAGGGCGACCTCTTTCCAGGGGGTCAGCAGGGCGTACAGGGTCGCGCCCAGCACCAGCAGGGCGATGGTCACCGCCAGATGGGTCATCAGAACCGGAAAGCCCCGGGCAAAGGCCTGGACTTCGGGGCTGGTCAGGACGCTGGAGAGGGACGAGGAGTCCATGGAAGGGGTATGCGGGCCTGAGGATCACGGAACAAAAAACCGCCCCCCGTCCTTGCCTCAATCCAGCCCCAATCCGCAAGCGCGGCGGAGCCACAGTCTGTGACGAAAGGTTACGGGGGTGGGGGCGGGAAATACCGTCTGAATGGTCTGAATGGTCTGGATGGTCTGGATTGCCTCCTGTGCGGCCGGGCGGACCGACAGTGTAGGGGCATTCCGGAGCAGGGCGGGAAAGTCGGGGCGGGATACTAGCAGGGTCTTGATCCTGCGAGGGATTCCTGTCCCGCCAAGGTGCAGCTGAGGGCGTCAGTCCGGCGTCGGGCGGGCGGGTTTGGCGGCGAGGGCGGCGCTTTCCTTCTTCAGGGGGCGCGAAACGGGACAGACCTCCTGCACATAGCCGTTCAGGGTATTGGCCAGCGCGTCGGCGACCAGGCTGTAATGGACGAACTGGCCCTTCTTTTCGCTGGTGACCAGACCGGCATTTTCGAGCACCGACAGGTGCTGGGACACGGCCGGTTTGGAAATTTCGAACCGGGCCGCGATCTCTCCCGCCGTCAGGTCGGCATGGGCCAGATAGGCCAGAATCTTGCGCCGCACGGGGCTGGAGAGGGCTTCGAACACACGTTGCATCATCGAGTATTTAAGCGATTTGCTAAGGGCTTGCCAACGGCAATAAAATAAGCAAATACTTAAATTCTAAATGGAAGGAGGCTGCAATGATGCATGCGGCATGTGCGTTGAAAGGCGCCGCTGCCATGACCGGCGCGACGATCGTGGGCTGGGCAACCCAGTCGCTCATCCTCGTCGTCATGGATGTGGCCATGTCGGGAGAGACAGGCGGGGCCGCGGGCGTGTCCCTCTTCTTGGCGGTCGCGTCGATTCCGTTCTGGATTCTCGGCGCCCTGTTCATCGCCACACCGGTCTGGGCGTGGCTGCACAGGCAAGGAGCGAGAAGTCGCCGCGATGCTGTTACGGCGGGAGCCATTGCCGTCGGGCTCGCAAGCCCATTGCCCTGGATAGTGATGGCCCCGGACCTAACGGCCATGCCGGTCTTGGTCGCGATGGCGTTGATTGGGGCGCTCAGTGGCGGGGTCGCCGGTCTGGCGCTGCACTCATCCTTTTACAGGCGGCTTCCTGTTCGCCGCATGGAGGGGAACGGACGGCCTGATGCTCTTCCTTGACTTCCCCTGTCAGGGGTCGTCGGCGGCACATGCTGGACGGGCGGGAGGGCAGCCACCTCTACCGTCGCCCCAAATGAGGGGAAACCGGCAGCGGACTGCCCGGATTGATCCTCGGGTCGAGCCCGAGGATGACGACGTCTGGGAGGGGGGCGCTTACGCCGCGTCCCTCTCCGACTTCCTGAGCGTGGACGCCCGGACCTTTTCGCTTTCGGACTTCAACTGGCCGCAGGCGGCGAGGATGTCGCGGCCGCGGGGGGTGCGGATCGGGCTGGCGTAGCCGGCCTTGTTGAGGATGGCGGCGAAGCGTTCGATGGTCTTCCAGTCCGAGCATTCGTAGTCGGTGCCGGGCCAGGGGTTGAACGGGATCAGATTGACCTTAGCCGGGATGCCCTTGATCAGGTTCAGCAGGGCGCGGGCTTCGTCGGGGCTGTCGTTGACGCCTTTCAGCATGACGTATTCGAAGGTCACACGGCGGGCGTTGGACAGGCCCGGATAGGCGCGGATGCCGGCCATCAACTGGGCCAGGTCGTACTTCTTGTTCAGCGGCACCAGCACGTCGCGCAGGGGATCGTTGGTGGCGTGCAGGCTGATGGCCAGCATGGCCTGGGTCCGGGTGCCGAGCGCCTCGAGCTGGGGCACCACGCCCGAGGTCGAGACGGTGATCCGGCGGCGCGACAGGGCGATGCCCTCATTGTCCGAGATGATGTCGATGGCGTCGGCGACGTGGTCGAGATTGTAGAGCGGCTCGCCCATGCCCATGAAGACGATGTTCGACAGGCGGCGGTCTTCCTTGGGCGACGGCCATTCGCCAAGGTCGTCGCGGGCGACCTGGACCTGGGCCACGATTTCGGCGGCGGTCAGGTTGCGGACCAGCTTTTGCGTGCCGGTGTGGCAGAAGGTGCAATTGAGGGTGCAGCCGACCTGTGAGGAGACGCACAGGGCGCCGGCGCGGCCGACGTCGGGGATGTAGACGGCCTCGACCTCAATGCCCGGGGCGGTGCGGATCAGCCATTTGCGGGTGCCGTCGTTCGAGACCTGACGCTCGACGATTTCGGGCCGGGCGAGGGTGAAGGCGGCGGCCAGTTTCGCCTGCGTCTCCTTGGCGACATTGCTCATGGCGGCGAAGTCGGTGACGCCAAAATGGTGGATCCAGCCCCAGACCTGGGAGGCGCGCATCTTTGCCTTTTCCGGCGGGCAGATGTCGGCATCGATCAATGCCTGGCGCAGGCCCTCGCGCGTCAGCCCCGAGAGGTTGACGGGCGCAGCTGTGGTCGGCTGAGCGCGTGAAAGATCGAGCGTGATGCTCACGGGAGCAATCCTGTCGAAGGGGGCGGGGCGGGCGGAAAGGCGGGGCTTATACCACAGAACCCGTCACGATTAAGGCCCCGGGGTCCCCCCGGGCCGAGGCCCTACAGCAGGGCCGAGATCGCTTGCCGGGCCGCTTCGCCCAGGTCGGGGCGTTTCAGGGCCAGGGCGACATTGGCGCGTAAGAGACCGATCTTGTCGCCGCAGTCGTGGGTGACGCCCTCATACTCATAGGCGGTGAAGGCCTGATCCTGCATCAGGCGGGCCATGGCGTCGGTCAGCTGGATCTCGCCGCCCGCACCCCGGCCTTGCGTCGCCAGCAGGTCGAAGATCTGCGGCTGGAGGATGTAGCGGCCCGAGATCGACAGGTTGGAGGGGGCCTCGCCGCGCGGGGGCTTTTCGACCATGCCCTTCATCGAGATGCGGCGGCCATTGCGCTCGGCCGGGTCGACGATGCCGTATTTGTGGGTGTCGGCCTCGGGCACCTGTTCGACGCCGATGACATTGCCGCCGACCTCGGCATAGACGTCGGCCAGCTGTTTCAGGGCGCCGGGCTGACCGTCGACGATGACGTCGGGCAGGATCACGGCAAAGGGTTCGTCGCCGATGATGTCGCGGGCGCACCAGACGGCGTGGCCGAGGCCCTTGGGCTGCATCTGGCGGGTGAAGCTCATCTCGCCGGCCATGGCCAGTTCGCCGTTCATCATCTCGAGGATGTCGGTCTTGCCCTTGGCCTCCAGCTGGGCCTCCAGCTCGATCTGGTGGTCGAAATAGTCCTCGATCGCCTGTTTGGCGCGGCCTGTGACGAAGACGATATGCTCGATCCCCGCCTCGCGCGCTTCCTCGACGATATAGCTGAGGATGGGGCGATCGACGACGTTCAGCAGTTCCTTGGGCGTGGTCTTGGTGCCGGGCAGGACCCGGGTGCCGAGACCGGCGACGGGAAGGACGGCCTTGCGCAGGCGGGCGGGGGTGGCGGGCATGGACGACTCCTGTACGGGATCACTCAACCGTGACGGACTTGGCAAGGTTCCGGGGCTGGTCGACGTCGGTGCCCTTATGGACGGCGGTGAAATAGGCCAGCATCTGGACCGGAATGGCATAGACCAGCGGCGCGATCAGGGGATGACAGTCCGGCGCCTCGATCCGGGTGATGCCGGTGCCGTGGGGCGTGGGCGCCGACAGGGGCGCGATCATCACCACCGGGCCGCCGCGCGCGGCGATCTCCTGAAGGTTGGAGGCGGTCTTTTCGAACAGCTCGTCCAGCGGGGCGAGGGCGACGGTCGGCGTGTCCTCGTCGATCAGGGCGATCGGGCCATGCTTGAGCTCGCCGGCGGCATAGCCCTCGGCGTGGATATAGCTGATCTCCTTGAGCTTCAGCGCGCCTTCCATGGCCAGAGGGAACATGGCACCCCGGCCGAGGAACAGGACGTCGGTGGCGCGCGACAGCTCGTGGGCCACATCGCGCATCCGGTCTTCCATCTGCAGGGCCTCGGCGATCAGGCGCGGAGACTCGAACAGGGCCTGAACCAGTCTGGCTTCGTCGTCCGCGCTGATCCGGCCGCGCGCGACACCGGCGGTGACGGCCAGCGCCAGCAGGGCGGCGACCTGAGCGGTGAAGGCCTTGGTAGAGGCGACGCCGATCTCGGGGCCGGCGTGGGTGGGCCACAGATATTGCGACTCGCGCGCCATCGATGAGGTGTGGACATTGACCAGCGCCGCCGTCGGCAGGCCCAGCCCCTTGCACCAGGTCAGGCAGGCAAGGGTGTCGGCAGTCTCACCCGACTGGCTGACGGCCACCGCAAGCGTGTCGGGCATCAGGGCCGGGGAGCGATAGCGGAACTCGGACGCGATCTCGACGTCGCACGGCAGGCCGGCCAGTTTTTCAAAGGCGTAGCGGCCGATCTGGGCGGCGTAGAAGGCGGTGCCGCAGGCCACGATCTGGATGCGGGCGATCGATTTGAAGTCGACGTCCTGTTTGAAGGCCCGGCCGTTGACGAAGTCCAGATAGGCCGAGAGCGTGCGCTGGACGCTGTCGGGCTGTTCGTGGATCTCCTTTTCCATGAAGTGGCGGTATTCGCCCTTCTCGACCTGGGCGGCCGAGGCGGAGACAATCACCTTCTGACGCTCGACCGGTTCTCCATCGACGTCGAACATGCGGGCGCCGGTGCGGTCGAGGGCGACATAGTCCCCCTCTTCCAGATAGCTGATGGTCTGGGTGAAGGGGCCGACGGCCAGCGCATCCGAGCCCAGATACATTTCGCCCTCGCCCCAGCCGACCACCAGCGGGCTGCCGCGGCGGGCGCCGAGGATCATGCCGTCCTCGCCCTCGATCAGCACGGCCAGCGCATAGGCACCCGTCAGCCGGTCGAGCACGGACTTGAAGGCGACGACCGGATCGTTGCCGCCGCCGAGGGCGCGATCCAGCAGGTGGGCCACGACCTCGGTATCGGTCTGACTTTCAAAGGTGTGGCCGACGGCCTCCAGTTCACCCTTGAGGTCGGCGAAATTCTCGATGATGCCGTTGTGAACCAGGGTCACGCGGCCCGCCTTGTGCGGGTGGGCGTTCTGGGTCGTGGGCGCGCCGTGGGTGGCCCAGCGCGTGTGGCCGATGCCGACGGTCGAGGACAGGGGTTCGGCCTGCAAAACCGCCTCCAGCGCGGCGATCTTGCCCTTGGCCCGGCGACGCTCGATGCGACCCTCGACCAGGGCGGCGACGCCCGCCGAGTCATAGCCGCGATATTCGAGCCGCTTCAGGCTCTCGATCAGCCGGGGGATCGCCGGTCCGGTGCCGGTGACGCCAATGATGCCGCACATAGGTTCGTCCCTTATCAAAGATCGTCAGAAAACCATGGCTTTACGCACAGGCCTGTGACGGTCTAAGCCCACTCCGCCCTCGGGGGGCGGCTCCCCCCTAGGCCAAGACGACGGGGCCTGACACCTAAATTGCGGTTTCGCAAGGTTTCTGTCTCTGATGTCGGGCATGCCGGGGGGCCGGGAGTGAGGGATATTCATGGCTGAGAGACGCTATTTCGGGACCGACGGAATCCGGGGCCGGGCCAACACCCACCCCATGACGCCCGAGGTGGCGCTGCGGGTGGGCCTCGCGGCCGGGCGGATGTTCATGTCCGAGGACGACCGGCG